>Ga0070741_10010810_pt1 | contig 17088 bp, 9 predicted proteins | sample Coa_R1_4_FD_66440 | JGI IMG/M metagenome (GOLD analysis project Ga0070741, IMG submission 66440) | Surface soil microbial communities from Centralia Pennsylvania, which are recovering from an underground coalmine fire - Coalmine... | ecosystem: Environmental > Terrestrial > Soil > Unclassified ...
CTGATTCGCCCGACGCCAGCGCCCGACCGGTCGTCGGCTCCGGGTAGGACTGTCGTCGCCAGTGCTCGGTATGCTTCCAGCCGCTGCCGCTGTACCGGATACGAGAAAAATCGGCATCCTCCACCACTTCGCCGGCGTTCTCGCCAATCTGTATGCCATCCAAATAGATCCAGCTATCCAGCGAGTAGGGATGATGATCGCCACGCACGGTGATCTTGAGTACGTGCGGCCCACGATTGGAAAAAGTCCGGCAGTAAACGGGTACATTGGCGATTTCATCCGCGTCGAAGGTGTCCACGCTGCGGTCGAACTCACCGTCAATATAAACGTCCGCCTTGCCCATAGCGGCTCCGATTCTCCCATACCATGTAACCGCTGCACCCTCAAACTTGATCTCGACCCCGTCGCCCGGACTCTTAGTAACAGATTGCGTGCCCTGGAATACCGAAGGAACGTTCTTCTCGTGTTTCCAAGCCTTACCGGAGTAACTGACCCGTTGATCGGTGTCATCGAGGATTGCCACATGGTCCTGCGATTCTCCGCCGGCAAGCGTCTTCGGCGATGTGTTTCCCGCGCCGTCGACGGTCCGGACCTCGTATCGCGCGTTGATCGCCGCTCCGGCCGAGTGATCGAAGTAATAAAGCCCTTTCGCCACCTTATCCACACGCTTTCCGTCCCGGAAAACTTCGTAATACGAAATCCAGTTGTCATCGGCGCCCGGAGTCCATCGCAGTTCGATCCCGGTGAACCCCATGTGCGTGGCGGTAGCCTTTCCCAAAGACCCGGGGGCGCGGGGAGGAGTATGATCGGCAGCACTGCCTGGATGAAGCGGCAAGTTCAGGTAAATGATTTCACCATCTTCCGTTGCATCAAGGCGAATGCCTGATTTCATGAGATCGGCACCGTCGCGGGTGAAACTGGCCTTGGATTCCTGGAAGGAAACCTGATAGTGCTCTCCCGGCAGGAGCCCTTTCGGAAACACGGTAACCGGCGTCTTCAGCGCACGCGCGGGGATAATCGCCCCCTTTCGGCCATCGCCACTCAGCCTCTCGAGGTAACGGTCGGGCTGGTCACCCGTCACCGCGGGATGGTAAACTTTAACCCACCTGCCAACCACCCCTTCCCGATAAAGGTAGTGGTAGATGTCGATCATCGTCCGCAATCCTTCCAACTTTTCCGGATCATAGGTGTCGCCGGTCAGGCAGAAGTTGTTCCACAGCAGGTTTCGCCATGTTTTCTTGTCATATTTAGCCGGATCGTGCGTGTCCGGCATATTCATGGTCTTGTCGGGAGGAAAAAGATAGGACGTATAGTAATTCTGGAGGCCACCGACGGTGGACTCCGTCATCTGCCAGGCTACGGCCATGCGGAGGTTCTCGTAATTCATCCCGTGACCGCCGGCCAGGCACCCCTGATAAGAACTGCCCGGATGACGATCCAGCCAGGTCTTCAACATGCGATCATAATTCCGTTCCTGGAAAAGCATCGGCGTCGGGTCGTCATGGATCGGGCGAAAAGGCAAAGCATCGTTCCGCCATTGGAAGTCGCCCCATTCGCGATGCTGCCGCTCGAGAATATCGTTGAGGATGAAATCCGTCACTTCGGGTTTGGCCATGTTCAGGTAGTAATCACCCGCGAAGTCGCCACCAATGAACACCCCCCAATCGGGATGATCCGCGATCACCTTGGACCCGTGCTCGGCCTGGTAGGCGATTGTGTAGATGCTTTGCTTCATCCCGTATTTCTCGAGGTAGCGGCGAGTTTCGTTGAAATCAGGGCCATTCCAGTCTCCCGGCTTGTCCCACCAGCCGTAGTCGCGCCAATACATATCCGCGCCCACGTATCGCATCAGGTCCGCCGTACGGAACACCTTTTTGAAAGAGGAATCAAAATCGACCGTTGGTCGCTGCCTGTTCTTTAGGACCCTGCTGTCCCAATCGGCTGTTCCATTCCACCAGTAGCCGAGCATTTGAATGGCAGGAAAGTAATCGGCGCGGGTGTAGTCCCACTTGTACCGATATTGGTAATCGAGCAACTGATTTCCCATGTCGTCCAAGTCTGTGTCAAAGACGCCCATGAAGCCCATGGGCGTCTCCAGTGACTCACCGGGTGCAAGTGTGTGCTCGAATTTCACCAGACGGTATCCTATATTCACCGGTCCCCGCTCGTAGTTGCCAATCCGCGATCCCCAGCGGCCCAGATAGTCCCAGCCCACAAAAACGCCGTCCTTTGTGTTTCGGTTGAAATAAACCGTTATGGGTGCGTAGGCGGTTGAGCCGAGGAAGTGATGCGGGCCGTAAGGATAGTGTCGGGTTGTGCCGGGTGAATACTCCGGTACGTCGCTGGCATCGAAGTTGCGCGCATAATTTCGAGTAAGGGGAATCGTTTTGAGCAGCCAGCAACCGGGGAAGGTCGCCCCACCGGTCATGTAGGAGAAATCGATTTGCTCCACATCACGCTGGAACAAGTTGGCCTCGAGAAAGGAGGGTTCACGCAGGACTCCTGCGGCAGGAGAGCCGTTTGTGATCGTTACTGCCTCCTGAATAATCGACTCCTCGGGATAAATGACGTAGCGTTTAGCGACTGTCACATTCGAGCTTCGCAGTGTGATGGTCAACTCGACTTCGCCTTGCGCCAGATTCGCGGTTTTCACCGAGTCCAGAGCCCAAGTTCCCTTTGCGCCGGTGCGTATCTCGCCGTTCCAGTCGAAACGGAACTCTGTCGACGGCCCCTGAACGTACTCGCGCCCGTGCGCCTTGTTTTTAAAGCTGGTTAATGTGAACTGCCCGTTCTGGAGCGACACGGTCTTTTCTACCCGCGCCGTGCCGAAAGTCCACTTCGTGCCGTCCTGCGATACATAGGCGTCGCGCGAGTGAATCAGAGTCGCGCTGTAGCTCACGCCGCCGCCTCCCCACAGTGCGGCGAGGAGTATCAGGTGAAGTCGTAACGACATGCAAGCTTCCTTCTACGAGCAGGCTCGGTCATCTGGAGCACTGTCGTCAGATTGAACAACATCAACTGCGGCAGCGACACATGGCTGCCTCCTGCGGCTCAAAACTGGAATTTCAATCCGAGTTCAATGACGCGCGGCGTTGTGGTTCCGGTGATTCTGCCAAAAGTACCGCTGCTCTCGTTGCCATCGGGATTGTTCAGATTCGCGTGATTGAGAATATTGAAAGATTCGAAGCGAAACTGGAATTGCTTTCCCTCTGCCACACGGAAGTCCTTCAAGACGCCCATATCGAGGTTGTAAAACCTGGGTCCGTTCAATATGTCGAAACCGGCCGTTCCGTACGTGCCGATTGGGTTGATCGCGAACGCGCCAGTATTGAACCACTGCGCAATCTGTTGAGCCCTGGACCGACCGCCCGGCAGGTTTGGATCTCCGATCAGATCGGAGGTGTCACGGCCGATACTGGTCAATGAGTTATCCCGGCCACTGACCACACTGTAGGGGAGGCCCGAGCGCAGCGAGAAGATACCGGTGAGGTTCCATCCGCGGAGAACCTGACGGGCGATTGAACTCGACAGCTTGGGCGTAGGAACTTCCAGGATGAGTGACGTCACCCAATTATGCCGCAGATCATAGGACAGCCGGGCGTAATCGAGTCTCCAGTTCCATGGGTCCTTTGGTCCCTGGCCGCCGGCTCCTTCGGCTGCAATCAGGCCGAGTGTTTTTCCGAACGTGTAATTACTCAGAACGCTGAATCCGTGGCTGAAGCGCCTCTCGACGCTGAACTGAAAAGCATTATGGTTGGAATAGCCATCGCTTCGCTCCTGTTCGATTCTGCCAATCCAGGGCCATAATCGCCGATCCTGGGTGTTCGCGGTTGTTGACTGGCCCGGAATGTACACCGACGGATTCATGTTGATCGACTGGTACAGGTGCGTGCCTTTCATGCCTACGTAGGCTGCGGTGACGAGGAAATTGGTAAAGATCTCGTGCTGGATCGACAGATCCCATTGCTGATTGTAGGGAGTTCCGAACTCCTTCTGAAAACTCGTGGCGCCCGACCCTACAGGCACCGGCACACTGCGCAGGCTGGAATCGTCGCCGACGGGCGGATGTGGGAATGGATTCACCCCGTTATACGGCGCCACGGCCCAAGGGTTCTGATAATTCACGTCGTAGACATAGATCTGAGTCTGAAAAGGTGGTATCAGTGTAAAGCGGTTCAAATTGATGCCTTCCGTCATAGGATCGTAGAAAATTCCATAAGAACCGCGTATGGACGTTCTAGTTGTCCCGAACGGATCCCATGCAAACCCGAGCCGTGGTGCGAAGTTCTTCAAGCCGGGTGCCACAATAGTTGGTCGAATCCCCGGGTCGCCCGGATAGAGCAGTCCGGGTAGCGTATTCGGGAAGCGCTGCGATTGTTTGCCGGCCTCAAATATTGAGAACTGCCCGTTTTGAGACTTATACATCAGAAATGGATCGTAACGTAGCCCGAGATTCAACGTGAGCCGCGGGGAAACCCGGAAATCATCTTGTACGAAGGCACTGACCAACGTTTGCCGGAGCCTGGCTGCGAGCGTCGAGTACTGGATGAACGTCGCGGTGATACCTGTCATGAAGTCCGCTGCGGGTACGCCGGTTTCGACGCCCGTGAAACTCGGGTATCCTTCCGTCAACGAATCCTGCAATTCGTTGACTCGATTTCGATAAATCTGCACGCCTGTCTGGATTGAATGCCTTCCGCGAATAATGCTGAGGATGTCCTTAAACTCGGTGCTTGGCGTGCGATCCCGTGTCGAGGGTCCGGAATCCGGTGAAAACCGTCCCGTGACGGCGAGAAGCAACTCCGGCGCGAAGCCTGAGCTACGCACGACATTGGCGCCAAACTGTCCCCAGTCCGACTGGAAGCCCGGAATCAGGTCCACCGAGGATCCCGAGTAGGTAAACTGCGCTTCATTGATCAATGTCGGCGTAAAGGTGCGAGTCCAACCGGCGGAATAGTTATAGTGCCTGGTTGGATACGACGGGAACCAATCACTCGAAAGGGGAGTACCGTAATTCGAGCGCCTCGGGACATCATTCCAGTAATAGCGGCCGAATAGCCTGTCCTTGGGAGTCAGTTGGTGATCCGCCCGAGCGAGAAACTGTGACGCGTCGAGCGTGCTCAATGCGGGATAACTGTATATGCCCCCAGGGCCGTTCGACGCCGGCATGGTAAATCGTTTTAGAAAGTTGAGAGACACCGGGTTCAGTTGGCTGGCGGGAATGATATTCCCCGGGTATGGCTGCTTCGTCAGCGGGTCGCTGATGACCTTGTTACCCGAGAAGTTGCCTGCCTGCTCTGCTGGTGTTAGCGGGAAATAACTGAGAGTGGATGGGGCGCCGCGCTCTTTCGTCCCCTGCCACGAGAAGAAAAAAAACGTTTTGTTCTTGATCACCGGACCGCCAAATGTCAGGCCATACTGGTTTCGTTTGAACGGTGGCCTGGTCGGGGCGAAAAACGACCTGGCATCCATGTCCGTGTTTCGCAGGAACTCGAATAGGCTTCCGTGGAACCGGTTGGTGCCGGAACGGGTGGCCGCTTCCACGACCGCGCCGGCGTTTCGGCCGTAAATCGCGCTGAAGGAGTGCGTCTTGGCTGTGAATTCCTGCAGCGCGTCGGGATTTGGATAGTCCAACGGGACGTCCCAAAATGATGAAATATTCGTCGCGCCGTCCAGCGTGTAGTTGACTTGTAACGACCGGGAGCCGTTGATAACGAATACCGGATTGGTCATTCCGAACTGACCGGAAGACCCGACGGAAACGACTCCGGGTAACAACGACTGCAATTGCAAAACGTTTCGGCCGTTCAGCGGCAACTCGGTGATGCGCTCGCTGTCCACTGTGTGCTGTACGGTGGATGTTTGCGTATTCACGAGTGGGGCCGCGCTCGCGACCGTAATGGATTCGGTCACTGCTCCGAGTTCAAGCGTAATGTTGACCGTAATTGCGTGTCCAACCTCGACACTGATCCCGGACCGTGTGGACGTCTTGAAGCCCTTTGCCGCAACTCCCAGATTGTAAAGCCCTGGAGAGAGGTCGAGGAAAATGTAGTAGCCGTCGGTGGAAGCCAGCATGGAGCGACTGACACCTGTTGCGGCTTGGGTGAGGGTCACGTCGGCGGCAGGAATTACCGATCCGGCAGGATCAGAAACAGTGCCGGCGATTCGCGCGGATCCCTGTCCATACAGAGCCGGAGAAAATAACAGGAGCGCCCCGAGCAGGCTGGTGCTGGTAATAGCGCGGCTAAACCTTGCAGCAGACATATTGCCCCTCCAATTGGTCAACCAATATGCCAATAGCGGAATCACTTATATCAAAGGAGTCCGACAGTGTCAAGCAAAATGTTTTAAATTTTAAATAATACTAAATGATTGAATCTACAGCAGGAACCGCGTCAGGTTCGGCGTGCACCCATTTCGCGGGGCTCCAGTAGTACCGCCGGCCGTTGACCTGATTGGCCTATTGGTTGCACACTTTAAGGAGAATGCGCACACCGGATAAACTGAATCGGAAACTGTCGGACATCATCGGGCCGATCCAGATCCGGGATGTTACCGAGCATCTTGTCCACGAGATGAAGGCGTGGTTCCTACAGGGACTGATCCAGCCCGGCGAGCGTTTGCCGCCGGAGCGGGAACTGGCGGGTATGCTCAAGGTCTCCAGGTCTTCACTGCGTGATGCCCTGAAGGTCCTGCAAGTGATGGGCCTGCTGGAAGCACGCCAGGGCTCCGGCAACTATGTTTCGGAGAACGCTCCAGCGATCCTGCAGCAGCCGACCGACCTGCTCGTTCCGTTGCGCGGATTGTCGTTCGCAGAACTCTTCGAGGCACGCCGTGCTATGGAAGCGGAGGCGGCGGCCTGTGCTGCCGTACGTGCGACGGAGGCTGATTTACAGAAGTTGAAGAGGGTAGTGGAGCAAATGCGCGCTGTCCTTGCTGACCCGGTGGCCTATGTCAAGGCAGACATTCAATTCCACAGGAACATTGCGCAAGCAGCCGGAAATGCCGTGTTTCTCTGGTTCTTTGATCTAATCAGCAAAGCGCTCTACGGCGCCTGGCTAGCGCGAGCCAAGGAGGGCTCCACCGAGCGAACGCTTGCTGAACACGAGGAGATCACGGCGGCAATTCTCCAGCGTAACGATGAACTGGCCAGAGGCGCAATGCTACGGCACCTGATGCTGAGTAAGTACTATGCGAAAATCAACGACTACGCGAATCAGTGGACGGAGCTTGAATTTCGCGTCGTGGCTACGCCGAAGCCAACTGGAAGTGTTGAATCCCCGGTCGACCAATCCAATACGGTGAAATTATGATGTACAGCTGGAAGGGTAGTGTTGCAAAGCTGTGCGGTGCGGGCTGCTGGGTTGATAGGCTGTTGGCATGCGGAAATCACGGCCAGCCTTGTTCAAATGGCGCCACTTTGAGCCGCTGGTGAGCACCTGCGCGGTGGGCTGGTACCTGCGATTTTCACTCTCCTATCGGAACGTCGAGGAACTTCTCACCGCACGCGGCCTCTCCGCCGACCACACAACCATCTGGGTTGGGTCCAGTGCTACGCACCCGAACTGAATAAGCGCTGCCGTCGGGAATTGAAGCCCACCAATCGTTCCTGGAGGGTGGACGAGACGTACATTCGGCGAATGCCAGCCGTTTGATCGCCCGGTGGTCTTGCTCCACGATATGGTTCAAGTAGGGACAAACACGACAACGGCAGCGCCGGCCGAGTTTGCCCTCCTGCTTCAGTTCCGTCACGACGTTGGGATAGGAGGGATTGCCGTCGACGTTCCATTTCTGCGACCGGCCCGGCTGCTACGAAGGGTTCGTGCGTGCGCGGCGAAGTCCCTTGCAGCGCTTCTGTTCGCAGGACTGCCGACGTGCCATGGAGCGTGTTTGGGAACGAGCGCGGCACTGGAAAGAAGCGCGCGACTTAATCCCGCCAAATTGATCTCCAGCCAGGTCTCGCCCTACATTCGTCCCGTCTGATGCAACTGGAGTTTCACCAACTCGACCGTCGCTGCCCAAAGGACATGTCCTGGGATTGCTCCTGTTCATCAACGGAATTCCCGGATTGAGAGCGGAATGAAGTAACGCCGGATGCGAACAGTGTGAATTTCGGCTCTCTACCGTTTTGCAACACTACCCGTATTGTTACCTGCCGTTGTAAAATCTCCTGCAATGAGAATCTGCAGGGGGTGCGGGGCGGAGCGCCAATGTCGACGCTGCGGCCGGCAAAGTCGTTCTCCGCAACAGTATCATTTACCAATGACCGAAAGCCGGCAACGCAGTCATCGCACTGCAAGGCAGCCAAATCAGTCTGGTGTTTCCCGAATTCTGCCCTCAGCATTCATGTCATCGTTCTCGGCAGGGAAAGGGGCCCTCATGCAGGCCAACACCTACATCGCCGTTTCATTATTGCTGACGTGCTGCCTGGCCCTCTTGACGAGCTGCCAGAGTTTCTCCTGGCACCTGGCGGCAAGCAAAAAGGGCGACACCGTCGAGCTTTGCCTGTCGAACGGAGACGTATGCCCGCAGCCCGGCGGCGTATCCCCCAGCTCGATTTCCGTTTATCGCTGGGACAACATGCACGACAACGAGCTCGTGTGGGACGCAGAGCCGAAAAATCCGATAATCGCCGGCAATATAAGCGGCATGGTCACCTACGGGGTGCCGCCTAAAGACTGGATCAACAAGCTAGCGCCGCCCGCCCTCGATTGCGGCAAGGCATACCTCGTTAATCCCGGAGCCCATTACTTCGCGCTGAAATGCGACGGGACCGTGGTCGTATTCGATGATCCGCATCTGGAAGAATTTTTTTCCGGGAAAATGCACCCGCAGAACCCGACAAAATAAAGACTACATTATTACTCCTATTACAACTGGCCAGCGTACTGCGGCGGACCCTATGCATGGGGCGAAAATCGCTTTCCCATTTGGTAGACTCGCGAACGCGCCGACATACTTCCTCCACTGTGCGCCAACGTTGGGCCTTTTGGTGGCCTGGGGCGCAGCGGTTTCGAAACGCCGTATTCCTCGGTGGCGGCGCTCACCGATGCATTTTCGACCGAAACACGACACAGCATCTCGTACTTGACCTGAACGACATCGTGCGGATCGAAGAACTCGTTCTTTAACCTAATCCCAAGCTTAAGAACCGCTCGCGCGATCGAGCGGCCTTTTGGTTCGTAATCCGCAAGGCGGCGGCGATCTCCAGATCGCTCCGCCCAGCCGCCGCCAGCAGCACAACCTTGGCCCGTTTCGACTTGTCGGGCAGGAAGCGAGCGCGAACTGGCCCACTGTTTCAAGGTCTCCTGTTGGGAAGTATCCAGCACGACTGGCGGGGCAATGCGCAATGCGACGTCTCCTCATCATAGAAACGCCCATGAGATGATAGTAGTTACTATTTATGCCGCACTACACTAGGACCAAAAGTGGATGGTGAAGAGCAACAAACGTGCTCGGATGTATATGTCACTCCTGACTTTGTATTTCGCGCGATAGCACTCCACCTCGTACCGGACGCTGTTGCGACTTCGTAAGAATGGTGCGGCTCAGCCGTTTTTTAAACAATGAAGTCAAGCCGCAGCCTGATCGCTTAAGTGGCTTAACGTTACTGGTCCCGGCTCGCTGAACCACGCATGACGGTTGTCACTGCAAGTAAGATTCATGGCATAATGGCGAGAACAACGCAGACAGGTACGGAATTCCTCGTGCGAGCTTTACCGATTGCGCGACCCGCAGAGTATTTTTGACGAGTTCTTGGAATCGCAGGCTATGGGGGATATGCGGATGTATGCAAATAGGATTGATTTAGTGATTTCTTTGTAAGTGCTCAGCTATAATTTCTCGTTACTTGAGGGCGATCGTGAAATGTGGACTTAAGTTAATGCTGGGTTCGGCGCTTCTGAGCCTGCAGGTCGGCTACGGCGCGCCCGCGACGGGACCCTTGCGCGCTAGTAGGCAAAATCCACGCTATTTTGCGGATCCTACGGGAAAAATCATCTATCTCGCAGGTTCTCAAACCGGCGGTTGGGACATCCAAGATGACGCATGGAGTGGGTATGCCGCTCCGGGTACCCGCGTACGTCTTGACTTTCACCGATACCTGGACCATCTGACCACGCAAAAACACAACCTGATCCGACTGTGGTCCGTCGAGACAACACGCTTCGACAAAGGTCCGCCGGAAATGGTCGCCACGCCGATGCAGTTTCTCAGGACTGGCCCGGGAAACGCGCTGGATGGCAGACCGAGATTTGATCTCACACGGTACGATCCAGCGTATTTCAGTCGCCTACGTTCGGCCGTCGCGGCGGCCTGCGATCGCGGGATCTATGTGATGACGATGCTCTTCGAGGGTTTCAGTAGCGTGCATCCGGTCGGTCCGGGGTACGTGAATCCCGGAGCGAATCCGTGGATCGGCCATCCATTCAACGCAAAGAATAACATTAACGGGATCGATGCGGACGTCAACGGCGATGGCATGGGGCTCGAGTATCATTCCCTCGCATCGCCTGAAACGGTTGCACTACAGAAAGCCTATGTGCGAAAGGTCGTGGACACTCTCAACGATTTGAATAATGTGATCTACGAGATCGCCAATGAAAGCGTTCCCGCATCCAGGGACTGGCAGTACGAGATGATCCGGACCATCAAGCAATATGAAAGCACCAGGCCGAAACAGCACCCCGTTGTAATGAGCTATTATTGGCCGGGGGATAGCACGCAGGCGCTGTTCGACAGTCCCGCGGATGCGGTCGCTCCCGGCTACCGCCATGATGATCCGCCGCCCGCAAACGGGTCAAAGGTTGTGCTGTTGGATCAAGATCATAATGACTGGAAGAGCAGGGATCCGCGCTTCGTGTGGAAGAGTTTTTTGCGGGGCAACAATGTGATCATCTTTGACCAGGACGTTGTTCCTTTCGATTGGGAACGTGGTGTAGTCAGTTCCGACGATAAATCGCACGTTCCGATCCGTCGAGCCGTGCGACATACACGCAGTTATGCCGGACGGATGAAACTGGCGGAAATGACTCCGCAAGACGACCTCGCCTCGACGGGTTATTGCCTCGCTAAATCCGGCTCCGAATATTTGGTATACCAGCCGAATTCCGGTCGGTTCTCGGTCACTCTCGACGCAGGGAAATACACGTATGAATGGTTTAATCCTTCTTCGGGAACGGTGGCGGGGAAGGGAAAAGTAACCACAAAGGCTGGCAGCAGAGATTTTACGCCACCTTTTGATGGTCAGGCTGTGCTCTACTTGAAAGGCAGTTAGTCTATTCAACCATCGCGATGCTGATATTCGCGATCTGGAGCCTGATTGCGGCGATAGCCGGCGGCCTCGTATGAAAAGCAGCCCCGCCCCAAGCGCGTAATTGTCACGGAGCTTCCCAGACGTCCTGAGCGGATGGCAAGGCGAGCGATTTTTCTGTCACCTGCATGGAAAATCTCACCGGTGAGGATTTCGATGGCGCCATCTCCCGCTTCATCGCCTGCCGTCACGGGACGAATCGCCCGTGGTCCGTTCGCCTGGCCGAACAAGCACACGGTCAACAACACAGAGCACAGAGCGGGCTTTAAAACGAATGACATAAGCTGTCAAAACTCTGATAGTGTCGCATGCCGGTTCACGATGCAACCCGCTATTGGCGCCAGTTTCGGCATCGTCGCCGGTTTCGTGTGTCCGTTTTTCCGGCTGCCAAGCGTATCACCGCCTAAAGAAAAATTTCGACGCAACGTTACGGTAACACGGGGCTGAGGCTCGTCTACCCAACGCGTGACATTTCAATCCACGTCCTCCGCAGCGCATAACGGTCATTTCCGCGCCGCTCAATTCACATGTCAATCGATAGAAGATGCAACTGCTACAGACAGGAGGCGCACCGGGCCGAACAAGCCGCTCTTCGTGGATTTACTTTCAAAGTCGTGCGCCCGCGCATCGTAGACTCCCGGCCAACCGGGTCCTTTCCTGGCTGCCCAGTCCGCTCGCACTGCTGGAGATACGAGGTAGTTGGCAAGCGTGTTGGTGATTTGAATGCGCAATTCGTTGGTTCCCTGCCGCAACGCTTTCCCGGTACGGAACCAGTAAGGATCCCAAACGCGCGCGCCGAGCCTTTCGCCATTTAGCCAGACCTCAGCGGCGGATGCGATTGTTCCCAGATCCAGGAAGCGTTCCTCTCCAGCGCGACCTTTGTAATCGAAAGAGACGCGATATTCGGCGGTGCCGGAGAAATCCGCGCCCACCAGGTCCCGCCAGTCGCCGAGCATCGCACGCCGCCAGTTGTCGCCCTGAAGCATCTCACGCTTGTAGTCATCATCTGCAATCACGGTGCGCGCTATGCGACGGATCTGCCACTCGCCTTCGACCGGAATCGAGCGCGCAGTATCTGGCTTGGGGGCCAGGGTACCCGGCGGCCGCCGGTCCACGAGAAGACAGGTCGATCCCCAAGGCGCCAGGCGGAGCCGTCGCGGCGCCCTACTGACAATGCCGGACTCCGGATCGCACATCTTCGCCGTCATACGAGCGGGAATTTGCAGATCCGTTTCCACCCATGAATCGGATTCGTTGGTGATCAGGTAGATGGTACCCGCGGACAATCGCCGGGCGCCTACGCGCAACGCGCGGGAAGCCGGCTTGAGCGCCAGGGATGCAGGCACCCACCGCCCGAGTTGGTCCGGGGAAGTGAGGACGAGGCGACCTGTTCCCAAGCGTTGCTCCTGGTTCATACCGGGCGGTGCGGTGTCCAGGATCTCGAGAAACGAGCGCTGCTCGGCGGGCCCGGTCTCGGGTAAAGAGCCCACGGCAACCAGAGTCCCACCGGTGCGTACGAACCGGGACAGCGCGGCCGCGGTGCGATCCGGCATCATTCGGGTTTGAGTAATCACGAGAGTTCGATAGGACATCTTGCCTACATGCAGCACACCGCCCGAAACATTGTCTGGCCTGAGCAAGTCATCGTCGGCGAAATCGAAATCCACCTGGTGGCTCTCCAATTCGAGTGCAGCATCGTCGTTGGCCTGCGCTTCGGGAGAAGAGTGGGAAGGGGCGGCGGCCCAGAAGTCTCGAACCGGGAAATACAGCGCGGTCTCGGCGGCGCCGGTCCCGAGCGACATCACGTAGCCGAGGCGGGCGGTGTAATCCTGAAAAATCGATTGATACTGCCATAGGGGGCTTACCGGCCCGAAGTGCGGCCGCTCCCCGCTCATCAGGTTCCCGGCACTCCCGGCCGGATAGTTGCCCATCACCATGATGTTGCAGCCGCGCACGTACTGGTAATCGACCAGCCACTTCATCTCCGCCAGCGTCAGACCGTTTCCGTACACGCAAAAAGACTCGGTGAGCGCGAGATTGCGTCCCTCCTGCCGGGCGACGCTGCCCGCATAGCGAGGAAAATGGTGATTGCGCTGACCGGGGAACAGCTGCCGCCAAATCGTATCTACACCGGGCAGATCCATTCCCCGCATGGCGCGCAGGATGTGACCGTAGCCGTAAAGCGCGGAGCCCATGGTCTCGTCCTCGCCGCCAAAATGGCCGCCGGACAGTAGGCCGTACTTACGGCACCAGTCGCGGATGGGTATGAGATAAGCCTGCTGGAAAAGATCGCTCCAGACGTCGAAGAAGTCAATCCTGGCTTGCTTGGCCTGGCCGGTCTGAGGTAGGGGGTTCGAAAGCAGCAACGGCAGCGTTTCTAAAAGATCGTATCCTTTCTTACGGCGAAAAAGCTCCGGCAGCGCATCGGTCCAGGGCATCTGCCGGCCTGGAACGAAGTAGGAGACCGCGGGCTCATCCGTGAACGCCCAGGGCAGGACCGACCCCAGATACTGCTGGATAAACCGGCGATACCCTTCATGTGTCAGTTCGATGAATCGCCGGGTAGCCGCGGGGTTAAGACGGTCCGGTTGGGTGTCACTGCGCCGGATACGGCACACCACCAGGGTATTTCCGTTTTCGACGAATGCGGCCACCGCCCCGGACGGAGTGGCGGGCTTCTCCCCGGGCGCGAGCGGCCGGCGCTCGACGACCAGCGTCTGCGCGCCAAGTTTCGGATCGCTCTTGACTACCCGCCCGGTGGCACTGCCCGAAGGCCAGCCGCCCTCGTCGTAAAGCCAGTTTTTCATGCCCAGACGCTTAACTTCCTCAATGGCGAACCGGTATCGCGAAAAGTATTCATCCGAGAGATAGTCGACGTCCAGGTGGTTGCCGGTGGAGTCCGGCCGAAAGTCCCGGGGCATCGGCATGATGCACACGGTGAGCAACTTGTGGTCGTGCATGTCCTGGAGTTGTTCCCGAATGCGCGATTCGTCCATCCGGTCGTTCCAGTTCCAGAAAACGCTCGGATAGAAATCGACCCGCGGCTGACGGAACAAAGCGGAATCGAAGTCTTCGGCAGCTAAGGACGTCAGGAAGAGACAAATGAATAATAAGAGCTGTCGCATGGTTATCTCGTGTCAGAAACCCGAAGGTTCGATTCAAGGATCGCAATATCCCTCTTCAACCAGGCGCGATCACCTCCTGGAGCTTACTAAGAAGAGGACAATACTGCAAGCGCAGCTTAACCAATCCGGCAAATCGAGCGGCACTCCTGCGCAATTGGGATAGAATATCTCTGAATCGAGCAATGGCCACTACAATTCGGCGATTTGAGGGTCAGGTAGCGCTAGTCACCGGCGCGTCCCGCGGTATCGGCCGTGCCACTGCGGTGCGGCTGGCGAGCGAGGGCGCTCACGTCGTGATCAACCACTTCCGGAGCGCTGACGTTAAATATCCGGGAGCCGCCGGGGAGGCTTTGCAACTCGCACGCCAGGCGGGTGGTTCCGCCAGCCTCTACGAAGCGGATATGGCCGATACGGCCGCGGTCCGGAAAATGATGCGCGACACCGTGGCCGAGTTTGGTCGCCTCGATGTGCTGGTGAACAACGCCGGTATTTGTCCGATGGTCGAGTTCCTCGATATCACAGAGGACCTCTGGGACCGTGTACACGACCTCAACCTCCGCGCCGTTTTCTTTGCCACTCAAGAGGCGGCGCGCTTGATGATGGAGCGCAAGACCCGCGGTCGCATCGTTTGCATCAGCTCGATTTCAGGCGAATTCGGAACACCCACACAAATTCACTACGCGCCGACCAAGGCCGGCATCAACATGATCGTGCGCTCCGTGGCCGCCGTAACGGGGCCGCACGGGATCACGATCAATGCCGTCGCCCCAGGTGACATCGCCACGGATATTTCGCGAGAGTGGGATGAAGCCAACCCGGAGGAGATACAGCGCTACATCGAACGATGCCCCGTGCGGCGCCGCGGCCGCGCGGAAGACATTGCGGCGGCTGTAGCGTTCGTGGCTTCGCCGGAGGCGGAGTTTGTGAACGGAAGCGTTTTTATGGTGGACGGCGGCATCACTTCGGTCATCTGACGCGCCCGCCATTAGACGCCACGGCCTCTAAAATTCCGTCGTACAGGAATTCCATATATTGCCGGGCGCTCTCGTCCGGCGATAGGGAGGCATCGCGAACCGTCACGCTTTGCAGCAATCCGCGCCTGGCGAGCAACCCCTTCTCGCAATGGTGATAGAGCTCCAGGTTTTGCAGGCTGTATACGATAAACGGGAGCATCCGCTCAAACAGGCGAGAGGCCGCCGCCGTGTCACCCTCACGCAGATTCCGCACTGCTGATTGAAACAGGTCGACGATAGACAGGCCCGGCATCGTACCGCAAATCCCGGCAGGCAGGAGTTCGAGCAGGTACATTCCCCCCCAGCCTTCCAGTACGCCTACGGCTTCCCCAGTGGCTTCCCGAATCGCGCGCACTTTGGGCGCCATGAGCGGTTCTTCCAGCTTGAGAAAACGAAAATTCGGCGCCTGTTCGCGCAACCGCTGCGCGAAGCGGGGCCCGACCGATGCTCCCCCGGGATTGAAATCCTGCACCAGCACCGGAACTGTGACCGACTGCGCTACTCTCGTCGCATAGCGGAGCAGGTCGTCTTCGCCCAGCGAGAACATGCGAGGTAGCGCGAACGAGATCACCCCCGCGCCCGCATCCTGGTTCTGGCGCGCGGACTCGGCCGCGAGTTTACTCGAAAAATGGTTGGATTGAGCCACGACCGTCACGCGGCCCCTGGCAAATCTCACAGCCGCGCGGATCAGGTCCGCCCTTTCCCTTTCGGCCAGTTTGTAGAACTCGCTTCCGTATGCGGGCAGGCACACGGCAGTGACGCCGGCGTCGGCGGCGAAATCGATCATCCGCTCCAGGCTCTCGAAATCGATGAGTTCATCATTGTCAAAAGGCGTTGGGATCACCGGCACAACGCCATGAACAGGGCCGCTCCAGGCCGGATGGCAGAACGATAATTCGGACATTTTTGTTTGAGACCGGCCTTCGCCGACGTTTCATCCCTATGATACATGTGATACAGTCTGACTCTGAATCAAAATGAAACTTGTGGGGCATCACCGAAGCACGACCTGAACTCGCCCGTTAAAGCCCAGCCTCGGCCTGGATTAAAAATGGAGTACGTGCGCAATTGGACCTTCCAGTGAAGGCCTATCCGGTCGTGGGTCTTCTTTGGCTGCTGATCGCCGGCATCATGCAAGGAGCGTTTCCCTTGCCGATGAAGTTCGCAGGCAAGTGGAAATGGGAGCACTTGTGGGGATGGTATTCCCTGCTTGCATTCCTCGTATTACCGTTCGTGACTGCCGCGCTGACCGTGCCCCACCTGGCGGAGGCGTATTCAGGCGCCTCCGCGAAGACGGTGTGGTGGATTATCGTGTTCGGCGCTCTCTGGGGAGTTGGTTCCGTGCTCTACGGACTAGGAATCGATGCGCTGGGAATGGCCCTGGGATTCTCCATCATGACCGCACTGACGACCGCGTTGGGCGCGTTGGTGCCGCTCGCGGTCCTCACACCGGATCTGCTCTGGCGGCGTAGCGGGCTGCTGATCATGATCGGCAATGTCGTCACCATAGCTGGGGTTGCGCTCTGCGCATACGCGGGCGAGGCGCGCGACCGGCTGCTGGGCGGCGCAGCCAACGTCGCTGCACTTGGCCCCAGACGGTCGTTTCCCGCGGCGTTGACCATCTGCATTATCGCGGGCG
>Ga0070741_10010811_pt1 | contig 17086 bp, 14 predicted proteins | sample Coa_R1_4_FD_66440 | JGI IMG/M metagenome (GOLD analysis project Ga0070741, IMG submission 66440) | Surface soil microbial communities from Centralia Pennsylvania, which are recovering from an underground coalmine fire - Coalmine... | ecosystem: Environmental > Terrestrial > Soil > Unclassified ...
CCCAGGGTGCCCCCGGCCACCGACAGCAGCTGCCCAACCCACATCAGACAGTCGTCATTGCTCCCGATCGTCGCGCGAGCCGTCGTGTCCCCCACCGCGATCAGGCTCGACACGTCATAGCTGTCCGTGTCCCACAGCGCCCCGTCGCTCCCGTCCATCGTGTTGTCCAGGTTGAAGCTCCCCAGGCTTCCACTGAAGCTCACCTGCTCCGCAAACGGCTGCCCATCCCCCACCACAAACGTCGTCTTCGCATTCACCGGCGCCACGGCGTTGAAGCCTGTCAGGTCCAGCGTGAAGCTGGTCCCATCCCCCTTCGTCACCCGATTCCCATCGTAGATCAGAATCGTCCGCACCACGTCGCTCGGGTCCTCGTAGATCACGACCAGCGACGCCCCGTCCGCCAGAATCGACCCGCCACTCGCCACGTTCGCCAGCGTGTACGCCCCGTTGCCCCGAACCAGACTCGTCACATCCGCCCGATACGCAAAGCTATTGCTCCGCCCCCAGCACGTGTCCGGCCCGGCCCCTATGTTCTGGCCAGTGATGGGCGTCCCCTGAAACGTCAGGTTCTTCAGCGACGGGCTCTCCCCATCGTCCAACAGCCCCCAGTACAGCAGCGCTTGTCGCACGGTCGCGCTGGTTGGCACGCCGCTGATGCTGATGGTCCCGCCAGTCTGCCCCCGCAGCCCCACCCCGGCCGCAACGTAGTTCCCACGCACCGTCACCACATTCGAAAACGCGATCGTCGGCGTCCCCGTCCGCGGCGCCGGCACCGTCGGACTTCCACCCACCGTCGCCGTCACCGACCCGACCGGCAGCGCGCCGTGCACCCGCGGGGGCAGAATCGTCGTCGGGCTCGGCGCCACGCTGGGGACAATACTCGGCACCACCACCGGCCCAGGCACCCCTCCACCGGGCGCCAGCCCGCCGGGCACTCGCCCCACCGGGACCGGCCCCTGCCCCGGAAACCGCCCCACCGGCACGATCGGCACCGGCGTCACCTGCACCACCACCGTCGGCACCCCGGTCGGCTCCGCCGTCGCCACCCGCGGCGCGGTCGCGCTCGCCTCCGCCACCACCGTCGTCGCACTCGCCCCGGTTGTCGCCGTGGGGCTCCCCCCAACAGTCGCCGTCGCCCGCTCCGTCGCCGTCGCCTCAGCTTCTGTGGCCGTCGGCTCGACTGCCTCCGTGACGGTCGCGCTCGGCTCGATCCGCGGCGGCGTCGCCGTCGCCGTCACACCACCCACCGTCGGACTCGCACCCGGCCCCGCCGTCACCGTCGCGCTCGCCACCACCGTCGCGCTCGCCTCACCTGTCGCCGTCGCCCGCGCGGTTGGGCTCGCCCCCCGCGTGGCGCTGGGCTGCACCTGCGCTACCTGCGTCCCTACGCTGATACCGCGCGTCGCCAGCGCCACCGCCGTCTGCTCGACCCGCGCGGCGTTCCCCCGCTGGCTCGCGATGAACAGCATTCGGCTCGCCGCCGGCGCCCCGCCGACCAGCGTCCCGGGCCGCCGAAAGTTCACAATCTCCCCGCTCCGGTACTCGAATCCGGTCCCCAGATGCTGGCCCCGACTCAGCGTCCCGCTCAGCTCCTCCGCTTCGAGCGCGCGCGCCAAACCTCCAACCACCCGCTCGGCCACCGGCTCGCCGTTCACCAGCGCGCTCACCCGCAGGGTGTAGCTCCCCCCGTCCCCTACTGCGCTCAGCACAACCTCATAGCCATCCACCGGGTCCGGAATCGTCAGCGTCTGACCACCAGCTCCCACCGCGTAGATCGCCCCGGGAATCTGCGATCCGTACGCGTCCACGTCGGGCTGGAACCCCTCACTTCGACCAACGCTGTCCGTCAGAAACGGACGCACCGGCCCCTCCACCGCAATCTGCACCGCCCGCACGGCCGGCGGAATCGGCTCCGGCGCGCTCGGCGGCCCACCCGGCGGAACCCGCGTCCGGTTCCCGGCCGTGACCTCTACCGTCACCCCACCAGCCTCAACGGTCACCGTCCCCTCGTACACCTCGATCGTCGTGCCCCCATCGGCCCCAACAATCACCTTGTATTCCGTCCCTCGCACGTACGCCACCGCCGTCGCCGTGTTCGTCTCAAATCGGCTGTTCACATCGGCCAGCCGCTCGACCCGATTCCACGTCTGACCCGCCTCCTGGTGGATCGCAATGCTCTCCCCACCCCCAGGCAGCTTGTCCAGCTTCTGCACAACCAGCGCCGTGTTCGGCTCCATCTCCGTCGTCGACCCATCAAAGTACGTCACCACCGCGTACCCGTCGGCTCCCGTCTCCGCCCGATCCCCAACCCGCACCGCAACGTCCGCCTTCGGCGCCACCCGAACCCGCTCGCCCGCGCCACCTCGCTGCAGCTCCACCAGCCCTCGCAGCGCCGTCAGCATCGATTCGTTCACCAGCGCGTACGCCGTCGCCCCACCACCACTCAGCCGCCCGTACACCACGTACCCCGCCACCAGCACCACCACCACCGGCACAAGCAGCAGCAGCCGACCCCGCTTCCCCATCTCTCCCAGCTCTCCTGGACGCCACCCACGACGCGCTCGTTACAAAGTGGGCCGATTGTAACAATTAGCGGCGCTGAACGGAGCAGGCAGACAGAGGGGACGGGTGCGGCGAACGGATTGTTAGCTCGCGCTCAGAGCGACGCGAAAGCCGTAGTCGTTGTAGCGAAGGTGCGGAGGGATCGAGCTGCGCGCGGAACACCGGCTGAACTTCAACTCGTGACGCCACGCTCCCCCGCGCGAAGCGCGCCGCGCGCCAGCCGCGGGACCCTGGGGATTCTCGACCGGAGACACGGCGTAGTAGCGAGGATCCCACCAGTCGCTGCACCACTCGTGGACGTTGTCGCCCATGTGACACAGGCCGAAGCCGTTGGGCGCAGCGCCGCTGACCGGTGCCGGCTGCTGCTGGCCGAGCGGCCCGCGGGCCCAGTCGCCGACGAGGGGTGGCTCGTCGTTGCCCCACGGATAGCGAGCCCTCGGCAGGCCGCCCATGGCCGCCCACTCGCGCTCGGCCTCGGTGGGGAGCCGGTAGACTTGCCCCGTGATCGCGCAGAGCCAGGCGCAATAGTCGACGGCCTCGAACCAGCTCACGCCAACCACGGGCTGCATGGGATGTGCGAACCGCGCGTCGCGCCAGAAGCGAGGCTCCGGCGCTCCGGTCGCCGCGAGATAGGCCTCGTATTCCCTGTTCGTGACCGGGAACATCCCGAGCGCGAACGGACCGACGCAGACTTCGTGGGCGGGGCGCTCGTCGAACCGTCCCGCGTCGTCGCCCATCACATATCGGCCGCCTGGTACTCCCACGCAAACCGGAAGTACGGGCGCGGGAAGGGGATCAGGCCGCACGGAGCGAGACCGGACAACCGGGCCTATGGGGCAAGCGGAATCGAGCCGACGGTTGAGGCGTCGATCGCCGACCCGGTCGGGTTCCAGCCGTTCTGGTCGAGCAGATACGCCAGCACGTCGTAGTACTGTTGTTGTGTCAGGCTGCCCGGGTCGTCATCCGGCATCTCGCTGCTGATGAAATTGAACAGCCGTCCCGCGGTCCGATAGTCAGCCAGCGCATTTCCGGGGCCGATGACCGCCGGCGCATCGTCGATCCCCTCTCCGGACTCCCCGTGGCAATTGGCGCAGATCTCCTGAAACACCGCGCGACCCGCGGCGGCCTGCCCGGCCTGTGCCGCGCGCAGAGGAGGATCGGTCGGTTTGCCTGCACCCGATGCCGCGGCTGTGGCGACGAACACGACCGCGCTGCATGCAAGGATGGCGGCGGGAATCGGCGAACTCATCGGCTCCATGGCCCCCATTTATAATCGTGAGTTGTAAGCCCTATTGAACCACAAAGGACGACCACAATGCCTAATTCGGCCCTCGGATTCTTCACCGAGCGGTTCGCGATCGACGCGAAACTGATGAATGACATTCTCGGCGTTGCGCTTTCTGCCGGCGGAGACTATGCAGACCTCTTTTTCGAGCACCGAACGACCAGCTCGATCCTCTTTGAGGAGCAGGCGGTAAAGAACGCTGGCAGCGGCGTCGTTCAGGGGGTCGGCATCCGTGTCGTCCACGGCGACGCGACCGGCTACGCCTACACCGAGGACCTGACGCCGGAGGCAATGCGCCTCGCGGCCGAAACCGCCGCGCGCATCGCCAATCGCCGCGAGCGCGTGGGACCGATCGGTGTCGCCCTCCGTCCGGTAGCGGACCTCTATCCGGTACGAGTGCCCGCGTGGGAGGCACCGGCCGCGGAAAAGCTCGCCATCATCCGACGCGCGGACGAGGCGGCCCGAGCCTTCGACCCGATGATCCAGCGCGTCGTGGTGTCGTTCGCTGACGAGGTCAAGCACGTCGCCATCGCCACCAGCGATGGGACGTTGGTCGAGGACCTGCAGCCGATGATCCGCATCCACATCCAGTGCTTGTCAGAAAAAGGGAAGGAGCGCCAGACGGCGATCGGCGGCGGCGGCGGGCGGCTTGGGCTCGAGTATTTCGAGCGGAGCTCGCCGGAGGATCTGGCCCGGGACGTCGCGCGCCAGGCCGTCCTCCTCCAATCGGCGGTCGAGGCCCCGGCCGGCTTCCTCCCTGTCGTTCTGGGCGCAGGCGATTCTGGGATCCTGCTGCACGAGGCGGTCGGCCACGGCCTCGAGGCCGACTTCAATCGAAAGCGGACGAGCAACTACGCCGACCGCGTCGGACAATCGGTCGCCTCGAGCCTCGTGACGGTGGTGGACGACGGCACCGTCCCAAACTCTCGCGGCACCATCAATGTCGATGATGAGGGCAACGCGCCCTGCAAGAACGTGCTGATCGAAGAGGGGATGCTTCAGGGTTACATGCAGGATCGCATCAGCGCGCGCCACTTCGGCGTCGCACCATCCGGAAATGGACGCCGCGAGAGCTTCCATACCTATCCGATGCCCCGCATGACGAATACCTACATGCTTCCGGGCGAAAGCGACCGCGAGGAGATCATCCGGTCGGTGGACCGCGGGCTCTACTGCCTCTCCTACAGCGGGGGCCAAGTCAATATTTCGAACGGCGACTTCGTCTTTTCCGTCACCGAGGCGTACATGATCGAGGGCGGCAGGGTCACGACGCCGGTGAAGGGCGTGACACTCATTGGTAACGGGCCGGACACGCTATCGAAGGTGACCATGGTCGGGGCGGACTACCAGCTCTCCGACGGCCGCTGGACCTGCGGCAAAGACGGGCAGAGCGTGCCGGTCGGCGTCGGCATGCCGACGGTCCTCGTGTCCGGCATAACCGTCGGCGGCACGAAGAATGGATGATCCCGAGCGCTACCTGAATCTCGCCCAGGACGTCGTCCAGCTCGCCCGCCGCGCCGGCGCGGACGATGCCGACGCCGTCGTCGCGGCCGGCACCGAGTTCGACGTCACGGTGCGTCGCGGCGAAATCGAGAAGCTGCTCGAGGCGGACTCGAAAGCGCTGGGCCTGCGCGTGTTCGTCGGCGGGCGGCCGGCCATCAGCTACACATCGGACTTCTCGCCCGACGCGCTGGCGAAGCTGGCGCGAGACACGGTCGAGCTGGCCGCGATTACCGACCCGGACCCCGACGGCGGACTCCCGGACCCCCAAGAGTGGGCCGAGCGCTTCGCCGGTGATCTCGAGCTGTTCGATCCGGATCTCCCCAACGTTCCGAATCAACGCAAGATCGACATGGCGCGCGAGTGCGAGGCGGCCGCCCTGGCGTTCGATCCCCGAATCACCAACACGGACGGCGCAAGCTGCTCGACGGAAGTCAGCATCCGCGCCCTGGCCAACTCGCGCGGGTTCGGCGGCGCGTATCGATCGACCGCCGCGTCGCTCCAAGTAGAGGTGATGGCCGACGACGAAGAGGGCAAGAAGCGGAACGATAGCTGGTATAGCGTCGAGCGCTTCTTCCACCAGCTCGAATCCCCGGACAAGGTCGGCCGCACGGCCGCCGAGCGGGCGCTGACGCAGCTCGGTGCCCGCAAGGTGCCCACCCGCGAAGTCCCCGTGGTGTGGGAGAACCGCGTGGCGCAACGGCTGGTCGCCATTGTCGGGCGGGCGGCGAGCGGCGAAGCCCTGTACCGTCGGCAGACCTTCCTCATGGACATGGAGGGCGAGCCGATTGCATCGTCCCTCGTCAACATCGTGGACGACCCCCTCATGCCGCGTCGGCTCGGCTCGCGGCCGTTTGACGGCGAGGGCGTCACGTCGCGCAAGAACCCCATCGTCGTGGCTGGTGCGTTCCGCGGGTTCCTCTTCGACTCGTATACGGCGCGGAAGACGGGACACCGTACCACGGGAAACGCCGTCCGCGGGGTGAGCGGGCCCCCGGGCGTCGGGACGAGCAACCTCGTCATGGAGGGCGGCGCGTCTACCTTTCATGAGATCATCGCCAGCGTCGACGACGGCCTCTTCCTCACGAACCTCATGGGATTCGGCGTCAACGTGACGACGGGCGACTTCTCGCAGGGCGCCGCCGGCCGCTGGATCGAGCACGGCCGGCTGACCTATCCGGTGACCGAGATCAACGTCTCCGGCAATCTGCGCGAGATGCTCCGCGACATCGAGCTGGTGGGCGACGACGTCTTCTTCCGCGGCGCCACGGGCGCGCCCACGCTCCGAATGGCCAGGCTCATGGTGAGCGGGCTGTGAAGATGCGCCGCTACCGCTTCTCCGTGGTCGTCGAACGGGACTCCGATGGTTTCTTCGCCTATTGCCCGCAGCTCCAGGGCTGCTACGCCGACGGCGAGACCGAAGACGAGGTCCTGGCCAATATCGAGGACGCAATCAGGCTCCACGTGGAGGATCGTCTCGCCACCGGTGAAGAAATACCGCAAGCGGAGCACTTCACCGGAACGAACGTAGAAGTCGCGGTTGAGTGAGCGACCCCCTCGAGCGACTGCCGAACAGGTCAAGCGCGTACTGGTGCGCATCGGGTTCGTACAAGTGCGCCAAAGTGGAGCCACTGTATCTTTCGGGACCAACTCGGCCGGCGTACCACGGTTCCGTACCACCGGGGAAAGACCCTGCATCCGAAGGTGTTGGCAAGCATCCTGCGCGATGCTGGGCTCGATGGTCAGACGTTTCGGGAGCTTGTTCGCGGTGAATGACCGTGACCCGTTCGTGACCTGCCGCTCGCGACAGCGTCGATATACTCGGCACACTCTACGCGAGAGGTGGCGCCATGGCTGTGGACACGACACTCGGCATGGACGAGATCTACCCCGCGTTGCGTGCGGAGCGCCCTGAGCAGCCGAATCAGCTCTGGGCGATTCCCATTCTTGGGCTGATCGTCAAAGAGATCCTCCTGATACCGCAGTTCATCGAGCTGGTGGTCCTCGAGATCGTCGTCGGCATCCTCGTGTTGATCAACTCGTTCGTCGTGCTTTTCACCGGAGCGTACTGGCAACCGGCGTACAACCTGCTGCTGGGCTTCTCCCGATTCCTCTTGAAGATCGAGTTCTTCTTTGCCGGCCTCACCGACAAGTACCCAGGGTTCGACCTGTCGATCGACGACCGTTTCTCCCTGGACATCGCGTCGCCCGTGCAGCCGAACCGCTTCTTCGCGATCCCGATCGTTGGCGGGATCGTGCGGGTCTTCATCACAATTCCATTCGCCATCTACTACGACGTCATCGCGACGGCCGCCGGCATCGGGATGGTCATCTCCTTCGTGCCGGTCCTCTTTACCGGGCGATATCCCGAAGCCACCTTCGAGCTGATACGCGACTCGGCGCGCCTGGCGGCTGCGTACCTCTTCTACATGGCAGGCGTTTCGGACCGGTATCCCAACTTCTCGATCTCGATGAACCACGCCACGACGAAGATCATTCTCATCGTGATCGCCGTCATCGCCGTCCTGATGAACTTCGCGACGAACCTGGGCGGCGGCGGTGGCCGCGCACGGTAACCGGGGGCTCCCCTCACAGGCCCGCCCCCTGAGCCGCCCTGAAGGGCGGGCCGTCCGGGCTGGCACAGGCCCGCCGTTCACGGCGGCAGCTCTCCCTGAGAGCTAGCTCCGCGTGCTGGTGTTGGCGCGGAGCCAATCGCGCCAACGGCTGTAGGTCGGGTCCTCGTCCACGTAGCAGCGCTTGACACCGTCGAAGAAGAGCCAGAACGCGTCGAGGGTGCGCTGCACCGCGTCGCGCACCGCGGATTGCTGCTCGTCCGTCTTCGCGAACCGCTCGACGGCCATCTCGCCCACCGACCCGTGCTCGTCTTCGACCTCGATGTGCACGGTCCAGTAGCCCATGCCCTCCTGCGGGATCTCGTAGTGGGTTCGCAGGCCGCGCACGATGCGCCGCATCCGCTCGGCCGCCGTCCCCTCGAGGGCGTAGCCCTGGGAGGCCATCGCCTCGATCCACGGCCGCTGGTAGAAGAGCACGTCGCGCCAATTCAGAAGCGCCGCGGTTTCCGGAAGCGGCTCCGCGGCGTCCAGCGCCTCGGCGGTGAGGCCCAGCACGCGCGCGAAGTCGATGAACAGGTCCCGGTGGCTTGCGCTCCCGCTGACCTGGCCAGTGCCCTCTTCGATCACGTTCTCGAGAAGGTGCTTTTCGATGTCGAAGTCGTCAGGGCACCGGCCGTACAGCGCGGCGATGGGCTTGGGAAATACCTTCGGAAAGAGCTGATAGAACTGCACCGCGAAGCCGAGGAGCTGCTCGTGCGTCAGCTCCCCGCGCTCGATCATGCCGATGAGCGGATGGTCCTTCGAGTGGCGCGCCGCCACCACCCCATACAGCTCTTTGGCAAACGCGCTCGCGGCAATGGCCATCGTGACCCTCCTCCCCGCGCCTCTCGCGGGCTCACCCTTCCCAGGTGTTGGTATTTGGCTCGACGTCGTCGCGGCGACGCGAACGGTGTTTCTCTCCCAGCTCCAGCCAGCGCCCCTCAACCGCGAGCCGCGCCTCTTCCTCGAACTCGTCGGTCCACTGGCCCAGCGAATAGCCATACCAAGGCGCCTCGGGCCTGAGGGGAGGGAGGTCCAGCTCGTCCCAGATCTGCGCCGCCCGCTCCATGTACTCCCGCTTCGGCAGCGACACGGGTGGGTACGAGGCCCGGAGCGTGGCGTTGATCAGCATCGCCGAATCTTCGGCCTCGTCACGCGACTCTACGCCGACCCTCGGGCTGTGTCCGCCGTCCTTGCCCCGAAAGATCTGCAGGTCGCGGTGGGGCTTGCTGCGATAGCAGATCGCCCACATCACGGCGTCGGCGCTCTCCGGATCGATGTCCTCATCCACCGCGACGACAACCTTTCCCGCGGGCGACTGAAAGGCCGTGGCGCCCATGAGCGCCTGCCACACCTCCACCTCCGTGGGGTGGCGCATCTGGACCACAACGAGCTTCCGAACGTTCGTAAGGGGCTCGTGGAGAGCGACCCGCATGACGCTTCGCACGCCGAGGCTATTGCGCAGGTGCTCGGTGAAGAGCGGCTCCAGCGCGGCCTTCTTGATGAGGCTCGACTCGCTCGGCGTCACCTGGCTGATGATGGACGGCAGAATCGCGTCCCTGCGATGGGTGATCGCCGTCACGTCCATCACGTTGTTGAACTCCTGCAGGTTCACGTGTCCGTGCGATTCGCCGAAGGGGCCCTCCGGCTCGAGCCAGCGCGGGTCGATGAGCCCCTCGATGACGATCTCTGCGTCCGACGGCACCACCAGGTCCACGGTCTTGCAGCGAACGACCTGGATCGGCTCGCTGGCCAGTCCGCCCGCCACGGCGTACTCATCGACGTCGTAGGGAAGCTTCTGAACCGCGGCGTACGACACGGCCGGCGGCCCCCCGAGCACCACCGCGCACGGGAGCGGCTCCCCGCGCCGGTGCGCCTTCTCCCAGTGGACCGTGATCCCCTGGCGCAGCTCGTGCGACGCGTTCATCCCGAGCCGACGCCGACCCTTGAGCTGACCGCGGTAGTTGCCGATGTTGTAGATGCCGGTCTCCGGATCGCGGGTCACGTAGTGGCCGGCCGTGATGTACGGCCCGTTGTCCCAGCCCGGCGTGGAAATGGGGACCGGCAGGCCATCGAGCCCCATCCACGGGGCGTCCAGCTCATCGCCCATCCGGACGACCTCGTGCACGGGCCCATGGTCGACGATGATCGGGGGCACGGCCTTCGCGCGCGCGTCGCGCCACTTCTCGTTGGTGCCGCCGACTTCGCAGCCGAGCCCGAGCGCGTAGACCCACCGGCTCGCCGCCAGCGCTCCCACGACGACCGGCATCCCGTACTCCCGGCCAGTCGAGTCGACGACCCGCTCGAAGAGGAAGGCCTTCCGCTCTCGCTCCGGAATGCTGCCCCGAAACTGCCAGCGGACCAGCGGGTGCAACTCGGTGTCTTTGTTGATCGGTCGCCGGACGCGCAGCAGGAACCCGCCGCGCTCGAGCGCGGCCAGGTGATCGCGGAGGTCGGGATACGCGTGGCGCGCATCCGCGCGCTCCTTCTCGGTGGCTGCCACCGATCACACCCCCAGGAGCCGTGCGCGCCGACTCCTGCGTGATTGTAGCCGGACGCACGATCGCGAAGGGCGAACGGGGGGACAGTCATCCTGCGAGCCGCCCGGTCATCCTGAGGGCGGAGCCCGAAGGATCTCGATCAACCGAGATGCTTCGCTGCGCTCAGCATGACAACAAGAAAGCGCTCAGCATGACAGCCGCCCGGTCATCCTGAGGGCGGAGCCCGAAGGATCTCGATCAACCGAGATGCTTCGCTGCGCTCAGCATGACAGCCGCCCGGTCATCCTGAGGGCGGAGCCCGAAGGATCTCGATCAGCCCAGATGCTTCGCTGCGCTCAGCATGACAACAAGAAAGCGCTCAGCATGACAGCCGCCCGGTCATCCTGAGGGCGGAGCCCGAAGGATCTCGATCAGCCCAGATGCTTCGCTGCGCTCAGCATGACAGCCGCCCGGTCGATGCTTCGCTGCGCTCAGCATGACAGCGGGGGGCGGTGCCCTCGCCGCCCCCGGACCCGCCGTTCACGGCGGCGGCCTCCTCACCTCGCACCCTACGACGCGCTCAGCTCTCGCTGCACCGAGAGGTAGCACTCGCGGAGGAAGGCCTCCAGCTTGCGCCAATCTCGCTCGGGGTCGTCCGACGTCTTCGTCGTGATCGCGTCCACCGTGTTGTTTGCCAGCACCCGCAGCTCCGCCGACTCCCGCGCCTGCTCGGGGGTCAGGCCGAACAGGGCACTGTGCAGAGCGGTCATCGTCTCGATCAGCTCGGTCTTGTCCGGGTGCCCGACGAGCCGCCGATGCACGTCGTAGTAGCGCAGCTCCAGCTCGGCGACGCGCTCAGGATCGAACGTGAGCCCCGAGTAGCGGCGAACGAGCCGATAGAAGCGAACGTATGACGCGAGAACGGCGCGCTCGTCGTGGTCGATCGGCGCCCACGCCATCGATCCGCGCACGACGTGGAAGGCGGCGACGAGGGACGTCGGGAATGGGATGTGGAACTGCTCTTGGCACATGCGTACGAGGATGCGAAACATCTCGGGCCACGCGCGGTCGTAGTACGCGCGCCATCCCGCCGCCTCGAGGGCAGCGACTCGATCCGGATCAAAGCGATAGCTGGCCGCTGCGCTCACGCATCGAGGACCTGGGCGGCGTTGTGGCTCGCCATCCGCTGGATGTCGTTCTCGCTAAAGTCCGCGTCCAGCAGCTTCTGGATGAAGAGCGCAAGTCCGTCGTCGACGAAGGGGTTGTTGGACTGGCCGAGGTCTGTCGACAGGATGGTGGTGCTGGGCCCGATCGCCCGGATGTTGTTGAACATCCCCTCCCACGAGACCTTGTTCGTGTAGGCGGTCGTGAAGCACCGCTCGAAATAGACGTCGAACTTGGTCAACTCCCGCTGCTGATCGATGGTGAGACACGTGGTCGGGAACTCGGGGTGGGTAATGACGAGCCGGCGCACCTTGTGCTCGGCCGCCGCGCGGATGACGGCCGGCATCTCGGCCGGGCTGATGTGGCCGGTCGCCAGCACCATGTCGTGCTTGCCGATGAGGTCGAGGCAGTCGTGCACGGCCTTCGTGACCTTCCCCTCGTCGTCGGTCACCTTCAGCCAATCGCCCGCGATGCCCAAGGCCCGCATCTCCCGCGCGATGTTCATCCAGTACGGCAGCTTGGTTTCGTCGGTCTGGCGCGTCACGGCCTCGAGTTCGTTCGCTGAATCGACGGTCGGAAGCCACACAACTTTCGCGCCCAGGCGTCCCGCAATGTCCACGGCGATGGGGTTCAGTCCGCCCACCGCGTTGTTCAGCACGACCCCGCCGTAGGCCTTCACGTCGGGGAACAATTCCCGAATCAGGGCGGCGCGGTCCGCGGTGCACACGTAGTGTGATTTGAGCACGAACCCGGCCATGCCCGAGGCGCGGGTGCGCTCGGCGAGAAGCACGTCGTCGAACTTGCGTGGCATGACGTCTGGCCCGCTGTGTACGTGCATGTCGAAAGCGCCGGCCAGGAGGCCGCGCGCCGTGTCCTGATCAACCACGATCCCACTCCGCGTGAAGAATGACTGCGCCCACAGCATACACGAGCGCGTCCTCAGCTCAGTCGTGGCGGACGATGGGTGGCGTAGCGGGCGACGAACGCGCCTGTCGTCGCCAGCGGCACGAGCCCGGTCAGGGCGAACGTCACCGGAAAAGACGTCAGCGCGAGCACCGCGCCCATGGCGAGCGCGCCAGTCCCCATCCCCAGCGCGAAACCGGAGTTCACGAGCGCGAGCGCGGTGGGCCGCGCGGTCGCCGGCGCGCGGTCGACCGCGAAGGCGAGGTTCGTGGGGTGGAGCGAGCCGTACCCGAAGGCGTAGAGCACCGCGATTGCGAGAAGCGCCGGAATCGACGGGCCGGCCGCCAGCGCCCAGAGCGACGCCGTGAGGACGATCGTGGCCGGGACGACCACCTGCACCCGGCCGAACGTGTCGGAGAGCCGCCCCGCCACCGCGCGAACGACGATCGCGCCGACGGCGAACACTGTGTAGAAGAGGCCCGGGTTCCCCATCCCGATCGAGCGCGCGTACAGCGGGAGAAAGGCCACGAGGGTGCCGTGCGTGAACGTCAGGCCGGCGTTGACGAACATGCAGAAGAAGATGATGGGGTCCAGACCGGGTCGCGACGCAGCCCCCACCGCGGGCTCCGCTACGGACGGAGGCACGTCGCCGGCCCGCACGCCCAGAGCGAGGAGCGACGCCGCCAGGCCCAGCCCCGCAGCGGCGACCCACGTGGCGACGGGCCCGGCCCACTGCAGGAGGGCGATCCCGAGAGTCGGGCCCACCGCGAGCGATACCGTCGTGAAGCTCCCGTACACGCCGAGCGCCTCGCCGCGTCGCGCAGGGGGTGTCACGTCGGCGGCGAGGGTCGTGGCCGCCGTTTGAAACGTCGTGTAGCCGGTCCCGAGGATGACGCTCGCGACGACCAGCATGCGGGAGGAGGGCGCGAGCTGGGCGGCGACCACGCCGAGCGGAAGAACCATCGGCGCCGCGGCGAGCACGCCCACGCGCGGCCAGCGCGCAATGGACCGCGCCATCAGGAGCTGCGTGACGAAGGACGTCAGTGGGATCGCGCCGGTCACGAGCCCGGCCTCCGACGGGCTGCCGCCGATCCGAACAACGTAGAGCGGGAACGCGCCGAACAGACAATACATCCCCGCCCAGAAGCTGAAATTCGCGGCGCAGATGAGGCCGTAGCTTCGGCTGAACAGGCGCGCGCCGGCGGTTTGGGCGCGGATCGAAGCGTCCACGGGCCCTGCCATCGGGGTCACGATCCGCTCGCGGCGGGCACACCCCCGGGCAAGTATACGGAGGCGCGCTGCTATAATCCCCGCAGGTGCCCCAACGGGCGCGCAGGCACAGAAGGGAGCACACTACCGATGATCACCATTAGCGACAAGGCGGCGGCTGAGCTTCGACGCATCGTCGATGAGAACGACCAGGCGGACGCCGCGATCCGGGTGTTCGTGCAGGGCGCGTGCGGCTGTGGCGCGGCCCACTACGGGATGGGCATCGAGACAGACATCGGCGAGGACGAGGACGTGCTCGACGCCAACGGGATCAAGCTCGTCGTCGACCGCGAGTCGGCCCCCTACCTCGAGGGGGCGGAGATCGACTACCGCGACAGTCTGATGGGCCGCGGGTTCATGATCAAGAACCCCAATCAGGCCGGTGGCTGCGGCTGCGGCGGCCACTGAGCCGCCCCCACCAATCGCCAATCACCGCCCGCACGCCCCGGCGCGCCGGCGCGCATCGATCGCAGGCCTCGCACGCCGCGGGCTCGGGGACACGCAAGTAGCGCGCGAGGGCGGCGTGCCGGCACGCAGGTTGCTCCACGAACGCGAACAGATCCGCGATTCGCTGCTCCTGTATTCGGGCCAGGTCGTCGATCAGCTCCGAGATCCGCTCGCGCGCATCCTGGTCGTGCTCTCGCAGCTCGACGCAGGGGTCCCTGCCCGATGCTCGCACCCGTAGCCAGCCGCCCGCCTGCCATTCGAGGAGCTTGCCCTCCAGAGCCGCGCACGGGATGCCGGTCGCTTCGGCCAGCTCCGCGGTCTCCCAGGGCGCCCCTTGGCCGGGCTGGAGATGCGCGGCCGCGACGAATGCGTGAAGCTCGGCGGGCGCGGACGCAAGCCCCCGTCGTGTCCTGAAGATGGACAAGACGCGCGGCAGATCCATCCGTCGATCGAGAACTTCGGCGCGCTCCAGCAGGCTGAGCGCGACGCGCACCTGCGTTTCGTCTACGTCGATATCCAGCTCGTCACCCACATCCCGACGAAGGTCATCAACGGGTACAGCCACAATGCCGACCTCCGCGCGAGACCGAAACGCGCGCTCGACGGCGAGCGCCAGCTCAGTCGTGGGTCGCTCCTGGTAGGCCCAGCGACTGAGGTTGCCGCGGTCGCCAGGCGCCAAGACTGCGACGCAGGACGCCGGCGCACCATCCCGGCCGGCTCGACCGGACTCGTGAACGTAGCCTTCCAGGGACGACGGGAGATCGGCGTGGAGCACGAAGCGAACGTCCGCCTTGTCGACACCCATCCCAAAGGCGGCGGTGGTAACGATAATGCGCGTCTTCCCCGCCATGAATCGATCCTGCCGCTCCGCTCGGTCCGGCGAGGCAAGACCCGCGTGGTAGAAGTCGGCTTCGGCGCCGTCCTGTCGAAGCAGGCGGGCGAGATCTTCCGCGCGCGCTCGCGCGTTCACGTACACGATGCCGGGTCCATCCAAGCGGCGGCAAAGCTCCCGGATGCGCTCCACCCGCGCCGCGTTGTCGGGCACCCGCTGGATCTCGAGGCGCAAGTTCGGCCGAAGGGCGCCGGTGCTGACGCGATGCAGCTTCCTCCCAAGGACCTCGGCGATCTCGTCCGCCATGGCAGGAGACGCCGTCGCCGTCAGTGCGAGCAGCGGGGACTCGCCCAGCATGCGTAGCGCATCCCGGATGAACAGATAGTCCGGTCGGAAATCGTAGCCCGAAAGGCAGATGCAGTGGGCCTCGTCGACGACGAAGAGCGCCACACCCGCCCGGCGAAGGGCGTCGACGAAGGGCAGATGCCGCAACCGCTCCGGTGCCGCGTACACGAGCCGATTTTTGCGGTCTGCGATGGCGGCGAGTCGCGCCCTTATTTCGTCGCGGCTCAGCGTGCTGTTGATCGCCGTCGAGATGCCCGCCAGCGCGTCCGGCATTCCGTCGAGCTGGTCCTTCATCAGCGCGATGAGGGGCGAAATGACCACCACGCAGCGGTCGAGCATCAGGGCGGGGAGTTGGTAGCAGAGCGACTTCCCCGAACCGGTCGGCATCAGGGCCAGGGTGTCCTCGCCGCGAAGGACGCGCTCGATGACCGCCTCCTGTCCCGGGCGCAGAGCCTCGAACCCAAAAACCGCGCGCGCGGTATCGCGGGCCGCGTGCATATCCGGGGTCACGGGCGCGCCGGATCCACGGTCACATCGTAGTCGGGAACGTAGTCGGGAACCCCATGAATGCCGATCACGAGCGGCGAATAGGCGCCGTTCAACTGCCGCGCCAGGCCGAGAGCGACGTAGATGGCCTCAGCCCCCAGGCGCTCGCGCACGCGCGCATTCGTCAGCTTCGCCACGCCTCCACTGGGGGGAAGAAGCGACCGCCCGAGCGCGCGCCAGCGCAGATCGCTGCATGGCAAACCCGCGTCGTCCCCGATCCCCTCGAGGCGTACGCGCACCTGATAGCGGCGGCTGTCCGGGTCGAGCCGGAAGGCAGTGGCAATCCGGTTCGCGCGGAACAAGATCAGCGATCGGGAGAGATCCAAAAGCGGTTGCGGGCCGGGTTCAGCCCAATCCGCCAAAAACTGGCGTCGCTCGTCTCCCTCCAGCCGCTCGATCAGGGACGGTCGGCGGCGAACGAAATCGCACTGGTAGTCCTCGACGTGCGGCGGATCCGGCGTGGGTTGACCGAGGTCCAAGAAAACGCGATCGAATGGCCGCATCAGCGTACGGTCGCGGTACGAGACGTCGCCGAGGAGGAGCGCGCCAGACGGTTTCACCGGCCGCTTCCACGTCCCGCGCTCGTCGATGCCGGCGATGCAGAACCCGCTCAACATCCTTGTGACGGCCAACAGAACGATGGCCTCTTCCATCGACCCTCCCCGTCCGGCGCGAAAGAAGTCCGTCGAAGGGTCTCGCCCGATCCTCGCGCGTCGACATTACACCAAGTGCACGACCTTGAGCGCTCGATACGTGGCCGCCAGCTGCTCGGCGACCAGGCGGCGATGGCAGCGCGCCGGATCCGCCTCCGAGCACATTAGACACGGCCGCCGGGCCGCGGCGAGGATCGCGCCGACGACGGCGATGCCGCCGCGCTCCCGCATCAGTTCGCCGAACTCGGCCTCGTACGCCACCCAATCGTGGTCGCGCCGGTAGCGGGTCAGCAGCGCCGGCGTCGGCGCCAGCTCGGGACGATGGCGGTATTCAATGCCAAGTATCTCGAGGATGTATGCGAGGTCATCGCGCTTGGCCCATCCGGCGAGCTGGCCGGTATTGCGAAGCCGAACGTCCACCACCAGGTCGACTCCGGCCTCCCGCACCAGCTCCACGAACCGACGCAGCGGCTTCCGCGTGAAGCCGA
>Ga0070741_10010813_pt1 | contig 17086 bp, 13 predicted proteins | sample Coa_R1_4_FD_66440 | JGI IMG/M metagenome (GOLD analysis project Ga0070741, IMG submission 66440) | Surface soil microbial communities from Centralia Pennsylvania, which are recovering from an underground coalmine fire - Coalmine... | ecosystem: Environmental > Terrestrial > Soil > Unclassified ...
GCTCGGCGACATGTTCGGCCGGGTGCGCATGTACAACGGCGGGTTCGCGGTGTTCACCGTCGCGTCCATCGCGTTGTCGCTGACGCCCGGGCACGGCGGCTCGGCCGCGATGTTCATGATCATCATGCGCGTCGTGCAGGGCATCGGGGGCGCCCTGCTGATGGCCAACTCGACCGCGATCCTCACCGACGCCTTCCCCGTCGACCAACGCGGCACGGCGCTCGGCATCAGCATGATCGCCGGCATCGCCGGCTCGTTCATCGGCCTCGTGCTCGGCGGCGTGCTCGCCGACGTCGACTGGCGGCTCGTGTTCTGGGTGAACGTGCCCTTCGGCGTGTTCGGGACCGTGTGGGCGTACCTCAAGCTCAAGGAGATCAGCAAGGCCCATCGCGGCAAGCTCGACGTTTGGGGCAACATCACCTTCGGCGTCGGGCTCGTGCTCGTGCTGATCGGCATCACCTACGGCATCCAGCCCTACAAGCAGCACACGATGGGATGGACCGGTCCGTGGGTGCTCCTCGAGCTGATCAGCGGCACGGCGCTGCTCGCGCTGTTCGTCGCCATCGAGCTCAGGGCCGAGGACCCGATGTTCCGCCTGAGCCTGTTCGGCATCCGCGCGTTCACCGCGGGCAACGCCGCCAACCTCCTGTCGGCCATCGGCCGCGGCGGCGTGCAGTTCATCCTCATCCTGTGGCTGCAGGGCATCTGGCTCCCGCAGCACGGCTACAACTTCGAGCAGACGCCGTTGTGGGCGGGCATCTACATGTTGCCGATCACCGCCGGGTTCCTGCTCTCGGCACCGATCTCGGGGTTCCTGTCGGACAAGTACGGCGCGCGCACGTTCGCCACCGGCGGCATGCTCACGGGCGCGCTCAGCTTCGTGCTGCTCGAGGCGCTGCCCGCCAACTTCAGCTACCCGGTGTTCGCCCTCGTGCTGTTGCTGAACGGCATCGCCTTCGGCCTGTTCGCCGCGCCCAACACGACCGCCATCATGAACTCGGTCCCGGTGCGCGACCGCGGCGCCGCATCGGGCATGTCGGCGACGTTCCGTAACTCCGGCATGGTGCTGTCGATCGGGCTCTTCTTCAGCCTCATGATCGTGGGGCTGGCGTCATCGCTCCCTCGCACGCTCTACAGCGGCCTGACTGCACAGGGGCTCGACGCCCACTCGGCGACGTCGATCTCGCACCTGCCGCCCGTGGCGCTGCTGTTCGCCGCCTTCCTCGGCTACAACCCGATGAAGACCATCCTCGGCCCGCGGCTCCACAGCCTGTCGGCGTCGGCACAGGCCAATGTGACGGGGCGCAGCTTCTTCCCGCACCTCATCTCGAGCCCGTTCATGCACGGCCTCCGCATCGCGTTCACGATGTCAGTCGGGATGTGCCTGGTCGCGGCCGCGTGTTCGGCGTTGCGCGGTACGCCCGCCGTGGCGGACGATGACGCCGTGCCGTTCGACGCGGCGGACGCCGTGGAAGCCGAGGTCGCACCCGCGTGACCACCGTGGCGCCGGACCCCGACCCGACCCCGCGCTTGCGGATCGGCGAGGCGGCGGAGCTGGCCGGCATGTCCACGCGCACGCTGCGCTACTACCAGGAGCTCGGCCTGCTGACGCCGTCGGGCACGACCGCCGGAGGGGCCCGCAGGTACTCCGACGTCGACGTGGCCCGGCTGCACCGCATCCGCCACCTCCGGGACCTCGTCGGGTTCAACCTGACCGAGATCGGCGCCGTCCTCAGCGCCGAGGACCGGCTGGCCGAGATCCGGCGGGAATGGTGGGCCGAGCCGTCACGCGACCGTGCCCGCGAGCTGCTCCATGAGGCGCTGGCCATCAACATCGACCTGCAGACCGCCGTGCGGGCGAAGATGGCCGGCCTGGAGGAGTTCCTCCACGGGCTCGAAGAACGGGCCGCCACCGTGCGCCGCCGGCTCGAGGAAGAGGCCGGCCTGCTCGCGTAGGGGCGGCAGCGACAGGTCGCCGGTCAGCGCACCTCGTGGCGCCCGACGAAGCGCCCGATCCGGTAGCCGATGTAGCCGCAGAGGGCGCCGACGAGGATCAGCTCGGCGCCGCGCACGAGGCTCCACGCCAGCCCGATCACGACCCACACCGCGACCAGCACGACGAGGGCCATCACCGCGCCCCCAAGGAGGCTGACGTGGCGTCGCCGCCGGGGCGGATGGGACGTGATCACCTCGGGGCGCCCAGTGGGTAGCCCGCTGAGCCCGAGCGTGGAGCAGATCAGGCAGGAACCGCGGTCGAGGCCGTGGGGACAGGTGGTCGTCGTCGCCACGTCGCCCATGGTCCCACGCCGCGCGCCGCCCCAGCACCGCACGGCCGTCCACGCCGCGCCGCGCCCCAGCACCGCACGGCCGTCCCACGCCGCGGGCCGCCCCTCACCGCACCGCCGTCCCACGCCGCGCCCCACCCCTCGGCCCGGCCGCGCCGCGGCTGGCGCGAGCCTCAGGCGTCCTCGGGTGTGGGCTCAGGCCGCAGGTCGACCAGACCCTCGAGCGCCTCGGGGCTCGGGGACGCCGCGGACCGGTTCGCCTGCTGCAGCGCGGCGAACACCTCTTCCCGGTGCACGTCGACGTGCCGGGGCGCCCGGATCCCGATCCGCACCTGGTCCCCTCGTACCTCGAGGACCGTCACGACGATGTCGTGGCCGATCATGATGCTCTGGTTGGCGTGGCGGGTCAGCACGAGCACCGGGGCGCTCCTTCCGTGGGCGGCCGCGGGCCAGCCTATCCCCTCAATCGAGCAGGCCGAGGGCAACCGCCCGCCCGAGGGCGTCGTACCGGCTCCGCACCCCGAGCTTCTCGTAGATGTGCGCCAAGTGGGTCTTGACCGTCGCCGCGCTCACGAACAGGGCGGACGCGATCTCGGCGTTGCTCCGCCCGGCGCCGACCAGGCGGACGATCTCACGTTCGCGCCCGGTTAGCACGGGCGCGCCCGCGGTGGGCGCGCCGCCGTTCTGGCGCGGCGCGCCGCCGTTCCCCTCGAACATGCGGGGCAGCAGCGACGGCGACACCACGTGGTCCCCGGCGAGCACCCGCCGCACGGCGTCGCGCAGTTCCTCGGGCGTCGCGGCACGGGGCACGACCGCCCTCGCCCCGGCCAGCATGACCGCACGTAGCTCGCGCTCCTCTCCCGTCGGCACGAGCACGACGCACGGGAGGCCCTCAACAGCCGCCACGGCCTGGCGCACCAGGTCCGCCTGGGCGCCGTCGTGGCCGCCGGCGACGAGCAGATCGGGGGCGTAGGCCCGGACGGCCGTCAGGGCCGAGGCCGCGTCCGCCGCGTCGGCGACGACCCGCACGTCCTCGTCGGCGAGGACCTTGGCCACGCCCACCCGGATGAGCGGCCATTCGTCGAGCACGACCGCCCGTCGCGCAGACTTGCGGGCCACGTGCCGAATGTTAACGGCGAGCCTCCCCGGGCGGTCGTATCGTAGGGCTAGTGACCTATAACTAGTCCGATCAGGCGGCTCGTGACCACACCCGTGGGTACTACGCCGGCGGCGAAGATCATCCTGGTGGCCGATGCGGCGGCCTCGGCGATCGCCCGATGCCCTTTCCCATGGCCACGTCATCGTCCCCGATTTCCGCTGAACAGCGCGCTCGCGAGGAAGACCTCGTCAAGCGCCACCTCCCCCTCGTCGGGTACGCCGTCGCCGAGATGGCGAACAAGGTCCCCCGCCACGTCTCGCGGGCCGACCTCGAGTCCGCCGGCATGGAGGGCCTGGCCCAGGCGGCCAGGAGCTTCGACCCGGCCCGCGGGATCGCGTTCGACCGCTACGCCTCCAACCGCATCCGCGGCGCCCTCCTCGACGAGCTGCGCCGGCGCGACTGGGCCAGCCGCTCGGTCCGCAGCCGCGCCCGCAAGGTGACCGCCGTCTCCGACGAGCTCACGGCGCGCCTCGGCCGCCGCCCGACCCACGACGAGGTGGCGGAGGCGGCGAACCTCGAGACGACCGTCGTGCGGTCGGTCCAGGACGACGTCTTCCGGGCCTCCGTCCTCAACTTCGAAGGCCTCAGCCCCACCGCCGGTGGCACCACGGTCCCCGCCGACCACGAGACCCCCGACGTCGTGCTCATCGAGCGCGAGCGCCGCGCCTACCTGCTCGACGCCGTCGCGTCGCTGCCCGAGCGCCTGCGCCACGTGGTCATCGGTTACTTCTTCGAGGAGCGCCCCATGCAGGAGCTTGCCGACGAACTCGGGGTGACCGAGAGCCGGATCTCGCAGATGCGCGCCGAGGCGATCGTCCTGCTGCGCGACGGCCTGAACAGCCAGCTCGACCCCGAGCTGCTCGCCAGCGAGCCCAAGAGCAACCGCGTGGCCAACAAGCGGGCGGCCTTCTACGCCGCCATCGCCACGAGCAGCGACTACTCGGCCCGGCTGTCCGCCCGGCCCCGCTCGCTGAAGACGGCAGCCCGGCTCCCCGCCTGACCTGCTGCCGCCGCCGGCGTGCAGCAATCACCTGCGTGCCCTCAGGTGCGCGCGGACGCGTCCGATCGCGCCGGCGTGGGGATGACCGCGACCGGCACGCGCGAGCGGCGCGCCCCCGCGCCCCCCTCGACGGCCCGCGCCGCCGACGTGGTGATGGGCACGCTGGCCGCAGCAGGCGTGCGCCACGTGTTCATGGTCGCCGGCGGCGGCGCCATGCACCTCAACGATGCGGCCGGCGCCCATCCCGGGCTCGAGGTCGTGTGCACCCAGCACGAGCAGGCCGCCGCCATCGCCGCCGAGACCTACACGAAGCTCTCGGGCCGGTTGGCGCTGTGCCTGGTGACGACCGGCCCCGGGGGCACCAACGCGGTGACCGGGGTCGCGGGGGGCTGGCTCGACTCGACGCCCATGGTCGTCGTCTCGGGCCAGGTCAAGACCGCCGACCTCGCCCGCGGCTGGAACGTCCGCCAGCGCGGCGTCCAGGAACTCGACATCGTCTCCATCGTCCGCCCGATCACCAAGGACGCGGTGATGGTCGACGACCCGAGCATGGTGCGCTACCACATCGAGCGGGCTGTGCACCTGGCCACGTCGGGACGGCCCGGGCCGGTCTGGGTCGACATCCCCCTCGACGTGCAGGCCGCCGAGGTCGACCTGGCCGATGCCCCCCGCTTCACGGCCGAGGGGAACCTGACCGCCGACCGCGACGGCCTCGACCGGGCCGTTGCCCGGGTCACCGAGCTGTTGCGCGGCGCCGAGCGCCCACTGGTCCTGCTCGGTGCTGGTACCCGGCTCGCCGGTGCCGAAGCGCAGGCGCGCAAGCTCGTCGAGCGCCTGGGCGTGCCCGTCCTCACGACGTGGCCCGCCCACGGCATCGTGGGCGACGACCACCCGCTGTTCGCCGGCCGGCCCGGACCGCTCGCCGCGCGCGGCGCCAACTTCGCCCTGCAGTCGGCCGACGTCCTCGTCTGCATCGGGGCCCGGCTCGACATGGTGACGACGGGGTACGACCCGGCGGACTTCGGGCGGCGGGCGCACAAGGTCGTGGTGGACATCGACCCCGACGAGTTGCGCAAGCTCGAGGGCGCAGCCGAGCTGCTCGTGCACGCCGACGCCGGCGCGTTCGTCGACGCGCTCGCCGCACGCATGGGTGAGGGACCCCCATTGGCCGTCGACACGTGGCGCGCGCGCTGCCGCGCCTGGCGCGCCGCGTACCCGGTGGTCACGCCCGAGCACCGCATCCCGGGCGAGCGCGTCTCCACGTACGCGTTCGCCGACGCGCTGAGCGACGTGATCCGCGACGACGACGTGCTCGCGCTCGGCAGCTCCGGGCTCGGCATCGAGATCTTCCTCCTCGCCCTGCGCCTGCACACCGGCCAGCGGGCGACGGTCACGACCGCGCTCGGCGCGATGGGGTACGGGCCGCCCGCGGCGCTGGGCGCGTGCCTGGCCTCAGGTAAGCGCCGGACCGTCTGCGTCGACGGCGACGGCGGCCTGCAGCTCAACGCCCAGGAGCTCGAGACCATCCGCAGGCTGGGCCTCCCCATCAAGCTGTTCGTGCTGTCCAACGGTGGGTATGCGTCCATCCGCGCCTCGCAGCAGCGGTGGTTCGGCCGGCTCTCCGGCGCGGACGCCACGAGCGGGCTGACCCTGCCCCCCGTGCAGTCGCTGGCGCGCGCCTACGGCCTCCCCTACGCCCGCATCGACGGCTGCCAGCCGCTCGCGCCGCAGATCGAGGCCGTGCTCAGGACCCCGGGCCCGGTGCTGTGCGAGGTGCCGACCCCGCTCGACGAACCGCGCGAGCCGACCCAGGTCAGCGAGCGCACGCCGTCCGGGGGGATGCGGTCGCGCGCCATCGAGGACCTCGCACCCCTGCTCCCCCGCGACGAGCTCGCCGCCAACCTCGCGGTGCCGTGACCACGCGCGCGCTGGTCGTCGGGCTGGGCTCCATCGGGCAGCGCCATGCGCGCAACCTCCGCGCCCTGTTGGGCGACGCCCTCGTGCTGTCCGCCCTGCGGTCCCGTCGCGCCCCCCGCATCGTGACCGACGCGCTGGACGGCGCCGACGGCGACCCGGAACGTGATTGCGATGGGGGCGTGTTCACCGACCTGTCCAGCGCGCTCGCGACCAAGCCGGACGTGGTGGTGGTGTGCAACCCATCGCGGTTGCACGTCGAGGTGGCGCTGGCGGCGGTGGAAGCGGGAGCCGACGTGTTCGTCGAAAAGCCCGTGTCCGACACGCTCGACGGCGTGGGCGCGCTCGTGCGCGCTGCGACGGCGCGCCGGGCCGTGGTGGGGGTCGGGTGCCAGCTCCGGTTCCACCCGGCGCTGCGCCGGCTGCAGGAGGTCCTGGCTGCCGGGCTGCTCGGGCGCCTCGTCGCCGCGCACGTCGAAGAGGGCGAGTACCTGCCGGGCTGGCACCCCTACGAGGACTACCGCACGTCGTACGCGGCGCGCCGCGACCTCGGTGGCGGCGTCGTGCTCACCCAGGTGCACGAGCTCGACTACGTGCACTGGCTGTGGGGCCTGCCCCGCAGCGTGTTCGCGGTGGGCGGCAGGGTGTCGGACCTCGAGATCGACGTCGAGGACACCGCCAGCATGCTCCTCGATTGCCGCGTCGACGGGCGCCCGTTCCCGGTCCACGTGCACCTCGACTACCTGCAGCGCCCGCCCCGGCGGGCCTGCCGCGTCGTGGGGACCGACGGGTCGGTCGACATCGACCTGCTCGCGCCCGCGCTCACGCGGCGCGACGCCACCGGGAGGGTCGTGGAGGAGCTGGCGTTCCCGGGGTTCGAACGCGCCCAGCTGTTCGTCGACGAGATGCGCGTGTTCCTCGGCGCCGTCGCGGACCGGTCCGCTCCCCCGGTCGGCCTCGCCCACGCGCTCGGCACGCTGCAGCTGGCGCTTGCGGCGCGCCGCTCGCTCGAGTCGGGCACCGCCGAAGCCGTGCCCGCGACGGTCGACTGGTGCGGGCCGCGCCAGCGGGTCGCTCAGACGGCTGACGCCACCGCCGGGCGTGCCACCAGCGAGCGGCGGACGGTCGTCGCAACGTAGTCGAGCTGCTCGTCGGTGAGGCCCGGGTAGACGCCGACCCAGACCGCCTGCTCCATGAGGTGATCGGTGACGGCGAGGTCGCCCACGACGCGGTAGCGGCCCGTCCCGCGCAGGTCGTCGAAGCACGGTTGGCGCACCAGGTTGCCGGCGAACAGCGTGCGGGTCTGCACCCGGGCCGCCTCGAGGTGGCGCGTCAGCTCCGCACGCGGCGAACGCCGGGGCACCATCAGGAAGCCGAACCAGCTTGGGCGCGACTTCGGCGTCGCCACCGGGACCGCCAGGTCGTCGGAAAGGTCGGCGAGGGCCGACCGCAGCCGCTCGTGGTTGCGGCGGCGCGCCGCCACGAACCCGTCGAGCTTGTCGACCTGGGCCACGCCCACGGCCGCCTGCAGGTCGGTCATCTTCAGGTTGAACCCGAAGTGCGAGTAGACGAACTTGTGGTCGTAGCCGGGGGGCAGCTGGCCGAACTGCTGGGCGAAGCGCTTCCCGCACGTGTTGTCGCGGCCTGACTTGCAGTAGCAGTCGCGCCCCCAGTCGCGCAGCGACTCCACGATCGCGGCCAGCTCGTCGTTCGACGTGTAGACCGCGCCCCCCTCGCCCGTCGTCATGTGGTGGGCCGGGTAGAAGCTCGACGTCGACAGGTCGCCGAAGCTGCCGGTCCGGCGCGCCGATCCCAGCACCTCGCTTGCGTACACCGACCCGAGGGCATCGCAGTTGTCCTCGACGAGCCACAGCCCGTGGCGGCGGCAGAACGCGAGCACGGCGTCGACGTCGAACGGGTTGCCGAGCGTGTGGGCCACCATGACCGCCTTCGTGCGCGGCGAGCAGGCGGCCTCGAGCATCGACACGTCGACGTTCGCCGTCTCGGCGCGCACGTCCACGAACACCGGGACGGCCCCGAGCTGCACGATCGGCGCCACCGTCGTGGGGAACCCCGCGGCCACGGTGATCACCTCGTCACCGGGCTCGATCCGCCGCTCGCCGAGGCGCGGTGATGTGAGGGTGGCGAGGGCGAGCAGGTTGGCCGACGAGCCGGAGTTGACCAGCGCGCAGTGGGCGGCGCCGACGTAGCCGGCCAGCAGCCCTTCGAGGCGGGTGGCCATCGGGCCCGCCGTCAGCCAGAAGTCGAGGGCGGCATCGACCAGCGACCGCACCTCCGCCGCGTCGTACACGCGCCCGGCGTAGCGCACGGGCGATCGCCCCGGGGTGAACGGCCGCCGCTCGCCCGCTTCGGCGGCGACGTACTCGTCGACGAGGCGCAGGATCTCGGCGCGGCGCTCGGCGAGCGTCGGCCCGTCGCCGCTCACCGCCGTCCTCCGCCGCCCAGGCGCGCCCTCGTCAACGCCACACCGCCCACGGCGCCTGCCCGGACTGCCAGAGCTCCTCGAGGCGGTGCTTGTCGCGCAGTGTGTCCATCGGCTGCCAGAACCCGCGGTGCTGGTAGGCGACCAGCTCGCCCGCGTCGGCCAGGTGGCGCAGCGGGCGGTCCTCCCAGTACGTGCCGTCGCCCTCGATGAGGTCGAGCACGGAGGGCGACAGGACGAAGAACCCGCCGTTGATGAACGAGTTGTCGCCCGGCGGCTTCTCGCTGAAGCGCGTCACCCGGTCGCCGTCGAGCTCCAGCGCGCCGAACCGCCCCGGGGGCTGCACCGCGGTCACCACCGCCTGGCGCCCATGGTCGTGGAACGTGGCGATCAGCGCGCCCACGTCGATGTCGGCGACGGCATCGCCGTAGGTCATGCAGAACGGCTCGTCGGCGTCCAGGTGGTGGGCGACGCGGCCGAGCCGGCCGCCCGTCTCGGTGCGCTCGCCCGTGTCCACCAACGTCACGCGCCACGGCTCGACGTGGGAGTCGTGGACCACCTGCGTGCCGTTCTTGAAGTCGAAGGTGACGTCGGACAGGTGCAACGCGTAGTTGGCGAAGTACTCCTTGATGACGTAGCCCTTGTACCCGCAGCACACGATGAAGTCGTTCAGCCCGTGGGCGGAGTAGATCTTCATGATGTGCCAGAGGATCGGCCGGCCGCCGATCTCGACCATGGGCTTGGGCTTGACCACGGTCTCCTCGGACAGACGCGTGCCGAGGCCACCGGCCAGGATGACCACCTTCACCGCTGCAGGACCTCCTGAGTGGCCGCGCGCGGGCACCCGTCGTCCCATCGGCGCCCGGCCCATGGAGCTGAGAGGGTCACGACCGGGCCGGCGACGCCGAGCGCCTCGATCGACGCCCGGATCGACGCCGTGCGGAGGAACGACCCGATCACGATCGGGCCCGCGCCCGGCTCGAGCGCCGCGGGAGGGCGCACCTCCACCCCGCCGAAGCGCAGCCCGTGGCGAGCGGGGTTGCCGTCGACGAGGGCCGAGGGGGCCCGCTCGGCCAGGACGGTGCCGGCGAGCAGCTTCATCGAGAGCTCCCCGATACCCCAGAGCACGAACCGCTCCGAGCCGCCCAGGTCGGCGCGCAGCCGCGCGTCCATGTGCGCCCAGGCCTCGGCCGAACGCTCCGTGAACGCCCGCAGCGAGCGCACGAGCGCCTCGTCGCGCCGCTCGGGTGGCGCACCGGCGCCCCTGCGCCAGCACACGGCCGCCACGGCCGCCGTCGCCCCGGGCACGATGTCGTTGTCCGCGGCGCCGCTCCACACGGTGGTGAGGCCGTGGCGCGCCCCCAGGGCCTCCAGCGTGGCCGCCGAGAAGTGGTTGACGTGCTCGGTGTGGAAGTCCTCGAAGGGCGAGATGAACGGGTCGAGGTAGCGCGACGCGTCCGGGACTTCGACGTACACGGCACCGCCCGGGCGCAGCAGTGACGTGATCGCGGCCATCGCACCGTCGGTATCCCAGACATGCTCGAGGACACCGGTCAGGCACACGCAGTCGAACGTCCCGATGCCCTGCGGCAGGTGGCGCAGCGTGCCGACGTGCACGGGCACAGCGTGCAGCCGCCAGGCGTCCTCGGCGCACGCCGGCGACGGGTCCACGCCGACGACGTCGCCATAGCCACGTCGGCGCAGCGCGGCCAACAGCGAGCCGGTGGAGCACCCGATGTCGACGACGCGCCCGTCCCGGGGGACGAACGCGGCGATGCGTGACGCGGCCTCGTCGAAGCGCGCCGTGACCCAGGCGGGCTCGGTCGGCGCGCCGTGGACGGTGGCGGCATCCGCCGCGTACTTGGCGCGCTCCGCGTAGTACCGGTCGTACACGGCCTGGTCGACGGCGGCGTCCGCGTAGCCGGTGCCGCAGCGCGCGCAGCTCACGACGTCGTAGCCGCCCTGGAGCGGGTGCCCGTCAGGGGTGCGCAGCGCCAGCGTGTGCACGTGCTCGGCCGGCCCGTGGCCGCACGCGGGGCACGCCCGCAGCGCGCCCATCCCTACACCGCGCGCGACGGCGGCGCCGCGTAGAGGACCAGGTCCCAGCCCTCTTCGTTGTGGGGCCGCAGGGCGAGGGCATGGTCGGGCAGGATGTCGTGCACGAGCAGCGGGAGGCGCCACAGGTGGTCCTGGGCGTGGTAGGCGCTGACGGCGAGGACCGGCTGCGCGGCGGCGAGGACGGTGCGGCCGCCTTCGAGCGCGCCCGGTTCGGCCCCCTCGATGTCCATCTTCACGAACGTGGGCGCCTCGCCCGCCAGCACGTCGTCGAGCGGGCGGCACTCGACCACGCACCCGCCGTCGCCGCCCGGTGTGCCGGTGCCGGTCGCGATGGCGTCGCCGAGGGCGGACGCCGCCGTCCCTGTCGGCGAGAAGCGTGCCGTCCCCCGCGTCGCCGCTGCGGCCCAGGGCAGCACCGTGACACGGTCGCGGACGTCGTCGGCGAGGCCGTCGACCAGGGCGACCAGCCGCGCCCGGCTGTCGGGGTCGGGCTCGAGGGCGATGTAGCGCGAGAACGTCGGGCCGCGGACGTTGAGCCACGACGTGAGCGTGTCGCCGTCGTAGGCGCCGCAGTCGACGACGACCTCGCCCGCGACCGGCGCCGCCACGTCGGTCAGCAGGTACTGCGGGCCGCGCACGGGGCGGGCGAGCGCGCTCGGGTCGCCGGTGAGGCGGAACCGGACCTGCTCGACGAACTCGTCGCGTGAACGCTGGTCGCCGAGGAGGGCGTACGCGGCGCGCACGTCGTCGGCGCACGCCACGACACCGTGCGGCAGGTCCATGGCGTAGTGCGGGAGCACGTGCTGGGCGTGCCGCCACGCCAGCGGCGCGACCGGCAGCACCATCGTGCACCCGAAGGCGCTTAGCTGGGCAGCCGAATGCTCGAAGCGGTGCGAGCTCCCGGCGCCCCAGATGGCCACCGCGAACGCGGCCGTGCGCCCGAACCGGGCAGCGGCGTCGGCGGGCGCCAGCACCTCCACCCCGTCGACGTCGGTCCCCCACAGCGAGCGGCGGTTGTCGGCGAAGGCCAACGGCTCGATGCCGTCGGCGCGCAGCCCGGCCAGCAGCCGGCGCCCGAGCCCGCCCGCTCCCATGAGCACGATGCGGTCGGCGCAGCTCCCGGCTGCCGACTCCCACGCCGTCGCCGCCCGCCGGCGGGCGTCGCCCTCGGGCTCGGAGAGCAGGGCGTCGAGCACACCGCTCGACGCCGGCGCGAGTGCGTCGCGCGCACCGCTCGACGCCGGCGCGAGTGCGTCGCGCGCACCGCTCGTCGCCGGCGCGAGCGTCGCGTCAAGCACACCGCTCGCGGGCGTCACCACGCCGTCTTCCCCCCGTCGACGACCAGGTTGGCGCCGGTCATGAACGTCGACGCGTCCGACAGCAGGAACACGAGGGCACCCTGGTACTCGTCGGCGCGCGCCATGCGCCCGAGCGGGACGCGGTCGGCGGCGCGGCGCACGAACTCCGCTGGCTGGCCGTTCTCGACCCCGCCGACCGTGAGGGTGTTGACGCGCACGCCCCGGTCGCCCCAGTAGGTCGCCAGCCAGCGCGTCATGCCGTCGAGACCGGCCTTGGTGACCGAGTAGCTCACGGGCTTCACGGGCTGTTCGTCGTCGGCGAGCCCATCGCGCCGGTAGAGCCGCTGGTCGGGCCCGAGCATCCCGTACTCGCTCGAGATGTTGACGATGCTGCCGCCGCCGTGGGCGGCCATGTGCGCCCCGAAGGCGCGTGCGCAGAGGAACGCGCCGGTGAGCCCCACATCGAGGTCACGCCGCCACTGCTCGAGCGGGAAGCGCTCGAGCGCGCAGAAGGCACCGGGGTCGCCTTCGACCTTGGGGTTGTTGGCCGCGTTGTTGACCAGGCCGTCGATGCGCCCGTGGGCGCGCAGCGCCATGGTGAGCGCGGCACGTACGGCGTGCTCGTCAGTGATGTCGGCGCCGATGGCGGTGCCCGACCCGCACGCCGCCACCACCTCGCGGGCGCGCGACGCGTCGAGGTCGACGACGACCGGCACGCCGCCCGCCGCGGCGACTGCGCCCGCGTGGTGGGCGCCAAGCAGCCCGGCGCCGCCGGTGATGACCACGACGCGGCCCTCGAGATCGAACGAGCGCCCAGGCGGCTCCACCTGCGTGCCGAGCGCCGCACGCTCGGTCAGAACCATGCCTCCAACCGTTCGAGCGCCAGCCAGAAGCCCTCGCCATCGTTGACGTGGCCCTGCCAGATCTCGGGGATGAAGCTCGCCGACGGGGCCACTCGTGCGAGCGCCAGCGCCAGCCCGGCGAAGTCGACGTCGCCGTCACCGATCTGCAGCCCCTCACCGTCGACGCCCTGGGCATCGACCACGTGCACGTGGGCGATGGCATCGGCGAGCACCGACACCCAATCGGCGAGGCCGCGCTGCGCATGGTTGGCGGCGAGCTGCGAATGGGCGATGTCGAGGCACAGCCGCGTGCCCGTCAGGCGGCAGAACTCGGCGGTGTCCTCGGGGTCGACGAACAGGTTGCAGAACAGGCGGCCACCGCGGTACCACGGGAAGGGCGGCAGGGTCTGGGCCAGCACCTCCACACCATCGGTGTCGAGGCGGCGCAGGCTGTCGGCGACCCGCTCGTACATCGACCAGCGCTCCCCGCGGCTGACGAAGCCCTCCGTGGAGAAACCGCCCATGCTGACGACGACCTTCGGCCCCCGCCCACCGGCGGGCGCCCGGGACTCCGCTCGCGCGAAGTAGGGCTGCATCGCCCGGGCGACGTCGAGCACGCGGGCCAGCTCGTCGACGGAGCGGCGGCGGTAGGCATCGTCGTCCGCCGCCAGGTTGAGGATGTGGTCGCCCGAGAACAGGTCGGGGCTGTGGACCACCAGGCCGACGTCGAGCGGCGCGTCGAACACCTCGCCGACCGGGATGTCGAGGTCCTTGAAGCTCATGTGGAACTCGAGGAAGTCGGGGTTGGAGCAGCGCGACAGGGCCTGGTAGTCGTGGTAGCGCACGGCGAGCCCCCACGGCCGGCGGAACGAGAACGTCCGCCGCGGCGTCGGCGCCGCGCCGAGGTCGCTCGGGTAGAAGAAGTCGCCGGCGCGCATGTCGCGCCCGAGGCGGCGCCCGACGAGGTCCTGCATGCGGTTGGGCTGCAGGCCGCGGCCGGGGCTCTTGACGGCCAGCATCTCGGGGCGCACCAGCGCGCCCTTCGGCTGGTCGCAGGTGATCACGACGCTCTTCGCCAACGTCGAGCGGTTCATGCGCTCGCCCTGCGTCATGGCGCGCGCCCTGGCCGTGCCGAGCGCCTCCTCCACCTCGCGCACCGCCTCCACCATGGCGGCGAACTCGTCGGGGAGGAGGCTGATCTTGTGGTCGTTGCCCTCCATGCCGCGGTCGAGCGTCATGTGCTTCTCGAGCACGCGTGCACCACGCGCCACCGCGGCCACGGCGACGTGCGCCCGGCGCTCGTGGCCGGAGTACCCGACGGGGCAGCGGCCCAGCTCGCGCAGGCGGTCGAGGTACCGCAGGTTGACGTCCTTCAAGGGCGGTGGGTACGTCGAGTTGCAGTGGAGGAGGACGAAATCGACGTCGAGCCGGTGCAGCAGGGCTGCGCTCTCGGCGATCTCCTCCTCGGTGGACATCCCGGTCGACACGAACAGTGGCTTGCCGGTCGCTGCCGCGGCGCGCAGCAGCTCGTGGTTGGTCAGGTCGGCCGACGCGATCTTGTAGGCGGGCATGCCGTAGCGCGCCAAGGCGCTCAGGCTGGCCGTGTCCCACGGCGTGCACAGCGGCACGATGCCCTGTGCCACGCAGTGGTCGAACAATTCGAACATCTGCTCGGGACCGAGCGTGAACCGGCTCAGCAGGTCGAGCGTGTACTGCGAACCGAGGTCTTCGCGCGGGTCGTCGGCGTCACCTTCGTTGCGGTACAGCGTGCGCAGGTCACGCATCTGGAACTTGGCGCAGTCCGCGCCCGCCGCCGCGGCGGCGTCGATGAGCCGCCGGGCGATGCCCATGTCACCGTTGTGGTTGAACCCCAGCTCGGCCACGATGACGCACGGCGAGTGGTCCGACACGACGAGCGGGCCCACGCGCATCCCGGTGACGCGGCGCACATTGGCGGACCGCTGCGGGTCGGTGGCGGCATCGTCGCGCTTCGGTGAGAGCGCGATGAGGGACACTCAGTCCCCTCCCGGCCACACCGACGGTCCGAACACCGGGCGTCCCATCGGCCCCACCGGCGACTTCATGAGGCCGCCTTCCCGGCGCTGACGGGCATCAGAGCGGGCGCCACTGCGGCCACGAAGGCCCGGGCGGCAGCCTCCTCGGCGCCGTCCGCGGCTGCCAGCTCGGCCCAGGCGCGGTCGGCGAGCTGGCGGGACACGTCCTCGCCGAAGGCCGCCCAGGCGACGGCGGCGGCCTTGACCCGGTCGAGGGCGGCCACGTTGGGGGCGGCGGCGGCGAGCAGCAGGGGGCACGCCGAGGGCAGGCCGTACGCCCGCAGGCGGTGCGCCCACACGAGGGCCGGCTCCAGCCCGGCGGCGAGCCCGAGGCGCGAGCCCCCGCCGAGCACCGGGTCGGCGCCTGGCCGCAACGCCCACAGGCCGTCGAGCAACCGGGCGGCGACGGCGGGCTCGTCACGGCAGCCGTGCTCCACGGCCACGACCAACGCGGCGTCACCCAGGGCGAGGAGCGCCTCGAGCGCCGGGCGCCCGTCCGCGCCGAGGGCGTCGTGGGCGCGCCAGCGCTCCACGAGGGCGACAGGGTCGTCGCCGATCGGCGCGAGCAGCGCCAGCGCCGCAGCGGGGTCGCCCGCCCGGCACCGGGCCATCGCCTGCAGCACGGCGTCGCCCGGCACGGCACGGCCGAGCAATTCCGTCGCCGCCTCGGCGCCGCCCCCGCGCACGACGTCCATGGCGATATCGCGCCACCACTCGCTGGCCGCCAGCTCTGCGTCCTCCGCGGCCGCCTCGAGGTAGGGCAGGGCGAACTCGGGCCACCCGAGCCCGACCACGGCCGCCGCCTGTTCAAGCACGCGTTCCTCGTCCGACGCCACGTCGCGCAGCGCCCCCTCGGTGCGGGTCACCGCCAGCTCGCACAGCGCGGCGGCGCCCTCGACGGCGGCGGGCTGGTGGCCCCGCCGAGTCAGGCGCACGGCGTAGTGGATGAGCCCGTCGCGCCACGCCGCCCCGCCGCCGCGCAGCTCGCGCACGGGGATGCGCACCCGCTCGGGGAGCGGCCGCGCCGCAAGGATGGCCCGCACGGCGTCGAGGTCGCCCTCCACGCGCTCGCCGGCCGACAGCCACAGCGTCCACGCCCCACTGGCGGCGCCGGGCACGTCGACCGCCGCATCGACCCAACGGGCGCCGAGGGCCGTGGCCCGGTCGCGGGTGCCGGCGCCCCCGCCGTACACGATGACCTCGTCGACCTGTTCGAGGAGCCGGGCGACGCACGCCTCGAGCGCGCCCGTGCCAGCCCAGCCCGCGTCGACGGCGGCAGTGATCGTCCCCGCTGCGGCGCGCCGCTTCCCGAGGAAGCGCAGGCCGTTCGCCGTCTCGAGCGCCCTCCAGTCCACGCCGTTGGCGTCGAAGGTCTGGTGGCCGATGTGGTGCACGAACGACTCGTGGGCGATCACCAGGCGCCACCCGCGCTCTGCCAGCCGGCAGCACAGGTCGTCGTCCTCGAAGCCGCCGAGGCCGAAGCCCTCGTCGAACCCGCCCACCGCCTCGAAGGCGGCGCGGCGCACGGCGAGGCAGAAGCCGACCAGCCGGTGGACCTCCTCGACGCGCCCGCGGTTGTCGGCTGCCCACGCCTCCGCCCACTCCGCGTAGGACCCGGGGTCGTACGACGCGCCGTGCACCATCTGCGGCCCGGACACGAAGTTGGAGCGCGGCCCGGCCGCGGCCACGCCCGGGTCGGCGAACACCGCGCACAGCCGGTCGAGCCACCCGGGCGCGAGGACCGTGTCGTTGTTGAGGAACACGACGACGTCGCCGCTCGCCACGGCCGCACCCTGGTTGCACGCACGGGCGAACCCGAGGTTGGTCGCGTTCGACACCACCGTCAGCCACTCCTGCCCGGCCAGCATGGCGGGCGTCGCGTCCTCGGACCCGTTGTCCACGACCACCACGCGGTCGTGCTCGCCGAGCGTCGGGCGCAGCGTGCCCAGGCAGCCGGCGGTGACGTCCCAGCCGTTCCAGACGGGGATGACGACGGTCACGGACGGGCGCATGGGCTCCTCGCTCGAGGTCGG
>Ga0070741_10010814_pt1 | contig 17082 bp, 17 predicted proteins | sample Coa_R1_4_FD_66440 | JGI IMG/M metagenome (GOLD analysis project Ga0070741, IMG submission 66440) | Surface soil microbial communities from Centralia Pennsylvania, which are recovering from an underground coalmine fire - Coalmine... | ecosystem: Environmental > Terrestrial > Soil > Unclassified ...
GAAGTCATTGATCGTTCCGATCCTATCGTGCTTGTCGTTGACCACTGGCCGGAGTTTGAGCGCTTCGGCACTATAGCCTCTCGCGACCTCCGTCGCCTCCAGGGGCGTGAGTCCGATCTCTTGTGCCGCCGCGTGATCAATCAGTTGTGAAAGGATGACGACGGTCAACACGGCCACCAGGAGCAACGGGAGGCGGGGCGCCTTCATGGGATTTCCTTCGCGCTTCAGGGCGACGCCGGGCCGGTGGTCAGGCCGCACTAGCGGTCCTGCCGATTCTGCCTACCGGCAGTCGACCCTGTGGTCGCCGGCTCGTTGACGATTTCGGATACCAGCTTGGTGTCGGGATCAATGAGCAGGATACGGTCCTGTAGCTTGACAAAAAGCAGTTGCCTCACCTCCGGGACCTGTTGGCCAACATCGCGCGGCATGGACAGTGCAGCCATGGAGTCCGGAACCTTGTCGCCGACTTCCGGCTGCGCGCCCGATGGCGCGGATTGCGACGGCGTGCTCGCGAGGCCCGTGCTGACCATCTGTTGCTGCGCCGGAGTCAGGTTCGGGTGAGCGTTGTTGCTCTGGGTAGCGTCGTTTGTCGTTTGGGCCGTGGCAACGCCGCTGCTGAGAATGACAAGGGAGAGCGCGGCAGAACAGAGCAGTCGATTCATGGTAGTTTCCTTGATTATGACGGAGAGGTTCGTTCTTTTCTGATTCAGGCTTCGCCTCAGCGATGTCCATTGGACGATGAGCACAGCGGTCCAGCCTTGATTGTCGTCAAGCTGCCGCTAACAATCTTCTGAAGTTTGGCTGGAGCAAGTAGCGCGCCCTCGCGAGCTGCTCGGAACCCGAAAGCAACTGATCAGGCTGGATGGGGCGGATCAGCGTGCGCCGGTGTCTTCTTTGCACGTTGTGGCGTCATCTTGGCCGGGGATGGCCTGCCGGGAACACCGCGAGGTCCCAGCAACTCCTGCTGGATGTCATCCTCCGTCTTGCGGGGTTTGCCATCATCGAGTTGGCGTGGTGGACCAAAGATCAGCATAGGGCTCCCTTTCCGTATTGACTGGCTGGCGAAGGCGGTCCCGCGTTCAAGGTTCGTTGGTTGAAAGCGAAAGCGAACGCGCTCAGGCAGCTTTTGCTCTTGCGCGGGTCTTGCCTTCGATCACCCCCAGAATGTCGGATTCCTTGAGGATGAGCCGGTCTTCGCCGTCTATCAGGACTTCGGTGCCCGCCCACGTCCCGAACAGCACGCGGTCGCCGACCTTGACATCGAGCGGATTAACCCTGCCCGTTTCGTCGCGCGCGCCAGGACCAACGGCCAGGACTTCGCCCTCGATCGGCTTTTCCTTTGCAGCGTCGGGGATGATGATACCGGCTGGGGTGGTTTCCTCCGACACGGTTCGTCTGATCAACGCCCGGTCGTGAAGCGGTCTAAAGCCGTGCATGGCGGGTTTTCCATCAGTGTTTTGTACCGATTCAAAAAATAACGTCCTGTCCGCGGTCGTGTCCTTGATGATCGTCAGTATCGCGGAAAGTCATCGGAAGCTGGTGGCTCATGTCCCGGCAAAATCTCCTCCGATCCATTTGGCGAAAAGCCTGGTCGCCCATCCTTTCACAAAATTCCTGCTGATCGTTTTGCCATCTGGAAGATGCACGATCAGCTCGACGTTCCGATCTCGCGCGATCGCCTGCGCCGCCAGTTCGGCTGCTTCTCTGGTGGAGTAGTGGCCGAGCTCGTTCCCAACCTCGGTGCGGACGACCCAGTCGTCGAAACTGTCGTCAGGAACAACGTGAATGGCGTCACCCGCCATGGCCTGCGCTTCCGGAATTTTCGCGACCAAATTTTCGCGCCCAAGTGATCAGTTGCAGCGATTTCACCTCGATACCTTGACGGTCGTCAGTTTTAGGCCGCCGGGTACGGGTGCGCCCGCGTTACGGCGGCCTTATGCCTTTTCAAGCTTTGTCCTTCCCCTGATGATGTAACAGGTGCGCCTACCATCGGTTATTTCAATGGCGAAGTAATTATTGGCTGTCTGACGAACGGCCCTCCTTAAATGAGCCGGGGTGCGGCGGACGGCATAGGAACAGGCGTCGGCTACGTTTGAAAATATCCTGCCGTGCTCGTCTTCGGTCCGCAGCCCATTCAAGTACTGGTGAAGGTAGTACCGTGGCATGGTTGGACTCCATTCACAGAGTCCCCTCATCTGGTAAACCGTCTCACGGATCGATGTTCCAGCCCTTCAAGTATTGTTCATCACGATGAGTATCGGAGCCTGGTTAGGGTAATTGTGCCAGGGAGACTCCGACGCCAAAGCGCCGGAGTCCCGGTGGCCTCGGTCCGTCCGGTGCACCAGAATCATCCCGGAAACCACCACGTCCGCTCATAGGGCAGACGCGATGAACACTTGCTGAAAATCCAACCGGGCCACCGCGAAAATCAAACGGGCCACCAGGGGTTAAAGTCAGCCGCAAGAAACCAGCGAGAAACTGACACCCGTCAAGTGACGTCTCGTCCCGCTCCGATTCATTGTCGATATATCGTCGAACCGGGAGTTAGGATGATCAAGGACGTGATGGTCTGGCTTGATGGAGGCATCTCTGACGAAATTCGGCTGGCGGCTGCCGCCGAGATCGCGCGCCGCCTCGAGAGTCATGTGGTCGTCGGACTGTTTCTCAACCCCTTGCCTCTTCCCGGTTCGATCGAGGGAGATGTTACAGCCGAGATCATCGACCACGCGCGAGCCACCGGCGACCGGATCGAGGCGGCGCTCGTGAAGCAACTGCAGTTGCTCGATAGGCCAGTTGAGATCAGGCGGTTCGACGCGCTGGCTGACGATATCGCCAGGATTGCCGCCCGTGAGGCCCGTTCCGCGGATACGTTCGTGGCGCTACGTCCCAATGGCGCGATGGATCCCGATCGGCTCGCCGAGAGCGTTCTTTTCGGATCGGGCCACCACCTCTTCCTGGTTCCCGAGACCGAGCGTCCAAAAATCTCTTTCGATCGGATTCTTGTCGCCTGGAACGGCAGCCGAGAATCCGCCCGCGCCGTGGGAGAAGGCATGCCGTTTCTGCACAAAGCCAACGAGGTTACCGTGGTCGTTGTAACCGGCCAGCACCCGGCCGAGGAAGAGGCCATCATGGGTCTCGATGCGGTCAATCATCTCCGTCATCATGGGATCGACGCTTCGCTGCATCGTGTGAAGAGCCGTCGCGGCGACGTCGGGGCCAAGCTGATCAGTGAGGCGGAACGGTGGAAAGCCGACCTTATCGTCCTGGGTGGATACAGCCATCTGCGGCTGCGTGAACGGCTGTTTGGCGGCGCAACCTATGACCTGATGCATGAAGCGCCTGTTCCACTCCTGGTGGCTCATTGAGGCGCGACGATCACTTCTGCTAGCGAGACCGCAATGCCAGCGACCGACAGCCGTCAGGAGCAGATGTTTCCCAAGCTGACGCAACCCGAAATCAATCGGCTGCGCCGCTTTGGACAAGTTCGGCGTTACGTCTCGGGGGAAGCCCTGTTCGTGACCGGTGATATCGCTCCGGGCATGTACGTGCTGATCAGAGGATCGGTGCGCGTGACCCGACGTGATCCCCTTGGGCACGTCGAACCGATCGTGGAGCAGGGTCCCGGCGAGTTCGTTGCCGAAGTGGGACAATTGTCAGGCCAGCCGGCCTTCGTCGACGTTCACGCCGTCGATGACGTGGAAGCGCTGCTGATACCGCCCCAGGAGTTGCGCGCCCTGATGATCGAAGAGCCGGAGCTGGGCGACCGGATCATGCAGGCCTTGATTCTGCGGCGTGTTGCCCTGATCGAAGCTGGCGCCGGCGGTCCCGTCCTGATTGGCTCCGCGTCGAGTCCGGACGTCATTCGTCTGCAAGGCTTCCTCGCCCGTAATGCATACCCGCACCAATTGCTCGACCCGACGCGGGACGAGGACGCGGCGAAACTTGTCAAGCAATATGCTCCGGACCCAGCGGATCAGCCGCTGGCCGTGTGCCCGAAAGGCTCGATTCTGAAGAACCCCAATGAAGCCGAACTGGCGCGTAGCCTTGGAATGATGCCTATCGAGGAGCAAAACCGAACCTATGATGTCGCCGTCGTCGGTGCCGGACCGACAGGCCTCTCGACCGCCGTCTACGCCGCGTCGGAAGGGATGTCGGTCATCGTTCTGGATGCACGCGCATTCGGCGGACAGGCAGGGGCGAGTGCGCGTATCGAGAATTATCTCGGCTTTCCCGCCGGAATTTCCGGCCAGTCGCTCACCGGTCGCGCCTATGTCCAGGCACAGAAATTCGGTGCGAGAATGTCGATACCATGCGAAGCGGTGCGGCTTGATCGGGGCATATCAACGTTCCATCTCCATCTCGCCGATGGACGGCGGATCGAAGCCTTGACGGTCGTCGTTGCCACTGGCGCGCGCTATCGTCGGCTTGACGTCCCGAATCTGCAGGACTTCGAAGGGCGCGGAGTTTGGTACTGGGCTTCGCCGATCGAGGCGCGTCTGTGTCGTGATGAAGAGATCGTGCTCGTCGGCGGCGGCAATTCGGCGGGTCAGGCTGCCGTCTTTCTGCGCAACTTCGCTGCAAAAGTCTGGATGCTGGTGCGCGGGCCGAGTCTCGCCCAGAGCATGTCGCAATATCTGATCGACCGGATAAGAGCGGTCGACAAGATCGAGGTGTTGACCCAGACAGAGGTCGTCGCCTTGCACGGGAGTCGGGAAAAGCAGTTGGAGCGTGTACGCTGGCGTAACAACGTGACGGGTGAGGAAACGGAAAAGCCCATTCGCCATCTCTTTCTTTTCATCGGCGCCGAACCGGCAAGCGCTTGGCTCAGGGACAGCGGCGTGGCGGTTGATTCGAAAAAATTCATTCTGACGGGATCGGACGTTCCGGGCATCGCTCGCTCGAACAACGGGTCGAGCCGTCCGCTGTCGCTGGAGACCAGCGTCCTCGGCGTCTTCGCTTCCGGCGATGTGCGGTCCGGATCGGTCAAGCGCGTGGGCGCCGCGATCGGAGAAGGGGCCGTGGTCGGGGCGGAGCTTCATACAGCGCTGGCAAGGGATGAAGCACTAGCAAGCGAACCTTTGCTGAGATCGCGCTCGTCGATCTGACTTAGCCGCAAAGCGGTGCTACGTCGCAAGGACGTCATCCTCGTCTTCCCGTGATCTCATGCAATCGATCCCTGACATCGGTCAAGGCGGGTTCGCCATCATGGCGATAATTTGGGCGGGGGTGGGTGCGCTAGACCACCAGAGGAGAGACCAATGTGTGATTATAGCCTGCATGCTGTTGCATTTCGTCCAGCCAAAGTTGGCGAGACCCTTGTGATAACCGGTTTTCGCGGCACATCAACACGTGGCTTTGCCGCGAAGGACCAGCCGGGTGTCGCTGTATGCCTCCTGCCCGGGACCGAGCTTGCCTTCGAGCAAGCGGTCAAATACAGCCTCCGGTGGTTTTCGACCAGGCACACGGGCTTTTGCGTTGCCCGCTTTTGCAAGGTCGAGCCACGCGCGTCGGAGCAGCACCGCGATGCTCTCGAGTTTCCGGACGGAAGCACCGTGCTTGTGAATACAATGTCGGAAGGACAGCATGCGCGCGTGATTCAGCTGCCTGTTGTCGGGCAGGAACAGAACGTCGGCAACCGGCCACAGAAATCTTCAGGGATGCCGAACGAGGCCGAGCTTACCGTTTAGCCGGTGCGCCGCGTTCGTTGTACCGCGGATTGAAGTCCTTTCCATCGCTGACATCCGTCAAGGTACCGACGACCCTCTCGGATTATGCAGATTGCCGGATGCGCTCGCCTACCGTGCCGCGAGCGCATCCCGATCGACGCGGACGGTCGCCCTTTCGCAAATACGCCGGATTTTGTGGGGGAGGCCATGACGCAAGAATGGATCAGACGCCCAACGCTCGTTTGGTGACCCATCCTTGTCGACAGGGCGCGGTTCAATGAGACGTAACAACCTCGGGGCGATTGCGGCCGCCGACGACCCGAGCATTGCGCGCACGAACGCGGAGTCTTCGATGCCTGTGGCGCCAAGCCGCCTAGCCGAAACAGGTCGAGCGACATCGAAACCGGGGGATGTATCCGAGGTGCGGAGCAGGACAGACGCGCCGCAAAGCCGCTGGCGACGGCCTTTGCTGGCTCTGGGTCCTCTCGTGGTCGTCGTTGGCGGGCTGGGCCTTTACCTCGCGACCGGCCGCTATGTCACGGAGGAGGACGCCTATATCCAAGCGGTGAGTGCCTCGATAAGTCCGCAAGTCTCGGGTCAAGTCGTCGCCATCGCAGCCAAATCGAACACCGGGGTCAAAAAGGACGATTCTCTCTTCAAGCTCGATCCCGAACCATATCGGATCGCGCTGGCGAACGCCGAAGCGCAACTTGGCGCCGCCCGCGATCAGGTCCGCACCTTGATCGAGACCTATCGTGCGCGGCTTAAGCAAATCGACCAGGCCAAGGCATCGGCCGATTATGCGCAGACGACTTTCGATCGCCAGCAACAGCTATATAACAGCGGCGCCGCGCCGCGGGCGACGCTCGATGCGTCGATCCGCGACCTTCAGACTGCGAAGGCCAATCTGGCAAGCCTGCAACGGGAAGCTGCGGCTGCGCTGGCGCAACTGGGCGGCAACCCGGATATGCCCGTGGACCAGCAACCCACGGTCAAGCAGGCAAAGGCTGCGGTCGATTCCGCCGCGCGCAATCTGCGGCTCACTTCCATTGTCGCGCCTTTCGATGGAATCCCCAACAACGTAGAGAGCATCGCGCTCGGTGTCTTTCTGAATGCGGGCCAATCGGCGTTTCCGCTGGTGTCGGCCCACGACCTCTATGTCGAGGCCAACATAAGGGAAACCGATCTTACATACGTGAGGGAAGGTGACCCGGCGCGCATAACCGTCGACGCCTATCCGGATCTGCCGATCGCCGGCAAAGTGACGACATTGGCGCCGGCGAGCGGATCGGTGTTCGCACTGTTGCCGGCCCAAAATGCCACCGGAAACTGGGTCAAGGTCGTTCAGCGTGTACCGGTTCGCCTTTCCATCGGAACGGTCCCGGACGATGTTGCCCTGCGCGCCGGCATGAGCGTCAGGATTTCGATCGACACCGGGCACCGGCGCTCGCTGCGCGAACTGTGGCACGACATCACGGCGATCTTCGGGGCCTGAGATGGAGAGGGTCGCCGAGCACAACCGGGTCACCAACAGGGGAATGATTACCGCGACAGTGATGCTTGCTACGCTGATGCAGGCGCTCGACACCACAATCGCGAACGTGGCGCTGCCTTATGTTCAGGGCAGCCTGTCGGCGACGAGCGACCAGATCGACTGGGTGCTGACCTCCTATATCGTAACGGCTGCGATCGTAATGCCCGCCACGGGTTGGCTGGAAGCCAGATTCGGGCGCAAGCCGCTATTTCTCACGAGCGTGATCGGCTTCATTGTGACTTCGATGCTTTGTGGTGCTGCGGTATCGCTGGCGCAAATCGTGGTCTTCCGCTTGCTCCAGGGCGTCTTTGGCGCACCGCTCGTCCCGTTGTCGCAATCCGTGCTGCTCGACGCCTATCCTCGTGAGCAACAGGGCCGGGCGATGGCGGTATTCGGGCTTGGCGTGATGCTCGGGCCGATCCTCGGTCCGACGCTCGGCGGATGGCTCACGAATTCCTACAGCTGGCGTTGGGTGTTTTACGTCAACGTGCCCTTTGGCGTGTTATGCGTGTTCGGCATTCAGATGTTTCTTGGACGGCGCGCGGACCACCCGCTGGCGGCACGGTTCGACTGGTTCGGTTTCGCGGCGCTCGGGCTCGGCGTCGGGGCCCTGCAGCTCTTCCTTGACCGGGGTGAGCGGCTCGACTGGTTCGCCTCGCGCGAAATCCAGCTCGAGGTGGCGCTCTGCATCCTCGGCTTCTATCTCTTCACGGTTCATACCTTATCGGCGCATCATCCGTTCATCGATGCCGTGCTGTTCCGTGACCGGAATTTCGTGATCGGCATCATTCTGATTTTTATTGTCGGCGCCGTACTCCTCGCGACACTTTCCCTGTTGACGCCTTATCTCGAGGAACTCATGAACTATCCGGTACTGACGGCAGGACTCGTTCTCGCCCCGCGCGGTGTCGGGACCATGGCGGCGATGCTGGTCGCTGGACAGCTCACGCGCTTCATCGACCCGCGAATCCTGATTGCGGGCGGCCTTGCGACCACGGGATTGGCGCTACACGCGATGACAGGATTCACGCCCGAGGTGTCGGAGGGCACGCTGGTCCGCACCGGCCTGTTGCAGGGCTTCGGCATCGGTTGCGTGTTCGTGCCATTGAGCACGGTCGCGTTCGGCACGCTTGCGCCGGCGCTGCGAACGCAGGCGACCGGACTTTTCAACCTGATGCGCAATGTTGGAGCGAGTATCGGCATCTCCCTGATGAGTTATCTGCTGGTGCGCAACTCCGCCATCGCGCAGTCCGTGCTGGTCGAGCATGTTGCGCCCTATAGGCAAGTCGTGCGCGACCTCCCTCGACAGCTTGATCTCGCAACCCTTGGCGCGCGCGCGGCGCTCGCCCAAACGGTGACCGAGCAGGCGCAAGCTGTCGCGTTCATCGACAATTTCAAGCTGATGATGTTCGTGTCTTTCCTCACGATCCCCCTGGTGATCCTGGTGCGAAGACCGCGCTGACCCGCCGAATGAGAGTGTGCGTGCCCGTGCGGACCCTTTCAATGTCGATCAAGGAAGCGCTGAGCGGTACCGGGAGAAAAGTTCAAGATGCTTTCGGATCGGCCCCATGGTGAGGCGGCCCAAGATTAGCCAATCGGTTCACCGTTTGACGTACGACCGGTATGGATCGCGGACGAAGCGAAGATTGTCTGCTTATCTGCTCCCGCAATGGCAACGCCTTTCCTCGATTTGGCAGAAGAGGCCACGCTGCAGTGCGGCTGAGGAGAGGATGGAAGTTTGCGGACCTCAGTTGGTATCATCGTTCGGTTTGATGGTCACCGATAGAAGGACCTTGCCGTCTCGATCAGCGACCGAGACGGCAAAGCCTCGGTAGCGATCTCCATCTTGGGCAAGTTCGGCGGCGATCCTTGCTGCGTAGCCGGCCGCATCTTGCATCGTGTCGAACCGACGGCCCCTTTCATCCCGGATTTCACTTTCCATACCCACGACGTGAAAGAAGTAGTGGCCCATTTCGCGCACCTGTCTCGTCAAGCAAACCAATCATTTTTCGCCTCCAAAACCGGAGGCAGTCAACAAAAGATCAATAAGTTCAATGAGTTGCTTGGGCATAAGCAGTGCTTTCAGTAAAAAACACCTGATGGCGTAAAGCAGACTAATGAGTATAATTAGTCAAATGCCCTCTGCCTTAGCGATTATCTTCCGGGAGATTAAATGGGTGACCTAACCAGAGGCCGGCGCCTTCAGATCATGCTCACTCCTGGGGAGCTTCGGATCGTTGACAGCTGGCGTTTTTCAAGGCGGATGCCGAGCAGGGCTGCCGCCATACGGGAGTTGCTCAAGCGTGGCATGGCTGCCGAAGGCTTCGGAGAGGCCCCCGACAGCCAGAAGTCCAAGGATTTCTCAGTTCTCCCGGACAAAACGGTGGATTAGCCCACCGGCTGCTCCCGGATTAGTGCATCTCGCATTAGGCGCGGTATCGAACGACCATGTTCCGTCGGCCTATATGGATCAGATGACCGCGCGTCACCTTTCATCGAACGCCACGGATTCGGAAATACAGGTGCGCGAAGGACGCGGTCCAGCTGCGTGACATCGAGCTCGGAGAGGACCGGTTCGATGCGCGCTTCGTATGCGTTGCTTCTGTCAAAGCCAGGTTTAATAGGCGGATAGCACGATTGTTCAGCCCTAAAATCGGCGAATGCGTGGGTCCGACCGTCTCGGCAACTTCGTCATTGGGGCGTTGACAGCTGTCAAGGAAATCAGAGTCCGATACTGATCAAATCAATTTCATTCAGGGGGTCAGGAGGGCGGCAACCAGGAGCGACGGCTTGGTGAAACTCCAGATCAATGGAGCGACGCACGATGTCGATGTGCCCAATGACATGCCCTTGTTGTGGGTCCTTCGCGATGTCATCGGGCTAACAGGGACCAAATTCGGTTGCGGGATCGCCCAGTGCGGCGCCTGTACGGCGCATGTTGATGGCAAGGCCGTGCGGTCCTGTGTGACGCGCGTCGGTACCGTTGCGGGTCGCGATATTTCCACAATCGAAGGGATCGGCACGACACCGCATGGGCGTGCGCTGCAGAATGCTTGGCTCGCGCTCCAGGTCCCGCAATGCGGCTATTGCCAGCCCGGGCAGATCATGTCGGCCGCCGCCCTGCTGGCGGAAGTTGGAAATCCGAGCCATGCACAGATAGACGCAGCAATGGCGGGCAACATATGTCGCTGCTGCACCTACGTGCGCATTCGCAACGCGATCAAGCAGGCCGCTGCCGGCCATGCATCTGCTCAGAGGACCTGACATGAATACACGCGTGTCCAGGCGCGATTTTTTGCGGACCGGAACGGCTGGAGCCGCGCTGGTCCTTGGATTCGGATTTTATCCGGTGAGGCCAGCAGCGTCTGCCGAGGGGAGCGGCGCCGCGCAATTCGCGCCGAACGCCTTCATTCGGATCGACTCTGAAGGCCGCATCGCCCTCGTCGTCGACAAATGCGAGGTCGGCCAAGGGGTCTACACTTCATTGCCGATGCTGCTTGCCGAAGAACTCGACGCGGATCTCGACCAGATTGCGATCGAGCCGTCGCCTCCAAACGAACAACTCTACGCCGATCCGATCCTGCACCTGCAGGCGACCGGCAACTCGACCTCGGTGCGCAGCTCTTGGATGGGATTAAGACGTGCCGGCGCCGCCGCGCGACAGATGCTGATTGCGGCGGCCGCGGCCGAATGGCGCGTCGATCCTTCGCAATGCCGCACCGAGCGCGCTACCGTGATTGATGAGGGTAGCGGCCGCCGGCTCGGTTACGGCGCGCTTGCCGCGGCCGCGGCGCAACAGGCGGTACCTCAAGATCCACGGCTTAAGCATCCGGAGCAGTTCAGACTGATCGGGAAGTCGCCACTTCGACTGGATCTCCCGGGCAAGGTCGATGGCACCGCCCAATATGGCTTCGATATCCGACTCCCGAACATGCTGGTCGCAACGATCGCATCAAGCCCGACATTTGGCGGCAAGCTCAACTCTCTCGATGATGATCCCGCGCGAGCTATCAAGGGGGTGCGCAAGGTGGTGACGATCGGAGGGCAGGAATTCGATGTCGGCGGATACAAGCTCCACCTCGACGACGCGATCGCGGTCGTCGCGGAAAATACCTGGGCAGCGCAGCAGGGCCTGGCCGCGTTGGAGCCCGCCTGGGATCCGGGTCCGCATGAACATGTCGGAATGGACGATGTCGTGCAAGCGCTCGAGGCCGCAAGTGATCGCGGCGGCCTTATTGCGCGACACCAAGGCGACGTCGAACAGGCGTTGTCGACCGCGGCGACGCGCTTGGAAGCCAGGAACTACATGCCCTTCCTCGCCCACGCAGCGATGGAGCCTTTGAGCTGCGTTGCGGACGTGCGCCCAGACGGCTGCGAGATCTGGACAGCGACGCAGGTGCAGGCGCGCGCGCAGGGAGTTGCCGCGCAGGTAGCAGGTCTGCCACCCGAGAAGGTGACGCTGCACAATCTCATCTCAGGAGGAGCCTTCGGCCGCCGACTCGAAATCGACGGAATTGCGCTGGCGGTCGCAATCTCCAAGCAGGCTGGCGCGTCAGTCAAACTGGTGTTCACCCGCGAGCAGGATATCCGTCACGACCTTTACCGGCCGTTCTATCACGACCGCCTCCGAGCTGGCCTTGACGCCAGCGGAAAGCCCGTTGCGTGGCATCACCGGATTATTGGCTCGTCGATTTTTGCACGCTGGGCCCCGCAGGCCATGCGGAGCGACGGGCTCGACCCCGACGCCGTGGACGGGGCGGTCCAGATGCCTTATGCGTTTCCCAACCTGCTGGTCGAATACGTGCGCGAGGAGCCGCCGGCGATTCCGACCGCGTTCTGGCGCGGTGTCGGCGATACGCACAATGCCTGGGTGATCGAAAGTTTCGTAGACGAATTGGCCGCTGCGGCCAAACAGGATCCGGTCCAGTTCCGGCGCGGCCTGCTGGGTCACGCGCCGCGCGCCCTGGCTGTGATCAATCTGGCCGCTGAAAAGAGCCGCTGGAATATGGCTCTTCCGGAGCGCAGCGGCCGCGGCATTGCGCTCGCTTATGCGTTCGACACCTATCTTGCCACGGTGGTCGAGATCACCCTGTCGGACGCCGGACTGGTAACTCTGCAGCGTGTCGTCTGCGCCGTGGACTGCGGCTCAACCGTGCACCCCGACAATGCGATCGCTCAGATCGAGGGTGGAACGCTGTTCGGTCTTTCTGCCGCGCTGTGGAACGAGGTGACGCTGCGTAACGGCCGCGTCGAGCAGGGTAATTTCAACGACTACCGGACGATCCGGATCGACGAGACGCCGGAGGTTCAGGTGCATCTGGTGCCGAGCCGCGAAGCGCCCGGGGGACTTGGCGAGACGGGTACTGTTGCCGCCGCGCCGGCGCTGGCGAATGCGGTGTATGCCGCGAGCGGCTACCGGGTTCGCCGGTTGCCGATCGTGAAGAGTGTCGAGCACCTCAAGCCTCGTGTCTAGGATGAAGCGAGCCCTGTCTCTCATCGCCGTCCTCGCCTCCGTCGGTCTGAACTGTTCGGCCGCGGCCGCGGATGCCCAATCGGATTTCGTGCGGCGTGGCGAGTATCTCACCCGTGCCGCCGATTGCGTGTCGTGCCATACCGCGCCCGACGGCAAGCAATTTGCAGGGTCGCGCGCGTTCAAGCTGCCGTTCGGAACGCTCTATTCTCCGAACATCACGCCGGATACGAACACCGGAATCGGCCGATGGAGCGACGATGATTTCGTGCGCGCCCTGCACGAGGGGATCGGCAAGGAAGGGCAGCGGCTCTACCCGGCATTTCCTTATCCCTCCTACACTCTGCTCAGCCGGGACGATGTGCTCGCCATCAAGGCCTATCTGTTCAGTCTAAAGCCGGTTGCCAACACACCACCACGGAATCATCTGACGTTCCCGTTCAACATGCGCTGGCTGATGGTCTTTTGGGATTGGCTCTACAATCCCAACCGTCGGCTCGAGGCCGATGTGTCGAAACCGCCCGAATGGAATCGGGGGGCCTACCTCGTGGAGGCGCTCGGACATTGCGGCGAATGCCACACGCCACGGAATCTCCTGTACGGACTGGAGCCTCACAAGAAATTCGCTGGTACCGTGACTGCGGGCTGGCGCGCCTACAACATTACCCCTGACCGGAAGACCGGAATTGGCGGCTGGAGCGACGGCGACCTCACCCGATATCTCTCTACGGGCGACAGCCCGCATGGGGCCGCGGCCGGGCCGATGGGCGAGGCGGTGGACAACAGCCTGCGCTATCTGTCCCGTGACGATGTCGCCGCGATGGTCGCATATTTGCGCACGATCCGCCCGCAGAAATCGAATGTGCCGGCGACGCACGTGGAGGCAGCCGATAACACACCCGTAAGCGCCTCTGGCCTACCGGCGGTCGACGACTCCAACCGGCTGCATGCAAGCGCCGGTATGCGGGTGTTTGCCGCCGCGTGTACCGGCTGCCACGGCTGGGATGGGCGCGGTCTTGCGGGCACGCGCGCTGTGAATGACACCGACGCGACGAACTTCGTGCAGGTCGTGCTCAGGGGTCTCCATCACTCTGTGGTGGGTGACCGGCTTGGCATGCCGGGCTTCGCCGCGGGCTACGCGGACCATGAACTCGCAGACCTCGCCAACTACGTCACTGGCAGGTTTGGCGCCAAGGCTGCGACCTTGAAGGCAGATGACGTGGCAAAACGCCGAAGCGAGGGAGATTAGCCATGACTGGGCCGTGGGTCGCCGTCCTCGCCATCTTCGCGTCTGTGCTTCCTTCGGCAGGGGCTCAGGCGCCGCTCAATCCGCAGATCGATGTCGAAAACGATGCCGAAACCGCCGTCAAGGAGCTGAACATCAAGCCGAATGACACTGCCGAATGGGACGAGAACAAGCTAGCGAACGGTCCGCTTGCATCGGGAAAATCCATTTCGATCCGGGAGTTCACTGAGGCCAACTGCAACTACGAGGTGCGGGCCGTATTCCAGGATGGACGAACCGAAGAGCAGCCGGTCGATGTCTGTCATCATTCCCGGATCGTGCTGGGTGCGAAACACCCGGCGTCGGGCAGGACCCGGCCGGCGCCGACGACGTCCGGCCGGGAAGCGAATCCAGAGGTCTTTCGATGACCGGATCGGCCCTGCTGCTTTCGCGCGCGCAGTTCGCCTTTACGATCGGATTTCACATTCTGTGGCCGGCCTACACGATCGGCGTCTCCGGCTTTATCGTCATCATCAGCATACTTTGGCTGCGAACAGGGCGGCCGGTGTATCGCGCTCTGTTGCGGTTCTGGATCCACCTCTTTGCCCTCGGGTTCGCCATGGGCGTGGTTACCGGGCTGGTCATGTCGTATCAGATCGGCACCAACTGGAGCGCCTTTGCCGAGCGTACCGCCAATGTCATCGGGCCGTTCTTCACCTACGAAGTGCTGACGGCGTTCTTCCTCGAAGCCGGCTTCGTCGGAGTGATGCTGTTCGGCATGGACCGGGTGAGCGCTCGACTTCATTTCCTCTCATGCGTTGCGGTTGCACTGGGTGGGGTCATTAGCGCATTCTGGATTCTCGCTGCCAATAGCTGGATGCAGACGCCCGCTGGATTTCGACTCGAAGCCGACGGCAAGTTTGCGCTAGTGAGCTGGATAGGTGCGATCTTCACCCCGTCCTTGCCGTACCGTTTCCTCCACATGGTCACGGCCGCCTATCTCGCCGGCACGTTTGTCGTTATTGGTGTGTGCGGTTTCTATTTGTGGCGGCGGCGCCATGAAGACTTTGCCCGCGCCGGACTTTTCGTCGCTCTGTGGATCGCACTCGTTCTGGTCCCTCTTCAGGGTGTCCTGGGCGATCTGCACGGGCGAAACTCTTTTCAATATCAACCAGTCAAGGTTGCGGCCATGGAAGGGGATTGGCAGACGCGCCGGCGCCAACCCCTCGTCCTCTTCGCCTGGCCTGACATCGTCGACCAGCGCAACGACTACGAACTCGCGATTCCGGGACTCGGCAGTCTAATACTCACGCATGACTGGAACGGGCTGGTTCCCGGGCTGACGTCGGTGCCCGCGCAGGAGCGTCCGCCGGTGCCCTACGTGTTCTTTGCGTTCCGCATCATGGTCGGCCTCTGGCTTGTGATGCTGATGCTGGTTCTCGCCGGCGCCTGGCTTATATGGCGCGGCCGCCTCCATGAGGCGCGCTGGTTTCATCTCGCTTGCGTTTGCTCGAGTCCGCTTCCGTTTCTGGCCGTGCTTTGCGGCTGGACCGTAACGGAAGTCGGACGGCAACCCTACGTCGTCTATGGTCACTTGCGTACCGCGGATGCGGTCTCGCCTGTCGCGGCATCGGCGGTGGCGGCATCATTTGCGCTGTTTATCGTGGTGTATACGGCATTGCTGATTGCCTTCTTCTTTTACGCCATTCGGACCGTGCTGCGGGGCCCAATGGACGAAGCGACGGAGCAACCGGCGGAGGTGCAGCCCGGCCTTGTCTCCGCCCCGGCTGGTCAGGCTGCGGAGTAGGCGATGGACTGGCTCCCTGTCCTCCTCGGGCTCGCGGTCGTGTTCAGCGTCATCATGTACGTCGTGACGGATGGATTTGATCTGGGCATCGGCATCCTGGTTTTCTTTGCGCCTGGCGAGGCGGAACGTGCCACGATGATCACCTCGATCGCCCCGTTCTGGGACGGGAACGAAACCTGGCTGGTTCTCGGCGGCACGCTGCTGATCGCAGCTTTTCCTCTCGCATACGCGACTTTGCTGCCGGCATTTTACCTGCCGCTGATGACAATGCTGTTCGCGCTGGTCTTCCGCGGGATCGCCTTCGAATTCCGTTTCCGCTCAAGGCGCTTCCGGTGGCTTTGGGACCTGACATTCATCGGCGGATCGACGCTCGCGACATTCTGCCAAGGCATCGTGCTGGGCGCTTTCATCGAGGGAATTCCGGTCGCAGATGGAGCCTTTCGCGGCAGCACCTTCGGTTTCTTGAGTGTGTTCGCGGTGATCTGCGGGGCAGGCCTACTTGCGGGTTACGCAATGCTTGGAGCCACCTGGCTCATCTTCAAGAGCAGCGGAACGACCGCACAGTACGGCCGTCTCGCTGCCCGCATCACCTTGCCCTTGACGCTCGCGTTCGTCGCGATCGTCAGCATCTGGACGCCGCTCGCCTTTCCTCGAATCGCGATGCGTTGGTTCAACTGGCCCAACATCGCCTATCTTTCGCCAATGCCAATCCTAACGACGGTCCTCGCCTTCTCGGCTTGGCGCGGGATTTCAGGCACACGCGACTGGCTACCATTTCTGCTGGCGATATTGCTGTTTCTGTTGGCGTTCCTCGGCCTCGGCATCAGTCTCTGGCCTTACGCGGTGCCTTACACCGCAACCTTGTGGCAGGCGGCGTCGTCCCGGCCCACGCTCGCCTTCGTCGGAGCCGGCACCGCCGTGATCGTACCGATCGTACTTGCGTATTTCGCCTTTGCTTACTGGGTGTTTCGCGGCAAGGCGACCGATCAGACCGGTTACCGTCGCTAGGAAGGGAAGGGCGGCGCACACCTGAGATGCCTTACACTTTTTCATCAAGCGTGGCTCGCTTCATGCGGGGGTGCAGCGAAGGGCGTAGGAAGCGGCTTCGTCTGCGCTTGCAAACACTCGCCCTGCTCGAGGTAGCGGACCCCGAAGTCGGATATCGCCTCGCGTTGGTGTTGATTCGGCGCGTGTCGTTGCGTGCGCGATCCGCCTGCTACTGCGCTTCACTGGCTTGCCCCGGTCCTCGTCATCACTGCTCATTGCGGGCAACCACGCGATGGCGGAATGGGTGAACATGCCTCCAGCTTGTATGCTGGCAGCATGGAATATGACCTCAGATTTCGACTTATGCTGGTCGGCACAACCGCACTGGTCGTG
>Ga0070741_10010815_pt1 | contig 17082 bp, 5 predicted proteins | sample Coa_R1_4_FD_66440 | JGI IMG/M metagenome (GOLD analysis project Ga0070741, IMG submission 66440) | Surface soil microbial communities from Centralia Pennsylvania, which are recovering from an underground coalmine fire - Coalmine... | ecosystem: Environmental > Terrestrial > Soil > Unclassified ...
TAAAAGAGACAATTGGTAAAAAGCGGAGAGCCGATGTTGTTATAAACGGCGCCCTGGGCGTTGTTGCTAAAGGCGCATGTGTCGAACACCGGGCTGGCGTCGGTATTGTAAACAGCCAGAGCCGTGTTGCCGGCAAAGACGCAATGCCGGATGGTGGGGCCCGCCCCCGCGTTGAACATCGCCGAATTTCCGTTCGTTCCTGTGACCGCGAAGCCGTCGAGGACGGCCGAATTGTCCACGGCGAAAATCTGCGGGTCGTTGTAAACGGCCGCCGCGTATGGGCTGCCCAAGATCCGGGTCGGGTTATTGGCCCAATCCCGTTGCTGGAGGCTGGCTTCTGTCCCATTAAAGCCGCCATACACGCCCACTCCGGCGCGCAAGCTGAAGGCGTCCAAACCATCCTCGGAAGTCGGCACGTAGGCGCCCTGCGCCACCCAGATTTGAGAGCAGGGGGCAGCCGCATCGAGCGCTGATTGCAGACTTGAAAAGGCGGCGGCCCAATTAGCGCCGGTCCTGGTCGGCGAGGTATTGGTGATGTTGACGTAAATGATGCGTGGCTCCTGCACCGTCAACACGTAGTGCGGCGATGCATAGCCGCTGACAAGATCATCGAAGCTGAAGCTCCAGCCGCTCATTTGTGAGTTGACGTCATGAACCACCAGTTCGACGGCGCCGTTGGTCACGAGCACTTCGGCCGGATTGCTGCCTGGCGTATAGCCATTGTCGAAGTGGGCCGTCCAATAATAGTTCGTGGATCCGTCCGGCAGGGTTTGAATCGCGAAAACCGCGTCCGAGCCGTCGCAGACGTTTTGCGAGGTGGGCAGCAATGCCACTTGCAGCGAACCTTGCGCCGGATTCTGATATTCATAGGCGCCCGGATCAATGTCGTTCAGATAATTGAACCGGGGCTGGCCGGCGAGGTCTGTGGCGCTGTTCGCCGCCAAGGCGGCATTCCCGCCATTGAGCAACGGCGAGTACCCGCCGAGCTGAAAATTCCCGCCGGGCGCATTCTGAAACACCGGATCATAGGCGACGTTATGATCGCCGGCGAAGGCGTTGAGACCTTGGACGCAGGAGTAGGAGACTTGGGCTGTGGCGCCTGAGGCTGGGGGGGCGTAAATCTGCTCGGCCTCCAATCCGCTGCCTGGGTAAGCCGCCGTGTTGAGCCAGAGTATGTCGTTGGCCATTTGCAGGCTGCCGCCAACCTGATAGACGCCCCCGCCTCCGCCACGCGGAGCGCTGTTGCCATAGATCGTGCAGTTGACAATACTATCAGCCGCGCCCTCCAAATCCAGCGCGCCGCCTCCCGCGGTGGAAGTGTTCGCGTCGAAAAGCGAATCGTCCGCCGTCAGCGTTCCATTCTGGGCCGAAACCGCGCCGCCAAACTCGGCTGAGTTGCCGGCGAAAAAGGAGCGCGAAAGGGAAATATGGCAATACAACCCGGAGATGGCCCCGCCGGATTGGGTGGTTGCATTGCCGGTGAACTGCGAATCGGCGACGGTCAGCGAGCCGCCCTGGTTGTCAAACGCCGCTCCGTTTTTCGTCGCAGCATTTGCCTGGAAAAGGCAGTTGCTGGCCACGACCGCCGCGGAAACACTTTCCACCGCCGTGCTCCGGTTGTTTTGGAAGACGCAGTCTTGCAGCAAAGGCGAGCCGCGATAAACGTTGTAAATGGCGTAGCTGAGGAAATTGGAAAACACACAATGGCGGATGGTTGGGTCAGCGGAACTGTTGACAATTCCGTAATCGCCATTGGCGAGGATGAATCCATCCAGGACGGCGCTGCGATCCACCACCGAGGCGCCGTTGTTTTCCACGATCGACGGGAGCGGCCCCGGCGCGCCTGGCGCCATTTGCAGAACCGTCGGGTTGGCGGTCCAGTTCCGTTGCGTGTCGCTTGTCTCGGTCCCACTGAAGCCACCTAAAATCCTGACGCCCGACTTCAACGCCAGCGGCTGCGGTTGGCCCGCGTCATTGGTCATGACGTAGGTTCCCGCACTCACCCAAACCTCGGTGCAACTGCCAGCCGCCGCGACGGCGTCGGCGATATTCCCGAAGGCCGTCCCCCATGACAAGCCGTTGCCCTGCCCGCCTGGCTGAACAAAGAGGACACTTGGCTCAATGACTGTGAGGGTTGCGGGTGGCGACGTGTAGCCGCCGATGCTTACTTCAAACAGCCAGCCATTCATCGCTGACGTCGGCGAATTGATGGTCAGGACGCTGGTGTTGGAGACAGTGGTGATCGCAAACCCGCCTTCCGAAGCCGGAATAAAGCCGAGGCCGTTGTTGTATTCCCATTGGTAGTCGTAATTGGCGTTGGTCGCTCCTGCGATGATGAACGAAGTCGTGGTTCCGCTGCAGTCGGTTTGCGACGCGGGTTGGGCGAGCAACGACAACGTCGCCTGCGGCGAACCCTGAAACTCGAACGCTCCTTGATCCAGACGCCCGGTCATGACGCGGGAATTTCCCGCCAGATCGGTCGGGCCGCTGTTAAACGCCGCATTGGCCGCTCCAATCGCAGGCGACGCCGCGGTCAATTGGTAATTCCCAGTCGCGGGGTCGGCGAACAGCGGGTCAAATGAGATGCAGCCGGCTCCCTGGTAGAGGAGGGGTCCCGGCCCGTTGGTTTGCAAGCTTTGAATGTCGCAAAAACTGAGGGTCAGCGCTCCCGGGGCCAAGGCGCTCGGAGCCCCGTCCAACTGGGTTTGCTCGGGCGCGATAATCTGCGAGGAGGCGCCCGTGTAGGAAACGGTGTTGTTCCAGAAAACGGAGTTCTCGATGGCGGACGATTGCCCAAACAAATAGGCGCCGCCGGCGGTGTAGAGGGCATCGTTGTCGGCGATGGTGCATTGGACCAGATCCAGGTGATTGCCATAGTGCGCGATGGCGCCGCCTTCGAATTGGGAGGCGTTATTGTAAAATAAACAGTTCGTCAGGCTGGCATTGGCGGCCGTGCCAACGAAAATGCCAGGGCCGCCGGAAGTCGTCTGGTTGCGCGTAAAAACGCACTGTTGCACGCTCACGGTCCCGCCGGTATCCACAGCAATGGCCGCTCCCCACCCGGCGCTGTTGCTGACGAACTGGCAACCTGTCACCGTCAGATCCGATAGAGTGGCGTGCAGGGCGGCGCCCAGGTTATTCGAGTAAGAGTTGGCGGTGAAGACGCACGAGGAGATCGATGCGCCCGCGCCTTCGCAGTCGATCGCGCGTCCCGTGTTCCCGGTGAACTGGCAATTCAACAGACGCGGGGATCCCCCGGCCGCTGAGACGGATGTCCCTTGATTGGTCAGAAAAAAGCAATTCTCGATGGTCGGGCTGGCGTTGGCGTTATTAATCACGATGGCCGACGGCGACCGAACAAAATAGAATCCATCCAGGACGGCGCTGTTGTTGATGGGCGTCTGGCTGCCGTTATTGACAATGACACTTTGCTTCCCCGGCGAGGCCAGATAGGTCCGGTTGGCAGCCCAATTGCGCTGGCCCAAGGCCGTTTCGTTCCCGACAAAACCGCCGTAGATCGCCGCGTCCGAGCGCATGGCGAAGGACACCTGCCGGTTGGTGTCCGGCAAGCACGTTCCCTGCGCGACCCAGATTTGCGCGCAACTTCCCGCGAAGTTAATGGCGTCCTGCAGATTGGTGTAAGCGTCGGCCCACGATGTTCCATCATTGTGGCCTCTGGCATTGCTGTTGACATAACTAATGGCAGGCGCCCCCAGATTCAATCCGAGCGGCGGGGAAACATACCCGTTTTCGTTGATCGCGAAGGCGAAGGTGTCGTGGATATTGGGAATGCTTGACAAAGTGAGGGTCGAGTTGCCAGATCCGCCGCTGACTTGGGCAACGCCGTTGTACGCGGCGTCGCTCCCGACCGGCACGAATCCAGCCCCGTTGTTGACCTCCCAATCGAAGGTTGAGTCCGGGCTGTTGGTGTTCGAGACCGTAAACCTGGCTCCGGCTTGGACGCCACAAATCTCGAACGGAAGCGTCGCCAGCCAGCAGTTCGCCACCGTGGCCGCGCGGCCGCCGATATTCTGCACCGCCGGGGCGCCAGAAAAGGCGATAAACACACAGTTGGTGAGGAATGGGTTGGCATCGTTGTTGACTACCAGCGCTTCAGAAGAACCCATGATCGTGAATCCATCCAGGGTTGCCGTCGGATCGACGGGCACGCCAGGCTGCGAACCGTCATTGTAAATCACATTGTTTAGAAACGTGGCGGTTTGCGTCTGGCTGCCGTTCAAGACGGTCACGTTCGCGGCCCAATTTCGCTGATCAATCGACGTTTCCGTGCCGGCAAATCCGCCATAGAGAGAAACATCCGATCGCAAATGGAAGGCGTTGGTCACCGCGTACCCTTCCGGCGTGTAAGTCCCGGCGGCCACCCAAATCTGTGTGCAAGGGCTGGCGCTGTCGATGGCTTGCTGCAAATTCGTTTCGGCGTCCGCCCAGTCCAACCCAGTGTTGGCCCCGGTCGCCGCCGCGTTCACGTAGAGCACCGCCGGCGTGACATTCAAGGTGACAATCTCGGAGATCAAGTCGGGCTGGCCAATCAGTTGAAATCTCCACCGGTTCATATTCGCGGTGGCATTCAGAATCGTCAGATTCGGTGTGGTCGATCCCTGGAAAACGGCGTTGTCGCTCAGCGTTTGAAATATTCCGCCCCCTTCATCCACTTGCCATTGATAGGATGTGATCGAGGGAACGGTGTGGAAGAGCTCAAAGCGCTGGATCCTTCCCAGGTAACTGCAATCCGAGGTCACGGTGACGACGCTCGAAAGCGGGATTGGCGCCCCTTCAAATTCGTAAGCGCCGATGTCCATCGTTGCGTTGGCAACACGCGGATGGCCCGCCAGATCGACTTCCGGATAGCCGGGGCCGGACAAGTTGGCGCCGGCGTCGATGCAAGGGGAATAGGCGGTCAAGGCAAAATTGCCGAGGAGCGGATTGACGAAAAACGGGTCCGCCGCCAGGTTGCCATTGCCCGCATACGCGGCCAGTTCTTCGATGGTGTCGTGCATGACTGTCGTCTGGCTTGCGCCGGACACGGTCAGTTGCTGCGCCTCGACTGACGCGCTGGAACCGGCGACGGCGTTGTCCCAAAATATACAATTGACAGCCTCAAACGGCTCCCCGCTCGTATTGACATCGAGCGCTCCGCCTCCCTGCCCTGTCGGCGAACCCGGCGCAACGGTGTTGCCGACGAACGTGCAATTGAACAACTCATTGGTCTCCGAGCCGCGACTATAAAACGCGCCTCCGCCAATCGTCGGTGAATTGAATCCCGGCGCGGCCGTATTGCTGACGAACAGGCTGTTATAAACCCAGGCCTTCGCGGACTGCGCCCACAGCGCGCCGCCCGCATCCGCCTGGTTGCCGGAGCAAATGCAGTTTTGCATTTGCAACGAAGCTCCGGAGATGGCGATCGCCCCGCCGTTGGCGGCAATATTGTTGGAAAAGCTGCAGTTGAGAATGGACGGGCTCGCCTGCGCCGAACCGTAAGTTCCAACGATATTGACCGCGCCGCCATCTTCCTGCGAAATGTTGTCCACGAAGGCGCAATGGCTCACCGTCAACGCCGAACTCTCAATAGCCAACCCGCTGCCAAAATCGCCGCGCCCGTGCGCAATTGTGAAGCCGTCCAGAATCGTGTTGGTGGAGACGCCGGTGGCCGTCACCACCGCATAGCTGTTGTCGGTGTCCGTGTTGGGATTTCCAATGTTCCCGCTCAACAGGGTGATATAGGCGGCCGGATCGCGTTGGGTTCGGCCGGTTTCATTTCCGGCAAAGCCGCCGTAGGCCTGCACGCCTTCGGCCAGGGAAAAGGTGGCGTTGCGATCATTGGCGGCGGTGGGATAGTACGTTCCGCCCGCAACCCAGACCTCGGCATTGGGGATGGACAGCGCCTGCTGCAAGTTGGTGAAGGCGTCCGCCCAGGTGAGGCCGTTGTTCTGGCCGGTTGCGTTCTTATTGACAAACCAGACCGACGAGCCTTGCACCCCTTGGAATTCAATCGCGCCCATGTCCACAGTCGAGCCGGTGAAACGGTTCTGTCCGTTGACGTCCACCCCCGTGAAGGTGTCATTCTCGCCGTTGTTGATCAGCAAATTGTCGCCGGTGTTGATCACAGGCGAGAGCCCCGAGGGAACGTAGCCATTGAGGAGCGGGTTGCTGTTGATATTGCCCTTGTTGAGGATATTGGTGAAGAAGCCGTATCCCACGTTGATAAAACCATAGGCCTCCAATATCCCGCGGTTGTCGGCATAAGGAAAATTGGTGAGCGTTTCCTGGATTTGCAGGTCGGTGTCGCCCGTCTCACCCGCCAGTGGGAAATCCTCCACGCCCAGGGGCAACTGCAACAGGCTTTGCACGCAGGAATGGCTGATGTCGCAGATGCCCGTCATATCCACGTAGGCGGTGTCGCTGGCCTGGATGGCCTGCTCGGATTGCGGCGATTCCGCGAGGGTCGCCGGCGTCGCACAAAAAATATCCGCTCCGCCGGCGGCGTTGACTGAACTGGCGTTGGTATTGCCCCAGAGAATGGAATTGTAAATTTTTACCTCCGATCCCATTTCGTTGCCCACGGCGTACCCGCCGGCGTCTTGCGATCCATTGTTGATCACCGTGCAGTTGACCATCTGCATCCGCGATTTCGAGTAGTTGTAAACCGCGCTGTGTCCGGCGAAACTGGTGTTGCTCTCAAGGACGGAACTCATCAGAACCGGCGTATTCCAACCTCCGCTGGAGAGGGCGCCGCCGCCCGCGGCGGAATTGCCCTGCACGAAGCAATCCTCAATATGCGCATCGCTGTGAAACAAATTAATGGCCCCTCCGTAGGCCCCGGCCGTGTTTTCGTCCAGCGTGCAAGCGGTGATCGTGCTCGCCGGAAAGGTGTTATAGACGTTCAGCTGCCATTGCTTGATGGCCCAGGCCCGCGAATCCGCGGGCGTGTTGGCCGGATTGATGAAGCTCACGATATAATCGGCCAGCAGCGTTGCCAATCCCTGCGGGGTCGCGTAAGTGTTGAAATTCTGGCTGAAAATGGCCCAGTCCTTGCAAAAGGCGTTGTCCTCGTCGGCCCCAAAGGCCGCCGCCAATTGCATCCCGAAATCGACGCCGCTCACAATCACGCTGACCCAGCCATAGGCCGAGGCCGCCCGGTCTGCCAGGCTCACCGGTTGGAAGGCAAACGGATTCTCCGGGAGCAGCCCGACAATCGATTGCGACAGATCGCCGCCGGTGTAAATCATATTTCGCGTCAGGCTGATCGCCAGCCGCGTTCCGGTGAGCATGTAGCCCAGGGTTTGCCGCGCCTGGTCCTTGCTCATGTGAAAAACCGCCTGAAAATCTTCGTCCGAGTACGTTGGTTCGAAGTTCAGATTGTTCGGAAAACTGACCAGTCCAATCGCCCCGCCGTATTGGTTCACGGCGTTGCCTTGGAAAACGGTTTGGTAAACATCCATCTGGGTGTTGAGCCCCCAGATGGCGCCGCCTTCCCGCCCGGCGGAATTGTTGAGGAATGTCGAGCCGCTGATTTCAATGTCGATGGCGTTTTGCCCGCCGATCGCGCCCCCGTAAGCGTGAGCGAGATTATCGACGAAGACGCAATCATTGATGACCAACGCAAACTGATTGTTGGTCCCGGCATTGGCGGTTGAAGCAAAAACGGTGTCGAAATGCAACCCGCCCCCGCAGACTCCCGAAGCCAGCGGTTCAATCGCCCCATTGTCATTGCCATCGCTATCCACCGAGGGCGTGCCCATCGCCTCGATGACGATCTCGGAGTTGGTCCCCACATTCTCCGCGTTGCCTCCGGTGATGCAGAGGGTGTCCAGCACAACGTTGCTCACGCCAACGGCCGTGACCACATTGTAGCAATTGTCGTTGAATCCGGCATCGAGCGTGTTCAACGGCGGGGGATTAAACGCCATCTGTGCATTGATCACCGGATTGGCCTGCGCCTGGCCAATGTCTCCGCTCAGGATCGGCATGTTCGACAGCAGCCGGGTGTTGGCCGTCGTTTCACCGCCGGCAAACCCGCCCAGAATGCGGACGTTGCTCAGGAGATTAAACGAAGCGGTGGGATCGTTGGCGCTTGTCGGCTTGTAAACCCCCTTGGCGACCCAGATTTCCACCGGGTTGTCTGGCGTGGCCGCATGCGCCGCCTGGCTGTTGAGAGCGTCGCGCAACTGGAAAAATGCGTTGGCCCAAGACGATCCGTCATGGTTGCTTGAAGAGGGCGCGTTTTGGTTGACGCGAAGAATGGTGGTGGCTTGCGTTGTTCCGGCAATCAAGCCAGCCAGCAAGAGGACAGCGGCGCGAATTTTCATGCAGCGAAAGCAGGCGACTCAAACATTTCAAGACGTGACTTTTTTACGCCGGGAGACGATCCCCGCGCCAGTCACGTAAACACGTGACACTTCGCTAGATGCCTAGGAAGCGCCGGCTTTGAGCGCGGGGGCGCCTGCCGAACCTGACGTGGATTTATTCAACCGACAGAGGTGGATCCGATAAAGGGCGCCGTGACAATGATAAAGCTATTCCTGGCGCAGGTTGATCGCATACCTTCCTCGCCATGAAACGCTCTATCACTGCGGTTGTCTCTGGTTTCATCCTTGGGGCGCTGGTTCTGCCCGTGCCGCCTGCTTTTGGCCAGAAGCGTCCCCAACCGCCAACGCGTCCGCCCACTGCGCCCGGCACGCCGGCTCTGGTCGCAGCGGGTCCCGATGCCGAAGTTCAGGCCAAAAACACCTTGGAAAAAACAGCTTCCGCTGGGGATGCGGCCCGCAACCCAACTGAAGCGGCGCCGGGAGCGAATCCGCCCGCCGATGTGGACGGCAATTTCCTCATCGGCCCCAACTATGTGGCAGCACCGGAGTTGAGTGTTGTCGCCGGAGTTCCCCAGGGGCGCGTGCAGCAATTCATCATGGATTCGGCGGACAGCAAGTTCTACCCCGGCATCGCTCGCGACGCTTTTGGAACGGTCGATCCTGACAACCCCAAGACCCTGATCGTCAAGACTCATCCAGCTCCCTACCATCGGACGATCACTGTTTACATTCCGAGCCAATACGTTCCCGGCACGGCCGCGCCTTTCATCGTGACCCACGACGGCCCGCAGCAGGGCCACCCGGATCTGATGTTGCCGCATATTCTTGACAACATGATCGCGCAGCATCGACTTCCGGCGATGGCGGTGGTGATGATCGCCAATGGCGGCGGGGACGCCCAAGGGGCGGAGCGCGGGCTGGAGTACGACACGATGTCCGGAAAGTTCGCGGAATTCATCGAGTCCGAAGTCCTGCCGCTGGTGGAGTTGACTTGTCAGGTGAAATTAACCAGAAACCCCGACGGCCGCGCCGTGATGGGCGGGAGTTCCGGTGGGTCCGCCGCCCTCGAGATGGCGTGGTATCATCCCGAATGGTACCACAAGGTGATCGCCTATTCGGGAACTTTTGTGAACCAACAATGGCCGTTCAATCCCGAGACGCCCGACGGCGCCTGGGATTTCCATGAAAAGTTGATTCCGCAAAGCGCCGTCAAGCCCCTGCGCCTCTGGCTGGAAGTCGGCGACCGCGATCTTTTCAACCCCAACGTGATGCGCGACAACATGCATGACTGGGTGGCCGCCAACAACCGCATGGCCGCCGTCTTGAAAGCAAAAGGCTACCATTACCAATATGTCTTTGCCCTGAACGCAGGCCATGTGGATGGGGCCGTGAAACGCCAGACGCTGCCCGAGGCTCTTGAATACATTTGGCGGGGATATCCAATTGACGGAAAATAGCCGCGCAGCATAGGTCCTATGAGTAGCCACTGAGACATTGCTTATGTCGCGGCGAAAGCTTTTGGCCCACCGGCTCTCGAAGCGATCTTCTGCGGTCTGTGTCATTTTGCTGGCGGCGGGCGTCTGCGCGCGTGGCGCGGAAGTGGTGAAGGTTCGCATGGATCCGGGCGTCGTGCTCGGCCGGATTTCGGAGGACTTCATCGGTCTTGGGTATGAAACGTCCGCGGTGGCGCAGTCCAATTTCTTCAGCGCCCAAAATGCGGGAATGATTCAGCTTTATCGCAACTTGAGTCCGCACGGGTTAATCCGTATCGGGGGGAATGTCTCCGATCACGCGCGGTACGTGCCGGACGGAGCGCCAGCGGCGCGCACGGAGCGGGAAACGACCATTATCAATCGGGCCAATCTTTCAGACTTAGCGGAGTTCGCTCACGCCACGGGCTGGAAAGTGATGTGGGGGCTTAACTTGGGAACAGGATCCACAGAGGAGGCCGTGGAGGAGGCTGTCGCGGTGGACGCCGCGCTAGGAACCAACCTTCATTCCTTTCAAATCGGCAATGAAGTGGACGGTTTGCGTCGTTTCGCCAAGGATTACGCCGCTTACCACCGCGCCTTTCTTGACTACAAGGCCGCCATCCGCGCGGCTTTGCCCGCGGCTGTGTTTTCCGGGCCGGATGTCATCGGAAACTGGAACTGGATCACCAATTTCGTCAGCGCTGAAGCAGGGGACATGAAGCTCCTGACGCAACATTACTACCGCGGGGGAGCCCATGATCCGGCTTCGACTTTGGATAAGTTGCTGAAACCGGATGTGGCGTTCGATGGGCGTCTGCAAAAGCTGCGCGAACTCTGCCGCGACAAGGGCCTCTTCTATCGCATCAACGAAGTCAATTCTTTCTACGGCGGCGGAAAGCCGAACGTCAGCGACACCTTCGCCTCGGCTTTATGGGCGCTGGACTTCATGTTTCGCCTCGCCTCGCACGGATGTGAAGGCATCAACCTGGAAACCGACAGAAACCAACTCGGGTTCATCAGCTACTATTCGCCCATCGGCCGCGACTCGACCGGTCGTGGCGTCGCCCGGCCAGAGTATTACGGAATGCTTGCCTTCTCTCTATGCGGAAACGGCGATGTGCTCCAGGTGACGCAGGACAAAACTGACATCAACCTTCCCGTCTATGCAACGCGCAACGCAAAACGCGATGTATGGATCGTCATCGTGAACAAAGATGCGTCGCGCGACGCAATTCTTGAAATGCCAACCCCGAAGGGTTATGCGCCGGCGGGATTAGCCCGCCTCACCGCCCGGTCCCTCGAAAGTAAAGACCACGTGACGCTTGCCGGAGCCGAAGTCTCCGGCGACGGGAAATGGAAGCCTGGCCCCCTCGAATCCTGCGCCGAAAAAGACGGCATGGTTCGCATCAAGGCACCGCACGGCAGCGCGGTCCTGGCGGAATTCTCCATTAAATAGCCCAGGGGTGGTCAAGCCTTCTTAGCTGGGGCGTCGAGACATTCGCGGACGTACTGGGCGAGCTTGCCAAGCGAATAGGGCTTGGGCAGGAAGTTGGAGCTTTCGAGAACTGAGAAATCCTTGCCAGCCATGCCAGGGCTGTACCCGCTGGTAAAAATGACCTTTAGGTTTGGGTGTTTGGCCAGGAGACAGGACGCCAGATCGGTTCCCATGATGCCGCCCGGCATGACCATGTCGGTCAAGAGCAGGTCGATCCCCATTTTGGCCCGGTCAAAGACTTCCAGCGCCGCGGCGCCGGATGGGGCAGACAACACGGTGTAGCCTTGGAGAGTGAGCGCCTGGACGACCATTTCGCGCAACGCGTCTTCATCTTCGGCGACAAGAATCGTTTCCTTGCCGAAGCGAAGCGTGTTGTCTTCGATCAACTCCATACGTTCGGCGGACTCGCGGCTTTGCGGGAAATAAATTCGGAAGGTTGTCCCCTGATTTGGCTGGCTCTCGACTTCCAAACAGCCCTTGTGCTGCTGAACGATGCCAAACACAGTGGAAAGGCCGAGCCCCGTGCCTTTGCCGGCCGGTTTTGTGGTGAAGAATGGCTCAAAAATCCGGCCAAGGACATGGCTGTCCATGCCAACGCCAGTGTCGCGGAAGGCGAGGCAGATAAAATCGCCATCGCGCCGCTCGGGATCGGTTGCGGTGGCGCCGCGATGAATGGTCTTGAGACACGTGTTGATGTAGAGATGGCCGCCACTGGGCATGGCGTCGCGTGCGTTGACCGCGAGGTTCATGGCAATCTGCTCCATCATGCTGGGGTCGGCGAAAATGGCGGGCAGGTTCTCCGCCGGTTGAAATTCGATCTGGATGTGCTCGCCCACCATGCGCTCGAGCATCTTGATCATGTTCATGAGCACGTCATTGAGATTGAGATGCTTGAACTGCATGACCTGCTTGCGGCTGAACATCAAAAGCTGGCGGATCAGCGTGGCGGCGCGGGCGGAGGCGCGGCCAATTTGCTCCAGCGATTTCATATTGGGGTCACTGTGATCGGCCTTCTGTTGCATGAGGCCGACGTGCCCGGAAATGACCGTGAGGATGTTATTGAAATCGTGGGCGACGCCGGCGGCCAATTGTCCGATGGCCTCCATTTTTTGGGCCTGGCGCAACTGGCGTTCGAGCAGCGCGCGCTCTGAAACATCCTGGACGAGCAAAAGCAGATGCGGCCGGCCGCCCAGGGCGAGCGGCGAAAGGGAGACATGGGTCTCGCGCAAGGAACCGTTTTGGGCGCGGAGATTGGCTTCCTGATGCCGCACCACTTCGCCACGGGCGACCGCCTCATACCATTGATCGGCCAGGGCGGGTTTTTCCCAGAGAAACAATTCCGATGGGCTGCGCCCGATCAATTCCTCGCGTTTGCAGCCGGTGATCTCGAGAAGCTTTTGATTGACATCAACGAAGCGCAAATCGGGGACGCTTTGAATGCCGCTGGGCAGCGGGCTTTCATGGAAAGCCTTGGAAAAACGCTCCTCGGAAATGGCGAGGGACTTGTTGGCTTCCTCCAGCTCATCCACCTGCAGTTTGGTTTGTAAATTTAACAGCCATTTTTTGGTGAGGGCGTGGGCGAGCTGCTGGACTTCCACATTGTCGAACGGCTTCTTCAGGATCAAGAGGCTGTCGGGCTGGCCGACCTTGGCGCGCATGGCCTCCCATGAGTAGTCGGAGTAAGCGGTGCAGATAACCACTTGCAATTCCGGGTAAACCTTCCAGATGCGCGAAATGGTTTCGACGCCGTCCCAGCCAGGGGGCATGCGGACATCGACAAAGGCCATCGCGTATGGCCGATTTTCAGAGAGGGACTGCGCGACGAGCGCGAGGGCCTCATGGCCCTGATACGCGGAATCCAGTTCGAAGACGACGCGGTCAGGCGGCGGCTCCTCGCCAAAGATGGCAGTTTCCAAATCCTTGGTTTTGGCGCTGGGATTGACCGGGCAAAGAATCTCGCGGAAATCGGCGTGAATGCTCGGATTGTCGTCAACGATCAGGATGCGGTGATTCGGCTTGAGATCGGCGCTTTTCATCAAAAACTCAATTGGTTTCCGCCACTGCCTCGGCCCATGGCTTGGGGGACACAGGCAATTCCAGGGTGAAAGACGCGCCCTTGCCGGGACCCTCGCTGAAGGCGGTCAGGCTGCCGCCCATTTCGCGCGCGGCATTGGCGCCGCTGTGCAGGCCAAAGCCGTGGCCGTCTTTCTTGGTCGTGAACCCATGATGGAAAATCTTGGTGGAATGATCCGGGTCAATGCCGGCGCCATTGTCAATGACGACGATGCGGACGCGATCTGGTCCAGCCGGGCCAACGCGCAGGGTCAGTTTCTTGGCCCGCTCGTCCAAGCCCTGCATGGCATCCTTGGCGTTGCGCAAGAGGTTGATGAGAATTTGCAGGAATTTATGACGATCCACCCAGATGTTCGGTGTGTTCTCGTCGAACTGTCGGTCCAACTCGATGTGATGGCGCTGAAATGCGGCCGCGTTCAATTGCACCGCGCCCTCCACCAACTCCGCAGCGGAGACGTTCTCGAAGACGCCGGCCACCTTGGCGTAGCTTTGCTGCATCGCGACGATTTCCTTGATGTGCTCGATGTTCTCACCGATCCCCATCATTTTGGCGAACATTTCGCTCTGCTCGCCAGCCAATTCCTCGGCGAGCACTCCCAGGTACTCGGGAAGGAGCTTGCCCTTGGGATCATTGGCCAGGTAATCGGCCATGCGCGATTCTTCTGCGCGAAGCAACGCAACGGCCCGGCGCAGTTTGGTCACGCTGGAGCGGCGCAGCCGTTCGGCGACCGCGGTCGCCGAAACGCCGAGGCTGTTGAGCACATTGCCCACGTTGTGCAAAACGCCGGTGGCGACGTCCGCCATCCCGGCGTTGCGGGAGGCGTCAATCAACTGACGGTTGAGCTTATCGAGTTTTTCAGCGTCGAGCTTTTGCTGGGTGATGTCCTGAAGGATGCCCCGGACGGCAATGGGCCGGCCGTTTTCCATGAGAACGGTGCCGCTTTCGCGAATCCAGGCCGTCCGCCCGACGGCAGTGAGCATGCGGTAATCATGGGTGTATGGCTGCCCGCGGGCGGCCGCTTCGTGGCTGGCGCGGGCGGCCTTGGCCGCGTCCTGCGGGTGCAGCTTTTTCTCCCAAAAATCCGGCGCTTGCAGCCATTCCGTCGGAGGATACCCCAGAATTTTTTCGGCCTGGCGGCTCACGAAGGTAAATTGAAAGGTGTCGGGCCGGCGCTCCCAAACTATGCCCTCAATGGAATTGATGAGGGCCTCCATTTTTTGTTGCGAGAGGCTGAGCGCCGCGTCCTGACTTTGAATGCGGCCGAGCATTTCGTTGAACGACTCGGCCAAGCCGCCGAGCTCATCGGCCCCGGTGTCCACCGCCGCCCGCACGGAGTAGTCCTTCTTTTCGCCTACCGCGCGCGCGGTTTCCGCCAGTTGCAGGACCGGATCGGTGATGGTGCGGCCAAGGCGTTTGGAAAGGGAAACCGCCAGGACGAACGAAACCATCATGACGCCCAGAATGACTTCGCCGTAGAAACCGAGCAACTCGCGGAAAGTCGTGCGATAATCAAAGCGCAGGTAAAGCAGGCCGACTCGCTCGCCTTGGCGCTTGCCGACGGCCGCGCCGGCGGTCGGAGAATTATTGTTGACCACGGGCTGGGTGATCAAGAGCTCGCCTGCTGTGAAACGCGATATTTCCGGGGGAGGGAATTTGGCCAGACTGGAGATGGTTTCGGGGACGCCGTAATGGGCGAAAATGGAGCCATCCGGCAGAGCCAACGAGGCAGACACAATGGTCGGCTCCGCCTTCAAGGCTCCAATGACCTCCGCGCCGACCTGGTCGTCCTTGAAGCTGAGCGCCGCGGTGCTGTTATTGGCGATAACCACCGCGAGCGTTTCAGCGTCACGCTGGAAGGTCGAGCGAAAAGTCAGAATCTGAAAGAAAAACAGCGCAAGAATCGCCACGCACAACACGGCGCCGCAAATCAACAGCGTCAGGGCAAGCATCTTGTTTTGAATGCCGAGGTCGCGGATGAATTTCCTGGGAGGCTTCACCGGAATTGTCATGATGCCGCGACGAGGGGGCGGCGCCAAGACGCAAAGCGAGACTCTCCCGTGTCAGAAATGCTTCTGACCTTAGGCAAAAACAGCCCGGTTACCCGGTGAGTGAAGGGAATTGGCATGCCGGGAAGCCGATGAAGCAACTCGCAGGCCACCCCCAAATCCGCAAGCTTTGGGGCGGGCTATGGCGCACGGATGGCGAGAGCAAGCAGCTTCGAGCTGATTTTCAGTTTGGCCCGGCGCGCCGCCTCATTGTTGATTTCAAAGCGCACACGTGATTCGCGCAGGACGAAGCGAATCATGCCGCCGCTTTCGGTGAAGTGATCCATGTCGGCGACAGTCAAGACACTTTTGCCTTGGAGCTGATCAAGGATTTCCGGCAACCGCCCTGCTTCGGAGGCGCAGATGAAGAGGATGTGGCAATGGGCGGCTTCCGAAGCGGAATGGAGATCCCGGGCGACGAGCGGATGGTCGTCCACTTTCTTGTTTTCGATGGTTCGCTGGAGATCGCCGTGAAAGGGGTTTTCCCCCAGAACGCCGATGACGATGGGTGAGGCCCCTGGAGGCACGGCCGAGGCGGGCCATTGCACGAATTTGGCGAAATTGAAGAGAAAGGCGGCTTTGACTTCGTATTCAGATGGACGGTTCTCTTGTCCCGATGCCAGCGCGGGCCCAAGCAAAAGCAGGCCGACGCTCAGGACCGTGAGACAGCGTATAAAAGAATACCGCACGGACAAACAAGCCGTCCGACCATGGCGTCCGGCTTGGGGTTATTTCCGCCGAGAACGGGCCAAAACGCAAGAAGTGGTTTATAGGCCTCGAGGGGCAAGGTCGATTGAGATTGGACAGGCAGGCGACGCGCGACGTGGAAGCACATCCCCCGTCGATCTGTGACTCGAGGAGCAACGAAGGAGCGCCAGTTGAGAGGCCGAACACGGGCGCGCCGACAACGGCCAATCTTACCAGCGCGCCGGGAAGTTGGGCCTCCCGCACAGGCGCTCGCTTCAGGCCGCCTTGACTTCCCAACCGGTGCGGTAGGTGCGTTTGACGATTTGCGCGACGTCGGCGTTTTTGGCCTTCATGCCGGGGCCGTCCCACTCGAGTTTTTGGCCGGAGCGCAGAGCAACACAGCCCAACAGAATGATTTCTGTCAGGTAGGCGGCGATGTCGAAGTTGGAGTAGGCGGTTTCGTGTTTGCCGCTCTTGCAGGCGGCAAGCCATTCCATGTGATGGGCCAGGTCGGGGTACATGCTGCGGCCTTCGGCGTGTTCCATGAAGGCGTTGCGCGGAATGGTCTGAGGGATGGCGGCCACAGCGGGATGCTTGGACGAGTCCATCATGTCCTTGTCGTCTTTCAACTTGACGTAGAACTGGAGGTTCTGGTCGCCGTCGTCGCCGGAATAAACAAAACCCTTCTCTCCGACCATGATGCAGCCGCTGGTGGATACCTTGCCCAGAAGGTCGGCGACCGGTGCGGTCACTTCTTCGGGCGGTTGATTGCCGCCATCGGACCAGTGGAGGGTGACCGGAGGCAATCCTTCGCGTTCGGGAAACTCGAAACGGATGCGGGACTTGTGCGGATACATCTCGGTGTTCATGCCGGTGGAGCTGGCCTCAATTTCGGTTGGGTAGCCCAGCTTCAAAGCGCGAAAGGGCCAGTTGACGGTGTGGCAAGCCATGTCACCCAGAGCGCCGGTGCCGTAATCGATCC
>Ga0070741_10010816_pt1 | contig 17082 bp, 16 predicted proteins | sample Coa_R1_4_FD_66440 | JGI IMG/M metagenome (GOLD analysis project Ga0070741, IMG submission 66440) | Surface soil microbial communities from Centralia Pennsylvania, which are recovering from an underground coalmine fire - Coalmine... | ecosystem: Environmental > Terrestrial > Soil > Unclassified ...
AACGCCGCCACCTCGTGGCTGCCGGCGCCGCGGCCCGTGCCCCACTCGTAGCGCTGGCCGGTGATGTGGTCGAGCATGGCGGCCCGCTCGGCGTAGCGCACCGGGTGCTCCTTACGCGGCGAGAGGCTGTTGATGCCGCTGGCCATGTGGATGCGCTCCGTCTTGGCCGCGGCGTAGCCCATGACGACCTCCGGGGCGGACATGTGGCTGTACTCGGTGAGGGCGTGGTGCTCACCGAACCAGGCGTACTTCCAGTTGAACCGGTCGGCCGCCACGGTGTACTCGACCTCGCGCATGAGCATCTCGTGCTCGCTGGCGGTGTCATGGGCGGCGGGCCCCGGGAGGTAGCCGTTGAGGAAGATCCCGAATTCCATTGTTCTAATCTAGGGAATTAGAACGGGCGGCGTCAAGGACGGGCAGACTCCCCGCCGTGCGGTTCACAGGGAAGGTGGCGCTGATCACGGGGGCGGGGTCCGGCATCGGGCGCGCCGTCGCCGTCCGGCTGGCCTCTGAGGGGGCGGCCGTCCTCGGCCACGACCTCAACGCCGAGGGGGTCGAGGGGACGGCGAAGCTGGTCGCCGACGCCGGCGGGCGGATGGAGGTGCGGGTCGGGGACGTGTCGGACCCGGCCGAGGCGGCCGCCACGGTCGCCGCGTGCGTGGGCACGTTCGGCACCCTGCACGTCCTCGGCAACGTGGCCGGCATCGCGCGCGGGGAGCACATCACCGACGTCACGGTCGAGCAGTACCGGCGCATGATGGGCGTCAACGCCGACGGGCCGTTCTTCTTCTCGCAGGCGGCGGTCCCCCATCTGCTCGAGTCGCACGGGTGCATCGTCAACGTGGCGTCCAACGCCGGCCTGATGGGGCAGGCGTACACGATCGTGTACTGCATGACGAAGGGCGCGGTCGTGCAGCTGACCCGGGCGCTCGCCATGGAACTGATCAAGACGCCGGTGCGCGTGAACGCCATCGCCCCGGCGGGGACCAACACCAACCTCACGGCGACCTACACCATGCCGGCCGACGTCGATTTCGAGCTGATGGGCCGCTACATGGGGATGCGGGGGATGAACAGCCCCGAGGAGGTGGCGAACGTGTTCGCCTTCCTCGCGTCGGACGAGGCGTCGAGCATCCACGGCGCCATCGTGTCCGCCGACCGGGGCGTGACCGCCGGGTAGGGGTGGCGCTGCGGGGCGGGGGCTCGTCGCCCCGTCGGGCGGGGGCGCGTCGCCCCGTCGGGCGGGGGCGCAGCGCCCGGCGCCCGGGTAAGGTCGCCGGCCAACCCAGCCCGCAACCGACAGAGGGGGACGCACGATGGGCCGACTCGACGGCAAGGTGGCTTTCGTGACGGGCGCCGCCCGCGGGCAGGGACGGGCGCACTCCGTCCGCCTGGCCGCCGAGGGGGCCGACATCATCGCTGTCGACATCTGCGGCGGGTTCGAGTCCGTCCGGCTCAACCCGGCCACCCCCGAGGAACTCGAGGAGACCGCCATCCTCGTGCAGAAGGAGGGCCGGCGGGTGGTGGCGCGCAAGGCGGACGTGCGCGACCTCGATGGCCTGCAGGCCGTCTTCGACGAGGGCGTGCGCGAGCTCGGCGGGATCGACGTCGTGGTCGCCAACGCCGGCGTCCTCACCGTCGGGTGGTGCTGGGAGCTCACGCCGGCGCAGTGGCAGGAGGTCATCGATGTCAACCTGACCGGCGTGTTCCACACCGCCAAGGTGGCGATCCCGACGTTGATCGAGCAGGGCCGCGGCGGCTCGATCATCATGACCAGCTCGGTTGCCGGGCTCTACGGCCAGCCGTTCACGGTGAGCTACACGGCCGCCAAGCACGGCGTCGTGGGCCTCGCCCGCGCCATGGCCCTCGAACTGTCGGAGCACAACATCCGCGTCAACACCATCCACCCGACCGGCGTGCGGACCGAGATGTACAACAACGTCCCCGACCTCATGAAGCTGATCGAGTCGCGCGCGACGACGCTCGGCCCCGTGTTCATGAACAGCCTGCCCGTCGAGGTCATGGAGCCCGAGGACATCTCGGCCGTCGTGGCGTTCCTCGCGTCGGACGACTCGAAGTACATCACGGGCGCGCAAATCCCGGTCGACGCCGGCAAGCTCGTCCGCTAAGGGCGCGCCCTCGACGTCTCTGGGGGAGCCGGCGCTCAGGCCGGGACGGCGACCTTCAGCCCGTACAGCTCCATGCAGTTGCGCCAGATGATGTCGTCGCGCACGTCCGGGGCCAGGTGGGCGGTGTGCTCGGCCAGGAGCTTCTGCGAGTCCGGGAACGTCGAGTCGGAGTGGGGGTGGTCGCTCGCCCACATCAGCCGCCGGTGCTCGACCAGGTCGACAGTGTGGAACGCGACCCAGTCGTCCTGGAAGGTCACGTAGACGTTGTCGCGCACGTACTCGCTCGGGAGGCGGGACAGCGTGCCGTGGGCCAGCCACGTGTGGTGGCGCACCATGGCGTGGTCGGCCCGCCGCATCCAGTGCGCCAGCCAGCCGGCGTCGGCCTCGACGCACACGACCTTCAGGTCCGGGTTGCGCTCGAACACGCCTCCGAACACGAACGTCCCGATCAGGTCCTGGCACCCGCGGATGATGCCGAGGAACGAGTTCATCTTCGGCCCGCGGGACTTCCACTGGCTCCCCGGCACGTCATCGCCGCTCGTCAGGATGTGGAACGACGGGACGAGGCCGAGCTCGACGCACGCCCGCCAGAACGGGTCCCACCTCGCGTCGTCGTAGTCCCCCTCTTCCCAGCATGCGGCGAAGCCGGGGATCATCACCCCACGCAAGCCCTGCTCGCTCATGCGCTCGAGGTCGGCGATGCCCTCCTCGACGCTGCGCAGCGCCGTCTGCCCGAGCCCGATCAACCGCTCCGGCGCCGCGGACACGTATTCAGACAGCCACAGGTTGTAGGCGTCGAAGCAGGCCTTCTTGTAGTCGGCGTCGGGGTGGTTGCACAGCAGCATCCCGATGGACGGGTACAGCACCTCCGCCGCGACCCCGTCGCGGTCCTGCTCGACGAGGCGGGCCTTCGGGTCATGGCCGCCCGGGTACAGGCCGTCCCAGCCGACGTAGTGGGTCATGCTCAGGTACTCGGCGGGCTTCCCGGCGGCGGACAGGAACCACAGCGGCACGCGTGAGCGGCCGTTGTCCACGTCCATGACCGCGCCCAGCTTCTCGTCGGTGACCCCCACGGGCGACCGGTCACGGAACGCCGGGTCGATCCGGTCGATGTAGCAGTCGCCCGGCTCGACGATGTGCGAGTCGGCAGAGATCGAGAACAGGCTCATGTGCCCCCCTTTGGGCGCCTTGCAATGTCCTGAATCTAGTGTCGCGCATGCTCGCCGCCATCCTCGAAGCACCCGGGAAGCCGCTCGTCATCGCCGACGACATCGACATCGACGGCCCCGAGGCCGGGGAGGTGCTGGTCAAGGTCCACGCCTGTGGCCTGTGCCACAGCGACGTCAGCGTGGCCGGGGGCACTCCCCCGGTCCCGATCATCGTCGGCCACGAGGCCGCCGGCGTCGTGGAAGCCGTCGGCCCCGGCGTCACGCGGGTCAAGCCCGGCGACCCGGTCATGCTCACCCCGTGCCCGCCGTGCGGCCACTGCTACTGGTGCCTCCGCGGGGAGCACAGCATCTGTGTCAACGCCAGCGCCATCGCGACGGCCGCGTTCCCGGACGGGCGCACCCGGCTGTCGCGCCGCGGCGAGACCGTGTACCGGGGCGTCGGCGTGGGCGCGTTCGCCGAGTTCGTGCTCACCCAGGAGTCGGGCGCCGTGCCCCTCCCGCCCGGGACCGCCCTCGAGACGGCCTGCGTCATCGGCTGCGCGGTGCAGACGGGCGTCGGCGCGGTCCTCAACTGCGCGAAGGTCGAGGAGGGCGCCACCGTCCTCGTGATGGGGCTGGGCGGGATCGGGATCGCCATCGTCCAGGGGGCGCGCCTGGCCGGGGCGTCGAGGATCATCGTCAGCGACCCGATCGCGGCCCGCCGCGACGCGGCAGCGCACTTCGGCGCCACCGACGCCATCGACCCGACGACGACCGACGTGCGCGAGGAGGTGCTGCGGCTGACCGGTGTCGGCGCCGACTACGCCTTCGACGCGGTCGGCAGCGCGGCCCTCATCGAGACCGGGCTGTGGGCGACCCGCAACGGGGGCACGACGGTGATGGTCGGCGCCGCGCCCCTCGGCGACACGCTGACGTTGGAGCCGGTCATGCTCCTCATGACCGAGAAGCGGTTGCGCAGCACGCTGCTCGGGAGCAGCAACTCGCCCTTCGAGGTCCCTCGGCTGATCAACTTGTGGCGCGCCGGGTGCCTCGACCTCGACAGCATGGTCACCGCCGTGCGCCCGCTCGCGGAGATCAACGACGCCATCGACGACCTCGGCCACGGCCGGGGCATCCGCACCGTCCTGACGGTCCCGTGAGCGTCCTCCGCGTGGAACGCGACGGCGCCATCGCCGTCGTGACCCTCAACCGGCCCGAGGCCCGCAACGCCCTCAACCGTGAGCTCAACACCGCGGTCAAAGCGGCCGTCCACGACCTCGACACCAGCGGCGACGTCAGCGCCATCATCCTCACGGGCGCCGACCCGGCCTTCTGCGCCGGCGTCGACCTGAAGGAACTTTCGTCGTCCCCGCGCGACCGCGACGGGCTGGAGCGAGAGTCGTTCCAGCCGCTCCCGCCGCACGCCACGCCCGTCATCGGCGCCATCAACGGCGCCACCGTCACCGGTGGGCTCGAGCTGGCGCTTGCGTGCGACTTCCTCATCGCGTCCGAGCGGGCCACCTTCGCCGACACCCACGCGCGCGTCGGCGTGATGCCGGGCGGCGGCATGACCGTGCGCCTGCCGCAGGCGGTCGGGCTCACCCGCGCCCGGCAGATGAGCTTCACCGGCGACTTCATCGACGCCCGCCGGGCCTACGACTGGGGGTTGGTCAACGAGGTCGTCCCCCACGACCGCCTGCTCGAGCGGGCGCGCGAGGTCGCACGCGCGGTCGCGTCGGTCCCACGCGCCTACGTCCGTGAAGTGCGCGCCCTGTACGCGTCGGTGGACGACTTGACGAGCGGGCCGGCGTGGGACCGCCAGGAGGACCGGGCGCGCGCATGGATGCGCGACGGCTTCGACCAGGGCCGGCTGGCCAGCGAACGCCAAGGCATCGTCGAGCGAGGGAGCAGCCAACAGTGAGCGGTCGCCTCAACGGGAAGGTGGCGGTGGTCACCGGGGGTGCGAACGGGATCGGCGCCGCGTGCTGCCGGCGGTTCGCCGAGGAGGGCGCCGACGTCGTGATCGGTGACGTGCAGGCGCCGGACGAGACCATCGCCGCCGTCGAAGCCCTCGGCCGCCGGGCCGTGGCGCGCCGCCTCGACGCCGCCAGCCCGGCCGACAACGACGCGCTCATGGGCGCGGCGGTCGACGAGCTCGGTGGGGTCGATGTCGTCGTGACGGCGGCAGGCATCTCGCACGCCGGGTACCGCAGCGGCGACGTGGCCAACGACCTCGCCCGCCTGACCAACCGTGGCGCGGCGGGCCCCGCGCAGCAGTTCGCGGCGTTCCCGCTCGACGAGTGGCGCGCCGTGCTCGACGTCAACCTCACGGGGACGTTCCTCGCGGTCCAGTCCGCGGCGCGCGCCATGCTTGCCGGCGGGCGCGGCGGCTCCATCATCACCATCGCGTCGATCGCGGCCAAGCACCCGGAAGCCGGGCCCGTCGCCTACAGCGTCTCGAAGGCCGGCGTCTGGATGGTCACCAAGCAGGCGGCGCAGGCGCTCGGCCCCGCGGGCATCCGTGTCAACGCCATCGGCCCGGGATGGATCGACACCAACATGCTGGCGGTCATGAAGGCCGTCCCCGGCGCGCTCGACGCCGTCCTCGGCCGCGTCCCGCTCGGCCGGCTGGGCACGCCCGACGACGTCGCCAACGTCGCGGTGTTCCTCGCCAGCGACGAATCGGCGTACATGACCGGCGAGATCCTCCATCCCGACGGCGGGTTCGTCACCGACTGAGCGACGGGGAACCTGACCGGGGCCGCGCCCGGGCGGGGCCCGGTACCCACCGGTCAGATGCGGAAGGGTTGCGTGCCCTCGGCGACGGCGTCGAGGTACGCGTCAGTCGCGCCCTCGTACGTGCGGTTGGCGGCGTGGCCAGACGACGCGTCCTGTGCCAGCTCGGGCGCGCTCGTGGCGAGGACGGGCGCGGCCACCTTGGCCCGGCAGTAGCGGCACTCGCCCTCCTCGTCGGCGTCGAAGGGCGCCCCGCAGTTCGGGCACACGACCGGAGCCGAGGTACCGAGCCCACCCGAGGCGGCGAGCGGGGCGAGCGCCGCCAGCTCGGGCCGGGCGGGCAACAGCGGCTGCACGGCGGCGTCGACCCACACGACCTCGCAGTCGCGGCAGACCTCGAGGGTCGCTTGCTTCGGGCCGGTCACGCGGCGCATCGGCCTGCGGCAGCCGGGGCAGGGGTGGCCGTCGGCACCCGCGCCCTCGGACGCCCGCCAGATCGCACCGCCGACGCCGTCGACGAGGAGCTCGTCGAGCAGCCAGATGGTGACGGCGAAGCCCTTGCAGCCCGGGCAGGTCTCGTGGCGGCCGTTCGCCAAGCTCTCGACCAGCCGCCCGTCGCCGAGGGGGCACCACCACGTGTGCTCGTCCACTTCGGAGTCGTTCGGCGGGGCGCGCCGGTGAGTTGAGCGTCGCCCGGCGCCGGGACGCGCCGGGCCGGCTGCGGGACCGCGCGTCAGCCGACGGTGGCGAGGACGAGCGACGCCAGGCGGTCGTCGTTGCCGCGGTCGCGGACCTCGACCCGGACCTGCCCGGCGCCGAACACCTCGGCGGTGGCGCGCGCCGGTCCGACGCGGACGGCGGCGAGGTAGCGCACCTCCAGGTCGCGCACCGCCCTGCCCGCCGCCGTCTCGGCGGCGACCTCCGCCACGGCGGCGACGGCACCGCCCTGGATCGTGCCCGTCGGCTGCATGGTGTAGGCGGTGCGGTCGATCTCGGCCACCCCGGGCGCGAGCGACCGGATCCCCAGCTGCTCGACGAACGGCCGCGCCAGCGAGGGGCCGCCCCCGTCGCGGTCGCCCATGAACTCCTGGGAGTCCTTCGGGTCGGGTGCCGGCATGAACGTGGCATGGGACAGCACGAGCGGGCGCTCGTCGCCGCGGCTGAACAAGACCTCGACCACCGTCGTCCGCCGCCCGGCGCGCAGCAACCGGCCGACCATGAGCAGCTTGCCGGTGCCCGGCCGCTCGATGCCCCGCACGGTCAGGTCGACGGTGATCGGGATCCGCGGCGCGGCCGCCTGCGAGGACAGGGCGCCCCCGACCATGTCCGCCTGGGTGGCCAGGATCGACGGCCGGACGCACCCGTCGGGCCCGAGCATCTCGGGCGTGGCCTCGAACGCGCCCAGGCACCGGTCGTGCTCGAGCCGGTACCACCCGCCGAGGTCGTTCACGAACAGGACGTCCATGTCGGGTCGCACGGGGCCCGACCCTACTGACGGGCGCCGAACGCCTGCGCCACCGCCCCGACCACCACGACGGCGAACGGCCCGAGCGCGTCGTGGAGCCGCGACTGCCCGATCCCGGTCCCGTCGGCGTCGAGGTGGTCGGTGACCTCGAGCCCGATCCACTCGCCGACCGGCGGGCGGGAGAAGTACACCGTCAGGTCGGCGTTGATGTAGTGGAGGCCCTCGTCGCCCCAGTTGCTGAGGGGGTTGGTGACGTCGGCCGCGATCACGGCGCGCACGACGGGCGTGAGCGGCTCGCCGTCCACGAGCGGCCACGGCTCGCGCAGCCACGCCTCGTAGGGCCCGGGCCCGCCCAGCGGGCGGCCGATGAACCGCATCTCGGGGGCGCCCATGGCGTCGGCCTCGGGCGTGCGGGGCGGGGAGTCGAGCGCGGACGGGTCGGGCGCGCCCCAGGGGGGCCGGCCCCAGACCCGGCCCGGGGGGTCGCCGGGGGCGACGAGGAGCAACGCCGTGGCGCGGGCGACGGTGCGGTCCCCGCAGGTGACGACCACGTCGACGGCGCGCACCCGCTTGCCGTCGCGCACCCGCTCGGAGCGCACGACGACGGGTTGCATCGGCACGGCGACGAACAGGTCCACCGTCAGCCGGGCGACGCGGAACCCCCCGTCCAGGTGGCCGCGCTCGACCTCGCGCGCCGCCAGGCCGGCGAGGAGCCGGCCGTGCAGCATCTCGGCCGACCACGGGCTCCGCGCGTACGGGCGGGGGGCGAACGCGCCCCCCTCGGGGATGAAGAACGCCACGCGGGTCAGCCCGATGCGCAGCCCGAGCACCGCCCGCGGAGGGCGACGTGGCGCAGGTCGGGGTGGAACCCGTGGGCCTTCATCAATGACGCCGCCAAGCGGGCGAACGCCGGGTCGGACACCTCCTGGACGCGCCCGCACACGTCGCAGACCAGGTGCTGGTGCGCCCGTTCGGTGAGGTGCCACTGGGTCGGCTCGTGGCCGAGCGAGAGGCGGTACAGGGCGCCCAGCGACTCGAGCACCTCGAGCGTCCGGTACACGGTGGCGAGGTGGACCTCGGGGTACCGGGCCTTGACGATCTCGGTGAGCTCCTCAGCGGTGATGTGGTCGCCCTGCGCGAGGAGCGCCTCGACGATGACCCGGCGTTGCGTCGTGGCCCGGAGGCCGACGTCCTTCAGGCGTGCGAGCAGGTCATCCGCTTCGGCGGTGCGCACCGAAGCATGGTAACAGCCTCTCCTTGTTGCGAACCGGTTGCAATGCGATCGCCTCGCAGCTAGAAAGAGGTCGCCGGGAGAGGGAGAGAGGATGGCCGACGGAAGTCCGGTGCGACGGCGCGTCGGGTTCACGCGCGCCGAGCTGCACCGCATGGCGGGCTTCTACGGCGTCATCGCCGCCCTCCACGTCGCCGGGTGGGGGCTGTTCCTCTACTGGGGGTCGCGCGGCGGCCCCGTCTACGCCGGCGCCGGGGCGCTCGCCTACAGCTTCGGCCTCCGCCACGCGTTCGACGCCGACCACATCTCGGCCGTGGACGACGCCACGCGGTTCTTGATGCAACGGGGCAAGGAGCCGCTCGGGACCGGGTTCTTCTTCTCCCTCGGCCACTCGACGGTCGTGGTCACCCTCGCCGTGGCCATCGCCACCGCGGCATCGTCGGTGCAACGCCACATCCCGACCCTGCAGCGCATCGGCGGGACCGTCGGGGCCACGGTGTCGGGCACCTTCCTCATGGTGATCGCCGCGCTGGACTTCCTCATCCTGCTCGGCGTGCTCGACGTGTGGAAGAAGGCCAAGACCGGCACCTACGAGCCCGAGACGCTCGACCAGCTGATGGGCCAACGCGGCTACATGAACCGGCTGCTCGGGAGCCGGTGGCGGCGGTTCCTCTCGGAGTCGTGGCAGATGTACCCGATAGGGATGCTCTTCGGGCTCGGGTTCGACACGGCGTCGGAGGTCGGGCTGCTCGCGCTCACCGCGGCCGCGGCCACGGGTAAAGGTGGGCACGCGTCGCACATCGGCGTCGGCGGGATCATCGCCCTCCCGCTGCTGTTCACCGCCGGCATGGCGCTCATGGACACGACCGACGGCGTGTTCATGGCCAAGGCCTACGGGTGGGCGTTCGCCGACCCCATCCGCAAGCTCTACTACAACCTGTCGACCGTCGCCCTCGGCGTGTTCGTCGCCGGCGGGATCGGGACCGTCGAGTACCTCCAGGTCCTGTCGAGCCACACCCACTTCCACGGGGCGTTCTGGGACTGGCTCAACGGGCTCGACTTCGAGCTGCTCGGCTACGTCATCGTGGGCGCGTTCATCGTGTTCTGGGCGGCGTCCGTCGCCTGGTACAAGGTGCGCCGCATCGACCAGCGCTACGGCGTCGCGGCCACCGCGCGGGCGCCGGCCACCGCGCGGGCGCCGGCCACCGCGGGGGCGCCTGCCACCGTCCCGTAACCCCGCCGCTCACGCTCCCGCCGCCCGGCCCGTCAGATAGCGCGCGCCAGCGCCGTCACCGCGACGGCGACGAGCACGACGGCCCAGAACGGGGCACGCGCCACGAGCGCCACGGCTGCGGCGGCCAACCCGATGGCACGGGCGTCAGCGTGGAGGGCGTGCCCCTGGGAGAACGTGCTGACGACGACCAGCGCGGCGAGCAGTCCGGCGGGCAGCAGCGCGCCGAGCCGGGCCAGCCACGGCAGCTCGCGGCCCCCAAGCAGCAGCGGCGCCGCCGACTTCAACGCGTACGTCCCGGCGGCGAGGACGACGAGCACCGCCGTCGCCGTCACCTGCGTTCCCACGCGGCGACGGCGAGCGCGACGGCGCCACCGGCGATGACGGGGACACCGGCCGGCGCCACCGGGACCAGCGCGAGGGCGGCGACCGCCCCCCCGAGGGCGACCGCCCGTTGGTCCGGGCTCGCGAGCCTCGGCCACAGCAGCGCGAGGAACGCGGCCGGGACGGCCGCGTCGATGCCGGCACGGGTGATGAGCGTGCTCGACGACCCGAGCGCGACGGCACCCACGGCCGTGCTGATGTTCCACGCAATGAAGATGGCGACGCCGGTGTACACGAAGCCGTAGCGCCGCCATCGCGGGCTGGCCTGGGCGGAGCCGACCGCGGTCGACTCGTCGATCATCAACTGCGACCAGACGGCGCGCTTCCAACGCGGGCCCTCGAGCGACGGGGCCATCACGAGGCCGAAGGCGAGCGACCGCACGTTGAGCAGCAGCCCGGCGGCGATGGCGGCGGCCGCGCTCCCGCCGCGACCAAGGATCTCGACGGCGGCGAACTGCGCGCTCCCGGCGAACACCAGCACCGAGAAGCCAGACGCCTGCACCCACGACAGCCCCGCCTGCGTCGACGCCACGCCGAACGCCAGGCCGAACGGGGCGACCGCGAGGGCGAGCGAGAGCGCCTGGCGGCGGATGCCGCGCCGGGGGTCGGGTTGTCCGTCGCGCACGCGAGCGTCAGCGGCTGGCCAGGTCCTCGGCCGGCGTCGCCATGACGAGGTCGGCGCCGCCCTGCACGGCGGCGAGCAGGCCCCGGGCCTGGGGCAAGAGCTCAAGGCAGTAGAACCTGGCGGTGGCCACCTTGGCCGCGTCGTACGGGTCGCTCGCCGCCCCGGGGCGCGCCGCGGCGGCCTGCCGCGCCATGACCCAGCCGCCGAGCGTGGTGGCGAGCATGCGCAGGTACGGCGTGGCGCCCGCCAGCGCGTCGTTCGGGTGGGCCGGCCCGCGGGCGATCAGCCACTCCGTCGCCTGCCGTGTGGCGTCGACCGCGTCGGCGAGCGCGGCGGCAAGGTCCGAGAGCTCGCCGGGGAGCTCCGTGGCGGCCACCTGGTCGAGTAGCTCCGGCACGGCGCGCCCGCCGCGCATGGGGAGCTTGCGGCCCACCAGGTCGGCGGCCTGGATGCCGTTCGTCCCCTCGTAGATCGACGCGATGCGCACGTCGCGTTCGCGCTGGGCGATGCCGGTCTCCTCGATGTACCCCATCCCGCCGTGCACCTGCGTCGCCAGGCGGGTGAGGTCCATGCCCATGTCGGTGCACCACGCCTTCGAGACCGGTGTGAGGACCCCGGCCAGCTCCGCGCCAGCGGCACGCGCCTCGTCGTCCAAGCCGTGGCGTTCGATGTCGATGGCCCACGCGTTGAGGTAGAGCAGGCCGCGCATGGCCTCAATGGTCGAGCGCATCGTGAGCAGCATGCGGCGGACGTCGGGGTGCTCGACGATCGGGCTCGGCTCCCCCGGCGGCGCCCCGACCGCCCTGCCCTGGCGGCGCTCGAGCGCGTACGCCAGAGCCTGCTGGTACGCGACCTCAGCCACGGCAAGGCCTTCCATGCCGACGGAGAGGCGCGCGTTGTTCATCATCATGAACATGTACCGCATCCCCGCGTTGGCCTCGCCGATCAGGTAGCCGACGGCATCGTCGTACTCCATCACGCACGTGGGGCTGGCGTGGATGCCGAGCTTGTGCTCGATCCCGATGCAGCGCACGCGGTTGCGCTCGCCGCCGTCGAGGACCTTCGGCACGATGAAACAGGAGATGCCGCGTGTGCCGGGCGGCGCATCCGGCACGCGGGCGAGCACGAGGTGCACGATGTTGGGGACGAGGTCGTGCTCGCCGTAGGTGATGAAGATCTTCGTGCCGGAGACCCGCCATGTGCCGTCGTCAGCCGGCGTGGCGCGCGTGCGCAGTGCGCCGACGTCGGACCCCGCCTGCGGCTCGGTCAGGTTCATCGTCGCCGTCCACTCGCCGCTGACCAGCTTGGGTAAGTACCGCTCCTGCTGTTCGGGGCTGCCGAAGGCGCTCAACAGGTCGATGGCGCCCTGCGTGAGCAGCGGGCACAGCGAGAAGGCCAGGTTCGACGACGTGAGCACCTCCTGCATGCACAGGCCGACCAGCCACGGGAAGCCGCCTCCACCGTGCTCGGGTGCGAACGGCACGCTGCCCCAACCGCCCTCGACGTACCGCCGGTATGCATCGATGAAGCCGGGCGGCGTCGTCACCGTCGCGTTGGACGGGTCGTAGCGCGACCCGACGGTGTCACCGGTCCGGTCCAGCGGCGCAATCACTTCGGCGACGAAGCGGCCGTAGTCGGCGATCAGGGTGTCGACCGTCTCCCGGTCGACGTGGGCGAACGCCGGGAGCTTGGTGAGGTTGGCGAAGTCGACGAGGTGGTCGAGCGCGAACTGGATGTCGCGCAGCGGGGGGGCGTACGCCATGCCCCAACGATACGGGTGTGCTAGAGCGGGTGCGGTGCCGTTCGAAGGGCTACGCGTGCTCGACCTGTCGTCGGGGATCGCCGGTGCGTACGCGACGAAGGTGCTCGTTGACGCCGGGGCCGACGCCGTCATCGTCGAGCCGCCGGGCGGAGACCCGCTCCGGCGCCACACGTCGGCGTCCACCCCGCTGGCGCCGGCCGAGGACGGCGTGCTGTTCCGCTACCTGCGCGCCTCGACGCGCTCGGTCGCGCCGGGCGAGGCGGCCGCCCTCGCCGCGGGCGCGGACGCCCTCATCACCCGCTACACGCCGGGCGCCGGGCATTCGGTTGGCGTCTCTCCGGCGGAGTGGCTCGCCGGCAACGCCCGCCTCGTCGTCGTGTCGATCAGCCCGTGGGGCACCGACGGCCCGTGGGCCGACCGGCCGGCCACCGAGTTCACGGTGCAGGCGGCGTCGGGCGCCACGGCCCGCCGCGGCCTCGCCGACCGCCCGCCGGTGTCGGCTGGGGGCGCGCTGGTCGAGTGGCTCACAGGAGCGTTCGCCGCGGCCGGCGCCCTCGCCGCATGCCGCCACGCACGGCGGACGGGTGAGGGCCAGCACGTCGACGTGTCCTTGTTCGAGGTGGCGACGCTGTGCCTGAACGGCCCGTACCACGCCATCGCCGGGCAGTGGTTCCCGGGCTTCGCGCCGCCGCGCGCGGTCGAAGTGCCGTCGATCGAGCGCGTGCGCGACGGCAGCGTCGGGTTCTGCACACAGACCGCACAGCAGTGGGCCGACTTCTGCGTGATGATCGGCCGGCCCGACCTGGCGGACGACCCGTCTCTCCGCAAGGCCGACGCCCGCTTCGCCCGCCGCGACGAGATCACCGCAGCGATCGCGGCGGCGATCGGCGACAAGAGCGTCGACGAGGTGATCGACATGGCGGTGGCGATGCGCGTGCCCGTCACCCCGGTCGGCAACGGCGCCACCGTCACGACCTTCGACCAGTTCCGCGCCCGCGACGTCTACCGCGGAGGCACGCCCCGTCCCCCGTACGAGCTGCACGGGGTGACAAGGAGGGCCCCCGCCCCGGCGCCGGCGCTGCATGCGGGGCCACCGGTGTGGCCACAGGCGACGGCCACGCGCGCCGACGCGGGCGACCGCCCGTTCAGCGGGCTGCGCGTGGTCGACCTCACCGCGTTCTGGGCCGGCCCGTTCGCCACGACCTTCCTCGCGGCGATGGGCGCCGACGTCGTGAAGGTCGAGTCGACGGGGCGCCCGGACGGCATCCGCTTCCTCGGCGCGTTCGAGGGCGACCGGTACTGGGAACGGTCGATGGTCTTTGCGGGTGCCAACCCCGGCAAGCGCGACGTCACCCTCGACCTCGACCACCCCGAGGGGATGGAGTTGCTGGCCCGCCTCATCGACGGTGCCGACGTGGTCATCGAGAACTTCACGCCCCGCGTCGGTGACCGTTTCGGGCTCACCTGGCCGCAGGTGCACGCCCGCTGGCCGCGGGTTGTGCTCGTGCGGATGCCGGCCTTCGGGCTCGACGGCCCGTGGCGCGAGCGCGCCGGGTTCGCGATGACGATCGAGCAGACCTCGGGGCTGGCGTGGGTGACCGGGTACGAGGACCTGCCGCTCGTACCGCGGGGACCGTGCGACCCCCTCGGCGGCGTGCACACGCTGGTCGCGCTCATGGCGGCACTGGAAGTGCGCGAGCGGACGGGCGAGGGGCTGCTCGTAGAGGTGCCCCTCGTCGACGGTGCGCTCAACATCGCGGCCGAGCAGTCGCTCGAGTTCGAGCGCACGGGCGAGGTCCTCGGGCGCCACGCCAACCGCGGGCCGTGGGCGTCGCCGCAGGGGGTGTACCGGTGCGCGGGCGACGACGAATGGGTCGCCGTCGCCGTCGAAACCGACGCGCAGTGGGAGGCGTTGCGCGCGGTCGCTGGCGTCCCGGCGGATGTGGGCCGGCAGGACGCGGACGCGGCCGACGCGGCGATCGGGGCGTGGGCACGCGAGCTGGGCGCGGCCGCCGCGGCCGACGCGCTGACCGGCGCGGGAGTGCCCGCCGCGGCCCTCGCCCCGTCGGGATCGGCGCACGACAACCCGCAGTTCGCGCACCGGGGGTTCTTGCAGCCGCTCCTGCACGCGGTGACGGGCGCGACCGGGTACCCGGGGTTCCCCATGCGGTTCTCCGCCTTCGGGCCGCACCTGTTCCGGTCGCCCCCGCCCCTCCTCGGCGAGCACAACACCGAGGTCCTGCGCGAGCTCGGGCTGTCCGACGACGCGATCGCCGCGCTGGCGGACAAGGGCATCATCGGCGACCGCCCCGCCTGGGAACGCTGATCCCGCCGGACCGTCGACGCGGCGTCCGCGTCGTCGAAGCCCGCGGCCCCGTCGTCGGCGCACGCCGGACCGGTCGTCGGCGCGCCGTGCCTCCCATCGCCCCTCCCCGGCCGGCCCTGTGACGGACCGCGCACTTTGGCGTGTGCCGTGTCCCGATTTGCGCAAATTGTCACACGCCAAAGTGCGCGGTCGAGATCGGCGGCGCGCGGCGACGGCGGGGGCGCCACCGGATGTGCGCCGGGCGGGCGCCACCGGATGTGCGCCGGGCGGGCGCGAGGCCAGGGGCGGGCGGGCGCGAGGCCAGGGGCGGGCGCGCGGCGACGGCGGGGGCGCCACCGGACGTGCCGGCGAGAGCGGCGCGCCCGCGGGGGTGGGGCCGGACGAGGCGGAGTTAGACGAGGTCGAGGACGGCCAGGCGCCCGTGGGCGGCGAACTCGGCCCGGAGGGCATCACGGTCGTCCGCCGTCATCAACGCCAGCGGGCGGTCCGGCGCCGGCCGCCACCACACGTCGCCCGTTTCCCACCGCGCCGCCCGCAGCCCCTTCTTCTGCACCTTCGCCGTGGCCGTCATCGGCATCTCGTCGAGCACGCGCCAAAAGCGCGGCGCCCACTTCGTCCCGAGGTCCGGCTGCGATCGGGTGAACGCGTCGATCTCGTCGACCGGCGCCCCGCCGGGGCGGAGCTGGACGGCCACCATCACCTGGTCGCCGACCCGGGGGTCGGGGACCGCGTAGGCGGCGACGAGCATGACGTCGGGGTGGCGGGCGACGATTGCCTCGATCGGGGCGGTCGCAAAGTTCTCCCCGTCGACGCGCGCCCAGTCGTGGCCCCGCCCGGCGAAGTACACGAACCCGTCGGCGTCCCGGTAGGCCAGGTCCCCGGTCCAGTACCACCCGTCGTGGACCCGCTCGGCGTCGGCCTCGGGGTTGCGGTAGTACCCCTCGAACAGGCGCGCCCCCGACCGGGTGGCGATTTCACCGATGGCCTGCGCGGCGTTGAGCAGCCGGCCGTCGGCGTCGAACGTGGCGGGCGGGCAGTCCTGCCCGGTCTCCGGGTCGAGGATCCGGGTGTCGTCCGAGACCTTCCCGAGCGCTCCCGACGGCGTGTCCGGCGTCCGGCTGATGGATGCGCCGCCCTCTGACGAGCCGTAGCCGTCGACGACGAGGCACCCGAAGCGCCGGGCGAACGCCTCGATGTCCCAGGGATTGGCCTCGTTGCCGAAGGCGACGCGCAACGGGTTGTCGGCGTCGTCGGGCCGCTCGGGCGTGGCCAGGATGTACGCGAGCGGCTTGCCCACGTAGTTGAAGTAGCTCGGCGCGTAGCGGCGGACGTCCGGCAGCCAGCCCGACGCCGAGAAGCGCCGGCGCAGCACGATCGGCGCCCCGACCGACCACGCCGGGGAGACGCCGGCGAGCAGGGCGTTCGAGTGGAACATCGGCATGGCCTGGTACACCCCGCCGCTCACGTCGAAGCGCTCGGCGAGGACGGCGCCCGCCCGCATCAGCCGGCCCTGCGAGCAGCGCACGGCCTTCGGCGTCCCCGTCGTTCCCGACGTGAAGAAGAGCACGTAGAGGTCGTCGGGCTCGGCATCCACGGTGGGCAGGGGTGCCCCGGCCACGCCGGCGAGCAGCTCCGCGTAGGACGGGTCGTCGACCACGAGGACCCGGGAGGGCGCGACGCCGATGTCGAGCCGGTCCACCAGGGCGGCGTGCTCGCGGTCCGTGACCAGGAACGCGCAGTCGGTCGAGCGGATGTCCCGTTCGAGCTCGGCGCCCCGACGGGTGGGGTTGACGCCCACGATGACCGAGCGGCTCACCGCGGCCGCCGCCAGCCAGAACAGGAACTCGGGCACGTTGTCGAGGAGCACCCCGACGTGGGGCCGGCCCTCGAGGAGCGCCGCCCGTGCCGCCGCAGCTGCGGCAAGCTGGGCGTAGCTCCACTCCTCGTCCTCGAACTGCACCGCCACGCCGCCGCCGCCCGCCGCATGGGCCCGGATCATCTCGGCAGCGGTCGGCATGGCGCGGTTTTCCTATCACGTGCCCCGG
>Ga0070741_10010817_pt1 | contig 17081 bp, 12 predicted proteins | sample Coa_R1_4_FD_66440 | JGI IMG/M metagenome (GOLD analysis project Ga0070741, IMG submission 66440) | Surface soil microbial communities from Centralia Pennsylvania, which are recovering from an underground coalmine fire - Coalmine... | ecosystem: Environmental > Terrestrial > Soil > Unclassified ...
AAAACTGAAGCCGCTGGGTATCCCAGGAGAGAAAAGGAAGTTCAGCCCTCACCTGACGCTGGCTCGAAGCCCCGGAGGCTCCGGTTCCCCTCACCGGCGCAGGGGAGACGGGGGCAATGATACGTTTCGTGTTTTGCAGCAGCAACTCAGGGTGCTGCCTGCTCCGGAGTTTGGCAGCATGACGGCCCGCGAGTACTTTCTATACCAAAGCCAGCTCTCGCCCAAGGGATCGACGTACAAAAAGCTGGCGAGGTTTCGCTTAGGGAATCTCTGATTAAGCTCTTTACTGTCATCCCGAGCGAAGCAGAATTGCCGTTTTTCGGCAATTCTGCGCAGTCGAGGGACCTTCTGTCTTCTCTTACGATACTGAATCAGAGCTTCCTTTAGGCTTTCCCGAAACGTGATTCACACAGAAGAATCAGCGAGACAGATCGCGTCTTGCCGACGGGCAGTCTAGAATCACACCTGAACTGGAATCCGCAATGTCCCGTCTCCTGCTGATCGCCGGCTGCAGCTATCTTCTGGGGTCGATCCCCTTTGGCTATCTGCTGGTCCGGATATTCCGCGGCGAAGACGTCCGGCGGAGCGGCAGCGGCAATATCGGGGCGACCAATGTTTCCCGCAAGTCTCCGGCCCTGGGAGTGCTGACCCTCGTGCTGGATGCCGCCAAAGGGCTGGCGGCGGTCGAAGCAGCGCGGCGTTTTGCCCCTTTCGGCGAATACGACCCGCGACTCGCGCAAGTCATGGCGGCGGCAGCGCTGCTGGCCATCCTAGGGCACATGTTTCCTGTGTGGCTGAACTTCCGCGGCGGCAAAGGCGTTGCCACTGCGCTGGGAGCATTCCTGTTTTTCAAACCCGTTGCCGTCCTGGTTTCCTTTATTATCTTCGTTGTGGTGCTTCTCTCCAGCCGGCGCGTGTCGTTGGGCTCAGTGGTGACCGCCACCGGATTCCCCTTCGTCGTCTGTTTTATCGAACGCGAACGCGATGCCCGGGTTCTCGCGCCGGTTGCTGTCGCCGCCCTCCTCATTGTCATTCGCCACCAGCACAATATCCGTCGCTTGATCTCCGGCGAAGAACCCCGCTTGTCCCTGGGACGCAAATGAGCGAGATTGCCGTGATCGGAGCGGGAGCATGGGGCACAGGCCTGGCGATCGTGCTGGGACGCAAAGGAACCCACCGCGTGCGCCTGTGGGCGCATGAAGGCGAGGTATGCGAGTCCATCAGGCGAAAGCGAGTAAACGAATTATTCCTGCCGGGCTGCCCGATCCCGGAAGCAGTGGTCGCGGGCAATGATCTGAGATCCACCCTGGAAGGCGCAGACATCGTGGTCAGCGTTATGCCGTCGCAGCATTGCCGCGCCCTGTTCCAGCGCATGCGTGCCTTCCTTTCGCGCAGGAGCCTGATCGTCAGCGCGACCAAGGGCCTCGAAGAGCAATCGCTGCTGCGGATGTCGGAAATCATTCGCGAAATCCTCAAGGGTCAGAATGAAAATCCGGTCGGCGCGCTGAGTGGCCCTTCTTTCGCTCAGGAAGTGGCCCGCGGGGATCCGACGGCCATCACCGTGGCCTCGGATGACAACGGGTTGCTTGCTACCGTCCAGCAGGAGTTCAGCGATTCCAGTTTTCGCGTCTATACGAACAGGGATATGGTTGGCGTAGAACTGGGGGGAGCGCTGAAGAACATTGTCGCCATCGCCGCCGGCATCTGCGACGGACTGGGGCTGGGCCACAATTCCGTGGCGGCGCTCATCACGCGGGGATTGGCCGAGATGACCCGCCTGGTGGTGGCATGCGGAGGCCGCGCCGAAACCATGGCCGGTCTCGCGGGTCTGGGAGATCTGGTCCTGACCTGTACCGGGGGGCTCTCGCGCAATCGCAGCGTGGGCGTCGAACTGGGCCGCGGAAAGAAATTGCCGGAGATCGTCGCCAACATGCACGGCATGGTCGCCGAGGGAATCTTCACCACAACGGCCGCGGTGGGACTGGCGCGCGCCCGCAAAGTAGAAATGCCTATCACTGAGCAGATGCACGCAATTCTTCACGAGCATAAGAGCCCGCGTGAGGCCATCCAGGAACTCATGGCGCGGACCGGCAAGAGCGAATCGGGCTTTCCCGGGTGAGCTTGTATATCGGGAATGCCGATCGACCCATGCTGGCCCGTGTTACCCTTTACAGTTTTCAGAACGCTTTCGGGAGGCCTTTCATGCGCGTGGCCTGGTTCGCTATTGCAATCCAGTTTGCTTGTCTGGTCACTACCGCGCAGGCACAATCCAAAACGACCGCGGAGCGCCTGGGATATCCCCGCGATGCGAAACTGCTCATCATCCATGCCGATGATCTGGCCGTAGCCCATTCCGAAGATGCGGCCAGCTTTGACGCGCTGGACCGGCACGCCGCCACCTCGGCCAGCATCATGGTGCCCTGCCCCTGGCTCACCGAAGTCGCCGCTTACGCCAAAGCCCATCCCGATGCCGATCTTGGCTTGCATCTCACCGTGACCAGCGAGTGGAAGACCTATCGCTGGGGTCCCGTCGAGTCCAAAGACAAAGTCCCCAGTTTGCTCGATTCCGAGGGATACCTCTGGGCGGACAATGATCCCGCCACCAAGAACATCAAGGCAGATGAAGCCGAGCGCGAGATTCGCGCCCAGATCGAGAAAGCCAAGGCCATGGGAATTCGTCCGACCCACGTGGACAGCCACATGGGGGAATTCTTTGAGCGGCCCGATTTGCTGGGGGTGTATCTGAAGGTCGCCCGTGAAAACAAGCTGCCCTTTCTGGCCGCGCTGATGCCGGATACTCCCAAAGAGCTATCCTCCCAGCTCTCGCCGAATGACATCGTTCTCGATCATGTAGTGATGGCTTACCCCGAAGTTCGGGCCGGCGACTGGCAGAAGTTCTATCTCGATGCGGTGAAGAACCTGAAGCCCGGTTTGACGGAGTTCATCGTCCACCTCGCCCATGACGACGCCGAGATGCAAGCCATAACCACCGGGCATCCCGATTATGGTTCGGCTTGGAGGCAGCGCGACTACGACGTGATTACCAGCCCCGAATTCAAGAAAGCATTGCAGGACAACCACGTCATCCTTATCCGCTGGAGCGACATCCGTAAACTGTTGCACTAGGGAGCCACGCCGAAGATCACGAGGCCAATGAATGTCTGACCTGCAGGCTCAATTTGCTCAAGCTCAGCGTGATGTGACTGCCCTCACCGAGCGCCCCGGCAATGACACATTGTTGAAGCTGTATGCGCTCTATAAACAGGCCACGGCGGGCGATGTCAGTGGCGAGCGGCCAGGCAGCTTCGATTTTGTCGCCCGCGCCAAGTTTGACTCCTGGAGCGCCATCAAGGGCAGCGATCCAGAAGAGGCGATGCGGCAGTACATCCGGCTGGTGAACTCTTTGCGGTGCTGAGGGCTGGTTCCTGCCAATTCAACAAACCACGGGGAGCCCTTGTCAAAAAGTGCGCCGGCAGGGTTAAATGCGAGCGGGGTTCTTGGGGAAGACTGAAGGGACCACTTCCCCCAGGTCGACTGGTACCCTCGTCCTTCCCCGGCCCCTTTGACGCGGAAAGCCCGCCAAGCCGCGTTCCCGGCGGGGAGCCTGCGGCAGAGTGGCGTTTTGGGGCTTGGATTTGTGATTCGAGCCCGTAAGTCATTCTCCTGAGGTACTTTCGTAATGCCGTTGTGGACGCCTTTTCGTCCCGCGCCCGCCTTTCCCCATTAAAATTTTGTAGATACCCGTGAATGCTGCCGCCACTTCGCCGACGGCGTCCGCGACGAGTGCAAGTCCGAACTTGCCGTCGCGCGACTCCAATCACGCCCGCATACCCATTTTGTACGTAATTCTGGGCGTGCTCCTGGTCATCAGCATCATCCCCATGTACTTTTATTCGGCGCAGGTCGAGGCCATCAACCGCGACCGCCTGAAGACCAACGAGATGCTGCTGCAGAACACGGTGACCCGCTCCCTGGCGGACGATCTGTCGCAGCACGAGCGCTCGCAGCGCATGATGCTGGCCAACCTGTCGTCCGCAATTCAGGTCGCCAGCGGGGGAGATATCGGCGAAAAAAGTATCGAGTCCCCCGAACTCCGAGCTTTGCTGGAAAACTTTGTAAGCTCCTCGGATGAAATCGCTTACGCGACTTTGCTCAACTCCGAGGCTAAGGGCATCTCCGCCGGCCGCATCGCTCCTGATGCGTTTCTGCAGCGGGAACTGGAACATGCCTACACCGCGGCGCGGGATGGCCGCGTTTACAACGGTCAAGCCCTGGTCGTGGGGGAGGGCAAAACGGCTCGTACCGTATTCCTGGTCAGTACTCCGGTGCAGTACGGCGAGCGCTTCCTGGGGATGATTGCTTCGGTGGTCGACCTTCAGTTCCTGATTCGCCGGCTGCGGGAAGTCAGCGGTGGCGGCTTAACCCCGTATGTGGTTGACTCGCAGGGCCGCCTGGTGGCCGCCGCAACTCCCGAATTCGCCACCGGCCAAGACATGAAGAATCTGGAAATTGTCCGCAACTTCGTCGACAGCGGCAACAAAGCCCAACTGGCGGAGACCCGGGAATTCAACATCAATTCCGGCTCGGAAGAGATCGAGATGCTGGGCACCTACAGCCCGGTGATGGCGCTGAACTGGGCCGTGGTGGTGCATAAGCCCCGGCGCGACGCCTACCGCGGGGTCTACGAGATGCAGCGCACGGCTCGACTGCTGGCTCTGCTGGCGGTGCTGCTGAGCATTGGAGTCAGCATATTCGCCGCGCGCCGGATCACCAATCCGCTGTCGGTGCTGACCGAATCGAGCCGCGCCCTCGCCAAAGGCGATTTTTCGCAGCGCGTCCATCTCCGGAGCCGGACTGAAATCGGCGAACTTGCGCAGACCTTCAACACCATGTCCGAAGAGCTGGAGCGCTTCGTTGAAGACCTGAAACGGGCCGCCGAAGAGAATCGCGCCTTGTTCATGGGATCGATCCAGATGCTCGCCGGAGCTGTTGACGAAAAAGACCCGTACACGCGCGGTCATTCCGACCGTGTAACCCGGTACTCGCTGCTCATCGCAAAAGAGATGGAGCTGCCATCAGCTTTTATGGAGACCTTGCAGATTTCCGCCCAACTGCACGACGTGGGTAAGATCGGGATAGAGGACCACATATTGAAGAAGCCCGGCGCGCTGACCGAAGAAGAATTCGAGGTCATGAAGACGCACACCACCAAGGGAGCCAATATTCTGCGCCCCGTCCCACAACTGGCGGAGATGCTGCCCGGAATCGAACTTCATCATGAAGCGTTGGACGGCCGCGGATATCCCTACGGGCTCCGGGGCGATCAGATTCCGCTCCTGCCGCGGGTGATCGCGGTGGCGGATACCTTCGACGCCCTTACCACCAATCGTCCGTACCAGCAGGCCCATACTCCCGAGCAAGCTCTGCAGATCATTCGTAGCCTTGCGGGCAAGCGCCTGGACCCGGCTGCCGTCAACGCCCTCCTGGCGGTCTACGAGCGCGGCGAGATCCGCATCCAGCGCTTCACGATTAAACGCCCGATCGTGACGCCACAAGTGGAAGCTGTCGCCCCTGCGGCCCCGGCTGGCCTACCCGCGGCGGCGGGACCGGCGCCCCTGGAACGCACTCGCGTCTGAACTGAACCTGATTCCGTTCTTCGCGAACAGCCGGATTCCCCAACGACAAAACCTCTGGAATCCCCCAGGTCTATAATTGCGCCACGATGCCCCTGGCCCCCGGGACAGAAATCAGCCAGTACGAAATCCTCTCGCCGCTTGGCGCAGGCAGCATGGGGCAGGTGTATCGCGCGCGGGACACACGCCTCGATCGTGAAGTAGCCATCAAAGTTTTACCCCAACTGGTCTCGCTGGATCCCGAACGGCTGCGCCGGTTCGAGCAAGAGGCCAAGGCAGCCGCGGCCCTGAATCATCCGAACATCCTTGCCGTGTTTCAGATGGGCACATATCGCGGCATGCCGTATATGGTGACCGAACTCCTGGAGGGCAAGACACTGACCGAGGTGATCCGCCGCGGTCCCTTGGGTCTGCGCCGAGCCCTCGACCTCGGGATCCAAATTGCCCACGGTTTGGCGGCCGCTCACGAAAAAGGCATCATTCACCGCGATCTTAAGCCCGACAATCTTTTCGTCACCAAGGAAGAACGCGTCAAGATTTTGGATTTCGGGCTGGCCAAAGTGATCCAGCCGCGGGAATCGCTAAGCAACCTGGCGGCGACGATTACCCTGCCCGGAGTGGCGCTGGGAACGATCGGCTACATGTCGCCCGAGCAGGTTCGCGGGCACTCGACTGACCAGCGTGCGGATATTTTCGCGCTGGGCGCGATCCTTTATGAAATGGTGATGGGCAAACAGACCTTTCAGCGGCCTACCTCCGCCGACACCATCAGTGCCATCCTCAACGACGAACCACCCTCCATTGCCGAAATCTCGCCCGAGACGCCAGGCGCGGTGGAACGACTTATCCGGCGCTGCCTGGAAAAGAATCCGGAACAGCGATTTCAATCCGCCTCAGATCTGGCGTTTGCCCTGGAAGCGGTTTTAGATTCCCCAAGGTTGACGGCCGGAGCGGATGTGGCCGCCTCGCGTCCGCAAAAAGCGTATCTCCCCTGGGCAGCGGGAACACTGGTTGCCGTCCTCGGCGGACTGGGTCTGATGTATTTCCTGGCGCAGCCTGCCCCACAGCCGACCGTGTCGAACTACGTCCAACTCACCCACGACGGGCAGCAGAAGTCCATTTTTGCAACGGACGGGGCTCGCCTGTATTTGAGCCTGGGGGAGGTCCGGGCCGGCAGCTTCGCCTCCCATGGCGTGGCTGAGATGTCGATTTCAGGTGGCGAGCCCAAGAAACTTTCCATCCTACCCTCGGTGGATATGGTCCCTCTGGATCTCTCGCCGGATGGATCGGAGCTTCTGGTGGTCGACGGGCAAGGCGCTCCTCCCAAAGGACCTTTATGGAGCGTAAGACTCCTCGGAGGTTCGCCCCGCCGGCTCGGCGACATTATTGCGGAAACTGCGGCGTGGGCGCCGGACGGCAAGACCCTGGTTTATACGAATCTGGGAGATGTGTTCCGCGCCAATGCGGACGGATCCGGGTCCCGGAAGTTGCTAAGCGTTACGGGAGACATTCTCAACCTTGCATGGTCGCCGGACGGCAAGGTACTCCGCTTTGATGCCTCGGAGACGGCGGGAACGGTTGGCCAGGAAGTGGAGTGGGAAGTATCCGCGGATGGCAACGGCCTGCATCGATTGTTTGGCGGTTGGCACAATCCTCCCGATGAATGTTGCGGACGCTGGACCGCGGACGGCAAGTATTTCGTGTTCGAGTCGGGAACCCAGATCTGGGCGCTTCCTAAAAAAGCAGGCCTGTTTCGCGCCTCACCTAAGCCATTTCAGTTGACCTCCAGCCCGCTGTCGCTCTCCTCCCCGCTGCCCAGCAAGGACGGGAAGAAACTGTTTGTGATCGGGCAAACGTATCGCGGAGAATTGACGCGGTACGACGCCAAATCCGGGCGGCTTTCCCCATTTCTGGGGGGCATTTCGGCAGAGTTTGTGGATTTTTCCCGGGACGGGCAATTCGTGACCTACGTTTCCTACCGGGAAGGCACGCTATGGCGCAGCCGGATCGACGGCAGCGAGCGCCTGCAGCTGACCTATCCGCCAATGTATCCGGTCCTGCCGCGGTGGTCCCCTGACGGCAAGAAAATCATCTTTTTTGAATTCGCGCGCGCCGACAAGACTGCCCGGATGTACGAAGTTTCCTCCGATGGTGGCAGTCCACGCGAACTGTTGCCCGAAGATCACTCCCAGCAGATGGATCCAAACTGGTCGCCCGACGGAAGCAAGATCATCTTTGCCGGTGAGTCCAACAATCCGTCGTCGTCCATCCGCATTCTTGATCGAACGACCGGGCAAATATCGACGCTGCCGGCTTCCGACGGACTTTATTCTCCGCGCTGGTCACCCGACGGGCGCCACATTTCAGCCTTCTCGGCAGATTCCAAGACCCTTCTTCTGTTCGATCTGAATACCCGCCGGTGGAGCGAACTGGCAAGCGGCTCTCTCAGCTGGCTGAACTGGTCTCATGACAGCCAGTACGTCTACGTACTCGACTACCGCGGAAAAGATGCGGTCGTGAGGATTCGGATCAGGGATCGCAAGATCGAGCAGATTGTCGACCTCAAGGACTTTGTTACCGTGGGCCGGTATGGAGGATGGCTCGCGCTGGCCCCCGATGACTCTCCCCTCTTGCTGCATGACACCGGTTCACAGGACGTGTACGCAGTGGATTGGCAAGAGCCGTAACCCGCACGGGCAAAGGTAAGTACTTCTGCTCGTATTACCTGGCTTCTGCGCCGGGGCGATTGTCATCTTTAGCCCTGGCCGGTCCTACAACCGTTGCGAATTACCCAGCTTCGAGGTTTAGGCGTGCCACTTGGCCCGGCGGGGCCCGCGCACCTCGTAACCTCTGCAAATTTCTATAAAATCTCGCGACTGATACGGGAAAATCTGTATGTAGATTGGGGGGAGTGGCTGTTACGATGCTGTTCCGCAGAAGGTGTAAAATGCCGCGCTTTTCGGCGTCTCTCGAAAGCAGCCCAGACCTGCGTGTTCGTATGTTCGGTGTGCGCCTATGAATACCCGTGACAACGTCGATCGCCAGTCCTTCCAGTCCCTCCTTGCGAATGCATTTTCTGTGCAACAAAGCGGCATGTCACCCGAGTCGCTTGCGGCTATCATCGAGATTCAGCGCAGGATTTCAGAGGACGATATAGATGCCGATTGCGCCCTGAGTTTGATAGCGGATCGTGCGCGCGCCGTAGCCGATGCCTCCGGAATCGGGATCGCGCTTCTGCAGGGCAATCAACTCGTGCGCCGTGCCGGAACGGGAATAGCTTCGCAGTTTGTAGGATGCGCGCGGACGGCGGTATTAAGTGCGTCGCAGCACTCGCATCCCCGGCGGGAAATCCTGCGCGTAGAGAATGCCAAACAGGATTCGAGGATTGAAGCGGACATCTGCCGGCAATTCGAGGCCGAGGCCCTGCTGCTGGTGCCCATCTACCGGGAACGCGTCATGATTGGCGTGCTCGAAATTCTCTTTCAAGAGCCGCACCATTTTCAGGAGCCGGAGGTACGCACCTATCAGCTGATGGCTACCCTCGCCGGAGACGCCAGCACTCTGCCGGCGCAGGTTGAGCGACGCGAAGCGCAGCCAACCTCAACGGTACCGCGAGCGCTCTGGAGGATGCTCTCCGAGATCCAGCAACTCGGGATGGCTCGCCAGCGGACCCCGCAGCCCAGGCCGGAACCTGTCGTGGAGTCACGATCTCCTGGAGTTTGGGCAGTATTGCGGCAGTGGTCTCCGCGCCCCCAACTGTCGCGAATGGCGGCATTAGCGCGCCAGACGATTAACGGCGTTTCTCTCCCAAAAATGAGTTTGCCCCGCGTTTCCCTGCCCGCGCTGCAGTGGCCCGATATGCGCCTGCGAAATCTTCGCTGGCCCACCGGCCTGTCGGTGAACGGCGTTTCCCTCCCGAAAATGAGTTTGCCCCGCGTTTCCCTGCCTGCGGTTCAGTGGCCCGGGATCCGCCTGCGAAATCTTCGCTGGCCCACCGGCCTATCGGTGAATCCGCGGTGGAGAAAGTCGCTTGGCAACGTGTCCTGGAACCTGGCAGCGGTATCGCTCCTGATTGTGCTTGCGATTGCCGTATCCATTGCCCACCGTGACAGTCTCTCCAGGGTGACGGCGCCCACCCCTCAAACCGCGACAGCAGCAGCGGCGACGGTGCGCACAACTCCTTCCGAGCCATTGGCTACGGCCCCGGTGGTGAAGCCCGTGTCAGCTAACCCAACGCGGGATGCAAAGCCCCTCGGTTCCCCGTTCAAGCGGATTCGGATCGGCAAAGATGAGGTGGACTATGTTGCCGACGATGTCACGATTCGTCACTTCCGTTCAGGGCCCGAGCCCACCAAGGCTCGCGCATTAAGACAGCAAGTGAACATTGGAAATGACGTAACCGTGCGCTACTTCAACTCACCCCCGGCGACGACAGGGTCTCAATCCAGTCCGGCTGGGGAGCAAACCGTGAAGAACTGAGGCTTATTCCGGGAAGTCAGCGAGCGCCCAGGATCCGGCGTGCCAGCGACTGGAATCGCGGGAGCGGGCGCAAACCGTCATAGCGGGGATCCACGTTGAGGTAAAGCAGGAACCAGCAGCGCTCTTTTTCCGCTCGATCCAGCCACCGTAGAGCGTTCTCCTGATCGCCCAGCGCCGAATAAAGAAATACGAACAGGTAGGGATGCACGTAATGATGGCCGCCTGACGACTCCAGCCTGGCAATGATCTCTCCCGCTTCCTTCTTCTTTCCCTGCAGCGCATCTACGTAGGCAATTGCAGCGGAGTAGGAGGGATTGGGATCCAGGGATTCAGCAGTTTCAAATTCGCGAATCGCATCGCCGTACTTCTTTTGTTCCACCAGCGCCAGCCCCAGGAAATAGTGAGCCTTGGGAAAGCTGGGATTGAGTTCAAGGGTTTCCTGCTCCTGCTTGATCACGCGATCGTATTGCCGGGCCAGGTAAAAGGCAAAGCCGGCCGCGGCACGAGGCATAAACTGAGCAGGATCCAACTCCTGGGCTTGAGCCAGCTCGCGGTTGGCTTCTTCGTAGCGTGCTTGTGGCTCCAACACGTCCTCGGCATAGAACTGGTGCGCCCGGGGATTACTCGGACTCAGTGCGAGCGCCTTGAGAAACTGCTTCTCGGCGCTGGCGAGATCCCAGTCGTATTCGGCCAGGATGATACCCAGGACCACGTAGCCTTCTGAAAGGGTATGATCCAGTTCTACAGCTTTCTGAGCCTCGGCGCGGGCTTGACGATAGGCGTTCCCGGGATCCAGAAGCGAGTACGACCCGCTCGCCAGGTAGACCTCCGCGAGCCCCGCATGGGCAGGAGCATAGAGGGGATCTTCCGCGATGGCTTTTTGAAAATAAGTCAGCGCTTTGTTCACATCGCTTTCAGTTCGTCGGTTCCAGAAGAATCGTCCTCTGAAAGAATCCTCATAGGCCTGGGGGTTAACCGACCTGGATTTCGATAGGAACGACCTCTCTTCCGGAGTCAGCCCGCCTTCGATACCATCGACCACTTCCAAAGCCACACGTTTCTGAGCGGAGAGGGTATCGCCCAGTTCCTGTTCGTAGCTGTCGGCCCAGATGTGCTCGTCTGAGGAGGCGTCAATCAGCTGCACAGTGAGCTTCACCCGGTCGCCAGAACGAATAACTGAGCCCTCCACCACGAAGTTGACCTTCAATTCGCGGGCGATCTCCGGCAAAGTTTTCTGAGTGTTCTTGAACATCATGGCCGAGGTGCGGGAGATCACCCGCAGGGAACGCACTTTCGCAAGCTGCGTGGTAAGCTCGTCCGTCATGCCGTCGGCGAAGTATTCCTGAGAGGGATCGCCGGAAAGATTTTGCAGGGGCAGGACCACCAGCGTGGGAAGCGAATTCCACGTCCGTCTGCTGGAGCGGGAAGCAACGAAATAGGCGATAAGCATCACCGCCAGCAAGGCCCCCACGATGACTAACGCGACGGCCTTACGAGAGCGCTGCCGCCCGGCTTGCTGGTTCGGTTGATCGGGTTCTCTTCGGGGCTCGGCGAGAGGCTGAACCTGGACCAGTGGCCCTTCAGTTGGAGCTACCGGTTCGACCGAAGCGATAAAACGGTAACCTTTTCGGTGGACGGTGTCGAGAAAGCGGGGCTCCTCGGCAACATCGTCCAGCACGACCCGGATCTGACGGATAGCAAAGTTCAAGCCCTGATCGAAATCTACAAAGGTCTCAGAGCCCCAAACCTCCTCAGCCAATTCCTGCCGGGTCACAATTTCCCCGGCCCGGCTCACCAATACCGACAGAATCTTGGCCGGCTGCGGCTGCAACTTGAGAAGACGCGTGCCCCGCCGGAGTGCGCCGGTACGGAGTTCCAGCTCAAATTCGCCAAATCGGACTACAGTTGTAACCAGAGGACGGCTTGCCAAGTACGGCTCCCAAGAGGCTGTACATTATACCCAAAGAGGGCAAATGCTTGCTTTGCACGAGCTTGAACCTCCTCAGAAATAGCTCAGGAAAAACTCAGGACGTAGCTATTGAGCCTTGGCCGGTGGAATGGCATAACTGTGCGGACTGACCGGTGTGGAAGTCGGATCTCGCAGTGAAATTGCACTTCGGGGAGAACCTCAATTCCGGCTTTCGGGGTGTTCGCGCGCCAGTCGGGGGATGGCGCGCGGACCGCCTCGCCGGGCGAAACGGAAATCGAGCCTCGCGTTCCCGCTCACCCATGAAGCGCCCAAATCAAGGAGTGTCCATGTTGAAGCCAAGCCTGCAGCGATCCCTATTAACCATCGTCTTCGCCGTCACCTCCGTAGCCATGATGAGGGGCCAAACCTATACCGACATGCGTGATTTCAACAACACGGATGGATGCTGCGCGAACTACCCGAGCATGATGGCCCAGGGGGAGGACGGCAATATCTACGGCGCGACCACCAACGGCGGAACGAACTTCGGCAATATCTTCAAGATGACGCCGGCGGGCACGTTCACGGACATCCATGATTTCGACCTTACGCACGGCGGGTATCCCCAGGGCGGCCTGAGCATGGGCCTTGACGGGAATTTCTATGGCACGACTTACCAGGGCGGTACGGGGCACGCCGGCACAGTCTTCAAGATCACGCCCGGCGGGACGTTCACCGAGCTGTACGACTTCACCAATACGACCGATGGCGCTTACCCCCGCACCCCGCCCGTCCAGGCACTCGATGGCAAGCTCTACGGCACTACGGCGAACGGCACGATTGCCGTGCTCTACAGCATCACCACCGCTGGAGTCTTCACCCCCATGGTGACGCTGCCCGCACAGAGCTACTCCCCCTTGCTACTGGGGACGGACGGCAATCTCTATGGCACGACGGTCTTCGGGGGAACTTTCAACGCGGGCACCGTCTTTCAGTACGCCGTTGCGACGAAGAAACTGAAAACGATCTATAACTTTCATACGGAACAGGGCCCCTATGGGCCTCTATTACAGGGGAGCGATGGCGCCCTCTATGGAACGACATCCAGCGGAGGAACGGGAGCGGGCGGCGTCGTTTTCAGACTCACGATCGCCGGCGTGTATAACGTCCTGATTAACTTCAGCACGACGAATACGGCCAATGGAGCGACTCCGTTTTCCGGCCTGGTTCAGGGCAGCGACAAGTTTCTTTACGGGGTGACTTCCAAGGGGGGCGCCAACAATCTCGGAGTGTTGTTCAAAATCGGCACCACTGGCACCGGCTTCGCGGTGGTCCACAGCTTCGATACTGCTACCGGCGACACTCCCTTATCCACCCCTCTTCTCCACACCACCGGAACAATTTATGGAATGACCGCGCATGGGGGAGCCCACCCGAGTTATGGGGTGTTCTACAGCATGGACGTGGGATTGAAGCCTTTTGTCGCCCCGCTCATCGTGCATTCCGGGAAGGTGAATGGATCGGTGAGCCTGCTCGGGCAGGGGTTCAACACCGCCACGGGAGTACTGTTTGGCACGGGCACTGGAGGGCTCACCATTCTTAGCGATACATTTGCCAGCGCCAGGATACTGACCGGCGCGACTACGGGGTTAATCACGGTCAAAGAGCCGGGCGGAAACCTGACCACGCTGCAAACCTTCAAAATCGTTCCCACGGTCAAGAGCTTTACTCCCACCAGCGGACCGGTTGGAACCGCGGTCACGATCACGGGCACGAGTTTCCTGAAAGCCACGGCGGTGAAGTTCGGCACGGTGGCGGCGACCTTCACGGTGAACTCGGACACCCAAATCACCGCGACTGTACCCACAGGAGCCGTGACCGGGAAGATCGCGGTTACGACCACGGGAGGAACGGCCGCCAGTTCAACCGCCTTCACCGTGCAGTAGTTGAAGCGCGGCAGGACGGAAAGGCCAAGGGTCACAGCTGCCAGGAGGAGTGTTGGGTGCGGATGACGCACCGCAACACCCGTCAGAGGGCAGCCACCCTCCGCTGTATCAGCAAGAAGTACAGCGCCAGAAATACCAGCAACAGGCCGTTGGCGCCCAAGACCACGGGGACGGTAAACCGGGGCACGAGCCAGCCGGTGGCCAGATTCCCCATCGGCATGCCGCCGCGAAACGCGCAGTTATACACGCTCATGACACGGCCGCGCATTTCATTGGTCGTGATTAACTGCACCAGTGAAGTCACGGTGGCAAATACCGCCATCATCGACGCGCCAACGATTACCAGCATGGCATAGGAAACCGGCAAGACTTTAGAGATTGAGAATCCTGAGATCCCCACTCCAAGACAGATCAGCATCGTCAGGGCGAACCGGCCCTTGTTCTTGATGTTTCCCCGCCCTGCGACGGCCAGGGAGCCGCAGATCGATCCCACACCCATCAGCGAAAGCAAAGTACCGTAGGTTTCCGGCCCTCGCCGGAAGATGTCTTTCACGAAGACCGGGATGTAGGTCCGCATGGGCATGCTGAGCGCGGTCATGCAGAACGCCAGCACAATCAGGGCCTCCATCGATCCCTGCTGCCGCAAGAACTGAATTCCTTGTTTCAGGCTGCCGAGGACCGATTCCTTTGTAGTCTGGGGCAAATATCGCGCCGTGATCATCAACAACGAGATCACCGGCGCCACAAAGGAGAGAGCATTGAGGCCAAAGCACCACTTCTCGCCAAGCCTGGCCAAAGTAATTCCCGCCAGCGCCGGCCCGACGGTCACAGCCAAGTTGAACTGGATCGAGTTAAGCGCGATGGCGTTGGGCATGTCCTCGCGATCCACCAGCGTGGGAATCAGGGCCTGATACGCCGGGCCTCCAAAGGCCTGCGCTACTCCAGACACAAATGACAAGCACAGGATTTGCCAGACTTGCACGATGCCCAGGGCGACCAGCGCGGTCAGGATCGCGGCGCTTGCCATCTGGATGTACTGCGAAATTAACAGGATCTTCCGCCGCTCGGCACGATCGGCCACCACGCCGCCGATCAGGGACAGCAGGAAGATCGGGATTCCCGCGAGAAACTGGTCAAGAGCCAGCAGGAATGCCGAATGGCTCAGCCGGTAGATGAGCCAGCCCTGCGCCACAATCTGCATCCAGGTGCCAATACTCGAGGTGCAGGCCCCAAACCACATCAGGCGAAAATCGCGGTATTGAAATGCTTTAAAGACTTTGCGGAGTGACGCTCTCATTCCTGTCTGACCGGTTCCAAGCTCGATCCCTATCTTCGCACGAGCGAGTCCAGGGTTGTTACTGTGGAGAACTTGCAGGCACTCGATGAAGCACGACAGTCAAGAATGCCCAATGCGCGCAGATAACGAGCTGCTCCCTAGCGTCCCTCGCCGAAGAGAAAGGACAGGGCCTGTGGGAAGCGCCGGGCCCAGGCTGATTCATGGTGAGTGGCGCCCTCCTCGATGACCAGGCGAAGGCGGCGATCGTCCAGCCCGCCGCGCCCCATCATTGCGGCGAGTTCCCTGACGTCATCGACCATACTCTGATCCCGATCCGGTCTTCCGGCCTCCGCTGTACCCGTTGCCAGGAATACCCTCTCGGGCCAGCGCCGGACCCTGCGGCTTTGCCGGATGATTTGGCGGTTGGAAGCCCAGAGTGACGGACTTTCCAACAACAGGCGGCCTATCACTCCCGGGGAAACCGAAACAGTGTAAAGCGAGATGAGGGCTCCCAAAGAAGATCCGCCCAGGCCAGTATTCTGCGGGCCGGAAGCCACCCGGTAATGGCGCTGCACAAAAGGCATGACCTCTTTTGCCAGGAAGCTTGGGTAGCGGCTTCCGTTGACCCGCAGCATCATCGGCTGCAGGGAGCGATGCGGCATGTATTCGCGGAAACGCTCCTTGCCGGCATTATCGATGCCCACCAGAATGATGGGCGGAATGATGCCTTCCCGAATCAGGCGATCGCCGGTTTCGTCCGCCTGCCATTCCACGCCATTGAAAGAAGTCGCCGGCTCGAATAGATTCTGGCCGTCGTTGAGGTAGAGAACGGGATAGCGCCGGGCAGCGTTCTCGGGCTTGTCATAGCCGGGAGGCAGCCAGACGCGCAGGAAGCGGCGGTTGCGAAAAATCCGGCTGTCAAACTGGTGAATCCGCAGATCGCCGGTCGCGGATTGGGCACGAAGCACGCCGGGAAGCATTGCGGAGCCGGCAGATTGATTGTTCTGGATTTCTTCCATCCCGATCGTGCGCTTTATAGAATACAACGCCGTGCGCTCAGGCTTCGGCGCTCTTCACCTTCAAGATGAAGGCCAGCACGCTGATCAAGAAAATCAGCAGCAGGGAGATCACACATAGGATGCACCAGGTGGTGAGCACGTAGGCTTCGATGTACGTGAGATACAAAGCGTAGGCTAGGCCGGCGAGGGCCGCTCCCAGGAGGCGATTGGGAGTGTCGCGGCGGGATCTGCAAAATGTCGAGAGCGCAAAGAGGGCTGCATAGCCCGCCACTCCGATCAGGGCCACAGGAATGCCCATGAAGGTGGAATACTCGCTGCGGTTCACAATGTCGCAATTCAGCTTCTGCCCAAAGTCACAGTAGGTAGTGGCTGACTTCGCGAAGTGACGCTGCAGGGCGATCGCGGAATCGAGGATGCCGGCGACGGACAAGGCCGCAATCAGCGCGAAAAGCAAGCGACGGCCGCGCGGCAATTCGCTCACGGCAGACTGCATCCAGTCTTATCGCTGAGTTCCTGGAGGGAGAAAACGCCTTGCTTCGGCGGATCCGCGCCAAACTGCCAACTGGGAAACAGCTTCACCCCAGCGGCTTTGCAGGCCGGCGCCATTTCTCCCGGTTGATCCTTGATGGCGCATTCCTGGTAGGGCACGTAGCGAAAGGCCGCGCCAAACATCGCCTTCTGATCGGCGCAATGGGGGCACCAATAGAGACCGTACATCTTCGCCTGGCGACCGGCCAGGCATTTCGCGAAAGAATCGTATTTGTGGTCGCGGTAGTAACGTCCCGCAAGAAATGCGCCTGCCAGCAAGACGGCCGCGAT
>Ga0070741_10010818_pt1 | contig 17080 bp, 17 predicted proteins | sample Coa_R1_4_FD_66440 | JGI IMG/M metagenome (GOLD analysis project Ga0070741, IMG submission 66440) | Surface soil microbial communities from Centralia Pennsylvania, which are recovering from an underground coalmine fire - Coalmine... | ecosystem: Environmental > Terrestrial > Soil > Unclassified ...
CAAGCGTAGTGCCACCTACTACATGCTGCGCAACGATCGCGAGGGCATGTATCACGTCATGCGGACCATCGCCGACGAGCCCGGCATGGTGAAGGTCCGCATCTTCGATAAAGACGGCCGAATCAGCTACTCGACGGACGCTGCCGAGGTCAGCCACACTGTCGATAAAGGCGCTGAGGCCTGCTATGGATGTCATGCGCAGTCGCAGGCCATGACGCGGCTTAACCGTCCTGACCGGTTCCGCATATATCGCAATGGCGGCGGAAAACGGGTGCTCGGCATTATCACCCCAATCGAAAACCAGCCATCCTGCGCGAACGCCGACTGCCACGCTCATCCTGCCAGTCAGCAGATTTTGGGTGTGCTCGATACCAACCTGTCGCTCGCCAAAGCTGACGATCAACTCGCGGCAGGTAGCTATCGCATGCTGGCGTACACGATCTTTGCCGTGTTCGCTATTTCAGTGCTGAGCTGGATGTTTGTGTGGCGTGTCGTCGGCGAACCCATCAAGGCACTCAAGAGCGGCACCGAGCGCCTGGCCGAAGGCGATCTTGGCTATCAACTCAATGTCAAGTCGGAGGACGAAGTCGGCGACCTGGCGCACTCGTTCAACATCATGAGCCTGCAGCTTCGCGCGGCGAACGAAGAGATTGTCGCCTGGGCCAAGACCCTGGAAGAGCGCGTCGAGCAGAAAACTCGCGAATTGAAGCGCGCGTCCGATCACGTGCTGCACGTGGAAAAAATGGCGTCGATCGGAAAAATGGCCGCGGTGGTCGCGCATGAAATCAACAACCCATTGTCAGGCATCCTGACTTACGCCAAGCTGCTGCGAAAGTGGCTGGATTACGGTGAAACCTCCAGCGCGAAGCAGGACGAAGCGGCACAGTGCCTTGATCTGATCGCCAGCGAGAGCCGGCGCTGCGGCGATCTGGTAAAGAATCTCCTTACTTTCTCGCGCACCGCGCCGATCAACGTGCAATCCACCGATCTCAACCAGGTGGTGGACCGTTCGGTGCGGCTGGTGCAGCACCAGCTGGAGATGAATGGAATCCAGCTTCAACTGGATCTTGCCGCGGACATGCCGCTGGTGCAATGCGATCCCGCACAGATCGAGCAAGTGTTGCTGGCGCTGATCATGAACGCTATCGACGCCATGCCGCGCGGCGGCAACCTGTGGCTGCGCACGCGCGTGTCGGGGACCGACTCTGTCGAAATGGAAGTGCGTGACGACGGCAGTGGCATACCGCCGGAAATTCTGTCGCAGATTTTTGAACCTTTCCTGACTACCAAAGAAACCGGCCATGGAGTGGGCTTAGGCCTGGCGATCAGCCACAGCATTATCGAGCGGCACGGTGGCACGATCGAAGTCGAATCCGAGAACGGCAAAGGGACGGCCTTTACCATCACCCTGCCCATTCAGGCGGTTCCGGCAAAGACCAATGAACATCCGGTCGAACCAGTCGGCGCCAGCGCGCCGCGAGCGAGGTGAAATGTGACTACTCAAGGAAAACTGCTGATCGTAGATGACGAACTCAGCGTGCGCGATTCGCTCGGCAAATGGTTCCATGAGGAAGGCTACGAGATTGGAACGGCAGAAAACGCCAATGAGGCGCTGACCCGTCTCGCCGAGCAGCGTTGGGATGTAGCGTTGGTCGACATCAAGATGCGCGGCACCGACGGAATCGAACTGCAGCGCCGCATGCATGAAATTTATCCTGAACTCATTGTCATCATCATGACCGGCTACGCTTCCGTCGAGACCGCGGTCGCCGCATTGAAAAACGGCGCCTACGATTACGTGACCAAGCCGCTTGATCCCGATGAGATCGCACATCTGGTAAAGAAGGCACTGGCACACAAGCGCACCGAACAAGAGAACGTACGGCTGCGCGAAGCCGTAGCGGAAGTTGCGCGGCCTGAAGAAATTGTCGGCCAGAGTGCCGCCATGGCAAAGGTGTTCGACGCCATCGAAACCGTCGGGCCGACTGACGCGACAGTCCTGATCACTGGCGAAAGCGGTACCGGTAAAGAACTGGTTGCACGTGCCATTCATAACGCCAGCACCAGACGATTTCATCCGCTGGTCGTCATCCACTGCGGCGCATTAACCGAGACGCTGCTTGAAAGTGAGCTGTTCGGTCATGAGAAAGGCGCGTTCACCGGCGCGCAATATCGCAAGAAAGGCAAGTTTGAGATCGCCGAAGGCGGCACGGTGTTTCTGGATGAAATCGGCGACATCAGCCTCAAGACGCAGACTGACCTGCTGCGCGTCCTGCAAGAGCACGAGATCCTGCGCGTAGGAAGTAATCAGCCCATCAAGGTGGATTTTCGCTGTGTCGCGGCCACAAACAAAGACCTGGAAAAACTGATCGAAGAAGGAAAATTCCGGCCCGATCTGTTCTACCGTCTGAACGTATTTCACATCGAGCTGCCGCCGCTGCGCGATCGCCGCGATGATATCCCACTGCTAGTGAACCACTTTGTTCGCAAGTTCTCGCTGCAGATGAACAAGAAGATCAACCGCGTCGCTCCCGGCGCCATGAACCTGCTGCAGCAGCAGACCTGGACCGGCAACATCCGCGAACTGGAAAACGCGGTGGAGCGGGCGATGGTGGTGGCGCAAGAACCTGAGATCCGCGAACAGGACTTCGTGTTCAAAGTGGCCGCCGCGAACGGCGGCACCAAGAGCCTGGACGAAATCGAAAAGAACCACATACTCCGCGTGCTGGAGTCGTGCAACTTTAACCAGACACGAGCCGCGGAAGTGCTCGGAATCGACCGCGTCACCTTACATCACAAACTGAAACGCTACGGCTGGACGAGACCTACTCCCGTTGAGACGTAATGAAGCGCCTGCAACTGCTGCCGATCGGCAAACTGGATGGCGGCCTACTGCTGGACTTAGCCGCCACGATGGCGGATACCTTTCGCATCGAGTGTGAGGTATTCAGCAAGGTGCTTGATCCCGAGTTCGCCTTTCATGGAGAGCGGCAGCAGTATCACTCATCCGAAATGCTGCAACGCATGCAGGGCTTCGTGGGAACGAACTCGTGGCGGGTGTTGGGAGTAACTGGCGTCGACCTGTATATCCCAATTCTTACTTTTGTGTTTGGCGAAGCACAGATAGGCGGACCGTGCGCGGTAGTCTCCACCCATCGACTGCGGCAGGAATTCTACGGCTATCCAGCCGACACGGACACTTTGTTCCTGCGGCTGACAAAGGAGGCAGTGCACGAGGTCGGACACACACTTGAACTCATGCACTGCGACGACTACAGCTGCGCTATGGCCCCGTCACATGCCGTGGAGTGGATCGACTTAAAAGAAGCAACCCTTTGCGCGGCATGTCAGGCGCGGGTCATGGAAGCGGCGAACCAATAAAAATCCAGGCGCTACGGCGTCACTGAAAGGCCCGGATCGGCCGCCATCTCCTGTGCAGCTGACTTCGACGTGTACGTGTAGTCTCCCTTTACGTCAGTTTCATCCTGGTTTGGTACGCCCAGTACCGGTGGGCCGGAGCGCGTCGAGCCGCCGGCAGGCACTGTGAAATCCCGCTTCTCGTTTCCGGCATTGTCCGCAAATGGACTGTGGTTGAAGTGAATCTTGAACGCGGGCCCGGTCGAGATCCATTCGATCTCGTCCTTGGCGTTCTTGCTCAGGTTGGGCCAAGCGCTCGCCGTGCCGTCCTTGAACAAATACACGGGCGTGGTATGGGAAGTGATACGGAGTTGCGTATTTGGATCGTAGTCGAATGTCAACATACTTCCTCCTCGTCTTCGATCGTTGATTTTGTGAAGTGGCCCTTTAATGTCCGCTGAGTAACTGTTGCAGGCGGACATCCGCGCGTAGATGGTCGAAATCAGGCGTGCTAAGCACGAAGCTGGTTGGCATCCCACTCGCTACGGACTTCTTCAGCCATTCCAGCGCGCCGTCGTTGTCCCCAAAATGGTTGTAGACCAGGGCAGCACGAAACTGTACGTCCGGGTCACGCGGGGAAAGTGAGAGTGCTTTTTGCAAAGAGTCCATCGCCGCCGTTCTCTGGTCAGTCATTGCCAGGTACGTCGCGCGATAGGCCAAAATCGTTCCATCCTTGGGATTAACCTGCAAGGCCTCATTGGCCATGGTGATGGCTTGCAGATAAGCGTTGTGAGCTTCCGATCTCTTGGCCGGAATCCAGTAATAAGCGTCGCCCAGATTGCCCCAGTTGAGCCATTTGTCCGCTGCTTCGTATTGCAATGCTTTTTGATAGCTGCGCGCCGCGTCTTCGAACTTGCGTAGCGAGAAATATGCAGTGCCTAGGTTGAGATAGGCTCCCTCACTGGGACGGATGGCCGCCGATTTTTCGAGTAGGCCAATCGCGTCTGCATTGCGGCCTTGAGCTGAGTACATTGCTCCGAGGTTGGAGTAGCCGCGGTAGTTATCGGGAGCCAGATTTATGACCTGCTGGAAAGCTTTTGCGGCGTCGTCGTAGCGGCCCTGGTGAAAGTAAAAAAAACCTAGCCAGCTGTATCCCGCCCAGTATTGCGGACGCAGGCTGATGGCGCGCCGATAGGTCGCTTCGGCATCGGCAGGCTTGTTCGCCTTTTGATAGGCTTCGGCCAGGCCGCGGAAAGCGTCGTCGTTGGTACCGTCGAGTGCGGTAGCTTTCTGAAAATGGCTGATCGCCTGGTCGTACGCTCCGGTTCCTGTCTCCACCCGTCCCAGGCACGAGTAGCCATCCGCTAACGAAGGCGATTGCGAGACGGCGTGCTCGCATGCCGACCTGGCTTGTTCAATCCAGCTCTTCTCACCGAACTCCCGGTACGCTAACCAATAAGCTTCGCCGAGCGCCGCGTAGGCCTGCGCGTATTTGGGATCGAGAGTGAGTGCGCGATTGAATGACGATATGGCGCTCTCGATGTTCTCGCGCTTGTGGTAGTCCAGCAGGTACCCGCGCCCGCGAAGATATTGATCGTGGGCAGACGGGTCGCCGGTTCCGTGCGCCGCCAGCACCACGCGTTCATTGCCTTGAACTTCCAGCCCGAGCATATTGATGACGCCATTCACTACCCGGTCTTCCATATCGAAGGCGTCAGCGTTCTCGCTATCCATGGTTTCAGCGTGCAGCTGGCGCTTGCTCCTGGCATCAATCAGACTGTAAGTCACGCGCACGTGGTTCCCGGAGCCGTGCAAGCTACCCTCAAGCACGAAGTTCACCCCAAAATCTCTACGGGCCTGGTCCACGCTGGCTACATTGTTGGCGCGAACTTCAGTGAGTGGAACAACCTCCAGCGGATATGCACCTGTCAGCTGTGTCAGTTTCGCGGCCAGGGTGTGAGTCAGCCCGTCGGAGAAAGCTTTCATGCCCGGATCGTCGCCGCTCGCGTCAAACGGCAGAACGGCCAACTGCATCGGAGCACGACTTCCGCCCCAAAATTTGCCCGAGAAGTTCGCCTGCCGGTAAATCACGACAGCAAACAAAGTCAGAATGAGCACTATCAGTGCTCTGGTCGCATTAAGTGCCCGCGGACGTGGGACAGGTTTGAAAAGATTGCTGGGAAGTGTGCCCGTCCGCAGCGCTTGCAGGTCATCGAGCAACTCAGCCGCGCTGGAATAACGCTGGTCCGGTTGCTTCGCCATGAGTCGCTGAACCAGCGCCTCCAGGTCATGCGGCGCTTGCGGATTGAAAATTCGGATGGGAGCCGGCGTCTCGTTGCGGATTCGGTCCGTCGTGGCGACAAAACTGGACGCCAGAAATGGATGATGCCCGGCGAGCATCTCGTACAACACCACCCCCAAAGAAAACAGGTCGGAGCGCACATCGGGGGGGTCTCCAGGAGAACTTCCGGCGCCATGTAGGCGGGCGTTCCCGCCAGCATGGTGGACCGGTCTATAGTCGTGCTGTGATCGGTCTGGGGAAGACACTTGGCCACGCCGAAGTCCAGGATTTTTACCTGGCCGGCCGGAGTGAGCATGATGTTTTCCGGCTTAATGTCGCAGTGCACAATTCCCTGCTTGTGCGCGGCGCGAAGAGCCTCGGTGCATTGGGTGGCAATCTGAAAAAATTCTCCCAGGGACATCGGCCGGGCGAGACGCCGCCGCAGGGTTTCTCCCTCCACGAACTCCATTACCAGGAAAGTTTCGCCGTTGTCTTCGACTACGTCGTGGAGCGCGGCCACATGAGGATCTGTAAAGCGGGAAACCCGCTCAGCCTCTTGCTGGAAGCGGCGCCGGCAACTAGGGTCGTCGCGCAGGCGGGGAGCCAGGCGCTTGAGCGCGACGGTGCGTTTCAGTTTTGTATCTTCCGCGCGGTAAACTTCGCCCATCCCGCCTTTACCCAAGCGGTCGGAGATCAGGAATCTACCTGCAATGATTCCGGAGAGCGTGTCGGACGAATTCGCGGTTGCGGGCCCGAGTTCCGCCATTGCGGACCTCCGTTGGCGGCGGGGACAGGGACAAACCAGGATGCGGGTGCCGCTGAGCCTCCCCTTCTGTGGGGCAATATTACTCCCATGCAGCTCAGGCGGCAATGCGGAGCCCCTTTGCCCAGGAACGCCAAGTTCAACAATGGGAAGGGCCTCACGTCGCAGCCGAGTGAGCTGTGGTCCGCCACCTTCGCTAGGGGTCCTGTCTTGTCATTCGGGGCTAATGAACCCACGGATTAAATACCGGCACCGCCGTAGTTGCGACATGGGTGGTATCGCGAGTTACCAGGGTGAGGTCATGCTGCAACGCCGTAGCGGCGAGCAGTCCGTCGATGACCGGCAAAGGTGATTTCCGTGCGGCTGCAGTTCCTGCAATTCGTCCCCAGCGTTCTGCGACCGCCATATCGATAGGCAGGATTCGCCCGGCGAAACGCATCACCAAGTCTCGATCCAGCCAGGCCTCAAGTCGAACCCGCCGTGCTGCCTCGGGCAAAGAAGCGACGCCTTTACGAATTTCGCCGAGCGTTAGAACGCTTACGTGAAGCAGAGTCTCATCTGTGGCATCGATCCAGGACGTGACAAGCGGTTCCGGACGCGCTCTGACCAACTCGGAAATGACGTTCGTATCTAAGAGGAACCCGCTCACAGGTCCACCCTTCGGCCATAGTCAGGTTGTCGCTCCAGTTTTAGGCGCGCTTCAGCTAGCGGCGAACGGGCGAAGAACTCCACCAGACTTCGAGGCCCACGTTTCTGGCCTGAGAGCCGCTCAAACTCCTCGGCTGGCAGCACCACTACGGTTTCCTTTCCCTGGCGAGTGACGTACTGTGGTCCTTCAGAACGGGCGCGCCGAAACAGTTCGCTAAATTGAGCCTTGGCGGTTTGTACCTGCCAGGCTGCCTGCCTGGGTGTTTTTTTCATCAATGGCTCCCATCTGACTAGACTGACTAGTCATTGTAACACAAACAAGAGCTTCACTCCAGCAGGGTCATTCGATTACGCACTTCATGCAGAAGACGCTGCCGCCGGATTTTTCGAACTCAGACGTATCGACCAGCACCGGCGACAAGCCCTCTGCCTCGAGGATACGTTTCAAATTGTCGGTCATTCGCGGCGTGATGTATCGTCCGTTCGCTACAATCCCGTTCCCGATAAACTGCACCGCCTCGTCCCTGCTCAGCTCGTGCAAGCGCTTCCATCCGCTGCGGAGCTGTTTCATCGCATCAGCGGAATATGCTCCGGGATAGATCAGCGCGGCATCGTTGTTCAGCGGACACAAGCACGTATCGAGGTGATAACAGTGGTCGTCCACCAGTTCCAGAGGAATTACCGGAAACCCGAGTTCTTCCATCCGTTCAGCGAATTTCTTAACGCCGCCTAATGTTGAACGGAAGCCGTACCCTGCCCAGATCTTCGACCGGTCAGGATGCCAAAGCAGATCGCCGTGACCCTCAAGGTATTCGCCTTTCAGATCAAGTGCGATGATCTTGTACCCGCGCTCGCGAAACCAGTCGACGTAAAACGGGACTTCTTTCTGCCGGATGATGTACCGCATTTCGCTCGGCACAATGAATTTGCCGATCTTGTCGCTGTAGCCTACGAACACCTGGTTGGCTGCGAACACCATGTCCTCGAGATCTTTTACCGGAGCGATGGTCTCAACCTTAACGCCGGCGTTTTCCAGGCTGCGTCGCAGGTTCTCCCATTGATGCTGAGCCAGCGTGTGATCAATCGGGAGGCGCATGTAGGGGTTCTTGCGTTCCCGCACGTCAAAGAAAGTTGGAGGACACATCAGGACGGTGTTGGGCATGTAGCACGATGATAATCGCAGGCACTTGTGGGGAAAAGGTAGTCAGTAGCTGCCAGAGTCTTTGCTGAATACCGACTACCGGCTACTGACTACCTCATTCGGGGGCAATGCTATTTCTCGATCACCTTCTTGATGCGATCGAAAGCCCAGTCAACCTCGTGTCGTCGGATGACCAGCGGCGGCGCCACTCGGATCACATGATCGTGGGTCTCTTTGCAGAGAATTCCTTCCTGCTTGAGAGCTTCGCAGTAAGAGCGCGCTGGACTGTGCAACTCAATGCCGATCCATAGTCCTCTCCCGCGGACCTCTTTCAGGTCGGGACTGCGAAGCGTTTTGAGCCTCTCCAGGAAATATGCGCCCAATTCGGCGGAACGCTCGACCAACTTTTCTTCGACCAACACCCGCAAGGCCGTCCGCGCCACTGCACAGCCCAGCGGATTCCCGCCAAACGTACTCCCGTGATCTCCAGGTTTGTAGACACCCAGAATTTCTTTGGAAGCGAGCACCGCCGAAACCGGATAAAATCCTCCGGCCAACGCCTTACCTACAATCAGCACGTCGGGCGTGATGCCTTCATGCATGTAGGCGAAAAGCTTGCCTGTGCGCCCCAGGCCGGACTGAATTTCGTCAGTCATAAGAAGCACGCGATTCTGCCGGCAGATATCCGCAGCTTCCTTCAAAAACCCTTTCGGCGGAATCACGATGCCGGCTTCGCCTTGAATGGGTTCTACGAGGAACGCGCATGTGTTCGGCGTGATCGCATTGCGCAAAGCACCTGCGTCGCCAAACGGAATGACTTTGAATCCCGGCGTGAACGGACCAAAACCGTCGCGGTACTGCTCGTCGGTCGAGAAACTGATGACGGTCACGGTGCGGCCATGGAAATTATTGGCGCAGACAATGATTTCGGCTTTGCCGTCGGGAATGGCTTTGACCTTGTATCCCCATTTGCGCGCGGTCTTGACCGCCGTCTCTACTGCTTCCGCGCCCGAATTCATCGGCAGGGCCATGTCGAATCCGGTCAGGTCGTGCAGTTCTTTGTATAGCGCCGGCAATTGATCATTGCGGAAGGCGCGGGAGGTCAGCGTAACCTTCTTCGCCTGCTCAGCGAGCGTCTTCAGAATGGCGGGATGACAATGCCCCTGATTCACCGCCGAATAGGCGGCCAGGCAATCCAGGTAGCGACTCCCATCGACGTCATAGACCCATACGCCTTCGGCGCGTTCGATGACAACGTCGAGCGGATGGTAGTTATGCGCGCCATATTGGTTTTCCAGTTCTACGAATTCTTGAGTGCGGGATTGTTCGGCGGTCGGCATGTCTCCTCTTTCTTTCTAGAAGCAATTCTCAGTTTTCCAGCAGCATAGTTAATAATGCCATTCGAACATACAACCCATTTACAGCCTGTTTGAAATACAAGGCGCGGGGATCGCTGTCCACAGTCTTATCCAGTTCGACAGACCTGGGCAGCGGGTGCAGAATCATCGCATCGGCTTTCATCTTCCGCACCACAGCAGAATCGATCGCATATTTCTCTGCGGCAGCACTGTCGGATATGCGCTCGGGGCGAATGCGGGTCTGGTACACCACATCTACTTCGCCGACCACGCGATCAATGTCTGCTTCTAACTGGTAGCGGATGCCATGCTCATCCAGATATTCGAGGATGTCTGTCTTCATCTGCAGTTCTGCCGGCGCCACAAAAAAAATCCTTACTCTTTCGAATTTAGCCAGCAAATATGCCAGCGATCGGGCGGTGCGGCCCTTGTCCAGTTCCCCGATGATCGCGACGCTTAACCCATCCAGCGGGCGCTCGCGATAAATCGTATACAGATCGAGCAAAGCCTGCGTAGGATGCTGGCCGCCATTGCCGTCGCCGGCATTGATCACCGGAACCGGGGATACCTGGGCTGCGCGTCTGGCGCCACCTTCCTCGTGATGACGGATAACGATCACGTCAGAATAGCTGCCGATGATGCGGATCGAATCTTCCACTTGCTCGGAATCAATTTCCGAAGAAAACGCCCGGGCATGCTCGGTCGAGAGCACCCTGCCGCCGAGCCGGTGCATGGCGGCTTCAAAGGAAAACCGGGTGCGGGTGGAAGGCTCGTAGAACAGCGTGGCCATGATCTTGTTCTGGTAATCGAGCGTGCCGCCGCGCGCAACTACTCGCTCCATGCCGCGCGAACGGTTGAACAACTCCATCAGCAACGGCACCGTGAACTGCTGCGATTCGACAACGTGTCTGAGCCGCATGCGGTCATGCGCAATTTCGGGAGGTTGAGTGCTGGTTGTTGCCATTGGTTATCGTCCTCCCACGTGAATCTCTGTTGCTATGCGCGGCGCAGCTGTTGGCGAATCCGGCAGCACGTGCGTACCCGCGATTCCCGCCACTGCTTTGCCGAGATACTCATACGAAGTGATGATGGCTTCCTTTCCGCCTTGTTGCAAAAATCGCAGCACCGACTCAATCTTCGGTCCCATGTTTCCGGGCGGGAAGTGCCCGGCTTCAGCCCAGACCTTCAAATCTGATGCAGTCACGTACGACAGGGGGCGCTGCGATGCCTTCTTGTAATCGAGGTACACGAAATCTGTGTCAGTCGAGATAACAAAGAGATCAACGCCCAGGCTGGCGGCAAGCAACGCGGAAGCACGATCTTTATCGATCACGGCTTCCACTCCCGTCAACCCGGCATCGGAACGCACCACTGGAATGCCTCCTCCTCCGCACGCGATCACCAATGCTCCGTCGTTCACCAGGTCGCGTATGACTTCGAGTTCGACAATTTCCGTGGGATCGGGCGAGGGCACAATGCGGCGGTACCCGCGAGCCGCATCTTCGACGATGTCCCACCCAAACTGCCGCTTTCGCTCCTCCGCGTCGGTACGGGAATAAAACGGACCTATGGGCTTTGAGGGACGTTGCATGGCGGGATCATCTGCCGCAACCACACATTGGGTCAGCACCGTGACTACCGGCACGCTAAGCCCAGCGGCGGCGATTTCGTTGTTGAGCGATTGCTGCAGCAGGTAGCCAATCTCGCCTTGGGTGGATGCGTCGCAAACGTCGAGTGGCAATCCCGGCACCTGGCTCGCGGCACGTTCGGACCTGAGCAGCGCGGCGCCGACTTGCGGTCCATTGCCATGTGTAATGACCAGCCGATGCCCGCCGGCAATCAGCTTAACGATCTCTGACGCGGTGCGACGGGCATTCGACAATTGCTCAGCAATGCTTCCCTTCTCACCCGCTCGGATGAGAGAGTTGCCGCCAATCGCCAGTAGGATGGTGGTCATGGGTGTGGGGCGAGTAGTGAGTAGCGAGTAGCGAGTAGCGAGTAGCGAGTCAAGATACATGGGCTGACCAACTCCGCAGACCGGCCATGATGCGTCCGACCTCGTCTGTTTTTTTCAAGAGAGTTGTGCTCGCCTCAAGCGAGAGGAAACCCGAGCTCTTCGCAATCTCGATCTGAGTTTCAACCTCAAGCAACGATCCGCGAGCATTGCCTATGAAATGGTGGAATTCTTTTGTGGAGTTGCGTCCGTACCCTTCCGCCAGATTGCTTGGGATTGAAACTGCGGCCCTCCTCAGTTGAGCTACTAGCCCGTAAAGCTCGTCTTTGGGGAACCTTCGAGTAACGCGATAGATCTCCGCTACCAGGTCCACCGCTTTTTGCCGTGCGATCAAATCCCTGTAACCATTCATCAACGCTCCGTTACTACTCACTACGCACTACTCGCTACTCGCTACTCGCTACTTATCCACCAACTCCAGCGCCCCCGCCGTCTCTGCCGCAGCTACCTTCACATCGGACATCAGTTCCGCCATGATCGCCTTCTGCACGTGCAGGCGGTTCTCGGCTTCCTGAAAGACGACGGAACGTGGGGAATCGATGACATCATTGGTGACTTCATCTCCGCGATGTGCCGGCAGGCAATGCATGAAAATGGCATCGCGCTTGGCGCTGCTGAAAAGCGGGCCGTTCACTTGATAGGGCAAGAATATTTTGCGGCGCTGCTCGGCCTCGGCCTCTTGTCCCATACTGGCCCACACATCGGTGTAGATAACGTCAGCTTGCGCTGCCGCCTGCCAGGGATCGTTAGTTACGACGCAAGTCCCACCAGTTTCCTTACCACGTTCCTGGGCCCAGATCAGCGCATCGGACTTTGGTTCGTAACCGGCAGGAGTTGCGATCCAGACATTCGCACCCAGTTGCGCTCCGGCAAACATCAGCGAGTGGGCCACATTGTTGCCGTCACCGATGAATGCGAGCTTTAGACCCGCAACCCTATGCTTGACCTCCCAGATAGTCAGAAAATCGGCCATGGCCTGACAGGGATGGCTGTAGTCGGTCAGTCCGTTAATGATGGGAATGCCGGCAAAATCCGCCATCTGCTCTACGATGTCGTGCGCGAAGGTCCGAATCATGATTCCTTGCACCATCCGCTCGAGATTCTTGGCCACGTCGTAAACCGACTCGCGCTTGCCCAGGTTGATTTCCGCCGGTGAGAGATAAAGAGAGAAGCCGCCCAGCTGATGAATTCCGACGTCGAAACTCACGCGCGTACGCAGCGACGGCTTTTCAAAGATCAGCGCCAGAGTCTTGCCCTGCAAGCTTTCGCGGTAAACCGCTGGCCTGGCCTTGATCTGCCTGGCCAGCGCCAACAAATAACGGATTTCGAGCGCAGAAAAATCTTTGATCGACAAAAAATCCGTCGCGTTCATCGGCCAACTCCTGCGGGAACGTGCCGGTGCTGCTGGCTGAAGCGGGTCAGGATTTCAACCAAACCGGGCCGGGTGAGTTCTTCGATTTCATAGGTAACGCGCAGACTTGGCTTGTCGATTTTAATAACCCTAGCCAGATCGATTGGCGTGGCGATCAGCACCAGGTCACATGGCGTGCGCTCAATTGTTTCCTCAAGCTCGTGACGTTGAATGCCGCTGTAGCCCATCGCTGGCAGAAGGCTAGTGAGGTGCGGGTAGTGGTCGTACGTTCCGCGGATGGAGCCCACCGCGTAGGGTCGAGGATCGATCAACTCGGCAGCGCCCCATTGTTGCGCGGCGACGACACCAGCGCCGTACGGCATCTCGCCGTGTGTAAGGGTTGGGCCGTCCTCGACGACCAGAACGCGCTTGCCTTTCACCAGTTCCGGTGTGGGTAGCGTCACGCGGCACGCCGTCTCAACCACCCTGGCCTCTGGGTTGCTGTAGCGCACGTTGCGACGAACGGTCTCGATGTCGCGCTGCACGGCAGTGTCAACTTTGTTGATCACGATCATGTCGGCACGCCGGAGATTTACTTCACCGGGGAAGTAGGCGAGTTCATGCCCGGGACGATGCGGGTCAAGCACCACGATCTCGAGGTCGGAAGCGTAAAACGGCGTGTCGTTGTTGCCGCCGTCCCACAAAATGATGTCGGCTTCCTTCTCCGCCTGACGCAAAATCTGTTCGTAATCCACTCCGGCGTACACCACGGTTCCCTTGCTGATGTGCGGCTCGTATTCCTCGCGTTCCTCAATGGTGCACTTGTGCCGCTCGAGATCTTCCATCGTGGCGAAGCGTTGGACAGCTTGCGCGGCCAGATCCCCGTACGGCATCGGATGTCGGATCACTACCGGCTTCCAACCGAGGTGGCGCAGCTCGGAGGCAACCAAGCGAGACAGTGGGCTCTTGCCACATCCTGTCCGCACCGCACAAATCGAAACCGTCGGGAGGGACGACCTCAGCTGCGTGCGCTCGGTCCCGAGCAGCCAGAAGTCCGCCCCCGCAGCAACCGTGCGGGAGGCGAGATGCATAAGGTTCACGTGGGAAATATCGCTATACGAGAAGACTACGGCGTCGATGTCACGCTCGGTGACCAGAGTCTCAAGGTCGTTCTCGTCGTAGATTGGGATTCCGTCCGGATAAAGAGCTCCGGCGAGTTCGGGGGGATAGCGCCGGTTTGCAATGTCGGGAATTTGCGTGGCGGTGAAAGCTACGACGTTGTATTCAGGGTTGTTGCGAAACACAACGTTGAAGTTATGGAAGTCGCGGCCGGCCGCGCCAAGGATCAGCACTTTCTTCATAGGGATGCCCTCGCGGAGATCTGAGTTAACCCTGTATCTTGGCTTGGAGGACGCACGCGAGGCAGTGCCCCTTATCACCGCCGCTTGTGACGACCAACCGCGGTTGGATCTTGCCGCGTCGGTATTTCCCAGCAGCAATAACGTTCAGCCGGTGACGATTTGTCGTCATGGGTGACTGAGCATCGGCAGAGAACTAGTTTGCTTCACCCCCCTTTGCTCTGCAGATCCCGCTACTTTGCTGGTTTCCGGGCAACTCGGTCGACGGCGCGTTTGGTTATGCAGTTGCAAACAGTGAGGTTTCCCCCGGGTGATTCTACGTAGTACTTCAACTTCATCGAGGCTTTGCATGCTTCACAAATGCGCGAACTCATGTTGCGGCAACTTATTTCGCCGCCTCAGCGAGGGGAAGTTATTCCAGGTCGAGACCGAGTACTTCGACAATGGAGTACGGGGGAACGGAAACAACGCAGCTCGAACCAGGGCCCGGCGTCGGGTTGAATATTTCTGGCTATGCGAGGACTGTGCATCCTTTCTGAGCCTGACCTTCGACAAAGCCCAAGGCGTCATTACCGTTCCCCTCGCCGATACCAGCGGCAGGAAGACGGTCACCGCGTTAAGTCCACGTGACGGATCCGAAAACAAAAGGGAGACTGTTGGCCATCAGACCGCGCGCCCGTGAGCCAAACATGAACAGCGCAGTCAATTACGCATGCGTTATCTGCGGTTCGGAACGGCCCCATGCCGGGTGGTTCCTCGTCGCCACCAACCAGTGGCAGGACCGTTTCAGCGTGATGCACTGGAACGAAATGCTGGCACGTGCCTCTTATGGCTTCTCTCACCTATGCTGTGTGCGACATGTTGAGGAACTCGTCGTCCACTGGATGACCACAGGCAGTCTCGATTACCCATTCGCAAGTACGAAACGGCCGCAATCGAACAGCACGCCGGCGCTCCATCTCGGAGCGCAGGCCGAAATGGTAACCGCCGAAATGGTTGGCGAACTCATCGTGGATCGGGCGAGCCTGCCCCGGTTATTAACCGAGAATCCATACGCGTTGGCGCCTATGCTTGAGGCGCTGGTCATGGCGTTACAGGAAGATGACACCCTTCCAGCAGGAGCTGACGAGTTCGCTGATGACTTGTGCCTGGTCACCTAGACCCGCCAACTCTGCTTCTAGCTCCGACGGGCGTGGCCGCCCGTCGCTCACGCTCCTAATTCGCGTAGTAGGCAGCGTTCTTGTCGCCAAATTCCTTCAGCTCTTCGGGCAAATCATCGATCGGGTGGATTGAGTCCGAGGTGCACACCGGCACGCACGCGCCACAATCGATACAGCCGGCGGGATCGACGTAGAGTTGCGTGGCAGCCTCAAAGTCAGCCTCGTCTTTCTTAGGATGAATGCAGTCGGTGGGGCAAACATCAGCACATAGCAGATCTTTAATGCATGAACTGGTAATTACATATGCCATTGGGCAACTCCGTATGAAAGATCACTGCGAACCCAGAGTAAAACGGCATGATAGCGGCAGCGGTGACGTGCATCACTTAGCAGGTGTGCGTATGTCTCAAGGGCACAGATCGCGAATAGCTTGTACTGCTACATAGGCAATAGCAAGCCACGATCGTATCCCGCCAGCGACGAATAGCGGTACGAACACTCTCACCATCAAGGCCGGCTGAGGAATCGGCAATCCAAGCTGACGGCGCCGCCTTGACTCGCGTTCGAAATCCTCGTCCGCCGCGTCGAACCAGTACCGCACCGACTTCTCCGTCTGGACGCGAATGCGTAATCGCGTCACCCAGCAGAGTGACCCGCGTCACAGATTTGACTAGAGCAAGCGATTAAAAGTGATCCAACAAGCAAACGGGACCCTGTAAGTACCCAGAAGATTACCCGGCCCTTTACAAACCCCACACAGCCGTCCCCAGCGGCGGGGCCGGGTGCTCTCCCGCTGAAGCATTCTGCCCGCCAGGTTTGCGAACAAAATAATTGAAGGCGATTCCCTATGCGGCCGGATCAACTTAACGTTTAACCCGGTAGTTCGTACACATCAAAGATGAAGTAACACTTTATTTCTGCTCCTCCGCGTGCTCTGCGGTGAATATCGATGGCGCTTGCACAGTCGGCCTGCGGTTTTATAATGCGAACATCCAGCCGGAAAGCAACGGAACCATCCCACGGAGCAACTAAAGCGGTCTTCCGGCTTAACTCTTCAATCAGTTGAATTTTCGCTAGTTGGATGTAGAAGCAATGAGCGGTTCGAACGGCGCTTCTGTCTCATTCCCCTCCCCAGGAAAGTTAGAGACTTTCTTATCCGGTCTTCCGCCCGAAGCTCTCAAAGTTTTACTCGACATCAGCTACCCCGTCGGATACCCGGAGCACGCACTGGTCATTTCTGAAGATCAGCCGTGCCAAGCGGTGTTTATGCTGCATTCGGGTCGCGCGAAATTGTCGACCAAGTCCCGGGACGGAAAACGAGTCATGCTGCGGATCGCCTCTCCCGGAGAGATACTCGGCCTGAGTTCGGTCTTGCTCGGCGTGGGATATGACATCACCGCCGAGACGCTGGCACGCTCGGTCGTGCGTGTGACTAAGCGGGAGGACTTTCTCGATTTCCTCCGGAGCTATGCGGACCTGAGCTGTTCCCTGCTCGCGCCGCTGGCATCCGAGTACGAGGCCGCACTCGATAGTTTGCGTTCACTCGCCTGGTTCCCCACCGCGACCGCGCGAGTAGCTCAACTGCTTCTCCACATGTGCGAGGAGCGCAAAGATTCGGAAGCGAAAGCCAAGTTGCTGCTGACCCAGGA
>Ga0070741_10010819_pt1 | contig 17078 bp, 15 predicted proteins | sample Coa_R1_4_FD_66440 | JGI IMG/M metagenome (GOLD analysis project Ga0070741, IMG submission 66440) | Surface soil microbial communities from Centralia Pennsylvania, which are recovering from an underground coalmine fire - Coalmine... | ecosystem: Environmental > Terrestrial > Soil > Unclassified ...
CTGCACGACCAACTGCCTGGCGCCGATGGCCAAGGTCCTCCACGACCGGTTCGGGATCGAGCAGGGGCTCATCACCACCGTCCACGCCTACACGTCGGACCAGCAGCTCCAGGACATGGCTACCGTGGCCCGCTCCGGCAAGCCCGACCTGCGCCGCATGCGGGCCGCCGCCCTGTCGATCATCCCCAACTCCACCGGCGCCGCCCGGGCCATCGGGACGGTCCTGCCGGCGCTCAAGGGCCGCCTCGACGGGATGGCGCTGCGGGTGCCCACGCCCACCGGGTCGATCACCGACCTGGTGGCCACCGTGGCCTCCGACGCCACCAAGGACGACGTCAACGCCGCCTTCGCCGAGGCGGCCGGCGCCGCCTCCTACCGGGGCGTGGTCCAGTACACGGAGGAGCCGCTGGTGTCGGCCGACATCGTCGGCAACCCGGCGTCGCTCATCTTCTCCGCCCCCGACACGATGGTCAGCGGCCGCATGGTGAAGATCCTCGGCTGGTACGACAACGAGTGGGGCTACTCCAACCGCCTCGTCGACCTGGCCGCCTTCATCGCCAAGTAGCCAGGCATGGGCGTCGAGAGGCTGCCCCGGCTGGAGGACCTCCCCCTCCGGCCGGGTACCCGTGTCCTGGTCCGGGCCGACTTCAACGTCCCGCTGTCGGCCGGCGCCCGGGGGTTGGGGGGTGTCCCCCACATGACGATCGAGGACGACCTGCGGATCCGGGCCGCGCTGCCGACCATCGACTGGCTGCTCTCCCAGGAGGCGTCGGTCATCGCCTGCTCGCACCTCGGCCGTCCGAAGGGGGCGCCGGACCCGAGGTACTCGCTGGCGCCGGTCGCCGAGCGCCTCGGCGAGATGCTGGCCCAGGAGGTGCCGCTGGCGCCGGAGGTGGTGGGGGAGCGGGCAGCAGCGCTGGCCGCCGGGCTGGCGCCGGGCATGACCATGGTGCTGGAGAACCTCCGGTTCGAGCCCGGGGAGACGAAGGGCGACGAGCAGCTGGCGGCGGCGCTGGCGGGGCTGGCCGACTGCTACGTCGACGACGCCTTCGGGGCCGCGCACCGGGCCCACGCCTCGGTCGTCGGCCCGCCGAGGTTCATTCCGTCCGCCGCCGGGCGGCTTTTGGTCGGCGAGGTCGAGGCGCTCGGGAAGCTGCTGGAGTCGCCCGACCGGCCGTTCATCGCCCTCCTCGGCGGCTCCAAGGTGAGCGACAAGCTGGGCGTGATCGACGCCCTGCTCGACCGCTGCGACCTGCTGCTGGTCGGCGGGGCGATGGCCTCGACGTTCCTGGCCGCCCAGGGCCACGGCGTGGGCGACTCGCTGGTCGAGCCCGACCAGATCGAGCCCTGCAAGGCCCGGCTGGCGACCGGCCGGGTCCAGGTGCCGACCGACGCCGTGATCGCCAAGGAGATCTCACCCGAGACCCTGACGGCGGTGGTGGCCGTGGGCGACGTCCCCGAGGGGTGGAAGATCCTCGACATCGGCCCGTCCACCGCCACCGGCTACGCCGCCGAGGTGGCCCGGGCCGGGACCGTCTTCTGGAACGGGCCGATGGGCGTCTTCGAGGTCGAGCCGTTCGCCGACGGCACCCGGGCCGTGGCCGAGGCGGTGGCCGCCGCCGACGGCTACACGGTGGTCGGCGGCGGCGACAGTGCCGCCGCCCTGGCCAAGTTCGGCCTCGCCGAGCGGGTGAGCCACCTCTCCACCGGCGGCGGGGCGTCGCTGGAGTTCCTGGAGCAGGGCGACCTGCCCGGCCTGCGGGCGCTGCGAGAGGGGAAGCGTTAGCCGCTCGGGGTCTGCGGTCGGCTCAGACCCGGGTCGCTTCGATCACGCTGAACGGCGAGTGGGTCGAATGATGTGCTCGAAATCGTCTGGGCGGCCAATGGTACGGGGCCGGCCGAACCGGCGGGCGCCGGCCATCGCCTCGGACGCATCCGGACTCGGAGGGCGTTCACGACGGTCAGGCGAATGTCGACCTCGGCGACGAACGTCTCGTAGCCGGTCCAACCGCCATGCGGAAAGGCAGCCGTCGTCGGCTTCGCCCTCGAAAGGAGTGACACTCCCCCGGCTTCGGCCGGGGGAGTGTCACTCCACGGAAGTTTGATTGGATGATTAGGAACAGTTGGCGGTGCATTGGAGATCGTTGACGCCGACTCCCCAGATCGTGGCGGAGCCGTACTCGTCGCCAATGATGTAGTACGTGCCCGGCGACAGGTGCAGGGTCCGGGTCCGGGCGTCGGTGAAGGCGTCCGTCATGAAGCCGTCGGCCCAACTGCCGTCCGAGGCGTGGACTTCGTACGAGCAGCCGTAGCTGTAGGTCCCGCCGTTGTCCTCGCAGGCGTAGATCAGCGTCTGCTCGGTACCGCTGACCGTGAAGTGCGGCGTCTCTGCCTGTCCGTCCGTGGCGTAGGCGTCGAGAACCGATACCGACTGGTAGATGGGATCGGGCTTCGGCGAGGGATTGCCGGCACCGCCGAGGGTGATGTCGTTCCAGAGCGATACGGCCCGGATCGGGGAGCTGGGTGGCGTGGCTCCGAGTGAGCCCAGGAAGGCCACGTCGCCGAAGCTGAAGATCCCGCCGTCCTCGCCGACCATCATGTAGCCGTTGCTCCCCGGAACCAGTCCGGCGATCGGCTTGTTGAGCGAGGTGGCCCCCATCGAGCCCTTGAACGGGGCGTCGAAGGCGAAGATCCCGCCGTCGCTGGCCACCAGCCAGTACCCCGAGCCGTCGGGGTCGGGGGCCATGGACATCACCGGCTTGTTCAGCTTCAGGTTGCCGGTGGAGCCGGAGAACTTGGCGTCGCCGAAGCTGAAGATGCCGCCGTCCGATCCGACCATCCAATAGCCCTTGCCGGATGGCGTGGCCACTGACCCCAGGATTGGGCCGTTCAGCGCCACGCTCGACATGTCGCCGAAGAACTGGGCATTGCCGAAGGGGATGGCTTTGCCCCGGTCGGTGAAGACCCAGTAGCCAGTGCCATCGGGAAGGGCGGAGAGAGAAACCGCCCTCTCGCCCGAGGCCAGCGGGACGATGTTGTTGTGCTCGTAGGCGAGGGAGTCACTGGCACTCATCCCGCAGTCCTTGTAGTCGACGTAGCCGTTGTCGATGAGGATCCAGTAGCCCTTGTCGTTTGGAGTGATCTCCACGTCGGTCGCTTTGTGCGAGAAAACCATGTCGCTGTGGCCGCAGAACGGCGCCGAGCCAAACGGGTAGATGTGTCCTGCCTCGTCAACCATCAGGTATCCGGGGCCCGCGGCGGCGTGAGCGGCGGGGCTGCTCGTCAGGACACCAGCCATCCCGCCCAGGCCGAGAGCAAAAGCTGCCAGGGCAGCGCGAACACGGAACATCACTTCTCCTTGCGTCGAAAAGGCGTCCCGCTCGGGCAGCTGGCCCGGGGGACGCTCGATACATCGGCGCAAACGTTCTCGGCCTGCATGGCCCGTTCGGCCCTTTCTGGATGGCTCACCCGCATTAGTCCTGGAAGAGACTGGTTTTCACCACGGGCCCCACTCGGCTGGGCCCGGCGCCGCGGCGCGAATACATTCCCTGGCACATCACGAGCGAAGGGGGCCGATGAGCGACGATTCCGCAGGTCAAGGGCGCAAGCCGATCATGGCCGGGAACTGGAAGATGCACCACACCCACCTGGAGGCCATCCAGGTGGTGCAGAAGCTGAGCTACCGGCTGGGCAGCGAGGACTACGAACGCTGCGACGTCGTGGTCTGCCCGACGTTCACGTCGCTGCGGTCGGTGCAGACGGTCATCGAGGCCGACAGCCTGCCGATCGGGCTCGGCGCCCAGGACGTTCACTGGGAGGAGAACGGCGCCTTCACCGGCGAGGTGTCGCCGGTCATGCTGGCCAAGCTGGGGGTCAGCTACGTGATCGTGGGGCACTCCGAGCGGCGGGAGTACTTCGGCGAGAGCGACGACGTCGTGAACAGGAAGGTCAAGGCCGTCCTGGCCCACGGCATGACGCCGATCATGTGCGTGGGGGAGACGCTCCAGGAGCGGGAGGGGGGTCAGACCGCGGCCAAGGTGTCCCGCCAGGTCCAGGCCGGGCTCGACGGCTTGTCGCCCAAGCAGGTCGCCGGCCTCGTCATCGCCTACGAGCCGATCTGGGCCATCGGCACCGGGCGCAACGCCACCCCCGAGGACGCCAACGAGACGATCGGGACCATCCGGTCGATGGTGGCCGGCCTCGCCGGCGAGGGCTCGTCGGCGGCCGTCCGCATCCAGTACGGCGGCAGCGTCAAGCCGGGCAACATCGCCGCCCTCATGGCCCAGCCCGAGATCGACGGGGCCCTCGTCGGCGGGGCGTCGCTCGAAGCGGACGACTTCGCCCAGATCGTCCGCTGGACCTGATCGAGGCGCGACCGGCGGCGCTGGTAGTCTCAAAAGCATCCCGTCCCCCGAAGGAGCGGTACCGCCCGTGCTCAACGCCATCATCATCGGTGTTCACCTGATCGTCTCCGGTGTCCTCATGGTGCTGATCCTGCTCCACTCCGGTCGGGGCGGCGGCCTGTCCGACATGTTCGGCGGTGCGGCCGGCGGGTCGATGGCCGGATCGACGGTGGTGGAGCGCAACCTCGACCGCATCACGGTGGCCACCTCGATCATCTTCGGGTTCACCACCGTCCTCCTTTCGCTGCGGCTGAAGACGTAGGCGCCCGCTCCGGTCGCATGGCCCCGACCGAGCCCGAACCCCCCGACAGCTCGGACAACCCGGACGAGGAGCGCTGGCGGTCCGTCCAGCCGATCCCCAACTGGCGGCAGCAGTCGAGGCGGAGGCTCTTCAGCCGCTCGCCGATCCTCGTCGTCATCGTCGCCCTCGTGGTCGTCGGCGCCGCCGGGGCGGTCGTGGCCGTGGTGCGCTCAGGCCGGACGACGTCGACGGCGGGGTCCACCGGTGGCGTCCTCCAGGTCGGCGTCGTCGGCCTGCCCAGCCTCGACCCCCTCGACGCCCGCGACCCCAAGGCGGTCATGGTCGTCGACCAGCTGTTCGACACCCTGGTCCACGACGGTGACGGATCCCGCCCGGGGCCGGCCCTGGCCCGCTCGTTCGACGCCAACCCGGAACAGACGGTGTTCACGTTCCACCTGGCGCCGGGCGCCCGCTTCGACGACGGCACACCGGTCACCTCGGCGGACGTGAAGTTCACGCTGGAGCGCATCGCCAAGAAGGGGTCCGACTCCCCGCTGGCCGCCCATCTCGAACCCGTCACCGGCTACGCCGCCTACCACAGCGCCGGGACGGCCGCCGGCCTGGCGGGAGTGGAGACACCCGACCCGGCCACGGTCGTGGTCCGGCTCGACCGGCCGTTTTCGAGCTTCCCGGCCGTTCTCGGCCACCCGGGTTTCGGCATCGTGCCGAAGGCGGCGGTGGAGCGGCTCGGTCCGGCCTTCAAGCAGACGCCGGTCGGGTCGGGGCCCTTCCGCCGGGTCGACTCGCCCGCCTCCGGCCGGCTCAGCCTCCGCCGGGTGACCGGGCACGAGCCCGAGGCCCGCGTCGACGGCATCGACTTCGTCGACTTCCACGACGCCGACGCCGCCTATGCCGCCTTCGAGGCCGGCTCGATCGACGTGGCCCCCCTGCCCGCCAACCAGCCCGCCAAGCCCAACGTCAGCCCCCCGAAGGGCCTGCCGCCCTACCTCGGCCTCGTCTTCTACGGCTTGAACGTGAAGAGCCCCACGCTGGCCGACCCCCGCTTCCGGCAGGCCATCAGCCTCGCCATCGACCGCAAGGAGATCGTCGACAACGTCTACCAGGGGTCGGTGGGCCTGGCCACTGGCCTCATCGCCGAGGGCGTCCCCGGCCGGGTGGCCGACGCCTGCGGCCAGCGCTGCCGTCACGACCCCGACGCCGCCAAGGCGCTGCTGGCCCAGGCCTTCCCCGACGGCACGATCCCCACGGTGTCGATCGACCACGACGACGACGCCACCCAGGCCCAGGTCGCCCAGGTGATCAAGCTCGACCTGGCCGCCGTCGGCATCCCGGCCGAGCTGCGGTCGCACCCCCTGGCCGACTACGGCCAGTTCCTCGTCAGCGGGCAGCAGCAGCTGTTCCGGCTGGGGTGGATCGCCGACTACCCCAGCGCCGACGGGTTCCTGACGCCGCTGTTCTCGTCGACGTCGCCCGACAACCTGACGGGCCTGTCGAGCCCGGAGATCGACCAGACCCTGGTCGCCGCCCGGGCCGAGGCCGACCCCGCCAAGCGGCTCGGCCTGTACCTGAAGGCGGAGCAGCTGGTGCTCGACCAGTACGTCGTCGTCCCGATCGGCCAGCTCCAGACCCGCATCGTGGCGGCGTCCCGGGTAAAGGGCTTCGCCATCGACCCGCTCGGGGCGTTCGACGGGGCGGCCGTGTCGCTCTCGTCTTCGTCGAAGTGACCGTCTCGCCCCGGCGGCTCCGGGCCGCCGTCGTGGCGGTCGTGGTCGGGGTCGGGTACGCCGTTCCGGCGGGAGGCTGCAGCCACGGTGGATCCCGGCGTCACGGCGCAGCGTCGACGTCCTCGACGGTGGGGAGGCCGGGGGCGTCGGGGGCGGTCGGGGCGGGGGCGGCGGCACTGCGGCTCGGCGTCCCCGCGGAGCCGGCCAGCCTCGACCCGTTCGACCCGAAGTCCCGGACGCTGGCCGGGGAGGCGATCCTCGGCGAAGTCCTGCCGCAGCTGTTCCGGGTCGACCCGGGCGGGCGGGAGGTGGGATGGCTGGCCGACGACGCCTCGGTCAAGGAGGCGCCGGACGGGCGGTCGGCGACGTTCACGCTGCGCCCCGGCGCCCGCTGGTCGGACGGGGCGCCGATCACCGTCGACGACGTCCGCTTCAGCGTCGACACCGTGCGGGGCGCCGCCTGGCCCGGGCCTCGGGCCGGCTACGACCGCGTGGTCGGCGTGGACGGCGCCGGCTCCTCGGTCACACTCCGCTTCGACGGGCCGTTCCCCGGCTGGCGGCGGCTGCTCTCGGGCGCCGACTTCGTGCTGCCCGCCCACCGGCTGGCCGGAAAGGACCTGCGCAAGGAGTGGGCGGCGGGGCCCGACGTCGCGGGCGGGCCCTTCCGCCTCGGGGCCGTCACGCCGGGGCTGTCGGTCGTGCTCACCCGCAACGACTCGTGGTGGGGCCCGCCGGTCAAGGCGGCGTCGATCGAGGTGCTGGTCGTCCCCGACGTCCGGACGATGGAGCAGCTCCTCGGTCGGGGCGGCCTCGACGTCGCCTGGCCGCCGGAGGCCACGAACCGCATCGGCCGGTTCCGGGCCCTGCCCGGCGTCGCCCTGTCGGTGGCCGAGCCCGGCGGTACCTTCGAGGTGCTGGCCGCCAACAGCCAGACCGTGCCCGCCGCCCGGCGGCTGGCCTACCTCGGCTTGGCCAACCGCGACCGCTTCGTCGACGTCGTGCTGGCCGGCGAGGCGGACCGGGCGGTGTCACTGGTGCCGCCGTCGCCGGCGGCGGGGCCGGCGTCCGGTGCGGCCTCCGGTGCGGCCTCCGGGCCGCCGACCTGGGCCACGGCGGGCGCCGGCCCCGGGATCGGAGCGCTGAAGGGGGCGCCGGAGGCGACGCTGGTCTCGGACGACGAGGACGAGCAGAGCCCGCCCGTCGGGCGGGTCCTGCAGCAGGGCGCGGCCGCCGCCGGCGCCGACGTCGAGTTGAAGTCCGACGAGTCGACCACGGTCGACGCCGGCTGGCTCCCCGACGGCCGCTTCGACCTGGCGCTGATGCGCACGGTGGCGTGGCCCGAACCGTGCTGGAGCTGCTGGTTCGCCGACGCCGGCGTCGGCCGGGGCAACGTCACCCGGGCCAAAGGCCTCACCGCCCTGGCGGCGGCGGCCGACGCCGACCCCGCCGCCGTCCCCGCCCTCGAGGCCCGGGTCAAGTCCGACGGCCTGCTGCTGCCGCTGTGGCGGCCCCGGGCCGTCCTCGCCAGGCGGGGTGTGACCGGTCTGGTGGCGAACTCCTGGTCGGTCGGACCGTTCTGGTCGGCCGAGTCCTGGTCGCCCTCCCGCTGAGGCCCCCGCCGCTACACTCTCTGCGTTCGCTCCCCGGGGCGGGCCACGTCGGAGTGGCGGAATAGGCAGACGCGCTAGGTTGAGGGCCTAGTGCCCGCAAGGGCGTGGGGGTTCAAGTCCCCCCTCCGACACGCAAGAAAAAGCGCAGGTGAGAGGCGGTTTCCGGGGAAGGTGCGGAAGCCGCCCGTCTTATTGCCCGCCGCCCGTGTGCCAATCCATGTGCCAACTGTCACTGGTCGGCGGCACACCGGAGCCCATGCGGCGATCGATCACGGCGCATGGATCGGGCTCGCGGATCTGGGTCGACGCCGGGTCCGACCCGGTCACCGGCCGCCGCCGGCGGCTGAGCCGCGTCGTCGAAGGGTCACGCAAAGACGCCGAGCGGGCTCTGACGGCGCTGCTCGCCGAGGCCGACGCCGGCCGGGTCCGGACAGGGAAGCAGCGGACCTTCGGGGAGGTCATCGAGGCCTACCTCGACCACAAGACGCTCTACGCCCAGCTCGCCACCCGGACCTCAACGGCGGAGCGGCGTCCGTTCAGACCTGCCCGGGGGACCCGGGCTGTCAGCCCGCGCAGCGCCGGAGGACCACTTGAGCCGCCGAGAGAGCGGCCAGATCAGGGCGTTCATGCGCCCAGGGGAACATGGGGAACTTGGCCGAAACCTTGGTCGCGAACTAATCGAAGGGAGCGAGCTTTCCGGTGGCGATGATCTTGCGGGCCGCGTCGACGGCTTCGCGGGCGATGGTGAGGGCCCGGTCGGCGTCGTCGGTGGCGATGGCCGGGGTATCGTCGGAGGGGTACTCGCTATCGTGGCGTCGGCGGCGAAGTCGGTTGATGCGGCCGAAGACCGGCATGCCGCTTTTGTCGTTGAACTGGGCGCGGGCGGCGTCGAGGACGGCGATGTGACCGCCCCGGGTCGTCGCTCGGAGGCCCTGCGTCGCGAGGAGGGCGGCGGCAGCCTTGCGGGCGGCGTCGTAGCCGAGTTGGAGGGCGCCGGCGGGGTCGTCGCTGGTTCCTTTGGCCGCCAGGCGGATGTGGGCCTCGGCGTCGGCCAGGAGCCGCTCGGCGACGTCGGGGGAGGGGGTGACACGCTCGAGCTCGCCGGCGGCGAGAAGCCGCTCGATATCGGCCCGGCCGCGCTCCCAGGTCATCGGGTCACCGGGTGCTGTCCGGTCAGGCGGTCGAGCTCACCAAGGAGTCCTGCGTCCTGCTCGTCGACGAGGACGGGGATGAGTGGCCGCTTCTTGACTTCGGTGATGAAGCTCTCCTGCTCCTTGCGCCACTGGGCAAGGCTTCGGACGGTCGCTTGCACAGGCAAGCCGATCTGTCGCTCGGCCCGTTCGGCGGCGTCGTCGACGGCGTCCCGGTCTGCATCTCCGAGGACCAGCACGTCGACGTCGTTGGGGGCGCGGCCGGGTTGGCCGGCGTAGCGGGCGGCCCAGGAACCGAAGAGGAGAACCGCCCGGGCCCCGTCGAGACCGGCGAACTCGCGAGCCACGACCGCCGGCGGACCGTAGGTGGCGAGGAGGAGCTGGCGGAGAGCGTCGAAGAGAGGATGGACGGCGTTGGCCCGGACGAGGCGGGCCGGGCCGACCCGCCGCTCGGTCACGATCTCCGCCGCCAAGGCGCGGTTGATCTCGCGCTGGGCAGTGGGGAAGCTGGTGCCGGCGCCGTGCGCCAGGTCGGTCAGAGTGTGCTCCGCGTCGGGATCCTCGAACAGCCGGGCCAGGATTCGCCCCTGGGTATCGGAGCGCAGGATGGGCGCCAGGGAGGAGGCGGCTACCTTCATAAAACGTAGAATAGCCTACGGATAAAGAAGCGTCGAGGGTAGGGGAGGCCGTCAGCAGGGCCCCGATTCGCGTGCCAATTCGTGTGCCGAAACCAGCGATACGGCGCGGACTGGGCGGACAGCCCGGACGGCCACACCCGACCTGAGCAGCGCAGACAGACGGTGGAGTACCAGTCAGACGCTCCCAGGGCTTTTGAGCGCCTAGTGCCCGCAAGGGCGTGGGGGTTCACGTCCCCCCTCCGACACCAGCGAAGTCTCAGACGGATCCTCCCTTGACGCCCGCTGATGGAGGCGGGGTGCGCCGGGGAGGGGCGGTGGGCGACCATCGCGGGGCAACTTTCCTTTGCGAAGCGCCCGCTGACGCCCTGTTGTGACGCGCGCCAGGGGGGCGGGATTGGAGAGCGCCCGGTGGCCGAGTCCCAGCGCGAATCCGTGCGGGCGCCTGTCGCTGCGGAGCCGCGCCCCGCGAAGTACGTGATGCGCAAGCTCCCGGAGGTCGTCGTCCTGTTCTGGGCCATCAAGATCACCTGCGTCACCCTGGGCGAGACGCTCGGCGACGAGTTCGGGATCACGCTCAAGGTCGGCTACCTCAAGAGCGCATCCATCTTCCTCGCCTTCTTCATCATCGCGGTGGTGTTCCAGGTGCGGGCCCGGCGGTTCCACTCGCCGCTGTTCTGGGCGGTGATCCTGGGCACCAGCACCTTCGGCACCGAAGCGTCCGACCTCATGGACCGCGGCCCGGGCCACTCCGGGACGGTCACCACCGGCATCGGCTACGCCTGGGGGGCGGCCATCCTGCTCGGCATCCTCGTCGCCGTCTTCCTGGTGTGGTGGGCCACCGGGCAGACCCGCGACGTCGAGAACATCGCCACCCGCAAAGGCGAGATCCTCTACTGGATCGCCATCCTCACCTCGAACACCCTGGGAACGGCCGTGGGCGACTTCCTCGCCGACGACACCGGCCTCGGCTTCCGGCACGCCTTCTATGTGGTCGCCGGCGTCATGATCCTCATCCTCGCCGCCCACTACCTGACCCGGATCAACACCATGCTGCTGTTCTGGCTGGCCTTCATCCTGACCCGCCCGCTCGGGGCAGCGGCAGGTGACTCGCTGGTCAAGCCGGTCGCCGAAGGCGGTCAGGGCTGGGGAACCCTCTGGGGGTCGGTGGTGCTCGCCGCGCTCCTGATCGGACTGGTCATCTACCAGACCTACCAGGTCCGCCATCATCCCCTCGGCCTCTACCCCGCCCCGACGCACCGGGTCACCGGAGAGCCCCAGGTGCCCAATGGGATGGAGGTGCTCGCCTACGGCCCCCACCCCGACCAGATCGTGGTCCTCTGACTGTTGACGGCGTGGCGACCTGACCACCGGGGCCGGCGGACGCTGGTGGAGTACGCGCTTCCCCCGCCGACGAGGCTCAAGCCTGTCCGACGCGTACGCCGAGGCGGGGCAGAGGACGGGACCATCTGACGCGGTCCGGCCCTGCGGCGGCTGGCACACCTGCCTGGAACTGTTCAGTCGGTTCAGCGCCGGTTCAGACGAGCGGCGACACGAACGGCATCACGGAACGTTCACTCTTTGCTCACGGCCCGTCGTTCATCCTCGGGACAGATCCCCAGACCGCAAAGGCAATGACACATGGCGACCCCGGCTGCGCAGTCCGTCCAGCCAGTCTTCGACGGCGTTGAGCGCGACGACCTCGGCATCAGCGCGCAGGCCCGGGCGATGCCGGCCCTCGACCGGATGCTGGACGAGCTCGTTGGACGCTCGCAGTCGATCAGTGCTCTCGTCGACGTGGGCTGCGGAATGGGTGCGTTGACGCTCCGCATAGGCGCCCGCTTGGGAATCGACCGCCTCGTCGGGATCGATTGCGATCTCGATCGTCTCTCGACCGCCGCCGAGCGGGGTGTCGAGACGCACGCCGTCGATCTGGAGACGGGAACGCTGCCGTTGGAGGCCGGAACGGTGGGTCTGGTGACATGCTTCGGCGTTCTCGCCTACCTGTCGCTCTACGACCAGGTCATGGCCGAGACCGCCCGTGTTCTGGAGGACGGGGGCTGGTTCCTTTTCTCGATGCCGAACCTCGCGAGTCACCAGAACCGCCTGGCGATGCTGTTCGGCTACCAGCCCTCGCAAGTCGATGTGTCAGGGCCGTTCCGGGGAGCGGGGACGCTCCACCGTCGCGCCCTCAACCGGCAGGGGATGCCGCCGCTGCTGCACGCCGCGACCCTTCGGTGCATGAAGGAGTTGCTCGACCAGTACGGTTTCGACGTCGAGCTCGTCCGGGGCTTCAGCCCCCGGCCGTTCCGCAACCCGGCACTTCGCCGGCTGGCGAGCCGGATCCCGTCGTGGAGTCGCCGGTTCATGATTCTCGCTCGGAAGCGGTCAGGAGCCGCCCCCGTCGCCGCCTGACCTCGGCCGGCGGCTTCACCGGCTCCACGGTCGTCGCATGCCTTCGCTGTTCAATGGCCCGGTCGTACGAGGCCTGACTGGTAGGCGAGGACCACGGCCTGGACCCGGTCGCGCAGGTCGAGCTTGGTCAGAATGCGGCCGAGGTGGGTCTTGACGGTCGCCTCGGCCACGAAGAGCTTGGCCGCGATCTCCCGGTTGGAAAGGCCCGCCGCCACCTCGACGAGAATCTCCCGCTCTCGGGACGTGAGGACGTCGAGGCCGGCAGGCGCCGGCGCCGGTTCCCCGCCACCGCGCAGGTCGGGCAGCTGGCTGGCATAGGCGTCGAGGAGGCGGCGGGTGACGCTCGGAGCAACGACAGCGTCACCCGCGGCGACCGTCCGCACGGCGGCGATCAACTGGGCGGGGGGCACGTCCTTGAGGAGAAACCCGCTCGCCCCGTAACGGAGGGCGGTGAAGGCGTACTCGTCGAGGTCGAAGGTCGTCAGGATGAGCACCCGCGATGCCGGCGTCTCCGCCACCACCTGCCGGGTGGCCTCGATGCCGTCGGTGCCCGGCATGCGCACGTCCATGAGGATCACGTCGGGCCGGAGATGGCCGGCCAGCCCGACGGCCTCGGCGCCGTCGCCGGCCTCGCCGACGACGCTGATGTCGGCGGCTTCTTCGAGCACCATCCGGAACCCGGCCCGGATGAGCTCCTGGTCGTCCACGAGCAGGACCGAGATCGGGAGGTTCAGCTCGACCCACCCGGGACGTGGAGGCGGGCCTGCACCTTCCACCCACCTTCGGGATCCGGCCCGGCCGTCACGTGGCCCTGGTAGACGGCGGCCCGTTCCCGCATGCCGACGAGGCCGTGGCCGAATCCGTGGCCGTTGCGGGCGGCGCCGGCTCGGGCCGCCCGGGGGTGCCCGTCATCGCGGACCGAAACCTCCAGCACCGGCTGATGGTAGGCGAGGGTCACCTCGACCCGTCCGGCGCCGTGGGCGTGTTTGAGGGTGTTGGTGAGGGCCTCCTGCACGATGCGGTAGACGGCCAGCCCGGCTCCGGGGCCGGACGGGAGCGGGTCGCCGGCCACGTCTAGGGATGCCGCCAGCCCCGTCGCCTGCACCTGGGCCACGAGGTCGCGGAGCTCGCCGAAGCCGGGCGCCGGCGGAAGTGGCGCGGCGGGCCCTGGCGTCGCGCTCTCGGTCTCGCGCAGGACGCCGAGGAGGCGGCGGGTGTCGCGCAGCGACTGGCGGCCGAGGTCGGCGACCTGGCCGATGGCGGCGGCCGCCCGGTCGGGTTCTCGGGCCAGCTTGGCTGCCGCCCCGTCGGCGAGGGCGATCATCACGGCCAGGCTGTGGGCGATGATGTCGTGCATCTCGCGGGCGATGCGGGCCCGTTCGGCGGTGGCGGCGAGTTGGGCCTGTTGGTCGCGCTCGCGTTCGGCCCGTTCGGCCCGTTCGGCCAGGGCGGCCAGGTGGGCCCGCCGGGCCCGGAGGCTCCTCCCTCGCAGGACGGCGGCGGCCACCATGGCGGAGAGGAAGACGAGCGAGCGGATCCACGATCCCGCGGGACTGAAACGGAGGCTGGCCATGACCACGCCGAGTTCGAGGACCGCCGCCGCCGCCAGCGTGACCCGGCGGTGTCGCTGGACGGCCACCGTGTAGAGGGCGACGAGGAGAGCGAGGTCGGCGACGAGCGGGTAGCCCCGGGTCCACTGCACGAACGCCACCGCCGAGAGCAGGCCGAAGACGGCGACGGGGGCCCGCCGGCGCAGCACCAGCGGGGCGAGAAGGGCGCCGCTCAGCACCCATACCTCCATGCCCCGGTGGACCGGGTGGAGCAGCTGGTGGAGGCTGAGGGCGAAGAGCGCCAGAGCGAGGAGCGCGTCGGCGGACAGCGGATGCCGGCTGAAGACCCGGAGCGGCCTGATGGCCCCGAGGGATGGGCCGCCCGGGCCTTCGTCGGAGTCGGAGAGGAACCGGGCCACGCCGGCGACGAGCCGACCGGCCCGGGGGGTGGGGGCACCCCCCGGCGCTGGCGTCACGCGTCCCGGTACCGGAGGCTGACCGCGGCGAGGGCGATCGCCGCCGCCGCGTACCCGCAGAAGAGGGCGAAGCCCGTCCACGGGCCCATGCTGGCACCTTCGGGGGCGAGCGTGTAGACGGCCTGACCGGCGGCCATCGGCAGGTAGCGGCTGATGTGGTCCTGCCAGTTCTGGGGCAGGGCGGCCACGAGGGCGGGGAGGACCAGCAGCAGGCCGAACAGCGACGAGATTGCGCCGGCGGTCGAGCGGAGGACGAAGCCGAGCCCGAGGCCCATCAGGCCGACGACGGTCAGGTAGGCGGCGGCGCCGATGATCGCCCGCCATACCCCCGGGGCCCCGAGTGCCACCCCATGCGAGCCGAGCATCGCCATCCCGGCCAAAAACGAGGCCAGCGTGGCCGCCAGGCTGACGGTGAAGGCGACCGCGGCGAAGGCCACGGCCTTGGCCCACAGGACCGGCAGCCGCCGGGGGACCGCCGCCAAGGTGGCCCGGATCATCCCGTGGGCGTACTCGCTGGTGGCGAACAGGACGCCGAGGACGCCGATGGCCAGCTGGCCGAGGAACACGACGCCGAGGAGGTGTTGTGTCAGGGCGCCGGGGGTCCGGTCGAAGGGGTCGAGGTGGACCCAACGGCTGTTCATGGCCCCGCCGGCGATCATGGCCAGCCCGACCATACCCAGGACGGTGAGGACCAGGGTGATGACGGTGGAGCGCAGGCTGCGGAGCTTGATCCACTCCGAGCGCAGCACCCGGGTCCAGCTGACCGGCTGGACGTCGACCGGCCGGGGGAGCGCCGGTTCCGATGCGGGGGGACGGGTCAACGTCGCGGCGGTCATGACGTGCTCCTTGCCATCTCGGGGGAGATGCGGGACGGGTCGGGGGTGGCGGCACCGCCGCGGAATTCGACCGAATCGGCGGTGAGCGCCATGAAGGCGTCCTCGAGCGAGACCTCCTCGGCCGCGAGCTCGTGGAGGGCGATGCCATGGGCGCAGGCGATGTCGCCGATCTGCTCGGCGGTGACGCCCTGGACCCGCAGGCCGCGGACGGCCTCGGCGACCGGTTCGACGGTGACGTCGGGGCCGGCGAGGAGGCCGGACAGGCGGGTCGCCTCCGGGGTGCGGACCCGGACGATGTTCCGGGAGGCGTTGCGCATGAACTCGGCCATCGACACGTCGGCCAGCACCCGGCCCCGTCCGACGATGAGGAGATGGTCGGCGGTGAGCGCCATCTCGCTCATGAGGTGGCTCGAGACGAGGACCGTGCGGCCCTCGCTGGCGAGGCCCCGGAGCAGGTTGCGGATCCAGCGCACACCCTCGGGGTCGAGCCCGTTGACGGGTTCGTCGAGGACGACGGTGGCCGGGTCGGCGAGGAGGGCGGCGGCGATCCCGAGCCGCTGGCCCATCCCGAGCGAGAACGTCTTGACCCGCTTGCGGGCCACCTCGGTCAGCCCGACGAGGTCGATGACGTCATCGACACGGCGGACACCGATGCCGTGGGTGGCGGCCAGGGCGAGCAGGTGGTTGCGGGCGGAGCGGCCGTTGTGGACGGCCCGAGCCTCGAGGAGGGCGCCGACCTCGGCCAGGGGCGCGCCATGCTCGGCGTAGGCTCGCCCGTTGACCGTCACCCGGCCCGACGTCGGCCGATCGAGCCCGAGGATGAGGCGCATGGTGGTGGACTTGCCGGCGCCGTTGGGCCCGAGGAAGCCCGTGACGAGGCCGGGCCGGACGCAGAAGCTGACGTCGTCGACCGCCATCCGCTCGCCGTAGCGCTTGGACAGGTGCTCCGCTTCGATCATCGGGCACCCCCTGGTGAAGTGCGCAGAGTGTTCATGTGACCACGGTAAGGGAACGCGGGGCCGGCGTCGTCCGCCCAGGGGATGAATCCGCGCCGGGCGGGTGTACGACCGCAGTCGTAGGCGTCGCCGATCCCGCCCGGGAAGACTCGGACCGGGCGACGGCCCGATCGTGAGCGGTTTGGGTAGGAACGCGCCCTATCGGTGCCGAACCTTCGGTCCGTCGTCCACAGAAGGGCCGCTGATCAACGGTGCCCGGAGCGGCTGACGTTCACAGGTTGCTCACGCCTCGACGTTCATCCTGGCGACGCATGAATCCCCAACATCTTCTCACCACCTTCGGCACCGTCGGGCTCCTCGCCGTCGTCTTCGCTGAGACCGGCCTCCTCGTCGGATTCTTCCTGCCGGGCGACTCGCTGCTGGTCCTCGCCGGCCTGTTCAGCGCCCTCGGGCGCCATTCTCCGGTACACCTCAACCTTGCCGCCGTGCTCATTGGGCTGTTCGTCGCCGCCGTCGCCGGTGCCCAGACCGGCTACCTCATCGGACGGCGCGCCGGTCCAGCCCTCTTCCGACGGGCGGACTCACGGCTCTTCAAACGGCAACACGTCGAGAAGGCACAGCGCTACTTCGACGATTACGGCGCCAAGACCATCGTCGTTGCCCGTTTCGTCCCCGTCGTGCGGACCTTCGCCAACCCTCTCGCCGGCGTCGCCGGCATGCGGACCCGGTCGTTCGCCATCTACAACGCCGTCGGGGCCCTCCTCTGGGTCGTGGGTGTCACGATGCTCGGATTCATTCTCGGCAAAACCGTCCCCAGCGCCCAGCAGCACCTGGCCCTGATCGAGGCCGCGATCATCGCCGCCTCCCTCATTCCGCTCGGCCTCGAAGTTCGCTCCCACCGTCAGCGCCGGCTGAAGAGCATCCACGAGAGCCCGCTTGACTCAGACCCTGATATTGCAGACCGGTAGGTGCGTGGAGCCTGAAAGACGCGACAAGTGCTCCGCTACCTGCGACGATGCGATCTGACGAAGGAACGCACGTTCGCAGGAAGGGAGCACCT
>Ga0070741_10010820_pt1 | contig 17077 bp, 15 predicted proteins | sample Coa_R1_4_FD_66440 | JGI IMG/M metagenome (GOLD analysis project Ga0070741, IMG submission 66440) | Surface soil microbial communities from Centralia Pennsylvania, which are recovering from an underground coalmine fire - Coalmine... | ecosystem: Environmental > Terrestrial > Soil > Unclassified ...
CAAGTGACGCTGAAACGCGAGGACGGCGCTCAAACCGCTGAAGTTATCGAGCACTATTTCCGCGGGCCCAGCACGACGTGCAAAGTGGCCGTTGAGGGCGGAATGCTTCGCTTGCCGCTCCGCGAGCGCAGCGAAAACGGATTTGTGGAGTGGATTGAAGTCAACATATAGTGCCGTGCCTGACGGCAGCCCACTCAAGGCAATACGCAGACCTCACTCATTTGTTCAAGGAGGGAAGATGACCAGAATTCTCCAGTTTGCGAGCATCCTGTTTTCAGCCTTGTTCGCCTTCGCCGCGACCGCGGACGGGGAACAGTCCTCGAGCCAGCCCGTGACCATCGAGTATTACTACAAGCTTGTGCCGGGCGGGACTGCCGAGTGGCTGGCCCTCTATAAGAAGAACCACAACCCCATTCTGAAGCAACTGATGAAGGAGGGTATTCTCAAGAGCGAAAGGCTCTACGAGCGAAGGTTCCACGCTCAGACCCCCGCCTGGGATTATAAAGTCGTGATGGTCTGGCGTGACTGGAGCGCCCTTGAGCAGGCACACAGCCGCGAGCCGGAGATCATCCGCTCGCTGTACCCCGACAAGGACGACCATGACCGGCAAGAAAAGCGTCGCTGGGAACTGACCACCGCCCATTGGGACGATGTGCTCAACGAGGTTCCGCTGGAGTAGGGAGCCGCTCAGTTCGACTGCGTCCGGGGAAGGCTACTTTTTGCGCGGCGGCTGCGAGGGCCGCATTTCGATCCGGCTGGCGAGGGCGGTGCGGGGAAACTTGTAGAGATCGACAACGGCCTTCGCGATGTCTTCGCCCGTCAACTTCCAGGTCTCGCGCACCTTCGACCCGGGGGTGGCAGCAAAGTCTGTGTCCACGCTGCCTGGCATGATGTAGCTCACACGGATGCCGTCGTAGCGCACATCCTGCATCATGGCTTCGCTGAATCCGTTCAGCCCGAACTTGGAAGCATTGTAGGCGCTGCCGCCTGCGAAGGCATTGATTCCCGCCAGGCTCGATATATTGAAAATGTAACCCCCTCCCCGTTGGCGCATGAGCGGGATGGCAGCATGACAACAATAAAACACACCGGACAGGTTGGTTTCAATGATGGCGTCCCATTCTTGTGGGGTGAGCTGATCGACCGGCTTGAAGATCCCCATTCCGGCATTGTTAACCAGGATGTCGATCCCGCCGAAGCGCTCTGCCGCAGCCTGGATCAGTCTGCGGCATTCGTCATAGCGACGCACATCGGCGAGCATGCCGTCCACCCGGCCATCGCCGTGCGCCTTGAGCCTGGCGAGCGCCGTCGCGAGGAACCCCGCATCCCTCCCGCAGATATAGACGCTCGCTCCTTCCCTAAGGAGCGCCTCGGCAATACTGAACCCGATGCCGCGCGTCCCGCCCGTGACCACGCCAACCTTGTCCTTCAAGTCCGGCGCCATTGGCTCCCCTCCCTGTGTGGATGTGGGAATCAAAAAGAGTATTATTGATTTGGTTCGGCCCGCAAGTGCTGTTTTATCTTTTGCCGCTCGACGTGTCGCTTGGTCATGGCTATCGTGATGGGCTTGGATCGTCCGAAGGCCTGATTGTCAATAACTTAAGGCGGCTGGCCTCAGGGTCAAATTCGCGAGCTGCCTTTTCCGCCTCTATATCCAACTCGGATTTGACCGTGGCCGTGAGCGCGATCCTCAGCGGAAACGGGTCAACGTTGACGTCATGGACCCGATAATCAACCTGAGGAGCACCGGGATTCGGACCGTAGGAGGTGTACCTAACCGGACCAGCAGCACCCTTTCGAGAGTTGAAAACGAGCGTAGTGTTGGGCGTATCCACGTAGACCGAAATCGAGGTTCTATTCGTATCCCACGCTCGGCTCTTGCCAAAACCGATGATCTTGCTATCCATGTGAAAGTTCACTCTTCCAACGCGATTCTGCGGGTCGTAGACCCCGCTGTTCATCTGGAAAATGGATCCGACGACCCAATTCGCAGCTACGTCCAGAATGATCGTCTCAAACCAATCGGTGTCGGCGTCGATGGCAATTCTAAAGAGGGACATTCTCAGAGTCTCCTTTGCAATTCAGTTGTGTCCGGGGCCGGTTCTTAATTATTGCCTGAGCATAAGCCCTATTCGGGAACACGTCAATCAGGCGGCATTGCCTGCGCCCCGGGATTCGCGATGGGGCCGGGCTTGTGAGGGGTGAATGGACGCTTACCCTTGCGGGAGCCGCGGTGTGGAGAGCTTGCCCGCTTTTCGCGAACCGCCCCCGGCCGGCCGCGGGACGTTCTTCTTGACAAGCAGATCCATGAATGATAGGCTAGGTGTTTAACGTATGGCTCTCCGGGGCTGCCGGAGGCGCGCCGGAAGCCGATAATCCGCACCGGGAACAGCAGGATGGGATGAGCACAACCCTCGCCGAAACTTGGCAAAGCTTCCGGAGGCCGCGCAAGGAAGCGGAAAGGTCCTGGAAGGGATAAGAAGAAAGCCTCGATGTCATTTAGAATCAGCGAAATGCTAGAATTATGTCCTCTCTCGAATCCCATGACCTGCGGCAGGACCGCGGGGGTGCTCGTCCCTGCGAGAAGGCCCGCGACTCGGGAGCCTTGGCAGGCACGGGAAGGATTCGGGACAATACCACGATGTCCTGTAGAATCAATGAGATGTCAAAATTACGTCGCTTCTCAATTCCCAAGACTTGCCGGGATGCCGGCCAATGGCGATCCCTCGAACACACGCGGCGTACGACTCAAAATTGATTTGAGTGGTAAAAAGAGCAGGAAGGATGACTTCGCCAGCGCCGGAGAGCCGCATGACCGCCAACCGTGGCGTCGTCGGTTCCGTTCCGGATTGCCATTGAGCGCCGATGTTCCACGCTGTTAACATGGGAGACCTCGGGTGAGATTGGTTCTCAAACCCGGTTCGAGGAATTCATGCGGGCCGACTGGACGCGACGATCATTTCTTGGTGCGTCATTCTGGGCACTCCAAGGATTAAATCTTTCTTCTTCTGCTCAAGGGAAAAAACGGAGATCGCTGCGAAATTTCAAACTGGGAATCATTACCGACGAGATCTCGCAGGATTTGAGCCAGTCCATTGACTTCATCTCGACTTACCATCTTCCCTGTTGCGAACTGCGCGATCTATGGAAAAAGAACATCATGAATGCATCGCAGGGAGAACTCGAGAAGGCGAAGCGATTGATCCAAGAACATCATCTTGAAGTCGCCGATATCGCTTCGCCGCTCTTCAAATACAACCTGCCGGAAATGCCGGCGCAGCCCTCGGAGAGGCGCGACACCTTTCTAGCCAACTTCACCGACCGCGATACCGAAGACCTCCTCAAGCGCTCGGTCGAACTCGCCCGCTTTTTCGGCACCTCCAAAATCCGTGTCTTCAGCTTTTGGCGGGTTGAGGAACCCGAGAAGGCGTATCCCTTCGTGCGGGATCGCCTGGCCCGGGCCGCGGATTTTGCGGCCAAAAACCACGTTGTCCTGGTGCTCGAAAACGAGGGAGCGTGCAACATCGGCACTGGGAAAGAATTGGGTCGCATTCTGCGCGACATCAACTCGCCCGCGTTGCGCGGCAATTGGGACCCGGGCAACTGCGTCCCTCTGGGTGAAGTCCCTTTTCCGGATGGCTACGAGGCAGTGCGCGGTCTTTTTGCCCACATGCACGTTAAAGACGCCCGCAAGGACCCCCAGACTGGAAATATTGTCTGGGCTCCGGTGGGGAGCGGAATCATTGACTACCGAGGGCAGTTCATGGCCCTGCGGCGCGATGGCTACCAGGGCACGATCTCGCTGGAAACGCACTACCGACGGGCGGATGGTAATCCCATGGAAAGTACGAGAGAATCTCTCGAAGGCCTTCTAAAAGTCCTGAGCGCAGTCGCATAAGAAACCGGTGTCGTGACCTTGGCCAAGACTCTATTTCATCTTGTCCGTGGGCGGTTGCAGAACCTCGCAGATGAGTAGGTATGTTTTCATCCCGGACCAACTGGACCTTGCACCCCAACCGGCTCACTGGACATATCGAGGCACGCCGCCGGCAAGGACGATCGTTCTTCGATCTCACGGAGTCAAATCCCACCCGCTGTGGCTTTTCTGTAAAGAGTGAAGAGTTTCTTCGCGCGCTCGCGGACCCACGAGCTCTCACTTACGAGCCGGATCCTCGGGGCTTGCTGCCGGCGCGCCAGGCCGTAGCGAGCTACTACGCAGAACGCGGGGTCAACATCGAAACGGACCAGATCTTTCTGACGACGAGCACGAGTGAAGCTTACACCTATCTGTTTCGACTCCTCGCCGATCCGGGCGATAACATTCTCGTCCCCCGCCCAAGCTACCCGCTCTTTGAATTTCTCGCTGGTTTGAACGATCTTGAGTTGCTCTCTTATCCACTTATCTATGACCACGAATGGCATGTTGACCGGGAGACGCTGGCGGCCCGCCTGAACCCGCGCACCAGAGCAATTCTCGTGGTTCACCCCAATAACCCCACAGGGTCTTTCCTCAGCAAGGACGAATTGGGTTTTCTGCTCAGCATCACGCCGGGGGGCGCGGCCGCTCTCATCGCAGACGAAGTTTTCGCGGATTATGAACTCAGCGCGGACGCCCGTCGGGTTACAACGCTTGCCGGCGTCGATCGCGCGTTGACATTTGTGTTGAGCGGCCTTTCCAAAATCTCAGCTCTGCCTCAGATGAAGCTGGCTTGGATCGTAGTGAACGGCCCTGCGGATCTCCGCAGGAAGGCACTCGAAAGGCTGGAGATCATCGCGGATATGTATCTTTCGGTGAGCGCGCCATTAGCCTGCTCGCTGCCGGCTTTCCTCGCAGCACGGCACACCCTTCAGGCGAAGATCCTGGGACGCCTGCGCTCAAACCTCGCCTGGCTCGATGCGCAGATCACGCCGGGAATGCCGATGAACCGGCTCGCGATTGAAGGAGGCTGGTACGCGATCCTGCGAGTGCCCTCCGTCCGAAGCGATGAAGAATGGACTATCGAACTGCTTGACAATGACGGGGTGCTCGTTCATCCCGGTCACTTCTACGATTTTTCTTCTGAAGGCTATCTGGTCGTGAGCCTGCTAACCTCGCCCGAAGTCTTCCAGGAAGGAATTTCCAAAGTCATCCACCGGATCTGCGCCGCCAGCAGCGGGTAGCTCTCCACCACCGGAACTGCATTAACCCCTGCTCAGTCGATTGCAACGCCTTCGCCGGTGACCGCGAACCGGCTCGACAGGACTTCCGTTGTCGCTGCATTGGCTGTGCCCTTGAAGCCGGCCTGCTTGCCCCCGACCTCAATTTGAAACTCGCCGGGTTCGACGCGGCGTTTTCCCTGATCGTCGACCACCGACAATTGGCGAGGCGAGACCGTGAACGAAACCTGCCTGCTTTCCCTGGGCTCGAGATGGATTCTGCTGAAGCCGGCGAGAGACCGGATCGGCACAGGTACGGAAGCATTCAAATGCCGGACATAGAGTTGTACCACTTCATCTCCCGCCAGATTTCCGGTGTTCCGCACTTCAACACTCACCTGGAGACTGTCCTGAGGTTTGATCTTCTCCCCACTCAGTTTCAGATTGCTGTACTTGAACATTGTATAGCTCAGCCCGTGACCAAATGGGTAGAGCGGCTCGCCTTTGAAATAACGATAGGTTCTCCCGGCCATATTGTAGTCTTCAAAGGGAGGGAGTTGCTGAACCGACTTGTAGAACGTAACAGGCAACCTGCCGCCGGGGTTGTAGTCTCCGAACAATACATCGGCAATAGCGTTTCCCCCCTCCTCTCCAGGGTACCAGGCCTCGACAATCGCCTTGACGTGCTGGTTCGCCCAGTTGACGGCCAGCGCGCTTCCACTCAGGAGCACGACGGCCACTGGCTTCCCGGTGGCTTGTACGGCTTTAAGCAGCTTCTCCTGCGGCTCCGGAAGGTCAAGGGTCAACCGGTCTCCGCCCTTGAATCCCGGTACGTTCACCGTCATCTCTTCGCCTTCCAGATCCGGCGAAATCCCGAGAACCATGATGGTGGCGTCGGCGGCTCGGACGTTCTTTATAGCTTCATCGAAGGATTTCGGGTCGGTTGACGGACCTGCCAGTTCACATCCTTTGGCGTATAGAACCTGGGTATGGCTGGAAACCTTCCGTCGAATCCCTTCGAGGGGTGTTACCGCCTTGGAGGGGGTGCCTTCGTAGTTGCCGAGCAACACCCTCACAACATCAGCATTCGGGCCGATAACGGCGATTGATTTCAGATCTTTCTTGAGAGGCAGAAAATGATCGTCATTCTTGAGCAGGACAATCGACTCCCTCGCTGTCTTCAAGGCGAGCTCGCGGTGCTCAGGGCTGTCGTTCACCGAGTAGGGGATCTGCGCATAACGGACCATCTCTGGCGGGTCAAACATCCCCAAACGGAAGCGGGCTTCGAACAGCCGCTTGACAGCAACATTGATGTCAGCTTCGCGGATCAGGCCCTGCTCCACAGCTTTTACCAGCGCGCGGTACTCTTCACCACAGTCGAGATCACAACCCCTCTTCACGGCGAGCGCCGTGGCCTCCTCCATGCTCTTTACCAGCTTATGGTGGAGGAAAATATCCCCAATGGCGCCGCAGTCGGAGACCACGTAGCCCTGGAATCCCCATTCCCCCCGTAAAATCTGCTCCAGGAGCTTGTGGCTCGCACAGCAGGCCTCACCATCGAGTCGGTTGTATGCGCCCATGATCGAGAAGGCCTTGCCTTCCCGGATGCAAGCCTCGAAAGCGGGCAGGTAGGTCTCGCGTAAATCCCGCTCGCTGATTCGAGCGTCGAAGGTGTGGCGCTCCGGCTCCGGGCCGCTGTGCACGGCGAAGTGTTTGGGTGTGGACACAACTTTGAGGTAGCGCGGATCGTCCCCCTGCAAACCTTTCACAAACGCCACACCGATTCGGCTGGTGAGATAGGGATCTTCGCCGTAAGTCTCCTGTCCACGCCCCCAGCGGGGGTCACGAAAGATATTGATGTTCGGGCTCCAGAAAGTCAGGCCGAAAAAGATATTCCGGTTATTGTGGCGGACGGCTTCGTGGTGCTTGGCGCGAGCCTCATCAGATGTGGCCACCGCCATGCTATGGATCAATTCCGGGTCCCAAGTCGCAGCCATGCCGATGGCCTGGGGGAAGACGGTGGCGATCCCTGCCCGGGCCACCCCGTGCAGGCACTCGTTCCACCAGTTGTACTCCGGAATGTCCAGACGTTTGATAGCCGGCGCCCCGCTCATCATTTGCGAGACCTTCTCCTCCAGCGTCATGCGCGAGACCAGGTCATCAACTCGCTGAGTGATTGGAAGCGACGGGTTCTTGTACGCAGGGGCGCCAACGTTCTTGCAGGAGAGCGCGAGACCGATCAAAAGGATGAGGCAAACCGAAAGCAGAAAAAACACGCTGATAATGCCATGTCGCTTTTGCATAGGACCTTTCTCCTCACAACTGATTGGAATTCGGGTGGAATGTAAGAGTGGAATCTACGCATGAACCACACAGGTCCGCAGGTTCTCGAATTTCAGCTTTCCAAGGCCTCGATTCTGGGCGAGCGTCAAGTAGCTGAGAGCCGTCCCTTCCAGGTTCCAGAAAGCCTTGGCAACGTACGCATCCACGGCCACCGGATCAGTTCCCGCCACCACGGTCTTCTTCAGCACCACATCGGAGAGGCTCCCTCCCGTCGGTCCATTTCGGACCAGGATTCTATAAGCGTCAATGAGAGTCAGCGTAGGACGGACGAAGTCGGCCAGGTCCACAATGCTTTCGGCGATGTGCTGATGAAGCTGACTCCGCGGCCCGCCCAGGATGCCGTACCAGTTTTTCATGCCGAGCGTGACGCCCGTCAGGCTATGGTGCTTGGCGATGGGCAGGTTGATCATCTTGTCGGCAGCCAGGAACGGTTCGAAAACGGGCCAGACGCCGAGCGCATCGCCTCGCAGATTAATGTGCTTGAATCTTCTCTCCTCCGGCAGCAGGGTCTCGGCCCCCGCGTTCCTCGCGGCCTCGGCAATCCCGCTGCGCTGGAAAGTCCTTCTCGCGTCGTTGCAACTTACGTCGGTCACCACCACTCGCTTGGCGCCCGCGTCCAGGCAAAGACGAACCATTTCTCGAACCACTTCGGGATTGGTGGTTGCCGCCTGCTCGGGCGTTCGGTCCCAGGCGATATTGGGTTTGACGACCACAACATCCCCCCGGGAGACGAACCGCTTGATACCCCCCAGTCCTGTGATCGCGTTGCGGACCAGGGCAGCCGGATCTTCCCCCTGGCTAATCACCAGTTCAGGAAGCAGCGGGTCAGCAGGCACCTGGAAATCCGGCTTCGCGGCGAGAATTTCAGCCTCCACGGGACGCCGGCTTCTTGCGCGCAGCCAGACGGCAAGCCCGGAAACAGCGACTCCCGCGCCTCCCAAGCGAAGGATCTTCAGGAGTGCATCGCGGCGGGCCGAGGGATCTTTCTGGCTGTCCATTTCTACCTCGTTTCACGTATTCTAGCTTCAGAGCGGATGGGTGTCACCTTTCATTTTCGGCGGACAGCCCGCCGACGGAGGTCACCATCCCTTTAACTTGAGCGGATGAGAACTGCATTCAAGAGTTGGGAATGACTCTGCGGCTGATCTTGCGAGTGTAGGCCACTCGTCGCACGTCTTCCCTCCAAAGCACGGGAACCCCATGGACGCAAAGCGACAAGCAGTGGATCAAATTGTACGGCGCCTGCGCGCGCACGGTTTTCAGGCTTATCTGGTGGGGGGGTGCGTGCGCGACATGGTGATGGGACGCGAGCCCAAAGACTATGATGTCGCGACCGACGCCGTTCCCGACCAGGTTCTCGAGCTCTTTCCCGAAGGTCTTGCGGTGGGGGCACAGTTCGGTGTGATCGTCGTTCCGCGCGAGAGCGGCAACATCGAGATCACCACGTTTCGCAGCGACGGCCGCTATAGTGACGGCCGGCATCCCGATGACGTCCGGTATGCGAAAACGGCGGAAGAAGACGTCAGCCGCCGAGACTTCACGATTAACGGGTTGCTCTATGATCCGGAAGAGAAGCGGCTCCTGGACTACGTTGGCGGGCAGGAGGACATCCGCGCACGCCGCCTGCGCACCATTGGAGACCCGCTCACGCGCTTCAGCGAGGACCGGTTGCGCATGCTTCGGGCGGTTCGTTTTGCCGCCGGCTTTCAGTTCACGCTGGACGCCAGCGCGAAAAATGCCATCCGCACGCTTGCCCCGCAGATTGAGAGCGTGAGTGCGGAACGGGTGCGGGATGAAATCTTAAGAATCCTTACCGAGGGTCAGGCGCGCCGGGGATTTGAGCTCCTCGACGAAACCGGTTTGCTCGACAGAATTCTGCCGGAAGTTAAGGCCATGCAGGGCGTCGAGCAGCCGCCCGAGTTTCACCCGGAAGGAGACGTATGGGTTCATACCCTTCTGATGCTCGAGCAATTGCGTGCCCCCAGCGCGACGCTGGCCATGGGCGTACTCCTGCACGACGTGGGAAAGCCTCCCACTTTTTCGGTACGTGAACGAATTCGTTTCGACCGACACAGCGAAGTCGGCGCCGAGATGGCAAAACAGATCTGCCTGCGGCTTCGGCTGTCTTCGAGGGACACAGAACGGGTGACGGAACTGGTGCGCAACCATCTTAGATTCAAGGATTTCCCCCAGATGCGAAGATCGAACCAGTTGCGATTCCTGCGCATGGAAGGATTCGAGGAGCACTTGGAACTGCATCGCCTCGACTGCCTCTCAAGCCATGGCGACCTCACAAATTACAGGCTGGCGAAACAGATGTTTGAGGAAATGCCCGCTGAAGAAATAAGCCCTGCGCCACTCTTGAGGGGTGCCGATCTGATCGCTCAGGGCTATACGCCGGGACCACAATTCAAGGAAATTCTGAGAGCCGTTGAGGATGCACAGCTGGAGGGAAAGATACACACCCCCGCCGAGGCCCTGGCGCTGGTCTCAGAGCTCTTCCCACGGTCCCCGTCGTAGATGCGCCTTACTACTTGCCAAAGGCAAAGAAGTAAAGGACTCCACCGCACGCTCCCAAGGCCACGAATATCAGCAGGACCTTGTACAACAACATCGTGCGGTCTTGAGGAGTATTCTTCTCTTCCTCACCTACCATCTGAAACATGGGACCCTCCTCTTGCTCTCCGGCGTGCCGGAACAGAGGGTATCTACTCTCCAATTTGTCAGGACCGCATGCTCAGGATTCGGCGGGTAAGCGATCGGAACTTCGCTCAGGATCGCAACAGGAGCCGCATCCAAATACTAAGCCTGCGGCAAAACCCGATTCCCATTCAGATAACAATGTAATCCTCCGCAGCCGGAAGTCAAGGGGCAAAATGTCCGTGCCTTTCCAGCCGGTCGATTTGGCAGGCACAGTCGATTGCTCAGGATGCGGGCTAACAAATTCAGCACGACAGCAGGGACCAAAACCGCTCAGTGCCAAGGGATGTCTTGTCTTTCAAATGTCCCCTGCGCCAACGAGGGAGAGCGATTGCCGCTCTAATCACGACTACTAACGACCCGACAAAGGTTTCGAAACGACTTCGCCCCTCTTCGGTTTTGAAGCGTCTTCACAGGGGCTGATCTTGCAAGTCACATCGAAGAAATCATAAGGCCTGGCCCAAGTGGAAAAATAGCTTCGGTCCGGCTGATATGGTAGATGCTCATCGAAATATTGGTTGAAAATAAACCGAAAGGTGTTTACGGAACTCATGCCTTCATAGGGCAAGGCATTTGCGCCCGGAAGCAGGTAAGCACTGAGATTCGACAGGCGCTCCCGGAAGTCTGTTTTTGGGGTGTTATCCCAGTCCAGATGCAGACCCGGTCCATGATCTGACCGAAGGATAATCAATGGGCGACGGGGTGAGTTCGTCAAAATACGGTCCAGTGTCTCTGTCACTTTCATATTGATGAATCTTAGCTGTCCAATATACCCCCGCACGTACTCTTGGGCTGTGGCATCACGCGAAGCCATAAACTGGCTCCCGTCGAAGAGCGAGAAGCTCCGGTCCGGCCTTAAGGCTTCGCCGTGGCTTCCAAACACAAAGGGAGGGTGCGGTGCGAGCACGTGGGCAAAAACAAATTTGGGGCCAGGATACCTGGCGACTTCCGGCAGAGTTGCGAAGGGGAAGAGAATGGTCTGCCGCTGGACCTCATAAGGATCAAGGTATTTGATCCCTGGAGCAGGGATGATCGGCAGGAACAGGGGCAGCGGAGTGGATTCCAACAGAGCAGATTGAAACGCGTCCAATCTCCAGGCGCGAGCCAACCACGCATCCGCGCTGAGTCCGTTCATAGCCTTCGGCACCTGCGAGGGCGCGGTGAGGAAGAGATCGGCGGTTGGCAGGTCTGAGGGGTCAAACCCCGACCGGAAGGCGATAATCCTGTAGCCTCTTTGCCTAAGGTAGGCTGTGACACGATTGTTGACGATCAGGTCATCAACCGGCCTTCGGCTGTCACTGCTGCGGTCCAAGCCGGCGATCAGGTTCTGGAGATAATCCATGTTGAGGGTCGCGGCGATGCACAACTCGGTCTGTGCATAATTGGCCCGGCTTTCAGGAAGGACATAAAAACCGCGCCTCTCGATCCCCTTCAGGAAACCTGTGTTGTCGTAGCCGTAGATTTCCCTCAGCACGTCGGACCGGCCGTACCCGTCCAGGACAAAGTAGAAAATGTCAGGCCGATCTCTTCCGCTGTGCCCCACGGGCGCGACACGGAGCATTTGATTGGAAGACTTGAGTTCACGGCCATGATCCTGGCGGATTTCGCCCATCAGGGCCCTGACGAAGGCAACCGAGACAAGGCAGATTCCGAGGACAGTCCACAGACGTGTCGTGCCCGCCCAATCGCGGTCCGTTCTTCGAAGAATGAGGAGTCCGGAAATAAACGCTGCAGACCAGAGAGTGTAGATGGCAATGCGGGTTGCTCCAAGCGACCACCCACCAGCGAAAAGCGCGCCTGTCAGCACCCGCGCGGCCCTTACGCCATGCCCGTAGAAGAGTAAGAGAAGCATGAGAAAGGAAGACAATAGTGCGGCTCTTTCTCGCCCCAGCCCGATCTTCGCCAACACCGCCCACACGACAAGACAGAAGACGAGAACGGCAATCAGGGGGAGCAGGAGAGCCTGGGGCCGGAGCTGATTTGCATTCTCACCATAGAGAGCCAGAACTGGGAACACGGCGAACAAGAAAGGGTGGATAATCAGGCGCCGGATCATCATGTCCTACGCTTTTTCATGCAATAAAGTCGTCTGCCGCTGTTGGGCAACAGGACAGAATCGGTGATCTCAAAGAACCTGTCGAATGCGCATTCAAAGGTTTGCACCGTGTAGTCGGGGAAGATATCGCGACGGCTGGAAAGCATCTGCTGAACTTGCGGATCGCTTTTGGGAACGAATTCGATCAAAAGGCGCCGGCAGATTCTGTCGAAGAACTCGGCGATGCGGAACAGCGGAACGTTATTGCCGATGGCAAGGTGATGAACCAACGCCAAGGCCAGCGCCGCGTCAGCCGGGCCCCGATCCAGCAACGACATCGTTTCTCGATTTTCCCATCCCAAGGAAGGGGTGGGGTTATTGATGTCTGCTCTCAGGGGCAGAATGTTGCGGTCCTGGCTCTTCGCCGCATCTTGGTAAACTCGCTCAACGCAACCGTGATCCGCATCCAGCGCGACGGTGTAGATTCCTTGGGAAGCTGCCAGGCGGCTGAACATTCCTGTGTTTGCCCCGAGGTCCCAGACGATCGTGGGCCTCGCTTGAGCAAGGAACTGAACAACGTACCCCTGCTTCCTCGCCAAAGCTTCCGAGGAGTATTGCGCAGCGGTGTCGTAGTAATCGGTCCAGTTGGAGCGCGAGAAAGGGCTTTTCAAACCCTCAATACATGACCTCAGATTCTCCAGCAGCGCCAGGAGGGCTGCGCGGCTCATCTTGCCGTTCCCTGAAGCGGATGGCTTGCGTTCGAAGTGCCTCTGGCTTCGGGCATGGAGGTGAATGTGCGAAAGCAGCGGGAAACTCAGCAACGTCCAGCTCGGCAGGAGCGAACTCGCGAGATCAAGCGGAATGCCATCCGTATAGACCTGCTGCAATTGGTGAAGTTCGATGTGGCGGCAGGCCATGAGCGCCAGAGGTGCGAGGAAATGCCCGCAGAACTGCTTGTAGCCAGCCCAAACCATTCCTTCCCGGTATCTCTCAAACGAAAGGGTATCGATGAAGACCGGCCGCGAGCCCAGAAACTGCACGTTCAACGCTGTGCCATCCTTGAGGATCATCCCATGCTCCAGTGCCTGGGCCTGGACGCTCAGCGTCACGAGGGCAGCATCCCGCAACTGGCCAAACGACCACTCGAATGGGTAGGAAATAAATGGGACCCGCTCAGGTCGAATCACCTTATAGAGCAGTGTGTCACGGGGCGGACGACGCTCCTCCTCTTCATGGGGGATGAGCAGGTTAGATTTCACCAGCGACTCGTACAAGCCCGAGGCGATCAGTTGCTCATAGTCATCCCGGTAACTCTGGTTGACCTGGCGGAATATGGTCCCGCTGTCGGTAAAGACAAATCCGCTCGGATCCCGGAAAGATCCCGGCACAACTTGGGTCTCATTCATCAGGGCTCAGCCTTTTCCTTGGGGATAGGAGGCAAAGAAGTCGCACGCCTGCCTTCGTCCAGAACCTCCGCAGATACCAGGAGACCGTCAGGAGGCCTCCGATCAGCATTTGGATGAAAATGCTGCCGGTCGCCGGGTCAACGTAAGCGAGCGCGGCTTTGGCCGAACTGAGTACGAAAATCGTCAGCAATATACCGGTGGACATGACATGGGATCGTAGTTTCTGCATAGCACTCCCCTTCCACTCCCCAGAAAATTCGACGAACAATGCGATGGGAACTACAACCCTTCGTAGGTGACGCGTGTTCGACGAATGCATGCTCTCTATCACTATTCCATCGGCATTGGAAAAGAGGACCTTTAGTCGATTCGTCTCGGTTCCAACTGGAACACCTTAAGGCGCCGGATCTTGGTGCTCGGAACCTCACCACCACTCACCTGCGCACTAACACCTCGTCCAGATTCTTTCACACCTCACCCACGGTTGTGGCCTCTACCGATTCGCCCTCTTCACTCGAAATCGAGGACCAGCAAGGTGCCAACCTACTTGACAACTCCTTCGGCGCGAACCATAGTTAACTCACTTTTGCGTGCGTGTTTCGAAGTGCTGCGATGGAATGGTACTATGTGCTAGCGGGAGGTTTCTGCCCGGGAAATCGTGATCGTCGTTCGCACCACTCATGGCTTGAACTAACCGTTGAATAACGCGATGAAACGTCTCTCCAAAGTTGTGTGGTCTGAGGGAATGTACCTGGGGCCCCACCATTTTCAGGCGCAAGGCCGTTATTTCGAGGACATCGTCCGCTTCGGCATCTCCAGTCTCTGGTTCGAGCCCTGCGGGCTCGTCGGGTATGAGCTCAATGCGGAAGCGCTCCGTAACGGGACCCTCTCCCTGATCCATGGAAGGGGTATCTTTCCAGACGGACTCGTCTTTGAAATGCCCGAGCCCGACCCGCCTCCGGCTCCAAGGAACATCGCCGAAGCATTCCCTCCAACTCACGAAAAGCTGACGGTCATGCTCGCCGTCGCCCCGCGTAAGCCGGATGGCATGAACTGCGCATTGGACGAGTCGGAGGGCCGCGACGGGGCGCGTTACGTGGCCGAGACGGTTTCCCTGCACGATGAGAATACGGGGCGCGACGACAAACCGGTGCGACTGGGGCGCAAGAACATCCGGTTTCTCCTGGATACCGAGGACATGAGCCAGTTTTTGACTCTGCCCCTCGCTCGCATCATGCGCGACGGTTCAGGGCGCTTCGTTTTTGACGAGCACTTCATACCGCCCTGCGTGCAGATCGGCGCGAGCGACCGCCTGATGACGATGACGCGACGCCTCATCGACATCCTGGAAGAAAAGAGCAAGACCATCGCCGCCGCTGGCCAGACGCGCGACAAGTTCCAGGCAGGGTTCTCGGCGCAGGAAGTGAACCGCTTCTGGTTCCTGCATGCCATCAACGCGAGCCTAGCTCCCCTTCGCCATTTATACCTGTCGAAGCGCGGCCATCCAGAAGAGCTCTTTTCGGAATTCGCGCGGTTGGCCGGCGCGCTGTGCACTTTTGGTTTGGACTCACATCCCGTGACCCTGCCGCTCTACGATCACCAGCACCTGGAGGATTGCTTCGAACAACTGGACCAGCACATCCGGACACACCTGGATCTGATGGTCCCTACCAATGTCGTTTCCATCCCTCTTCGGCCGACGCGCAAATATTTCTACGAGGGCGAGGTCGCGGATACGAGGTGCCTGGCGCGCTCGCGCTGGATTTTCGGCATTCAATCCCGGGTAGGCGACGCGGAGCTGATATCAAGGACCGTGCAGCTTGTCAAGATCTGCTCCGCCCAGTTTGTTCCAGAACTCGTGAAGAGGGCGCTGCCCGGGTTGGCGCTAGCTCATCTGCCGGTTCCTCCTTCGGCCATCGCCCGCAAGGTCGAGAGTCAGTATTTTGGAATCAGCAAGGCAGGGCCGTGCTGGGATCACATCGTGCAAACCAAGCGCGTAGGTGTTTATGTGCCGGGGGAACTACCGCAACCCGAAACTGAACTCCTGGTCATCCTGGAAAACTGAGAGGTTCGCATGGGGACACCGCCCCTGTCAACTGCGGGTGCAGGCAGCGTGACTCCTGCCGTCACCCAGCGAGGCGAAAACCTCGCACTGCTCTATCAGGAAATTCTTACCGCCATCGTCCGGTTGCGATTCAACCGTCAAGTGGTGACGGATGCGGGGGCATTTCGCGCGCAGATTCGGACGGCCATCGAATCGGCGCAGTCGGAAGCCGTCCGAAGGGGTTACAGCCCTGAGGACTCTCGCATGGCGGCATTTGCAGTCGTGGCCTTTCTGGATGAGTCGATTCTTAATTCTTCAAATGCTGCATTTTCGGACTGGCCCCGAATGCCGTTGCAGGAGGAGCTCTTCGGGACTCATCTTGCGGGTGAAATGTTCTATCAAGTCGTCGAAAGGCTGCTGAGCCGCAGGGACTCGGTGGATGTCGCCGATCTGCTGGAGGTTTATGCGCTCTGTCTCATGTTAGGATTTCGGGGCCGCTACAGTATGAGTGGGCCGGAGGCGTTGCGGCCCATGATCGAGGCCATGATGGAAAAGATCCACCGGGTTCGAGGAACTTCGTACATTCTATCGCCCGCCTGGGCGCCCCCCGCCGAATCAGTGCAAACGCGGGCTTCCGATCCCTGGGTCCTTCGCCTCCTGTTCGGCGTGGCAGCAACGTTCGTGCTGGCGCTGGCTCTATTCGTTGCCTTCACGGTCTCACTCGGCTCCGGCGCTTCTGAGCTGCACTCCATCACATCGCAAGCGATCCATTAGGGAGCTTCCATGCCGAATTCTCTAAAGTACTGGTTCGCGGCCGGCACATTGCTCGTGGCCTGGCTCCTGCTGGCTTGGTTTGCCGGGGCCTTGCTTCATTTGCAGGGAAGCAACCTTTGGGTCTTCCGCGCTGGTCTCACTTTAATCGGAATAGGCATCCTTGGAACGTTGCTGTGGTGGTTTCTTTCGAAGTCTGCGAGCAAGTCACAGCCAGCGGCTCAAACGGCTTCGACGGCGACAGCCAGCGGCAGGGCAGAGGAAATTGACCTGCTGGTTCGCGAGGCGGAATCACGCCTCCAATCGTCTCAGTTGGGTCGGGGAATGCGAGTCGGCAACCTCCCCGCCCTTTTTCTGGTGGGGGATTCCGGGTCGGGGAAAACAACCACAATCATCAGGTCCGGTTTGGAACCGGAGCTTCTTGCCGGACAAGTATTCCAGGACGGGTCCGTCATCCCCACGCGGGCAGTGAACCTGTGGTATGGAGGGCAGGCATTATTCGCAGACGCGGGAGGCGCGCTTCTTTCCGACCCCGCGCGCTGGGCCCGCCTGATCAAGTGCCTGGCTCCTGCCAGACTCAGGTCTGTGGTAGGAAAAGGACAACAAGCGCCGCGCGCCGCAGTGGTGTGTTTCGACTGCGAG
>Ga0070741_10010821_pt1 | contig 17077 bp, 11 predicted proteins | sample Coa_R1_4_FD_66440 | JGI IMG/M metagenome (GOLD analysis project Ga0070741, IMG submission 66440) | Surface soil microbial communities from Centralia Pennsylvania, which are recovering from an underground coalmine fire - Coalmine... | ecosystem: Environmental > Terrestrial > Soil > Unclassified ...
AGCTCGCGCGCGGCGAGGTCGGCGCGGGCGGCGCGACGACGGAGGTGACGACGATGCCGCAGCCGAGCGCCGCGCTACCGACGGCGCCCGACGCTCCGCCGGCCGCGCTCGAGCCGCCGTGGCGCGAGGTGCCCTATCGTTCGCCGCCCGGCTTTCCGCTGTGGATCGTCGTGCACACGTGGACCAACTACCTCGACCACCCGCCGAAGCTGAAAGCCGGCGACGACATCACGCTCCGCTTCTGGTCCACCGACGTGCTCGATCTCCACGACGTCACCTTCGCGCTGATCCACCAGGCGCTGCAGCCCTCCGTCTCCGACGACAAATGGATCGCCGAGCTGCGCTCGCAAAAGCGCGATCTCGATCGCCGCCAGCGCGAAGCCGACGATCAGGAGCGGCAGCGCAGGGAGCACTGCGCCGCGCACCACGAGGACCGCAGCTGCTGGAACGGGCTCTCGTACGAGGAGTACCACGCGCGGCTGAGCGCGCCGCGTCCGCCGCCGCGCGAGCCCGAGCCGCCGCGCGAGCCCGCGCCACGCGAGCCCGACGGTCCGCCGCCCGCGCTGCTCGCCGAGTCGCAGCCGCCGCAGCCGAGCGTGCACGCCGAGTGGATCCCCGGCTATTGGCACTGGGACGGTTTTCACTATGGCTGGATCGGCGGATTCTGGCGCGTGCCCGATTCGGACCTCGAGCAGCGCTTGACGGTGCGCGCGCCCGCGCCGCCGCCGCCACCGCAAGTGGAAGCGCAGACGCCGGCGCTGCGCGGCGCGACGTGGATCCCCGGCTATTGGCAATGGAGCGGGCACGGCTATGTCTGGGTGCGCGGCGCCTGGCGCGTGCCGCCGCCCGGCGTGCTCGAGTGGCAGCCGCCGCGCTGGATCGTCGACGGGAACGGCGTCCGCTTCGAGCCCGGCCGCTGGCGCGCTCGTTAGCCGTCGGAGTCGTCGCGGATCTGCTCGGCGGTCCACGCGCGTTCGAAAGTCACGTTCGACATGCGGTAGGCCTGGCGCACCGCCTCGGCGTCTTTGGCTTCGAAGACGCAGATGCGGCGCTTGCGATCGAGCGCGAGATAGCTGGTCACCCACGTCGCGTGCCGCTGGTCGAGGCACGGGCCGATGCGATCCGCGAGCTCGTCCCAGGCCTCGTCGGTGATCGGCGGATCGAACGCGTACTCGACGATGATGAGCGGCATGCGGGGCTCCTTGTCATTCGGTGAGGGGTAGCGCGAGGCCGAGCGCTTCGGCGATTCCAGCGGCGGCGCGGCGGGCGCGCGACGCGACGGTATAGCGATCGGCGATGCAGGGCAGCACCGTTTCGAGACGGCCGCGCGCCGCATCGCGATCGCCGGCGGCGAGATCGGTGCGCGCCAGCAGCATGTGCGCCAGCACCTGCTCGGTACGGCGATCGACGGCGGTGGCCGCCGCCAGCGCCTCGACGGCGCGGCGGCGCGCGGCCTCGACGTCGCCGGCCTCGAGCTCGAGCTCGGCGGCGGTGTTGAGCGCGTAGGCGAGCACGCTCTTGGCGTCGACCGCGCGCAGCTCCGCCAGCGTGCGTTCAATCTCGGGCCAGTCGGGCCGCCGCTCGAGCACGGACGCGAGCGCGCGCAACGCAGCACCGAATGGACGCTCGGAGCCTTCGCTCATCTTGGACGTGACGCGCTCGACCTCGGCGCACCAACGGAGCAGGTCGGCGGGACGGCGCCGCTCGAGCGCGATCTCGGCCAGCTCGAGCAGGCACATCGCCTGGCTCCAGTGATCGACCGTGTCGGCGTAACGCTCGACCGACAGCGCCAGCTCGACGGCCGCACCGTCGTAGTCGCCGAGGTGATGGCGCACCAGCCCGAGCGCCCAGCGCACTTCCGGAAGCGCCAGATGGTGCGCGTCCTCGATGGCGCGCGCCTCGCCGGCGAGGGCTTCGGCGCGCCGCACGTCGCGCTCGATCAGCACCAGGCAGCGGCTGGTGGTTGCGATGACGCGCGCCGCGGTCGTCGGATCGGCCGCCCGCGCCGCCTCGACCGAGCGAAGAGTCGAATCCTCGGCGCGGCGAAAGTCTTCTACGCGAAAATAGAGATAGGAGAGCAGCTCGAAGCCGAGTTGCACCGCGGCGGTCAGCCCCGCCGACTGCGACTCCACGGTCGCGCGCGAGATCGCCGCCTCGAGCGCGCGCGCGTCGCCCTCGCGGCGCGCGTGCACGCGCAGGGCGTAGAGCTTCATCTGGAGCGGCAGGCGAGCCGCGGCCGGCAGCGCCTCGCACTGACGCAGACCACGCAGCGCGAGCTCGTCGGCTTCCTCTTCGGCGAACAGGCGCAGGGCCCGCGCGCCGGCGGCCACGCACGCCCGCGCGGCCAGCTCGGCGGCGCCCGCGAGCGCGGCGTGGTGCGCGAGGTCCGAGGCGAGCGCGCCGTCCTCGTCGGCGAGCGGCTCCATCGCGCGCGCGATCTGTCCGTGCACGAGGCGGCGGCGCGGCAGCGAGAGACGGCGATAGGCGGCGTTGCGCACCAGATCGTGGACGAAGTCGTAGCGCGCGCCGTCGTCGCTCGAGCGCAGGATGCCGCCGCGCTCGAGCGTCTCGACGGCGGCGAGCAGCTCGGCGGCCGGGACTCCGCTCGCGCGATCGAGCAGCTCGGGGCTGAAGCTGCGCCCGAGCGCGGCGGCGAACGGCAGGAGCTCGCGCGCGCGCGGCTCGAGCCGCTCGAGGCGCTCGGCGATCAGCGCGTCGAGCCCCAGCGACGCGTCGCCGTCGCGGCCGGCGCGCGCCAGCTCGAGCGCGAACAGCGGGTTGCCCGCGGACTCGGCGAACACGCGGCTGGAATCGACGCCGGCGTCGACGCCGCGGGTGAGCGCCGTGATGTCCTCGCGCTCGAGCGGTCCGAGCTCGACGGTGCGCAGACGGCGATCGCGGCCGAGCGCGCGGATGAGCTTGAGCGCGGCGGCGTTGTCGGAGAGCTCGCCCGCGCGCGCGCCCGCGGCGAGGATCACACGGCCACCGAGCTCCGCCCGCGCCACCGACGAGAGCAGGGCCGCGGAGGACTCGTCGATCCAATGCAGATCGTCGAGCACCACGACCAGCGGCGCGCGCTCCGCCTCCTTGGCGAGCAACCGCGCGACCGCGGTGAACAGGCGCCCGCGATCGGCGTCGGCGTGGGCCGCGCCCAGGTCGGGACGCAGCGGCGCGAGATCGGCGCGCAGCCCCGCGTCGACGGCGGCGGCGGGCAGCGCGCGCAGCGCGTCGATCCACGCGCCGTACGGGCGCACCATCTCGGCCTCGAACGCGCGCCCCGCGAGCACGCGCCCTCCGGCGGCGGCGACGCGCGCGGTCAGCTCGGCGAACAGGCGCGTCTTGCCGACGCCCGCGTCGCCGGTGACCAGCAAGAGCTCGCCGAGCCGCCCCGCCGCGGCCGCCGCGATCAGCGCCTCGATGGTGCGCAGCTCGGCCGCGCGCCCGACGAACGGGAGCTGCGCGCCGCCGCCGGGCGCGCTCGCCTCGACGGGACGCGCGCGCGACGGCGCCGCCACCTCGACCGCGGTCGCGCGCGGCCGCGCGTTCAGCTCGTGACGCGCGCGCTCGAGCGGCCCGCTCGGCTCGGCCCCCAGCTCGCGCGCGAGCAGCTCGCGGCACGCGTCGATCTGCCGCATCGCCTCCTGACGGCGGCCGAGCGCGCCCAGGTGACGCACCACCTGCGCGTGCGCCGACTCGGCGAGCGGCTCGGCCGCGACCCACGCGCGCGCGTGCTCGAGCGCCTGCTCCGGCTCGCCCGAGAGCCGCTCGCACAGCGCCTGCAAGATCTCGACGCGCAGCGCGCGCGCCGCCTCGCGCCGCCCCTCGAGCCACGCCTGGTAGCGATAGCAGCCGGGCAGGTCGAGCCCGTCGAGCAGCTCGCCGCGAAACCGCGCCGCCGCCGCGCGCAGCGAGTCGAGCGGCGCCGAGCCGATCTCGCGCCCCACCGCGCCCTCGACGGCGCGAAGATCGACGTCGCCCTCGCCCGCGCACAGCTCGACTCGCTCGCGATCGGCGCGCAGCTCGACGCCGGCGAGCAGCGGCCGGAGCTTCGACAGGCTCCAGCGGAGCTGCGCGCGCGGATCGTCGGGACCCTCCCACAAGAGCTCGCACAGCCGCTCGCGCAGCGTGCCGCGCGGCTCGACGGCGAGATAGCCGAGCAGCGCGCGCGTCTTCTTCGACGCCGGCAGCGGCACCGGCCGTCCGTCGCGCACCACCTCGAGCTCGCCGAGCAGCCGAATCTGCGGCATCGGGCTCGAGTGTCGCTCATTCCCACGCCTGCGCCAACGCTGGCTCAAACGGTCGGCGCCCAAGCTGGTCGGCATGGAGGTGACGCGATGACGAACGCGCTCGACATGGCGAAGTTGGAACAGTTCCTCGGCAAGGTGGTCGGCGACGTCGGCGCTGCGATGAGCGCCGCGTTGGTGGTGATCGGCGACCGGCTCGGCTTCTGGCGCACGCTCGAGCGCGGGCCGCTCACGCCGGAGGAGCTGGCCGAGCGCAGCGAGTGCGCCGAGCGTTACTGCCGCGAGTGGCTCGACGCGCAGGCGTCGGCGGGCTACGTGGTCTACGACGCGGCCACGGGTCGCTACGCGCTCCCGCCCGAGCAGGCGGCCGCGCTCGCGCAGCCCGACTCGCCGGCGTTCGTGCCCGGGCTGTTCCAGGTGACGCAGGCGATCTGGGCGGCGGTCCCGACGATGATCGAGCGCTTCAAGACCGGCGACGGCTACGCGTGGGGCGAGCAGCACCCGTGCTTGTTCGAAGGCACCGAGCGCTTCTTCCGCTCGGGCTACATCGGCAACCTGGTGTCGTCGTGGCTGCCGGCGCTCGACGGCGTGGTGGCGCGCCTCGAGCGCGGCGCGCGCGTCGCCGACGTCGGCTGCGGCCTGGGCGCGTCGACGATCTTGATGGCGCAGGCGTATCCCAAGTCGACGTTCATCGGGTTCGACTCGCACGCGGGATCGATCGAGACCGCGCGCAAGCGGGCGCAGTCGGCCGGTGTCGCCGATCGGGTGAAGTTCGAGGTCGCGAAAGCCACCGACTATCCCGGCTCGGGCTACGACCTCGTGGCGTGCTTCGACTGCCTCCACGACATGGAGGACCCGACGGGCGCCGCCCGCCACGCGCGCAACTCGCTCGCCGCCGACGGAACGTTCCTCATCGTCGAGCCCTTCGCGCACGATCGCCCCGAGCAGAACCATCACGCGGTCGGCCGCGTCTTCTACTCCGCGTCGACGATGCTGTGCGTGCCGCACTCGCTCTCGCAAAAAGGGCCGGCGCTCGGCGCGCAGGCCGGCGAGGCGCGGCTGCGTGAGGTGGTGACCGCGGGCGGCTTCTCGCGCTTCCGCCGCGCGACCGAGACGCCGTTCAACCTGGTGCTCGAAGCGCGGCCGTGACCCCGCTCGCGCCAACACGAACGGCGCCTCCTCTGTTATGATCGTCGGCCGTGAGAGCGCTGGTTGCGTGGGCGGTCGTGCTCCTGGCCGCGGCCGCGTTCGCCGACGAGGGCGCGCTGCCCGCCGATCCCGACCTCGAGGTCGCGCGCCGCCACTTCGATCGCGGCACCGAGTTCTACAACCAGGCGCAGTACCCGCAGGCGATCGCCGAGTTCAAGGCGGCGAACGAGGCCAGGCCGCATCCCGACTTCGACTACAACATCGCGCGCTGCTACGACCGGCTCGGCGAGTGGGCGAACGCGCTCGCGTACTATCGCCGCTACCTCGCGGCCGTCGGCGACGCGCCCGACACCGACGAGGCGCGCAAGCGCGTGGCCGCGCTGACCGAGCGCCTGCGACGCGAGCAGCCGCCGCCCGCGCCGTCCGCGCCTGCGCCGCCGCCGAAGCGATTGCGCGTGCCGGCGATCGTCGTGGGCGCGGCCGCGGTGGTCGCGTTCGCCGTCGGCGGCGGGCTGTACGGCTCGGCGGCGGCGGATTTTCCCGCGCGCAAGAGCTACTGCGCGAGCCTGCCGCGCGAGTGCGTACCGTCGGAGTGGAGCGATCTCGCGGCGCGCTCGAACGCTGCGTACGCGCTGTTCGCGATCGGCGGCGCGCTCGCCGCCGCGGACGTCGTGCTCTGGGTGATCGATCTGAAGCGCTCGCGTGCCGCGCGGGCGCAGCTCTCGCCGGCGGCGAACGGCTTCGTGGTGCGCTTCTAATGATGCGCGCGCGGCTCGCCGCCTGCGCCGCGCTCGCGCTCGCCGGCTGCCTCGATCTCGACTCGCTCGATCACCTGCACGATCTCTCGGTCGCGCCCGTCGACGATCTCGCCGTCGCCGAAGGCGCCGCGCCGTTCAGGTGGACGCGCTCGTCGTCGGGGACGCCGCCGGGCGCGGTCACCACGTTCGCGATCGATCCCACGCAGCCGATGAACGTGTACGCGGGCGCGGTCGGCGGGCTGTATCGCAGCGTCGACGGCGGCGCGTCGTGGGCGCTGGCGTCGGGCGTCGCGCCCGCCACCGTCAACGCGGTCGCGGTCGATCCCGCGGCGCCGGCCAACGTCTACGCGGCGACGGCGAGCGGCGTGTACCGGTCGACCGACGGCGCGCAGACGTTCGCGCCGGCGAACGCCGGTTTCTCGTCGACGGCCGTGTACGCGCTCGCCATCGACGCGGCGTCGCACCGGATCTTCGCCGCCGCCGGCGCGACCGGCGTGCTCGAGTCCACCGACGGCGCGGCCACGTGGACGCAGGTGGGCGTCGCCGGCAGCGTGCGCGCGCTGGCGCTCGACCCGTCGGCGCCGACGACCCTCTACGCGGCGACGGCGTCGAGCGGGCTGTACCGCAGCAGTGACGGGGGCGCGCACTTCTCGGCGGTGAGCGCGCTGACCGAAAAGGATCTCACCTCGGTCGCGGTCGATCCGCGTTCGTCGCTGAACGTGTTCGTCGGCTCGAAAGCGGGCGTGTATTTCTCGGTGAACGGCGGCACGACGTGGAGCGCGGCGACGACGGGACCGACCGGCGAGATCGCGGCGGTCGCGATCGATCCGGCCGCGTCCGTGGTGTACGCCGGCGGCGCGACGACGGGCGTGTTCCGCTCGACCACGCTCGGCGCGACGTGGCAGGCGCTCGACACCGGCTTGCCGGTCAACCTCGCGATCGCGGCGCTCGCGATCAATCCCGCCGCGCCGGCGACGCTGCTCGCCGCCACCACCGCCGGCGCGTTTCGCTCGAGCGACTCCGCCGCGCACTGGGCGCCGTCGGTGACGGGGCTCGACAACACGTTCGTGCTCGCGCTCGCCTCGGATCCCACTTCGTCGAACAACCTGTACGGCGGCGCGCTCACCGGCGTGTTCCGCACCGGCAACGCCGGCGCGAAGTGGACCTCGCCGTCGACCGCGCCGCTGCCGGTGTTCGCGTTCGCCGTCGATCCGACCACGCCGTCGAACGTCTACGCGGCGACCGCCATCGGCGTCGCGAAGAGCACCAACCACGGTTCGACCTTCGCGCCCGCGGGCGCCGGCATGCCGCCGTTCGCCGTCGTGCTGGCGCTGGCGATCGATCCCAACAAGCCCGCCGAGCTCTACGCCGGCACCGAGTTCGTCGGGATGTACAAGAGCACCGACGGGGCGGCCTCCTGGTCGCCGGTCGACAGCGGGCTCACGTTCGTGAACGCGCTCGCGTTCGACGGCGCGACCAGCACGCTCTACGCCGCGGGCCTCGGCGCGAACGACGGCGGCGTCGAGAGCGTGGTGCGCTCCACCGACGGCGGCGTGACGTTTCAGTCGGCGAACGCCGGCTTCACCTCGCCGGTGACCGCGTTCGCGCTCGACGGCAAGACGGCCGGCCTCGCGTACGCGGCGACCAACGGCGGCGGCGTGTTCAAGACGACCGACGGCGGCGTGAGCTGGGCGCCGTCGAACACCGGTCTGTCGAACACCGCGGTCAACGCGATCGCGGTCAATCCGTTCGCGCGCGCGGTCGTGTACGCGGGCACGCCGTCGGGCGTGTACCAATCGCTCGACGCCGGCGCGACCTGGGCGCGCGTGAACGACGGGCTGTTCAACCTCGACGTGCGCGCGCTGGCGGTCTCGCCCGACGGCGTCGTGTACGCGGGCACGGCCGGTGACGGCGTGTTCGTCGGGCCATGAGCGCGCGCGCGATCGCCGGCTGCCTCTTGCTCGCGTCGTGCGGCTACGGTCCGCCGCTCACGCTCGCGTGTCAGGACGTCGCCCAGGCGCGCTGCGCAAAGCGCGCGAGCTGTTCCGACGGCGGGTCGATCGTGATGATCTTCGGAGACCAGCAGACCTGCCTGCAGCGCGAACAGCTCGCGTGCATGCTGCAGTCGCAGGCGCCGGGCGTGAACGCGGCGCCGCTCGCGCTCGAGGCGTGCGCGATCGCGTTCGAGCAGGTCACGTGCGCCGATTTCTTCGCGACCCGGATCCCGGCCGCGTGTCCCGCCGTCGGGACGCGCGCGATGGGCGCGCCGTGCGCGTACGACCCGCAGTGCGCGAGCGGCTACTGCGGCGCGAGCAAGACCGCCGTCTGCGGGGCGTGCGCCGCGCCGCCGGTCGCGGGCGCGCCGTGCGTGAGCTCGAACTGCGCGCGCGGATTCCAGTGCCCGCCGCGCACGTTCACCTGCGCCGATGTGCCGCTTCAAGGCATGCCGTGCGACTTGAGCGCGATGCCGTGCGGCGCCGACCTCGCGTGCGTGAGCGTGAACGGCGCGGCGCCCACGTGCGAGCCCGCGCTCGGCCTCGGTGCGCCGTGCGGCGGCGCGCTGGGCAACTGCGACACGACGCGCGGCCTCGTGTGCGACGGCATCTCGGCGTCGACGCGCGCGTGCCGGCCGCTGCCGTTTCTCGGCGACGGCAAACCGTGCGGCATACTGCCGAACGGCACGATCGCGAGCTGCGCCGCCGGCGGCTGCTACGGCGACGCGGGCGTCGCGCCGGTCGGCGAGTCCGGCGCGTGCAAAGCGAACGCGGCCGACGGCCAGCCGTGCGACGCGACGCTGGGCCCGGAGTGCGTCCATCCCGCGCGCTGCATCGTCACCGGCGGATCCACCGCCGGCATCTGCACGCTACCGTCGCCCGCGAGTTGCGGCTGATCGGGTTGGGGAATTCGTGGAGCTACTGGTCGAGCTTGCGGATCGAATCGCCGCGGCGCAGCCTTCCGGCGACGACGACGCGCGCGTTGACGCCGCGCAGGCGGAGCTCGCGGCCGACCGGAGTGTTGACCCAGCGCTGGGCATCGATGCCGAATCGCGCCGCAAACTTGGCACAACCCGTGTGCGGCACCGCGGTGATTTCGACCACCGCCGAGCCGAGGACGAGGCGGCTGCCCGGCGGCAGGTTGGATGTCGAGAGATCGAGATCGACGTACAACTGATCCCCCGCGCGCGGCCACTCGGCGCGATCGCCAGCGATCGCCGTGATCGCGCGCGCGGACATCAGCGTCAGCTGCTGATCGGGATTCGGCGACCCATCCGGCGTGCGGCGGCTCTTGCGCCAGCTCCACATATCGCCGACCAGCCCGCGCGTCAGATCGAGCTCGGCCTCGTCGACGAGCTCGCGCTCGTTCTCGGCTGGCCGGCGAGCGATGAGCTCGATCGTTCCGACGTCGCGCGGCGACGCGCGGATCAGGTCGAGCGAGAGGTCGAGCTCTTCGATCGCACGCGCGCCCATTCCGCTAAGATGCCACGTACCGTCCTTGACGGTGCTGGGATCTCCTCGTCGGAATCCAAAGAGGTGAGGACCGCTCATGACACCCATGTCAATCGACGATTGCCAGGCTTGGTGCAATCGGCGAGGTGTTGCTGCCTCTAAAAAGCAACACCTGGACTTCATCGGAGATTCGCACCTGGTCGAACTGGCGCTCCCTCGCATTGGGCGCGACTGCGTCGGTCTGAGCAACATTCTGAGCACGCAACTCGAGGGTGACCATCACCCAGAGACGTTGCTTTGGCTCACGGAGTACGGAATGTGGAGTGACTCGTATGAGACCGTGGGGATAAAGCTTTGGACCCAGATGTTTCGAGGCTACGGGTATCAGCAGGAGTCAATCAGGCCGACAGAAGGGCTCTTATTCGCGGAGGCCGAGACCGACGATCAGCGGGCGTTTCTCTCGATCCCGCTGATCCTTCAATGGGACGCGGCGCTGGTGCCGGTGCACGGCAAGTATCTCGTCCGAATGACCCACCACGGTCAGGTGCAGTTCAAGACGAAAGATGACGCCCTCGCCAAGACCTTCGCCGATATCGTCGAAGCTTGGAAAAGAGGTGGCTAGCAACTGACGTTACTGACGCGCTTCGAGCGCGCGGACCAGCGCGACCAGCGCCGACAGCCGGCGGCCGCCGCGGCCGTCGAGACCGAGCGGAGCGACCGGCGCGCCGAACCCCGCGACGCACTCTTCGAGCGTGCCGCCACGCGGGCGCACCGACGGCGAGAGCTCGCCGCGCAGATCCATTCGCCGCCTCGGCAGCAGCACGCCGTCGGCCGCCGCCAGCTTTGCGTAGAAGCAGCCCCACTGCACCAGCACGTCGTCGTCGCGGGAGAACGCGCGCCACGATCGCCGCCACTCCTCGACGGTGCCGCCGGCCATCAGCCGCGCGGCCGGGAGCTCGAGGTGCTGCGGCGTGAGCGGCGCCAGCGGCCGTCGCGGCGCCACCACGGCTTCGTAGAGCGCGCCGGTCGACGGGCGGCAGGCGACGAAGTGGACGATCTCCGGATCCTGGCGCGCCGGATCGCGAATCGGCCAACCGTTGGCCTCGCCCTGGACGCAGACGAGCCGCGACCAGTCGGCGGCGAGCCGCGTCGACGGCGTCGACGGCGATCGATCGCGCGCCCGCGGTTCGCCCCGATGGTGCCGATTCGCTCGAACCTCGGTCGCGAACTGAATTTGCCGATCGACCATGGCGCGGAATGGATCGAGCAACGGATCGAACGGCTCGCCGTCCGGCTCGAGGACGTTGAGCGCCTCGGTGAGCGCCTCGATGGTCGAGACGCAGAAGTCGGCGGGCTCGCGGCGGATGCGGTAGTCGCTCGGACGCCGCGGCGTGAACGCGACGCGCGGCAGCGCCGCGAGCGCGGGATTCACCCGCACGAGCTTGCGCGCCTGCGACCACGTGCCGTCGACGACCACCAGCGTGATCGGCTCGTCCGTCGGCAGCTCGCGGAGGTCGCGCGCGCCGGCGCCGGGAAACAGGAGATAGCTCGGCGCGCCGCTCGCCAGCGTCGAGGCGACCACCGGATCGGCGGAGAAGTCGACGCCCACGCGCAGGATCGAGCCGGGCAGCGCGAGGTGCGCCATGCGCGCGGTGCCGATGCCGACGTCCCGCTCGCGCGGATGCTGCAGCACGAGCACGCGCGTCCGCGTCGCCAGGCTCGGCAGCACGGCGCAATAGCAGACGACCGCCGGGCGGCGGCAGTGGGCGCACATCGCGCGCGGCGCGCGCGTCACCGGGCGGCCTTTTGCCGGCGAAGACTCTCGAGGCGCGGCGGCTCTGCGAGCGCGAGCTCGAGCGTTCGCGCGCGCCGGCACATGCGCGCCGAATGATCGACGCCGACCGCGTCGAGGCCGAGCGCATTCGCCACCGCCAGCACCGTGCCCCAGCCGCAAAAAGGATCGACGACGGTGCGGGTGCTGGTTTCGCCGCGCACGAACCGGCAAGCCTCGACGCAGGCGTTCACCCCCATCGACTTTTTTCCCGGCTGAAAGCCGCCGTCGGGCAGCACGTCGGCGGTGGCGCGACGAGGCGGCCGCGGCGCACGTGCGAACCCGAGCAGGTGGGCGTAGCTCGCCCGCCCCGACGTCGCGGTCCCGGGCGGCAGGCGGCAAACGATCTTGTGGAAGAGCGGCGTCATCCCGGCCTCGTCGGCCGCGCGGGCGACGAGCGCGCCCTTGTCGATCCAAGCGCCGTGATGCCGGATGTCACTCTGAAAGAAAATCGCCGCGCCCTCGTCGGGGACTACGTGCATCGCCGCCGCCGCGGCGGCGACGAACCAGCGCCGCCATCCGTCGAGCCCGAGCCCCGGCAGCTCCGAGACGTCGGGCAGCGAGGTCACCAGGCTCGCGCCGGGGATGCGTCCCTGCGCGCGCAGCCACGCCACCGCCTCGCCGTGGTGAACGACGCGTCGCGCGCGCGCGGCCGGCTCGATCGACATCGAGTCGCAGCGTATCGCATTATTCCGGCAGCCGGCACCAGGCGCGGAGGCGCGCGTTCGGCGTCTCCGCGCGACGGAGCGATCAGATTGACCAACAAACTGCCTGGTCGAACTGTCGAGCGCGCTGCCTCGCGTCTGGCCGGCAGGGGCTCGTCGCGTGGCGCGCCGGTTGCTACCGATGCGCGCGATGGGCAACCCAAGCGATCGCGCAGCGACGGACGCCGAATTGGCTCAGCTCGGGTGGAGCGATCTCGATCGCTCCGACGGCGGCGAGCACGACCAGCTCAAGCAGGATCCGCGCATGCGCATGCTCATGCTGGCCCGCGCGCGCAAGCGCCGCGATCAGCTCAAGGCGCAGCAGAGCGCGGCGACGACCGAGAAGCGCAAGCAGGAGGCGCAAGCCGTCGATCACCCCGAGGCCGCCGAGGTCGACGGCGTTCCGACCGGCTCGCAGGTGCACTACGACGACGACAACGCCGTCGAGATCACCAAGAACGAGCACGGCCCCGCCAAGTACGGTTACAAGGACGGCAAGGTCACCCGCGACAACACCGACACCACCACCACCACGCTCGGCGATGAAAAAAAGGTCGACGAAAAAAAGAGCACGACCGCGGTCGGCGCCAAGGGCGCGAGCTACGAGCGCGGCGCGAGCCACCAGGTCAACGAGGGCGAGGTCTCGCACAAGACCGAGGTGAGCGGCGGCGTCGACGTCGATTACGCCGAGGGCGCCAAGCTCAAGGGCCACCACGAGGTCGAGGCCGGCGTCGGCGAGAACAAGCAGAAGAAGGCGACCGACGCCTCGGCGGGCGTCGACTGGAAGGGAAACGTCAGCGGCGAGGTCGGCCGCACCAACGCGCACGAGACTGAAAAAGGATCGCAGGAGACGACCAAGAAGGCCGGCTTCAGCACCGAAGGCGGCGGACAGATCAAAGCGGGGGTGGGAAAGAAGACCGTCGAGAATCAAATGGGCCCCGACGGAAAACCGGTGATGGGCGAGGACGGCAAGCCGGTCGTCGCCTCGTCGAAGAGCACCGACGCGAGCGGTCACGTCGGCCGCGAGGGCGCCGGCGCCGACGTGAGCCACGCGCGCACCAACGCCGCCGGCACGACGCACTCGGTGAACGCCGGCGCCGACGTGAACTGGAAGGAGGGCTCGGCCACGGCGCACGCCGGCTACAGCATGATGACCAAGGGCGGCACGTCGGTGAAGGCGACCGTCCACGCCGGCCGTACGGTGCACGCGAACGATCCGGTGAAGGTCGGCGATCACTACGAGGTCACGTACATGGTGACGAACAGCGTCGGTGCGGGCGCCGGCGCGAGCAAAGGCCCCGTCGGCGGCAGCGTCAGCGTCGATCATTCGAACTTCCACAGCGGCGTGCGCGAGTTCAAGGACCTCGAGAAGGCGAACGAGTTCAAGGAGCACGCCGCCGAGAAGATCGACGATCCCGCGGATCCGACGTCGGCGCAGGGCGCGATGGCGATCCCGATCGGCGAGACGCGCGGCATGGGCTCGACCGACTCGGTCGGCGCCAGCGGCCAGGTCAACATCGAGTTCGCCAGCGTCGGCGCCTCGCACACCAAGACCAACACCAACGAGGTCGACGTGCACCGCGTCTCGGAGAAGCTGTTCGACGTCACCGTCATGGTCGCCGCCGGCAAGGGCACCGACGTCACCGCCGACGCGAAGTTCTTGAGCGACAGCAAGGGCGGCTCGTCGAACTCCTACAAGGCGGTCACCGCGCGCTTCGACCTTTCCACCAAGGAGGGGCAGGCCGCGTTCTCGAAGTTCTGCAAGGACCGCGTCCCGCCGACGAGCGGCGGCAAGCTGATGCGCACCGAGGACGGGGAGAGCCAGGAGGAGCACGACAAGATCGCCGTCGCCGGTATGGGCAAGGCGCAGTGGCAGCAGGAGACCAGCGAGAAGCACGTGCAGGACGAACAGGGCAAGCACGATCAGTTCGAGGGCAAGAAGTCGCACGATCAAGATCCGAGCTGGATCGCCAAGCACGTCTTCGGCGACGACGAAGAGCACTCGAGCATGCAGATCGACTCGCGCATGGAGAACGGCAAGGAGGCGGGCTACACGCTCACCGGCCACGTCAGCGGCGGCGACGGCGAGTACAACCGCAAGACCATGGGGCAGGTGTTCTCCGACAAGAAGCACGACGGCGGCGCCAAGGCGTCGGGCGATTGGACGCTGACCGCCGACGTCGATCTGCGCACGCTGCGCGAGCTCGAGAAGGTCTCGCCGCAGCTGCGCGAGGCCAAGACGCGCGAAGACAAGATGCGCGTGCTCAGCAAGCTCATGGCCGACGGTGGGACGCGCATGGCGGCGGGCCTTCAGCACAGCGAGCTCGGCTGGGATCTCGAGCTGCAAGGCGATCCGAACTTCCCCGGCCACGCGGGGCGAGTGGCGCTGGAGACGCTGGTCAAGCAATACAACGCGGCGCTCGCCAGCAATCCGGGCGCGGCGGCCGACATCACCAAGCAGAGCGAGATGCAGATCCAGCTGCTCGAGGCGCGGCGCGCGCACGTGGCCGATCCCAAGCGCTACACCGATCTCCCCGAAGGGCTGCGCGAGGAGCAGCTCAAGATCATCGATCGCCACATCGATCAGTTCGAGCACGTGCGCCACTCCGCGCTCCTCGAGGCGGTGAAGAACAAGCCGGGCGAGAGCGTGAAGCAGGTCAAGGCGCGCGAGGCCGACGCGCACGGCTACGACAAAATGCCGCAGGAGCAGCGCGAGCAGGCCAAGCTGCGCGACAAGATCGCCGACAACGACAACGAGCTCGGCACCTATACGTCGCTGGTCAACACGGCCTACGGCGCGCTCGACAAGGTTTCGCCCGAGCGGGGCGATCCGTTCCAAAAGACCAACCACGGGAGCGCCGGGAACAAGGCGCCGCTCGACGCCTTCAAGCGCAGCTGGGCCGATGCGAAGGCGATCATCGAGTCGGTGATGGCGCTCAATCAGCCGATCGATGAGCTGCGCCTCCACCTCGTGGCCGACGTGAGCTCGCAGGCGGTCCAGGTCCAGTACGCGCGCAACATCACCATCCTGCAGGCGCAGAAGCTGACGCTGACCCAGGCGCTCTACGACAAGCTGCGCGAAGCGGCCGAGCACCGGAAGCCGATCACCACCGCGCAGGCCATCAATGCCGACAAGCAATTCTGGGACACGATTCCGGGCAGCAGCGACGACGACGGCGCCTGATCGCGGCGCGGCGTAGTAAGATCTCCGCGTGGCCGCGGATGACACGACGTCGCTCCCCGGCGCAGCCGACGGCGAGGGCGATGGGCCTCCGCCGGGCGGCACCATCGGGCGCTTCGTCGTCATCGGGCTGCTCGGCCGCGGCGGCATGGGCGTCGTGCTCTCGGCGTACGACCCGGTGCTCGATCGCCGCGTCGCGCTCAAGCTCCTGCGCCCCGGCGCGTCGAGCGGCGATCGCGAGAGCGAAGGGCGCGCCCGCCTGCAGCGCGAGGCGCAGGCGATGGCCAAGCTGTCGCACCCGAACGTAGTCGCGGTCCACGACGTCGGCGCGGTCGCGGGGCAGCTGTTCATCGCCATGGAGTTCATCGACGGGCAGACGCTCAAGGCGTGGCTCGCGGGCGCGCGCCGCGGCTGGCGCGAGATCGTGCGCATGTTCGCCGCCGCCGGGCGCGGGCTGCAGGCGGCGCACGCCGCGGGGCTGGTGCACCGCGACTTCAAACCCGACAACGTGCTCATCGGGCACGACGGGCGCGCGCGCGTCGGCGACTTCGGTCTGGTCAGCGTCACGCGCGCGAGCGGCGGCGCGGACGCGCGTGAGCCCGGCGCCACCCGCCAGGGCGCGGTGCTCGGCACGCCCGGCTACCTGCCGCCCGAGCAGCTGCGCGGCGAGGCGAGCGATGCGCAGTCGGATCAGTTCTCGTTTTGCGTCGCGCTCTACGAGGCGCTCTACCAGCAGCGGCCGTTTCCCTCCGACGCCGACGGCTACAAACAGGCGGCGCTCGGCGGTGACGCGCTCGCGCCGCGCAAGAGCGACGTGCCGCGCTGGCTCGGCGACGTGATCTTGCGCGGCCTGCGCCCGCGGCGCGAGGAGCGCTGGCCGACGATGAGCGCGCTGCTCGTCGAGCTCGAGCGGGATCCCGAGCGCACGCGGCGGCGCGCGACGCGCGTAGGCGCGGTGGTGCTCGCGCTCGCGGCGCTCGCCGCCTTCGCTCGCGTCGTGCAGAAGCAGCGCGCGGCCGTGTGCGGCGACGCCTCGGCGCGGCTCGCCGGCGTGTGGGACGCCGGCCGCCGCGCGGCGTCCGAGCGCGCGTTCGTCGCCACCGGGCTGCCGTTCGCCGGCGAGACGTTCGTCAAGGTGGCGGCGTCGCTCGACCACTACACCGGCGAGTGGACGGCGATGCACGAGGAGGCGTGCCGCGCGACGCGGGTCGAGGGCCGCCAATCGGATAGCCTGCTCGACCTGCGCATGGCGTGCCTCGAGCGGCGGCGCGCGACGCTGAGCGCGCTCACCGACGAGTGGAGCCGCGGCGTGGACGCCGAGGCGCTCGCCAACGCCATCCACGCCGCGTCGGCGCTGCCGCCGGTCGACGAGTGCGCCGACGCGCGCGCGCTCACGGAGCGCGTGCCGGCGCCGAGAGACGCAGCCGCGCTGGCGGCCATCGACGCCGCGCGCGCGCACCTCGATCGCGCGCGCGCCCTCGGAGACGCGCGCCGTCTGCGCGAGGCGCGGGCGCAGGCGGAGCAGGCGCGCGCCGAGGCCGAGGCGACCGGGTTCTTGCCCGTGCGCGCCGAGGCCGCGCTGCTGCTCGGCCGCCTGATCCACGAGTTCGCCGAACCGGGCGCGGTCGCGCCGCTCCAGGACGCCGCGCGGCTCGCCGAGCAGGCGCGTGACGATCGCCTCGCCGCCGACGCGATGATCGAGCTCACCGGCGCGATGGCCGACGGTGGGCTGGCGCCCGCGGCGGTGCTGCTGTCGCCGGTGGC
>Ga0070741_10010822_pt1 | contig 17075 bp, 17 predicted proteins | sample Coa_R1_4_FD_66440 | JGI IMG/M metagenome (GOLD analysis project Ga0070741, IMG submission 66440) | Surface soil microbial communities from Centralia Pennsylvania, which are recovering from an underground coalmine fire - Coalmine... | ecosystem: Environmental > Terrestrial > Soil > Unclassified ...
CGCCCTCGACTTCGACCCGCGCGCCCGGAAAGCCGCGCTCGATCAGTTGCTTGATGTCTTCCGGCTGCATAGAGACCAATTATCGGGGCATTTGAGGGTATTGCAAGAGCAGCGCTGATCGGCGGGCCCGCCGACCGCTTTATGGCGCTTTTTGGAAGATACCCGAGGAGGCCGTAGCGCCCTTTCGCACTGTGAGTCGAGTTGGTAATGAATTGTACTTGCGGTTCCCGATCGCTCCGGGCAGCCGCTCCTGCGCATCCATGCGCCCGCGGCACCAACACTTCCCTGGTGTGGCATCCTGCTCCCGCGACATTCGCACATGCCTGAACCGCAAGTAAAATCATACGTCGGCCGGTTATTACATCGACGGAATCGCGGCCGCGCGATCGCCTCTAATCCCGCAGCCGGTACCCAATCTTCAACAGATACAGCGTAATCCCGGAGAGCAGCACAAAAAATCCCGCGACGACGCCGAAGCTGAGCCAAGGGCTGACGTCGCCCACGCCGAAACAGGCGTAACGGAAACCGTCGATCGCGTAAAAGAACGGATTGAGGTGCGACAGCTCGCGCCAAAAGTCGGGCAACGCGCGCAGCGAATAGAAGACCCCGCTCAGGAACGACAGCGGCAGAATGACGAAATTCTGGAAGCCGGCGAGCTGGTCGAACTTGAGCGCCCAAACCCCGGCGATGACGCCGAGCACCGCGGGAACGGCGGCGCCCAGAACCGCAAACAACAATAAGGCGATCGGATGCGCGATGCCCACGCTCGTGAAGGGCAGCGCCACCAGATAGACCCCGAGCCCCACCAGCAGGCCGCGCAGGATGGCGGCCGCGACAAACGCCACGAAGAATTCCAGATGCGACAGGGGCGCGAGCAGAATGAAGACCAGGTTCCCGGTGATCTTGGATTGAATCAGGCTCGAGGAGCTGTTGGCGAAGGCGTTTTGAATCACCGACATCATGACGAGGCCCGGCACGAGAAAGTCGGCGTAACTCACGCCCGGGAACACGCTCACGCGGCCCGAGAGCGCCTGTCCGAACACCGCGAGATACAACAGCGCGGTGACGATCGGCGCCCCGAGCGTTTGCAGCAGGACCTTCAGGAAGCGCAACACTTCCTTGTAGAACAGCGTGTACACGCTGCGCCAGTTCATCGCGTGCGTCCTCGTGTCAGTTCGACGAACACGTCTTCGAGATCCGCTTCTTCCATCTCGATGTCTTTCACCACGGCGCCTTCGCCGCGCAGCGCATCGAGCACGGCGATGATGGAGTCGCTGTCTTTTTCGAGCTGCAGCTCGATGCGGTTGCCCTCGAGGCGGCGCAGTTTCGCGACGAGCGCCGGCGGAACGACTTCGAGCGGGCGTTCGGTGGTGAGCGCGAGCTTGAGCGTGCGGCCGATGCCGCGCGCCATCAGGGCGCGCGTGGTGTCGAGCGCGACCACTTCGCCGCGATCGATGATGGCGATGCGATCGCAAAGCGCCTCGGCCTCCTCGAGGTAATGCGTCGTCAGCACGATCGTGTGACCCTGCGCGTGCAGGCGGCGCACGAATTCCCACAACGACTTGCGCTGCTCGACGTCGACGCCGGCGGTCGGCTCGTCGAGCACGACCACTTCCGGTTTGTGCACCAGGGCCTGCGCGATCATGACGCGCCGCTTCATGCCGCCGGAGAGCGTGCGCATATTGGCGTCGGCCTTGTCGCTGAGCCGCAGGGACTGCAGCAGCTCGTCGATCCAGGCGTCGTTATGGCCGAGGCCGAAATACCCGGACTGGATGCGCAATACTTCCCGGACCGTGAAAAAAGGATCGAATACGACTTCCTGCGGGACGACGCCGAGATGGCGCCGCGCCCGGCGATAATCGCGGATCACGTCGCAACCGAGCACGCGCACGCTGCCTTCCCGGAAGCGCGTGAGCCCGGCCACGATATTAATGAGGGTGGATTTACCGGCGCCGTTCGGCCCGAGCAGGCCGAAAAACTCGCCCTGCCGGACGGTCAGGTCGATGCCCTTGAGCGCGTGAACCGTGGGGTAACGTTTGTGAAGCGCTGCAATCGCGATCGCGTCGCGCACTGCCACCTATTGTCTTATCAGTCGCTATTGTTATTGACGCCGAGCGTCTGGCTCAGTCCGTTTACTCGAATCAACGAGCGCACTTGCTCGGGCACGTTGATGAGCCGACATTCCCGGCCCCTGTTCCGCGCCAGGCGCAACCACTCGACCAGAAGCGCGAGCCCCGCGCTGTCGGCGCGGCTCGCTTCCTTGAGATCGATTGTAATGGCGCCGCCGGCCTTGTCGATCCAGGGAGCGCTTTGATTCAGCAGGTCGGGCACCGTATCGAACGTCAGCGCCCCGTCGACGGCGAGCATGTCGTCGCCGCGCGGCACCGCACGGCCCTGCTCCGCGCGCGCCGTCGCGATCACTTTCCGCCGCTCGCCTTGGGGCCGATGGCGTTCGGATCGACCTGCCCGCGCCGGTTGGCGTCGCTCAGGCTCGCGATCAAGGCGTCCAATCCCTGGGCGCGTATCTTTTCGGCGTAGGTCGTCTGATAGTTGGTCACCAAACTCACTCCGCCGACGCTCACGTCATAGACTTTCCAGCCGGGATTGGAACGGTAAAAGCTGTAGTTAATCGGCACGTTCTGCCCGCCGGGTTGGACCACTTCGGTGCGCACCAGCACCTGCTTGTCGTCGGGATTGGCGCGGAACGGCAGCAACCGTATCTCTTCGTTGTTGTACTTGAGCAGTGCGGTCGCGTACGTGCGCACCAGCAGATCGCGAAACTCCTTCACGAAGCGCTCGCGCTGCTCCTCGTTCGCCTCGCGCCAGTAACGGCCGAGCACGGCGCGCGACATCACGCGAAAGTCGAAATACGGCAGCACTTCCTTGTCCACCATCGCATAGAGCTTTTGATGATCGCGCTCATACACGTCGCGATTGGCCTTGATGAGCTCGATAATGCGGTTGGATACCGTCTTCACGAGCTGATCCGGCGATTGCGCCGGCGGCGCCGTCGTTTCCGCCGCGACGGCGCCGAACGACAGCCACAAACAGGAGAGAACCATTAGCGCGCGTTTCATGCACATCCCTCGAGATCGGATCGTCACGACTTTCATACCGCCTTCCCGGCGCAACCTTCCACGGCCTTGTTCACACCGCTCGGCGTCGCCGAAAATTTCCGCTTCATCCTGCTAGCGCGGCAGCGGAGCCGGGCCCCCGGCTTTGCCGTTGCCCGCCGGCGGCGGCGTCTCCGACGCCTTGCTGAACAAGAACTGCCCGATCAACTTTTCCAGTACCACCGCCGACTGGGTCGTTTGGATCTTGTCGCCGTTCTTTAGATACTCCTCCGCGCCGCCCGGTTCCAGGCCGACGTATTGTTCCCCGAGTAACCCTGACGTCAGGATGGCCGCACTCGAATCCGTCGGAATCCGATTGTAACGGCCGTCGAGGTCCATGGTCACGACGGCCTGATAGCGCTCATTGTCGAAGCTGATGCCCGAAACCCGCCCGACCCGCACACCCGCCATGGTCACCGCCGATTTCACTTTCAGACCACCGATATTGTCGAAGTTCGCCCGCACCTGGTAACCATCCATGACGTCGGCGGTCGTCAGATTGCCGACTTTGAAGGCGAGCATGGCGAGCGCGAGAATACCGACGGCGACGAATAAACCCACCCAGATCTCGAGCGTCTTTCTACGCAACATACTAGACCTCTCCTAACGTCAACGCCGTCAAAATAAAGTCGATTCCGAGCACCGCCAGCGAAGAATAAACCACGGTGCGGTTGGTCGCCGTCGCCACGCCCTCCGACGTCGGCACCGCGTCGTAGCCCTCGAATACCGCGATCCACGTTACGGTAACGCCGAAGGCCACGCTTTTGATTACGCCGTTGACGATGTCGTCGCGGAAATCCACCCCGCTTTGCATCTGCGACCAGAAGGCGCCCGCATCGACGCCGAGCAATCCGACGCCGACGATGTGCCCTCCCAGCACGCCGACCGCCGAAAATAACGCCGCGAGGAGCGGCATGGCGATAATGCCGCCGGCAAAGCGCGGCGCGATCACGCGCGTGATGGGGTTGACCGCCATCATCTCCATGCCCGCGAGCTGCTCGGTCGCTTTCATCAGCCCGATCTCGGCGGTGAGGGCCGAGCCGGCGCGACCCGCGAACAGCAGCGCGGTGACGACGGGTCCGAGCTCGCGCACGAGGGAAAGCGCGACGAGTAAACCCAAGGACTCCTCGGCGCCGAACCGCACGAGGGTGTTGTAGCCTTGAAGTCCGAGCACCATGCCGACGAAGAGCCCCGATACCATAATTATAAGCAGCGTGAGGACGCCGACGGCGTAGATCTGCTGCACCACGAGGAAGAAACGCCGGAACAGCGGGCCCGAACCCGCCGCCACGTCGTACAGGAACAACGTCGCGCGCCCCAGGCGTTCGACGCTGTTCAGCACCCCCGCGCCCAACTGTTGAATCGCGTTCACTCGCTGCGCTCCTCCAGCAAATCTTTCAGGTAATCACTCGCCGGATGCTGATACGGCACCGGCCCGTCCGGCAATCCTTCCATGAACTGGCGCACGTGCGCGGAAGACGAACGCTGCAGTTCTTTCGGCGTGCCTTCGCCGATGATGCGCCCCTCGCCGACGATGTAGGCGTAATCCGAGATCATGCACGTCTCGACCACGTCATGCGATACGACAATCGACGTGATGCCGAGCGTTTGATTCAACTCCTGTATCAGTTTCGCGATTACGCCCTTGGAGATCGGGTCGAGCCCGGTGAACGGCTCGTCGTACATGATGATCATGGGTTCGAGCGCGATGGCGCGCGCCAGCGCGACGCGCCGGGCCATGCCGCCCGAAAGCTCCGAGGGCACGAGATCGCGCGCGCCGCGCAGGCCCACGGTCTCGAGCTTCATGAGCACGACCGTGCGCAGCAAATCTTCCGGCAAGCGCGTGTGCTCGCGAATGGGAAAGGCGACGTTCTCGAATACGGTAAGGTCGGTAAAGAGCGCGCCCGTCTGGAACAGCAATGCCATGCGCTTGCGCAGCGCGTAGAGATCGTCGGTATCGAGATCGGGCACCGACAATCCGTCGACGACGACGCGCCCCGCGTCCGGACGGATGCGCCCGCCGATCAGATTGAGAATCGTGGTCTTGCCGCTGCCGCTGCCGCCCATGATGGCGGTAATCCGGCCGCGTTCGGCGTGCAGCGTGAGTCCGTTGAGGATGCGGCGCTCGCCGCGAGAGAAGACGACGTTATCGAGGGTAACCAGGGCTTGGTCGGCGCGCTCGGGCGGGCGGCTCTCCTTCGCGTCGCGCTTGCCGGGGGTGGGTCGTTTCAATCCGGTTCCCTTTGCTCGCATCTCGACAAAAATCCGGCGCCATTCTATGCGGGTCGTTCGAGCTTTGCCAATGCGGCCGGGCCTCGCACGCGACGCGGTTCGTCCCCGGCGCGCTCTCCGGTGCGCGCGGAAACCAAGTGTCGTCCGAACGTCACTCGATATTCCCCGCCGCTGCTACAATAGCCGGCCGACAAACCCGACCCTGCATCATGATTGCCCTAGAAGCCACTCCTTCCCGGTGTCTGGACCTCGGCGACGGCGTCACCTGCATCGACTCCGAGTATCACCGGCCCGGCCTCGCGGCCTTCTATCTGCTCGTCGAGGGGGACGAAGCGGCGTTCATCGACACGGGCACCAGTCACTCCGTCCGGCACGCGCTCGCCGCCTTGCGCGCCAACCGGCTCGGTCCCGAGCACGTGAGCTACGTGATTCCGACGCACGTGCATCTGGATCACGCCGGGGGCGCGGGAGCAATGATGCGTCAGTTTCCGAACGCCCGGCTCGTGGCGCATCCGCGCGGCGCGCGTCACCTGATCGACCCGAGCAAACTGATGGCCGGGGTGCTCGAGGTCTACGGCGCGGAGGAAGCGGCGCGCAGCTTCGGGACGCTGGCGCCGGTGCCCGCCGAGCGCGTCATCGAAGCGCCCGATAATTTCCGTTTGAGCCTGAACGGCCGCGAGCTGCTGTTCGTCGACACCCCCGGCCATGCGCGCCATCACTTCTGCGTGCTCGACGCGCGCAGCGGCTCGATTTTCACCGGCGATACTTTCGGTATTTCGTATCGCGAATTCGACACCGCGCGCGGCGCCTACATCTTTCCGACGACCACGCCCGTGCAGTTCGAGCCCGAGGCGCTGCACGCTTCCATCGACCGGCTGCTGACGTATCGGCCGAAGCAGATGCTGCTCACGCATTTCGGCCGCGTGACCGAGATCGAACACCTCGCCGCCGACATGCACGCTTCGATAGACGCGTTCGTCGCGATCGCCAAAAACGCGCGCAACGCCGGCGCCGAACGGCACCGGCGGCTGATCGCGGGCCAGCGCGCCTTCATCACGTCCGCACTGCGCGCCCACGGCTGCGGGTTGCGCGACGAAGAAATCGAGTCGCTGCTGCACAGCGATTACGAATTGAACGCCCAGGGCCTCGAAGTATGGCTCGATCGGGCGGCGGCCTAGCGCAAACCGGAACCCTTTCCTATCGACTCGCGTGGGAGCCTGACCATGCCATCCGATTATCAGACGCTCTATCTCCGCTCGCTCGAAGACCCGGAAGGTTTTTGGGCGCAAGCCGCCGGCGACATTCATTGGGAGCGCAAGTGGGAGCGCGTGCTCGACGATTCGCGCAGGCCCTTCTACCGCTGGTTCGCCGGGGGCGTCCTCAACACGTGCCACAACGCGCTCGATCGCCATGTCGAGGCCGGGCGCGCCGAGCAGTTGGCGTTGATCTACGACAGCCCCGTCATCGGGACGGTAAAGCGCTATACCTTTCGGCAACTGCGCGATACCGTGGCGCGCTTCGCCGGCGTGTTACGGCAACAGGGAATTCAAAAAGGCGATCGCGTCATCATTTACATGCCGATGGTCCCGGAAGCCGTCGTCGCGATGCTGGCGTGCGCACGCATCGGCGCCATTCATTCGGTCGTGTTCGGCGGCTTCGCCGGCAACGAGCTCGCGAAGCGCATCAACGATGCGGAACCGAAACTGATCGTCTCCGCCTCCTGCGGCATCGAGCCCGGGCGCGTCATCGAATACAAGCCGTTGCTGGATGAAGCGCTGGCGCTTTCCACCGCCGCGCCGTCGCGCTGCATCATTCTGCAGCGCGCGCAAGCGAAGGCGGCGCTGACGCCGGGCCGCGATCTCGACTGGGATGAAGCGATGGCGAATGCCACGCCCGTCGATTGCGTGCCCGTCGCCGCGACCGACCCGCTGTATATCCTTTATACCTCGGGATCGACCGGCATCCCGAAGGGGGTGGTGCGCGACCACGGCGGTCACGCGGTGGCGCTCAAATGGAGCATGCGCAACATTTTCGGCGTCGCCCCGGGAGAAGTTTTCTGGGCGGCTTCCGACGTCGGCTGGGTGGTCGGCCATTCTTATATTGTTTACGCGCCCCTCCTGCATGGCTGCACCACGATCCTCTATGAAGGCAAACCCGTCGGCACGCCGGACCCCGGCGCGTTTTGGCGCATCGTGTCGGAACACGGGGTCTGCACGCTGTTCACCGCGCCGACCGCCTTTCGCGCGATCAAACGCGACGATCCTAACGGCGAGCACGTTAAGCGCTATTCACGCGACAAATTCCGCGCCCTGTTCCTCGCCGGGGAACGCTGCGATCCGGACACGCTGCTGTGGGCGCAACGGCAATTGAACGTGCCGGTGATCGACCACTGGTGGCAAACCGAGACCGGGTGGCCGATCGTGGCGAACCCGATCGGCATCGAGAAGTTTCCCGTCAAACCCGGTTCCGCCACCAAACCGGTGCCCGGTTACGACGTGCGGGTATTGAACAGCGAAGGCAAGGAAGTTTCCGCGGGAACGATCGGCAGCATCGTGATCAAGCTGCCGCTGCCGCCCGGCACACTGCCGACGATGTGGAACAACGATCAAGGCTACAAGAAATATTATCTGGATCCCTACCCGGGCTATTACCTCTCGGGCGACGCCGGCTACAAGGACGAGGACGGTTATGTCTGGATCATGAGCCGCATCGACGACATCATCAACGTCGCCGGCCATCGCCTCTCGACGGGTGCGATGGAAGAAGTGCTCGCCTCTCACCCCGATGTCGCCGAATGCGCCGTTATCGGCACCGCGGATGAACTGAAAGGCGAGTTGCCGCTCGGCATGATCGTGCTCAAGGCCGGCGTGAACCGGTCGCATCAACAGATTGTGAGCGAAATCATCCAGCTCGTGCGCGACAAGATCGGGCCGGTGGCGGCGTTCAAGCAAGCGACCGTGGTAAAGCGGTTGCCGAAGACGCGTTCCGGAAAAATTCTACGCGGCACCATGCGTAAGATCGCCGACGGACAGGAATACAAGGTGCCCCCGACGATCGATGATCCCGCCATCCTGGGCGAAATCAGCGAATCGCTGAAGACGCTCGGTTATCCGAAACCTCAAGGCTAATTTCATGACGACACCACTCTCCCCCGGCGCGCGGTTTCGCGCTTCGCTCAACGAAGAACGGCCGCTGCAAATCATCGGCGCGATCAACGCCAACCACGCGCTGCTCGCGAAGCGCGCCGGCTTTCGGGCGATTTATCTCTCGGGCGGCGGCGTCGCCGCCGGATCACTCGGCATGCCCGACCTCGGCATCAATACGCTCGATGACGTGTTGATCGACTTGCGTCGCATCACGGATGTCTGCGACCTGCCGATTCTCGTCGACATCGATACCGGTTTCGGCCCGTCGGCCTTCAACATCGCGCGCACCGTGAAGTCCCTCATCAAGTTCGGCGCCGCCGCCTGCCACATCGAGGACCAGGTCGGCGCGAAGCGCTGCGGGCACCGGCCCGGCAAGGAGGTCGTGCCGAAGCAGGAGATGGCCGATCGCGTGAAAGCGGCGGTGGACGCCAAGAGCGACGACAAGTTCTTCGTGATAGCACGGACCGACGCGATCGCCGCCGAAGGCGTCGATGCCGCCATCGACCGCGCCATCGCGTGCGTCGAGGCGGGGGCCGACGGAATTTTCGCGGAAGCCGTCACGGATTTGCCGACCTATCGCCGCTTCGTCGACGCGGTGAAGGCCCCGGTGCTTGCGAACCTCACCGAATTCGGCAAAACGCCGCTCTTCGCCCTGGAAGAACTGCGCAGCGCCGGCGTCGCGATGGCGCTCTATCCCCTTTCCGCCTTCCGCGCCATGAACAAGGCGGCCGAGACGGTTTACAATGCGATCCGCCGCGACGGGCACCAGAAGAACGTGCTCGCGTCGATGCAAACCCGCGACGAGCTCTATGACCGCATCGGATACCACGACTTCGAGCGCAAGCTCGACGCGCTCTTCGCTTCACAAAAACCCAAGTGATCGACCTACGACATTTGATGTGAGGACATCTCAATGAGCGACACCCAGGCCACGCCCGCCGGATTCAAACCCAAGAAGTCGGTCGCGCTATCGGGCGTCGTTGCCGGCAACACCGCGCTCTGCACCGTCGGGCGCAGCGGCAACGATTTGCATTATCGCGGCTACGACATTCTGGACGTCGCGGAAGCGTGCGAGTTCGAAGAGATCGCGTATTTGCTGGTGTACGGCAAGCTCCCGACCCGTTCCGAGCTTTCCGCGTACAAGGCGAAGCTCCGGCGGCTGCGCGGCGTGCCGGCGACGGTGAAGACGGCGTTGGAACAACTCCCCGCCTCGGCGCATCCGATGGACGTGATGCGCACCGCGGTCTCGGCGCTCGGTTGCGCGCTGCCCGAGAAGGAAGACCACAATGCCCCCGGTGCGCGCGACATCGCCGATCGCCTCATGGCCTCGCTCGGCTCGATGCTGCTCTACTGGTATCACTATGCGACGCACGGCCGGCGCATCGAGGTCGAGACCGACGACGACTCGATCGGCGGGCACTTCCTGCATCTGTTGCACGGCAAGAAGCCGAGCGAGCCGTGGGTGCGCGCGATGCATACCTCGCTCATTCTCTACGCGGAGCACGAGTTCAACGCCTCGACGTTCGCCGCGCGCGTCATCGCCGGCACCGGCTCGGACTTCTACTCCGCCGTTACCGGCGCCATCGGCGCGCTGCGCGGGCCGAAGCACGGCGGCGCGAACGAGGCCGCCTATGAGATTCAAAGCCGCTATGACAACCCGGACGAAGCGGAAAGCGACATTCGCAGCCGCGTGGCCAACAAAGAGGTGATCATCGGTTTCGGCCACCCGGTGTACACCACCGGCGATCCGCGCAACAAGGTCATCAAAGAAGTCGCGCGGCGGCTCGCGCAATCGGCGAACAACATGAAGCTCTTCAATATCGCCGAGCGCCTCGAGTCGGTCATGTGGGAGGTCAAGAAGATGTTCCCGAATCTCGATTGGTTCTCCGCCGTGAGCTACCACATGCTGGGCGTGCCGACCGCGATGTTCACGCCGCTGTTCGTGATTTCACGCACCTCCGGCTGGTCGGCGCACATCATCGAACAGCGCATCGACAACAAAATCATCCGGCCGAGCGCCAATTACGTCGGCCCGGAAAATCTCAAATTCGTCACGATCGAAAACAGGAAATAACGCTACATGTCGAGCCACGTCAGCAACGTTCGCCCCAAACCCGACAAAGTCCTGACCGACATCGCCGATTACGTTCTCAAGTACAAAATCACGAGCAAGCTCGCGTACGAGACGGCGCGCAACTGCCTGATGGACACGCTCGGCTGCGGGCTCGAGGCGCTCGAGTATCCCGCCTGCACCAAGCTGCTCGGCCCCATCGTGCCCGGGACGGTGGTGCCGAACGGCGCGAAGGTGCCGGGCACGCCGTTCCAGCTCGACCCGGTGCAAGCCGCGTTCAATATCGGCGCCATGATCCGCTGGCTCGATTTCAACGACACTTGGCTCGCGGCCGAGTGGGGGCATCCGTCGGACAATCTCGGCGGCATCCTGGCGACGGCGGACTGGCTGTCGCGCAATGCCGTAGCGGCCGGCAAGAAACCGCTGACGATGAAAGACGTGCTGACCGCGATGATCAAGGCCCACGAGATCCAGGGCTGCATCGCGCTCGAGAATTCCTTCAACAAAGTCGGGCTCGACCACGTCGTGCTGGTCAAGGTCGCGTCGACGGCGGTCGTGGCGCAGTTGCTCGGCCTGAGTCGGGAGGAAATCATCAACGCCGTATCCCAGGCGTGGGTCGACGGCCAGAGCTTGCGCACTTACCGCCATGCTCCGAACACCGGCTCGCGCAAGAGCTGGGCCGCGGGTGACGCGACGAGCCGCGCCGTGCGTCTCGCGCTCATCGCCAAAACCGGCGAAATGGGGTATCCGTCGGTGCTGAGCGCGAAGACCTGGGGCTTCTACGACGTGCTCTTTCGCGGCAACGAATTCAAGTTCCAGCGGCCGTACGGCAGCTACGTGATGGAGAACGTGCTGTTCAAAATTTCCTTTCCCGCGGAGTTCCACGCGCAGACCGCGGTCGAAGGCGCCATGCAGATCCACAAGGAGATGAAGAAGCTCGGCAAGAAGCCGGAGGACATCAGGCGCATCACCAATCGCACGCACGAAGCGTGCATCCGCATCATCGACAAGAAAGGCCCGCTCAACAATCCGGCCGACCGCGATCATTGCGTGCAGTACATGGTCGCGGTGCCGATCCTCTTCGGCCGCCTCACCGCCGCCGATTACGAAGACAACGTCGCCGCCGATCCGCGCATCGATCAACTGCGCGACAAGATCGTCTGCGTCGAGGACAAGCAGTTCACCAAGGACTACCACGACCCGAGCAAACGCTCGATCGCGAACGCCTTGACCGTCGAATTCAGCGACGGTACCAAGCTCAAGGAGATCGTCTGCGAGTACCCGATCGGCCACAAGCGCCGGCGCAAGGAAGGCATCCCGCTGCTGGAAGCGAAATTCCGCACCAACCTCGCGCGCCGGTTTCCGAAAAAACAGCAGGACGCGATTCTCGCGGTGTCGCTTGATCAGAAGAAACTCGAAGCGATGGCGGTGAACGAATATATCGATTTGTACGTTTGACGTTCCGCGGTACTGGCCACCCCCTCCCCCCTTGAGGTGACGTGCAGGGACGGTCGCATGCGCATAAAGACGCGCTGGTGGACTGCTACTCGGCCGGAAAAGCTTGCGAATTCCAAAGCCAACAAACAACAAGGCGGGCGTGATTGTGGATCTCACTCACGCCAATAGCGGCGCCGCGGCGTTAGACGACCTTAGCGGCGGAACGGCGAGCGTTAGATCACACCAACCGGTTTCTTTTGGCCATGAAATTGGCTCAGCTTGTCGGCCGGTTTTCCCTTTACTTCCTCGATTATAAGCTGACATATCGACATACCAGGTGTTAAAAGGAAATCGAACGGTCCGAAATTGATAACCTCCAGCGTAATTGTTCCAGAAAAGCCGGCATGAATCGTGGGAGCAGTAAAGTGCACCATTATTCCGCAACGAGCGAGAGAACTTTTACCTTCGACACGTGCAGCAAAGCACTGTCCATCTTGACGTAGGGGGAAGTCCACAGTTTCCAATGTTTTTGCTAGTACTAAGCGTCCATGAGGAAGGCGGAATGGCTGGTCTTCGGTTATCGTGACTGTGTCCGAATGAGTCGCCCAAAACTTTGCAATATTTCCTTTGCGAAGATCGAGTGACGCTGGTGCTTCCTTATGCGGTACCGTAATCTCGGTTCCTAAGCGTAGGTCGATTGCGCTTGTATTAAACGGTTTGTTAGTAGGGTCGGCGCCCTCAATAGGGTCAATAGTAAACAGTTTCTCCTGTAGACAGCGGATTATCTCAACGTTACTTAATATCATCAGACGTCACTCAGTACGAACTTCAGCCCACCGTGACGATGTTTCAAACGTTTCGGTGGGCAGTAGTACAGTTTGTCTGTGTTGACCAGGATCGCTATTAACAAGGGTAACGCGCAGAAACGCCTTTTTACCGTCATTCCGTACTTGAGACTTGTCTGCGAAGAGACTCACCTCGCTCCCATCGAACAACTTTAATGAAATAGCATATTCGGAAGAAAACGATCCTGACGACGCAACAACGGGGATCCAAGTTTCAACCGGTTTCTGATCCACAAGTATTCTCCTTAAGGTTTATGAAGATTAAGCGGCGTTCGATTCTATTAAACCCAATGAGACGAGCCTCACTGTCATTGCCTGCTCGCTTACTTGAAAACGCAACGCAAGTCTAAACACATCAATATCACTAATCGCCGCTACATTTTCGATACTGGAATACAGCAGCTCTTCGGGCATCAGCAGGCGGGCAGCAAACTGATTGGCTTGAATCTCCGGCAACTGATCACCGCTATGTGATTTTGCGTTTCTGAAGAAGTAACCTTTATCAACCCACAAATGGTCACCCCGATTAGCGTGCAAGTGGAGATGGCCGCATTCATGAGCGATCGTGAATCGCTGCCGATTCACATGATGAAGCTTGTTCACAGCTATAGTGATAACGTCCTTTTCTATGAGAAGAAAGCCAGACACATCATCATCGAGCTCGTCGAACACAACAGTCGCGCCAAGTCGCTCCGCAACAGCCTTAACGTCAACCGGTACTGTTAGCAGATTAAATTTGCGTAACAAGTCAGTCGCACGATCGTGCGCAGGTTTAACGTAGCGTTTTTTCATAGTCCCCCCGAGTTTGTAATAAAAACCAACTAACGACGAGTCCTCTGTGCAGGGCGCAGGCGATTGACAGCGCTCGCTGTTTTTGAACCAACTTCATGAGAACGACCGCCGACAACAATCGATCGAGGATCCGTCCGTATGACCTCCGCAACGGTCGGTATCAGTTCCTGAATTTCTAATCGGAAGTGTTCGCAGAGCCGATACAGCGTATCGAGTGTCGGCTTTTGATTGCCGCGCTCTATGTTGGTAACGGAGGTGCGGGTTAAACCAAGAACGTCGGCCAAGCCTTCCTGGCTTAGGCGAGGCGTTTGCGTCTCACGAATTCGCTTAACTCGTTCGCCGATCAACTTACAGAGTCGATTGCTATCGAGCATTCGGATCTTTTCGCGGGCAGGACGCCGCGAAGAATAACCGGAGGGGCAGCTGATGTCAATGATACTGACACGTTGCCTTTCCTTGACGAACCGGCTACTTTATTGTCACTACTACTAACATGTCATATATATTGACATATGGGAAAGCCATGACGAAAGACGCACTAGGCATGAAAGGTATTCGATCCCGCAACCACAATGGTCGCTTGCGCGATAAGCGAGACGATACGCACATGGGTACTGTGGAGAAAAAGTACGACCGCGATTTCAATGTTCGAAGCGACATGCAACTAGGAACCTTTCTGAAAAAGAACCAAATCACATCTCTCAATGACTTAATCGAGAGCGATCTCGGCCAGAACGATTGAATAGTTTCATCAACCGTTCAGACAGCAAATCTAACAGGAGTAAACATGGCCCACGACAAAGAGTTCACGATCATAGTAAATGGTACGGAACACAAAGTGTCGACCGACCTTCTGACCTTTGAAGCAATTGTAGATATCGCCTTTCCCAACCACCCTACGGACCCGAACATCGTTTTTTCAGTTACGTTCGAGCACGCCCATAGCAAGCCGCATCAGGGCACCCTGGCGGCTGGCGGTAAAGTCACGATAAAGCACCACGGTACTATCTTCGATGTCACACAGACTAATAAGTCGTAATGACGACCTTCGTCGTCTGCGCGACGACGGCTACAACATTGATATTTATCGGGCGAATCTCGTCGCCAGAGACATTCCGTATGTAAACGAGAAACGCGAGGTGAAATACGACGGCGTGCTGATAACGAGTCTCGATCTGAACGGAGAGATTACAAATCGACCGCAGAATCACACGATTCAGTTTGCTGGTGAACGTCCGTGCACAAGCGAAGGCAACGTTCTCGAGGCCATAAGACCGGCGCCAGAAGTAACACGGTTCAGCGAGACGCTGAGCTCCCAATTCACGTTTTCTAGTAAACCGCCACGTGGGTACTACGAGAACTATTACGAGAAGATTAAGACGTACGCTGCAATACTTTCTGGTCACGCAGCCAATCTCGACCCTTCTGCGACAGCGCAGACATATCGCGTAGTTGAGCCGGAGGAAGACAACTCGCCTTTCAACTATCTCGACACCGCCTCGTCGCGGGCTGAGATTAATATGATCACGGCGAAGCTCGCGGTCGAGAAACTCGCAATAGTAGGATTGGGCGGAACGGGCAGTTACGTCTTAGATCTCTTGGCCAAAACGCCCACTAAAGAAATTCATCTGTTTGACGGCGATAAATTTTCATCCCACAACGCCTTCCGAGCACCGGGAGCAGCTTCCAAGGAACAGTTAAACGAGCAGCCGCTGAAGGTCGATTATTTCAAGGAAATCTATTCGCGCTTGCATCGCGGTATTGTGGCTCACGGACAATACGTTGACAGTAGCAACATCGATCTTTTGCGTGATATGGCCGGTGTCTTCCTATGCATGGACGGAGGCGCTGAGAAAAAATACATCGTGGAAAGACTTGAGGAATTTGGTGTTCTGTTCATTGATACGGGGATGGGACTGTATACTAAGAACGAAACTGTGGGAGGCATCCTGTGCGTAGTTACAAGTGACGTGCATAATCGCGACGCAGCCCGTGCTCGAATATCATTTGCCGATGGCAACGGCATGAACGAATACGACAAGAATATACAGATCGCGGACTTGAACTCGCTCAATGCGATCCTAGCCGTGATACGGTGGAAAAAAACGCGTCAGTTCTACTTTGATTCGAAGCGCGAGCGCTTCAGCAGCTACACCATCGGCTCAAATATGTTATTGAACGAAGACATTCATGAGCCGGATTGAAGGGATTACACCTCGCTACGTCGAATTTATCCCGGCCGCGCTAGAGTCTGGTGTTCTGTACATTTCGCGAAAATATAAGACCGCCACGCATCTCTGCTGCTGTGGTTGCGGCAATAAGGTTGTGACACCTCTTAAACCAGGTGGCTGGCAACTGACCGATAAAGCCGGCGAGATTACGCTGTATCCGTCAATCGGCAGTTGGAACCTACCTTGCCAATCACACTATTGGATACGCACAAACAGAGTGGTTTTGGCGCCGAAGTGGTCAAAAACGCAGATCGAAGCTAGTCGCGTGAGCGACCGCTTAGAACGAGAACGACATTTTGATGTGCCGGTTGATGCATCGTTCGGAAGCCCATGGGAAAAGCTTCTTAACTGGTTTATGAAGGTACTTCGCGGCCACTAACCCTATCGTTCAATTGGCTTAGCAGTCTCCCGCAATCACGCGCGGCTCTATCGCCCCGCGCACTCCCTTCCAACCCGAGGTCCGAAAACGGCGAGCGGGCAGTCACCCGGCGGCGCATAATTGCGCCCATGTTGCTCGATCCCGCCACCTGTTATCGCGCGCTGCGCGCCCGCGACACCCGCTTCGACGGCCGGTTCTTCGTGGCGGTTTCCTCGACGCGCATCTATTGCCGGCCCATCTGCACCGTGCGCCCGCCCAAGCGCGAAAACTGCCGTTACTTCCCGAGCGCCGCCGCTGCCGAAGCAGCCGGCTACCGGCCGTGCCTGCGCTGCCGCCCAGAATTGGCGCCGGGCAACGCCAGCGTCGATGCGGTACGGCGCCTCGCCCACGCCGCCGCGCGGCTGATCGAGGACGGCGCGATCAACGATGCGGGCACCGATTCGGTCGCGGCGCGCCTCGGTATCACCGACCGGCATCTGCGACGCGTCTTCCAGAGCGAATTCGGCGTACCGCCCGTTGCGTTTGCGCAAACGCAACGTCTGCTCCTCGCCAAACGGTTGCTGACCGACACGCGACTGCCGGTGACCGAGATCGCCTTCGCGAGCGGCTTCGGCAGCGTGCGCCGGTTCAATGCGTTGTTTAAGGAGCGCTATCGGCTCCACCCGACGCGCCTGCGCAAGACCGCGCCGTCATCCGTGCCGATGGAGGCGCTGCACTTCGAGCTGAGTTTTCGCCCGCCGTACGATTGGGAGGCGCTGAGCGCGTTTCTCGGCACGCGCGCCGTCGCGGGCGTCGAGGCGATCGGCGCCCACTCGTATCGCCGCACGGT
>Ga0070741_10010823_pt1 | contig 17073 bp, 16 predicted proteins | sample Coa_R1_4_FD_66440 | JGI IMG/M metagenome (GOLD analysis project Ga0070741, IMG submission 66440) | Surface soil microbial communities from Centralia Pennsylvania, which are recovering from an underground coalmine fire - Coalmine... | ecosystem: Environmental > Terrestrial > Soil > Unclassified ...
TCGTCGGGACGATCGAGGCAGAGGGCGGCGCGGGCGCGGTCGACATCGATCCGCAGCGCAATCTGGTCGTCTGCGTGAACTTCGTCGCCGGCTCCGTGACGTTCGCCGACGCGAGCACCTACGAGCGTGTCGGCGAGGTGCAGTTGAGCACCGGCGCCTGCGCGGTAGGTGTCGTGCCGGAGCGCGGAGAGGCGTTCGTCGTCAACTCCGTCGCCTGCACCGTCTCGCGGGTCGACCTCGACCGGCTCGAGGTCGTCGACGAGCTGCCGGTCGGCGCCGCGCCGGTCGGCCTGAGCGTCGCGCCCGCGCACGACCGTTTCTACGTCGCCAACCGCGGCGCGGGCACGGTCAGCGTCGTCGGCGTCGCGGACGGCACCGAGTGGGCGCGCATCCCGGTCGGCGACGGCCCCGGCGGCGTCGTCGCGCGTCCCGGCGGACGGCTCTACGTCGCGAACGCCGGCAGCCCGTCGCTCACGATCGTCGACGACCTGCTCGCTGGTCGCCCACCGATCCCGGTCGCCGTCGAGGAGAACGCACTCGTCGGACAGCCGATACCGCCGTTCTCGCTCGTCGACTTCCGCACCGGCGAGCGCCGGTCGAGCGTGGAGTGGGCGGAGCGGCGCTACATCGTCAACTTCTTCGCGAGCTGGTGAGGACCGTGCAACGCGGAGGCGCCGTTTCTCGAGGAGCTGCGGCGCCGCGAACGAGACCGGTCGGGTCTCGACGTCATCTACGTCGACATCTGGGAGGGCACCGATCCGCGCCCGGAGGTCGAGCGTTTCTGCGAGCTCTGGGGGATCGAGGGGACGATCCTGCTCGACGAGACGGCTGACTACGCGCGGCAGCTCGGCGTTCGCGGCGTGCCGACGAACGTGCTCGTCGACGAGGGCGGCATCATCCGCTCGTTCGGCTCGCGGCTGCCCGCGGAGCTCGACGCCTAGTGCCCGGCGATCGCGTGCGGGACGTACGGCTCTTCGAGCCGCGTGACCTCGTCCGCGGTCAGTGACAGCTCCTCGGCGGCGAGCGCGTCCTCGAGGTGCTCGAGCTTCGTCGCGCCGACGATCGGCGCGGTGACGCCCGGTTTTGCCAGCAGCCAGGCGAGCGCCACCTGCGCGGCCGGCACGCCGCGCGCCGCGGCAACCTCGACCAGGCGGTCGACGACGTCGAAGTCGACCTCGGGCGTGTACAGAGAGTCCCCGAACGCGTCCGTCTTCGCGCGTGTCGTGAGCTTCTCGCCTTCGCGCGTCCGGTTGCCTGCAAGCAGTCCGCGCGCGAGCGGGCTCCACGGGATGACGCCGACGCCCTGGTCGACGCACAGCGGGATCATCTCGCGCTCTTCTTCGCGGTACACGAGGTTGTAGTGGTTCTGCATCGACACGAACTTCGTCTGCGCGACCGACTGCGCTTTCGCGAACTGCCAGGCGTACATCGAGCTTGCGCCGATGTAGCGCGCCTTTCCGGCGCGCACGACGTCGTGCAGCGCGTCCATCGTCTCCTCGATCGGCGTGCGCGGATCCCAGCGGTGGATCTGGTACAGGTCGACGTAGTCGAGCCCGAGCCGTTCGAGCGACGCGTCGATCGACGCGAGGATGTGCTTCCGCGACAGGCCGGCGCCGTTCTCGCCGGGCATCGTCCGGCCGTGCACCTTCGTGGCGACGACGTACTCCTCGCGCGTCCCGAAGTGCTGCTTGAGCAGCTTCCCGGTGATCACCTCGCTCTGGCCGCCGTTGTAGACGTCAGCCGTGTCGAAGAAGATCACGCCGCCCTCGATCGCGCGGCGGACGATCGGCTCGGCGACGTCCTCGCCGAGCGCCCATTCGCGCTCGCTGCCGGGACCGAAGCTCATCATCCCGAGGCAGACCCGCGAGACGCGTAGACCCGTGCGGCCGAGGTTCACGTACTGCACCATGGGACCCTAGCCATCAGGAGGAGCCCCATGCAGATCACCCGCAACAGCGTCGAGACCGCGAGAGGCCCCGCCGACTGGTTCACCGGCGACGTGTACATCGACGCCGTCGCTGCGCCGAACGGCGAGTCGCGCGTCAGCGCCAGCAACGTCCACTTCACACCGGGGGCGCGCACGCACTGGCACACGCATCCGAACGGCCAGACGATCTTCGTGCTCGAGGGGATCGGTCGCTGCCAGAAGCGCAGCGGCCCTGTCGAGGAGCTGCGGCCCGGCGATCGCGTGTTCTTCGAGCCTGGCGAGGAGCACTGGCACGGAGCAGCGCCCGATCGCTTCATGCTCCACGTCGCGATGCACGACGTGGACGCGGAGGGCAACGCGGTGACGTGGCTCGCCGCGGTGACGGACGACGAGTACCTGAGCTAAGCGACTGTCGCGCGCAGCGTCACTGCGCCGTGCAACGTCCCGAGGTCGATCGTCCCGTTCGCGCCGAGCGTGCCGACCGACACACCGGCTACATGCTCGCCCGCCGGCAGGCGGAGGCGCAGCCGTGTGTGCGGCGGTATGACGAGGCTGCCTTCGATCGTCGAGCCGGTGCGCGCGAGCGTGAACGAGACGCGGCCGAAGCTCGTCGGCGCGTCCTTGACGACGATCTGCTGCCCGTTCGCGAGCCAGGCTCGCGGCGTCGAGAACGCGAGATCGAGACCGTTGCTGCGCTCGTGCACGAGCAGCTCGCGCAGCGTGCCGAGGAACGACGCGTTCGCACCGGTGTTCGGCGGCATGAACATCGAGCGCGCGTACGCGCGATGGACCGGCAGGAGCGACACCGCCTCGCCCGAGACGTACGTGCCGCGCGTCATCCCGGCGGCGAGCATCCCGTACAGGCTCAGGTCGAGCTGGTCGGGCTGGTCGTTCGCGGCGAGGAAGCGGGAGATGCCGAGCTCGTAGACCTGTGCGAGGCCCGCGCCGGCCTCCGCCCCGTAGACGGTGCGTGCCGACGTGCGCGGCATGCCGAGGAACCGCGAGCCGTGCAGCTGCAGATAGCGGAGGATGCCGCGCGACTGTGCAGGCGTGAACCAGCCGGTGCCGAACGCCTCGGGCATCACGAGATTCCAGTACGAGCCGTCGCGCGATGCGGTCAGCTGCGGGAACGGCTTCTGCGGCAGCTGGTCGGGCACGAACAGCGAGCCGTCCTTCAGCCGCTTCGACGCCTTCTTCACCGCCGGAAGGAGCGCGCGGTCGAGCTCCTGCGCGAGCGCGCGTGCGCGGCGCCCGTTCGCGGTCGAGCCCCACGCACGGCCGATCGCGTCGAGCCCCTCGACCGCCTCGATCTCGCCGGACACGCTGTGTACGAAGTGGTTCTCGAGGTCGGTCGACAGCGCCTCCGGCGCGAGCAGCCCCGACTTCTCGCGCCTGCTCGCGATGCGCTGCACGAGCGTCGCGAGCTCCGGCGTCGCCGCCTGCAGGAACGCCCGGTCGTGCGTGAGCCGGTAATAGAGAGCCGCGGAGTAGAGGATGTGCGCGCCGCGGAACGCGTTGAAGCGGAACGGGCGCACGCGCATGCGCTCGAGCGCGAAGTCGAGGGTCGACTTCGCGACCGAGGAATAGCCGAACTCGGCTGCGACCTCGGCCGCGTCGAGCGACTCCTCGTACGACAGCTCTTCGTACGGGTTGCCGATGCTGTACCGCCAGCCGTACGCGATCAGCTGCGTGAGGATGCCCTGCATCGCGTTCTGCACCGCGGGCTCGGGCACGTCGAACGTCGCACCGCCGGCAAGCTGGGCCTCCCAGAACTTGATCACCGTCGCGCGCGCGACGTCGTACGTGTTCGCGGTGGCGTGCACGTACTGCGCGTCGGACGGCGCATTCAGCCATTCCGCGTAGATCGTCTGCCGCGTGCCCGCCGCGACGTGGTAGCGGGCGACGCCGGCCGGGAACGTCGCGCCGTCGCTGACGATGAGCCGAGCCTGGTCCTTCGTGCCGAGCCGGTCGGCCGCGGTGTGCGCGAGCCGTGGAGACGCAACGAGACGGATGGTCGCGCCGCGGTTCGTCTTTGTCGCGTCGACGGTGAGCTTGACGAAGCTGATCACCGAGCGTGCGCCGAACTTGCCGTACGAGCGTCCGACGAACGACTCCTGGTGGTAGCGCACGCCGCCGGCGTCGACGTACGAGGTCTGCAGGATCGGCAGCCAGCCTTCGGCGAGCTTTGCCGCGGCGAGGCGCGACGCGCACGAGCCGTAGCGCTCGCCGCCGTTGCCGACGTAGATCGTGAGCGACGGGCCGCCGATGCGGCGCGTGATGATCTCGCTGCCGTCGGCGACGTGCAGCGCGTAGACGGCGTCGCCGTTCGGGTTGAAGTCGAACGAGAGCGGCAGGTAGTACGAGCCGGACGGCGTCAGGGGCCGGCCGCGCCACTGCAGCGCCTGCGTGAGCGGCGTCAGCTTGCGCGCGGCGGCCAGCGTCGGCCCGTTCGGCAGGCGCATGAGCTGCTCGCCCCACAGGTCGCGGCCCGACGCGACGGCATGGTCGACCTCGGCGGTGTACGCGCGCGTCGCGGTGCGCGGCGCGCAGGCCGCGGTGGCGGCGGCGTGGGCACGCACGGCGACGATGGCGACGAGGGCGACGGCCGCCGCGGCAATGCAGACCCGCATCCGGCGGAGAGTATGCGACGGAATGCGGAGCGGCGTTTCGGCGTTGTTAAGGACATGACCAAGCATCCGACTCTCCAGCTCGTCGACGCCGTCTGCGCGACCTGCGGCACGGTCCACACCGTCCGCACGACGGCAGACCGCGTCTCGCTCGACACCTGCTCCAGCTGCCACCCGGCGTACACCGGCGTGGAGCGCGCCACTGCGACGGGCAGTCGCATCGACCGGTTCAACCGGCGCCGCGCGCTCGCCTCCTGATTCGCCTGCGACCGTGGTCGGCACAATGAGCCGGTGCGTCTCTTCGCCCCGCTCGCCGTCGCGTTCGTTGGGCTCGTGCTGCTCGCGAACTGGCTCGCGGCGGCATACGTCGTCCGCGTCCCGCTGACACCGTACACGGCGCCGGCCGGCGTCTTCTGCATCGGCGGCGTGCTCGTGCTGCGCGACTGGATGCAGCAGGCCGCCGGGCTCGTGCGCACGATGCCGCTGGTCTACGCGGCGGGGCTGCTGTCGTGGCTGGTCGGCGACCTCGCGGGCTGGACCTCCCTGCAGCGCGTCGCGATCGGCAGCGTCGTCGCGTTCACGGTCAGCGAGACGGTCGAGGCGCTCGTCTTCACGCCGATCCGCAACCGGTCGCTCACGCTCGGCGTGGCGCTCAGCGCGACGATCGGCAACGCCGTCGACAGCTGGATCTTCCTCACGATCGCCTTCTCGTCGACCGCGTTCTTCTGGGGGCAGTTCTGGGGGAAGAATCAGGCGATCGCGGCCGGCGTGCTGCTGACGCTCGCCCGGCGTCGCCTCGTCCCGGTCGCGGCGGTCGCGTAGGGCTCCTCGCGCCGACGCCGACGCCAAACCAGCGTGACAACTTCGTGCCGATTTCGTGTCGAGATCGACACGATCGCAGCGGCGCGCAAAAAGAGGTCAACCGTTGACCCTCTTCGCCAAACCAAGGTGACAAGAGTGCAAAAAGACGCGCGCGAAAGTTCGCGCGCGGCAGTGGCCGAAACGGCCGGCTGCTAGCCGCCGCTGATCGCCGCGATCACGTCGATGCGCGAGCGCTCGTCGATCGCGTCGTCGAGCGCGGCGCGCTTGCCGTCGACGTAGACGTGGATGTGCGGCCGCAGCGTCGGGCCGTGCGAGCACAGCCGGTCCATCAGCCCGGGCCACCGCGCGTCGAGCTCCGTCAGCGCGCCGACCACGGTCGGCGCGCTGACGTCGAGCTTGCGCGGCAGCTCCGGGAAGAGCGGCGGCAGCGTCGGTGGGAGGCGCAACTGCGCCACTAGAGCATCGCCACCTCGACGGAGGTGATCGCCGGCAGGTAGCCCGCGATCTCCTGCCACGATGCGGCGTCGTCGTTCGACGCGAACAGCTGACCGGTGCTCGTGCCGAAGTAGTAGCCCGGCGAGTCGTACGTATCCATCGCCATGCCCTCGCGGAGCACGCCGAGGTACGCGTCGTGCTGCGGCAGGCCGTTGTCGCGGCGCTGCCACGTGGAACCGCCGTCCTCCGTCCGCCAGACGCACGCCTTGCCCTCCGGCATCGTCCGCGCGTGCAGCGGGTCGAGCGGGATGACGTGGAACACGTCCCTGTCGAACGGATGCGCCGCGGCCGCGAAGCCGAAGTCCGACGGCAGCCCTTCGGAGATCTCCGTCCACGTCGCGCCGGCGTCGTCGGAGCGGTGCATGCCGACATGGTTCTGCTGGTACATCCGCTGCGGGTCGGGCGAGAACGCGACGCGGTGCACGCAGAAGCCGACCTCTTCGTGCTCGGCCGGCCAGTCGCGGCGCAGCCCACGGTTGCGCGGCGTCCACGTCTTGCCGTCGTCGGTCGTCTCGAACAGGCTGTTCCCCTGCACGATCGCCCACCAGTGGTCCTTCGACTTCGGGTCGGACATGATCGACGACATGCCGAGGTGGCCCGGAGGCTGGTTCTCGGGGTCGTCCCATCCTTCCCAGCCGGGCTGGCCTTCGAGCCGCGTCTTCAGCGAGAACGTCTGGCCGCCGTCGGTGCTCTCGAACACGCCCGGCGCCTCGACGCCGACGAGCACGCGGCCGTGCGCGGCCGACACGTTCGACACCTTCGAGAAGCGGCGCCCGTCGTCGTACGTCAGCCCCTCCGACGAGTGCGTCCACGTCTCGCCGAGGTCGGTGCTCTTCCAGATCGCCGAGCCGTGCCATTCGCTCGCCGCCGCCGCGTAGATCGCGGAGTCGCCGTCGTGCACGGCGTGGTACACCGGCCAGCCCTCGCAGTACGGGCCCCGCAGCTGCCAGTCGCGGCGATCGGCGTCGCTCTCCGCGATGAAAAGCCCCTTGCGGGTGCCGATCAGCAGGACTGTTTTCGCCATTCCATTACCTCCCGGGGGGATTCGCGTCTCGTTCCTACCTTACGACGACGAACGGCGATGATTTTCATCGACACCTCGAGTCGTTAGATTTGTGGCCGTGCAACTCGCACCGGGGGTGGAGCAGGAGCTGGAGCAGCATCGCGGCGAGCTGACCGCGTACTGCTACCGCATGCTCGGCTCGGGCTTCGAGGCCGAGGACGCCGTCCAGGAGGCGTTCATCCGCGCCTGGCGCGGGATCGACCGCTTCGAGGGCCGCGCGGCGCTGCGGTCGTGGCTCTACAAGATCGCCACGAACGTCTGCCTCGACATGCTGAAGAGCCGGGAGCGGCGCGCGCGCCCGATGGACCTCGGCCCCGCCCAGGAGCCGATCCTCGAGCTGGCGAGCATCCGCCCGGACGAGATGTGGCTCGAGCCGATGCGCGACCCGGCCGACGTCGCCGTGGAGCGGGAAGGCGTGAAGCTCGCGTTCGTCGCCGCGCTGCAGAACCTCCCGGCGCGGCAGCGGGCGGCGCTGATCCTCTGCGAGGTGCTCCGCTGGCAGGCGACCGAGGTCGCCGAGCTGCTCGAGACGTCGGTCGCGTCGGTGAACAGCGCCCTGCAACGCGCGCGCGCGACGATCGGCGACCGCGACATGGACGCGCCCGCCGCGCTCGACGACGACGCGCGGGAGCTGCTCGAGAGGTACGTCGCCGCCTTCGAGGAGTACGACATCGACAAGCTGACGGCGCTGATCCGCGAGGACGCGATCCAGTCGATGCCGCCGTACGACCTGTGGCTCTCGGGCCGCGAGGACCTGATGACCTGGTGGTTCGGCCCGGGTCTCGGCTGCAAGGGCTCGAAGCTGGTCCCGGCCGGCACGTTCAACGGCGGCTATCCGGCGTACGCGCAGTACAAGCCGGGGGAGAGCGGTTACCTCGAGCCTTGGGCGATCCAGGTGGTCGACGTCTCAGGCGACGGTGTCGCCGAGCTCACCTTCTTCATCGACACCGGCACGCTCTTCAGCCGGCTCGGCCTGCCCGAGCGGCTCGAGGCGTAGCGCCTCGTCGAGCCCGGCGAACGCGATCAGCTCGCGCAGCGCCGGAGTCACGCGCAGCCGGCGCTCCGACCCGCGGCGGCGCGCCTCGAGTTGCAGGCGCGCCAGCAGGTCGACGGTGGAGAGGCTCACAAAAGAAACGACTCCCCGACGAGCCGAGACTCATCGGGGAGCCGTCGAGATGCGCAGGTGCTACGCGACCGGGACAGTCTTCCCGGCAGTCCTCGGGCTGCGCAGCCCGAAGAGCTTGAATGCGGGCGTCGCTGCGACGAGCGTGCCGCCGACCGCCAGGACGGCCAGGCCGATCCCGGTCAGCAGGAGCGCCACGCCGACGACGATCCCGAAGAGGCCGAGCTGCTCGGCCATGTAGCTCATGTTGAGCGCTGTGGTCAGCGCCGTCTCCGTGACCCACACGTTGCGGGTGCCGTTCTGCACCGGCTGCTGGGTCTTCGGATCGACGAGCGCATACGCGGTGTTGTCGGTGCCGCCGCCCGGCATCAGCTGTGCCTTGGGCGTGCCCGGCTTCGCCGTGTAGATGCCCATCTGCGAGTAGGTGAAGCCGCCCGTCGCCTCGAGGGCATGGACGTTCATGTACTCGGCGAACGTCCGCGCGCGGCTGCCGCTGTTGATCGGCAGGTTCGCGACGCTCTTCGTCGGCCACTGGCGAACCGACGCGTAGATGTGGGACTTGCGCGCCTCCGCCTTGATGGCGGCGGGCGTCATGTCGGCCGAGCCGACGATGTACTGGTTCTTCAAGCTCGTGGCAACCGTGCTGCGTCCGTTGACGCCCATCACGATCGCCGTGATGCCGAAGATGATGAGGATCGCGGCTGAGAAGAAGCCGCCGATCTCGAGCACCTTGCGCATCTCATGCCTCCTTCTGGAACTTCCACCAACTGACGCCTGCACCGTCGCTCGGACGCGGGCCGGAGGCATCCGGGCGATCCCCGTCGCCGCTTTCGGACAATTACGCTGTCGGCATGGAGATCGGTCACGCGTTCGACATCGAGGCCGTCAAGGAGCGCCTTGCCGCAGGAAACGGCGGCTACGAGGTCGTGCACCGCTCGGACCGGCTCGAGATCGGCGTGTACGTGCTCGTCGCACCCGAGCCGGACCGGCAGCAGCCGCACGAGGACGACGAGGTGTACGTCGTGCTCGAGGGCCGGGGAACACTCGAGATCGAGGAACGGCAGGTCGAGTTGCGCGAAGGCCACGCCGTGTTCGTGCCGGCGGGCGCCGAGCACCGCTTCGTCGGCTACGAGCAGCTCAGCGTGCTGGTGCTCTTCGAGAAGCGCTAGGACGCCGCTTCTTCGGCGAGCAGGTCGTTCGCGATCGCGTAGCGGACGAGCTCGGCGCGGCTCGAGACGTTCAGCTTGCGCATGATGTGCGCGCGGTGCGTCTCGGCGGTGCGGACCGAGATGTAGAGCTGCCGCCCGATCTCCTGATTCGTGTGCCCCAGTGCGAGCAGGCGCAGGATCTGGCGCTCGCGCTCGCTCAGCGGATCGTTGGCCGCACGCCGCTGCGCGGCCGCGTCCGCCGCAACCAGCCGCGCGCCGAGCTCGGGGTTGACGTAGCGGCCGCCTCGCGCAACCTCGCGGATGGCGTCGACCACCTCGGCATCCGCGGCCTCCTTGAGGACGTAGCCGCTTGCGCCGGCCGCGAACGCCTCGCGGACGTAGCGCGGGTCGTCCTGCATCGAGAGCAGCAGCACCTTCGCCTCGGGTCGCTCGTGCAGGAGCTGGGGGAGCGCCTCGAGGCCGGTCTGATCCGGCATCACGACGTCCATCAGGATCACGTCCGGCTTCAGCGACCGGGATTCGAAGATCGCCTCGCGGCCCGTTCCTGCCTCGCCCACCGGCTCGATGTCCGGCTCCCGGGCGAGCAGGAGCTTGATCCCGGAGCGGACGACCGCGTGGTCGTCCACGACGAGAACGCGGATCGGCGCGTCGGCAGGCATGGGCTGACGGTAGCGCCTGGCCGTGTGCGCGCATACGCAGAAACCCGCAGCGTTATGCCGCTGCCTGGAGGAGCTCGGCGACGTCGCCGACCAGCCGATCGGCCGCCGCGCCGCCCTGCCGGGCGACGGAGACGACGAACCCGGCTCCGGCGGCGTGCGCCGCCTCGACGCCGGCGGCCGTCGTCTCGAACGCGGCGACGGCCCGCGGCGGCACGTCGAGCTCCTCGCACGCCGCGATCACGAGATCTGCCGCGGGCTTCGGGCGCAGGTCGAGCATGCGCATCGCCGACCCGTCGATGACGACGTCGACGAGGTCGGCGAGCTCCGCGTGCTCGAGAATCGCGTCCGTATTCGCGCTCGCGGATACGACTGCGCAGCCGAGGCCGGAGCCGGCGAGCGCTTCGAGGTATCGCGCTGCGCCGGCGTATGCCTCGATCCCCTGGCGAGCGAGCAAGGTGCGAAGCGCGTGGTCCTTCGCGTCCGCGAGCTCGTGGACGGTCTCCTCGGAGACTGTCAACCCGCGGCTTGCGAGGAACGCTCGGAGCCCGTCCACGCGAGGCCGGCCGTGCAGGTACTGCTCGTAGTCGGTGCGGCGGCTGAGGCGCGCGAAGTGACCGAGGTGGACGCTCGCCTGTGCGAAGCGGCGCAGGAGAAAGCCGTCGAGGACGGTGGCCCACGCGGCGTAATGGAGGTCGGCGCTCGGCGTCAGCACACCGTCGAGCTCGAAGACGCACGCCTCGATGCCGGGTGGGAGCCCAAGCCGGGACCGGCGGACGTTCGGGAACGAGAGCCGTCGCACCAGGGCGACGCGCTCGATCCGCGCATCGCGTTCCAGCAGGCGCTGTACCTCGTCGCGCTCGCGCGTGAGTCGGGCGCCTCGCGTTCGCAGCTCGGTTGCGAGCGGCCCGGCCCCGGGATAGTCCGCCCCGGAATGCAGTGCGTCCTGTGCGGCGCCGAGCGCGATGCGCCAGTGGACGCTCAGCGTGTTGGGGTTGAGCGGCACGCCGCCAATGGAACCGCGTGCGCCACGACTCTCCATCGGCGGTTTCCCTGATGCACCTACGCAATCGGGACGAACGCCAGCAGCGTCGTCCCGCCGCCCGGTTGCGATTCGATCGCAAGTGACCCGCCGAGCAACGCGAGCCGTTCGCGCATGCCGACGAGGCCGAGGCCGTCGGAGCGGGCATACTCCGGCTCGAACCCCCGCCCGTCGTCCTCGACGAGCGCGTTGACGCCGCCGTCACGGCGCGAGACCACGACGTGGACGCGCTGCGCCTCTGCGTGCTTCACGATGTTCGTGAGTGCCTCTTGCACGAAACGGTAGAGCGCGGTCTCGACCTCGGGAGACAGGCGATCGGGAAGTGCGACGTCGACCGATACCTCGAGCTCGCTTCGTTCGCCGAGCGTGGCCCCGAGCCGCTCGAGGGCGGGGGCGAGCCCGAAATCGTCGAGCGTCGACGGGCGCAGCTCGACGGCGAGGCTGCGAACGTTCTGGAGCGCCGAGACGACGAGCTCGCGCAGGTCCGCCTCCGCCGCACGCGCCGACTCGCTGTCCGGTGCGTCGCGGACGGCGGTGAGCCCGAGCAGGATCGACGTGAGCGCCTGACCCGTCTCGTCGTGCAGCTCGAGTGCCAGCCGGCGCCGCTCGATCTCCTGCGCGTCGAGCACGCGGCGCAGCGTGTCGCGCGCGACGCGCCGCGACAGGTCGACGGCCACGGCGGCGCGGGCGGCGAAGATCTCTGCGAGTCGCAGGTCGGCGTCGTTGAACCGCGCCTCGCGGCCGAGCTTGTCGTGGACGGCGACGACGCCGATCGCCCGCCCGCGGGCGACGAGAGGCACGTAGAGCCCGCTGCGGATGCCGAGTCGTCGCGCCTCCTCCTGGTCGACTTCGTGGTCGTCGAGCACGGAATCGACGCGCGCGCTCTGGCGCCGCTCGAGCACGCGTCCTGCCTTCGACGAGCGGATTTCGATCTGATGCCCGAAGACGCTCTCGTTGACGTCGCCGTCTGCGTCCGCGGCGGCGACACGGAGGATGTCGTCCTCCGGAAGCAGGATCATGGTGAAGCGCGCGCCGATCAGCTCGCGGAGCCGGCGGCAGACGAGCTCCAGCAGACGGTCGAGCTCCGTCTCCTCGACGAGCGAGCGCACCACCTCATGGAGCGACTCGAGCTGGCGCGACCAGCGCGTCGCCGACTCGTACAGGCGCGCATTCTCGATCGCGACGGCGGCCTGGGCTGCGAGCAGCGTCACGAGCTCCTCGTCGGTCTCGTCGAAGTCCTCGGCGCCCGCCTTCTCCGTCAGGTAGAGGTTGCCGAACGCGACGCCCCGAAGCACGATCGGGACGCCGAGGAACGACCGCATCGGCGGGTGGTTCGGCGGGAAGCCCACCGATCGCGGATCCGCGCCCAGATCATGGAGCCGCAACGGCGCCGCGTCGCGGATCAGCACGCCGAGGATCCCGCGCCCGCGGGGAAGGTCGCCGATCGCGTCGTGTGTCCCCGCGTCGATCCCCGTGGTGACGAACCGCTCGAGCGCGGAGCCGCTCTCGTCGATGACTCCGAGCGCGGCGTAGCGCGCGCCGGTGATCTCCGCGGCGACCTCCACGAGACGCTGCAGCAGCGACTCGAGCGAGAGCTCCGATGTGAGCGCAACGGTGGCTTCGAGCAACGCGCGGAGCCGGGCTTCCGGCGCGTGGATCACGAGCCCACCCTAGCCGTTGCCAATGTGGATTACTACGAGGCACGGTCAGCAGAACCGCCGACGACGTCGCTGCGCGCAGACCCGACCCTTGGGGGAAAAGGAGGCTTCCATGTTCGAGACCGTTGTCTGGGCGACCGACGGCTCCGCCGCGGCAGACCGCGCGCTTCCGTTCGCGAAGCGGGTCGTGGCTCCGAACGGCCGTCTTGTCGTCGTGCACGTCCGCGAGCTGCTGGTCGGGCGCGCCGGTGGCCAGCCGGTCTACGCCGACTCCGACGAGATCGAGGCTCGGATCCGCGGTCAGGTCGAGGAGCTGAGGAACGAGGGCTTCGACGTCACGCTGAAGTTCCACACGACATTCGATGTGAACGCGGCGCGCGCGATCGCCCGCGAGGCGAACGCGTTCGGTGCGGGCGCGATCGTCGTCGGCACTCGCGGACACAGCCCGCTGGCGTCAGTGGTTCTCGGAAGCGTCACGCAGAGCCTGTTGCATGCGGCGGGCTGCCCCGTGCTTGCCGTTCCGCCGGGTGCCGTCGATCCTGCCGTCGACGAGCCAGTCTGCGTCGCCGCAGGCGTGTGAACCACCCGCGTCGTCGGCCGGGGCCGACAGGCCCCGGCCGACGACGCGCGCTCAGACGAATGCAGGACTGCGGGCCGCGATGCGCTCGGCGAGCTCGACGAGGCGCGTCGCATACGCCCATTCGTTGTCGTACCAGGCGACGACCTTGGCCTGGGTGCCACCGGACACGACCGTGAGGCTGCAGTCGACGATCGCCGAGTACGGCGACTTCACGACGTCGCTCGAGACGAGCGGCTCGTCCGTGGCGGCCAGGATTCCGGCGAGCGTGGAGGACGCGGACGCCTTGAAGGCCTCGATGATCTCCTGACTCGTCGTGGGCTGTGCGAGCTCGACCGTCAAGTCGACGAGCGAGCCGGTGAGAACCGGAACGCGCACCGCGTAGCCGTGCAGCTTTCCGGCGAGCTCGGGGATGACGAGCCCGATTGCAGTGGCTGCTCCGGTCGTCGTCGGGACGATGTTCCCGATCGCCGCGCGTGCCCGCCGCAGATCCTTGTGCGGCAAGTCGACGAGCCGCTGGTCGCCCGTGACTGCATGAACCGTCGTCATCGCGCCATGGCGGATGCCGAACGTCTCGTGCAGAACCTTGGCAACAGGAGCGAGGCAGTTGGTGGTGCAGGATGCGTTCGAGATCACGTCGTGTGTCGTCGGGTCGTATGCGTCCTCGTTCACGCCGCGCACGACCGTCACGTCGACACTCTTGCCCGGCGCAGAGAGGATCACCTTCCGTGCGCCGGCGGCAAGATGGCACGCCGCCTGGCCGCGCTCGCGGAATCTCCCGGTGCACTCGAGCAGCACGTCGACCTCCGCCTCTGCCCAGGGCAGCTCCGCAGGGTCGGCGGTCGCATGGACCGGGATCTGGCGGTCGTTCACCACGAGCAGGTCGCCGTGGGCCTCGACGAGGCCGGGGAACGGCCCGTAGACGGTGTCGTGGCGGAGAAGATGCGCGAGCGTGTCGATGCCCGCGACGTCGTTGACGCCGACGATCTCGATCGGAGCGTCGTGCTCGATCGCCGATCGCAGGGCAAGCCGGCCGATCCGGCCGAAACCGTTGATTGCCACACGTGCTGACATGTGGGCTCCTTTCTTCGTGGTGACTCAGCCGCCCGCCGGCACATACGCGGAGGTGTCGTCGTGTGCCACCGCGGCCTGTGCCGCAGCGAGACGGGCGACGGGAAGGCGGAACGGGGAGCAGGAGACGTAGTCGAGCCCGAGCTCCTCGCAGAACGCGATCGACGCGGGATCCCCGCCGTGCTCGCCGCAGATCCCGATGCGGAGATGCGGGTTCTCGGCACACGCCCGCTCCACGGCGAGGCGCATCAGCTCGCCGACGCCGACGGTGTCGAGCGTCGCGAACGGGTCGCTTGGGAGGATGCCGTGCTCCAGGTAGTAGGTGAGGAACCGCCCTTGCGCGTCGTCGCGTGAGAAGCCGAGCGTCGTCTGCGTCAGGTCGTTCGTCCCGAACGAGAAGAAGTCCGCGTGGCGCGCGAGCTCGCCGGCTCGGAGTGCCGCCCGCGGCAGCTCGATCATCGTGCCGAACGCGTACCCAGTCGCGCGCTCCTCGGCGGCCGTTCGGGCGGTCAGCTCGCGCAGCCGTACGAGCTCGGATTCGAACGCCACGAGCGGGTGCATGATCTCGACGGTCGGCGTCACACCCGTGCGTGCTGCGACGGCGGATGCGGCGCGGACGATGGCGCGGATCTGCATCTCGTAGATCTCAGGCCACTGCAAGCCGAGGCGGCAGCCGCGGGTGCCGAGCATCGGGTTCGCCTCGCGCAGCTGCGCGATGCGCTCGCGCGTACGGTCGTCCTCGACCTCGTCGGGCGCCGGCAGGAACTCGTGCAGCGGTGGATCGAGCAGCCGGACCGTCACCGGCAGCTCGTCCATCGCTGCGAAGATCGCTTCGAAGTCGGCCTGCTGCAGCGGCAGGAGCTCCGCAAGCGCGGCCGCGCGCGCCTCGTCGCCGTCGGCCAGGATCATCTGCCGCACCAGCGGTAGACGGTCGGCGGCCATGAACATGTGCTCGGTGCGGCAGAGGCCGATTCCCTCTGCGCCGCGCGCGCGGGCGCGCTCGGCGTCGAGCGGCGTGTCCGCGTTGGCGTAGACCGAGAGGCGACGCAGGTCGTCGGCCCACTCCAGCACGAGCTCGAGGTCGGCGTTCGGCACCGGGTCGACAAGATCGACGGCGCCGACGACGACACGACCCGTCGTGCCGTCGATCGTCACCAGGTCGCCTTCCGCGATGGGTACGTCGCCGATCTGGGCAGTCCGCGTGCTCGGGTCGACCTGCAGCGCGGCGCATCCTGCGACACAGGGCTTTCCCATGCCGCGCGCCACGACGGCGGCATGCGACGTCATCCCGCCGCGCGCTGTGAGCACGCCGCCGGCCGGGATCAGGCCGTGGATGTCGTCCGCGGTCGTCTCCGGGCGGACGAGGATGACGGCGTCGCCGGCGGCAGCGCGCGCGGCTGCGCGGTCGGCATCGAACACCGCCGCGCCCGAGGCGGCGCCGGGAGAGGCGGCGAGGCCGACCGCGGCGATCCGGACGCGTGCGCCGGGGTCGAAGGTCGGGTGGAGCAGCTGGTCGAGCGACGACGGGTCGATGCGGCGTACGGCTTCCGTCCGGTCCAGCAGCCCGTCGTCGACGAACGCGACCGCGCAGCGCAGCGCTGCGGCGGCGGTACGTTTCGCGCTTCGTGTCTGCAGCAGGAACAGGCGGTCCTGCTCGATGGTGAACTCGACGTCCTGCATGTCGCGGTAGTGCCGCTCTAGCTCACCGACGGCGGTCTCGAGCGCGGTGTACGCGACGGGGAATGTGTCCGCCATCGCCGCGACGGGCTGTGGGGTGCGCGAGCCGGCGACGATGTCCTCGCCCTGCGCCCGCACGAGGAACTCGCCGTACAGACCGGGCTCACCGGTCGCCGGGTTGCGGCTGAAGCAGACGCCGGTCGCCGAGCGGTCGTCGCGGTTGCCGAACACCATCTCGACGACGTTGACGGCCGTGCCGAGGGTGTCCGAGATGCCGTACTGCCGGCGGTAGACCGCCGCCCGCGGTGCGTTCCACGAGGCGAAGACGCCGCGGATCGCCGCGGCGAGCTGGTGGCGCGGGTCGTCGGGGAACGGGACGCCGGCATGCTCGAGGTAGACCTGCTCGAACGCGTGCGCGGTCGCGAGCGGGCTCTCGGCGGGCACGAACGCGCCCGGCTCGATGCCGGCGACGACTTCGCCGTACATCTGGATCAACCGCCGGTACGCGTCGAACGCGAAGTCGACGCTGCCCGTGGCCAGCGCGAGGGCCTCCGCGATGCTGCGGTTGAGGCCGAGGTTGAGGACGGTCTCCATCATCCCGGGCATCGAGACCGGCCCACCCGAGCGCACCGAGATGAGAAGCGGCCTGCTCGGGTCGCCGAACCTCTTCCCCGTCAGCGCCTCGAGGCGCGTCAGGTGCAGGTCGACCTCCTCCAGCAGCGCGGGCGGCCACTCGGCACGACAGGCCGCCGTCGTGATCGTGAAGCCCTTCGGCACAGGCAGGCCGAGTTGCGTCATCTCGGCGAGTCCGAGCCCTTTGCCGCCGAGGAGAGCACGGCCCGCGTCGCACCGTTCGTCGAAGTCGTAGACGAGTCTCATCGCGCGAGCGGTCAGCGTCGTGGGCCTCCCGCGACGACGCGCGCGATGTCGAGTGTCGACAGAACGCCGATGGGACGCTCGCTGTAGGTGTCGAGCACGGCCAGATGTGAGACGCCGCTCTCGGCGAGCAGCTGAGCCGCCCGATCGAGGGTGTCGTCGCTCCGTGCGGTTACCAGCGGCGTTACGGTTGCATCCCGCGCGGTGAAGAGATCGACGTCGCCGCGCGCTGCGGCGACCAGATCGAGATCCGAGACGAGGCCCCAGAGCTCCACCGTCTCGTCGTCCTC
>Ga0070741_10010824_pt1 | contig 17070 bp, 16 predicted proteins | sample Coa_R1_4_FD_66440 | JGI IMG/M metagenome (GOLD analysis project Ga0070741, IMG submission 66440) | Surface soil microbial communities from Centralia Pennsylvania, which are recovering from an underground coalmine fire - Coalmine... | ecosystem: Environmental > Terrestrial > Soil > Unclassified ...
CTCGTACACTTCACGATTTTGCGCCCGCCGGAGAAGCAGGACGGCACGCCGATCAACGAATTGTCGCTGATCGCTTTTCCGACGCGCGAATTGTTCCAGCAGAAGATCAACGAATTCCAGTTGATCATCTTCGATCGCTACGCGCGCCAGGGCGTGCTGCCGATCGCCTATTTCGACAATATCGCACGCTACGTGCGGGCGGGCGGCGCGGTGCTGGTGTCGGCCGGTCCGGACTACGCATCCTCCACCAGCATCTGGCGCACGCCGCTGGATTCGGTGCTTCCGGCCGAGCCGGTCGGTGTCAGCGAGAAGCCGTTTTATGCCGTGCTCAGCGACTTCGGCAAACGCCATCCGGTGACGCGCGGCCTCGAAGGCTCGAACAGCGATCCGCCGCACTGGAGCCGCTTCTTCCGCGAGGTGGAGACGCGCAATGCGACGAGCCCGCCTGTCATCACGGGCGCGGACGGCAAGCCGCTGCTGCTATTGTCGCGCTTTGGCGAGGGCCGCGTTGCGCTGCTGCTGTCGGATCATATCTGGCTTTGGGCGCGCGGCTATGAAGGCGGCGGCCCGCATCTCGACCTCTTGCGGCGCATGTCACACTGGCTGATGAAGCAGCCGGATCTCGACGAGGAAGCGCTGCACTTGCAGGTTCACGGCCATGACCTCGTCGTGCAGCGTCAAACCATGGCCGACAGCGTTTCGCCTGTGACGGTGACCTCACCGTCCGGCGCCACCCGCGAATTGACCTTGAGCGCGGGCGAGCCCGGCGTGTGGACGGCGACGATGCCGGCCAACGAACTCGGCCTGTGGCAGGCGACTGACGGCACGCTGAAAGCGCTGATCAATGTCGGCCCGACCAACCCGAAGGAATTCTCCGAAGTCACCTCCACCACCGACACGCTCAAGCCGCTGGCGCAAGCGACCGGCGGTGACGTACAACGCGTCGTCAACGGCTCCAGCATCGATCTGCCGCGCATCGTGCCGGTTCGCGCCTCCAGCATTTTCCGCGGCGACGGCTGGATGGGCGTGAAAATGCGCGATGCCAGCGTCGTCCGGGGCGTCGGCGTCCTGCCGGTCTTTGCAGGCCTGATCGGCCTGTTGCTGCTGCTCGGCGCGTTTGCCGCGACCTGGGTGCGCGAGGGACGTTGAGCGCGGCCTAAACACGTTATAATATTCAGGTATTGCGCGGGGACCCTGATCCCCGGAGCGAGGCGTTTTTGGGATGAAGTGGTTTCGTTCGAACATCAGGCATGGCAGCCGGCTGGCGCTTCTCGCGCTGGCCGTTCAGTTTGCCCTGTGGTTCGGCCACGCCCACGGCCTAGCCGCGCAAGCGGCTCCGTCGATCCAATCCTCGCAGCATCAGCCGGCGCCCGGCCACGATTCCGATCAACATCCGGATGACTTTTGTGCGATCTGCGCCGCGGTCGCCCTGACAAGTTCGGCCATGGCCGCCGTGCCGCCGCCGCTACCGGTTCCGCAAGCTTTCGAAATCGCGCGCCTGCCAATCGGCGAGGCGATCGTCCATCCGCGCACCATGCGCGCGGCGTTTCAATCACGCGCGCCACCACTCTCCTGACATCGATCGGCCTTCCGCTGCAGCTAAAGGCGCGCCAAGCGACGCCGGTAGCTGTGGACGGAAAATAATTCAGCGCCAGCGACATGCCTCTCCAACTGGGAACAGAGGGCATTTGCCAGGCAGAAATCGATTCAGTGAAGAGAGAACAAGATGCAGCAAAGCACCATGAAGCATCAACGCGGCGGGATTTCGCATCGGCGAATAACCTACGTCGTGGCCGGCGCCCTTGCGGCCGGCGTCATGCTTCCGTCTTCCGCGCTCACCCAGGAAGCAAATCCACTGCTGCCGCACAACCTGTCGCCATGGGGCATGTTCCTCAATGCCGATATCGTCGTGAAAGCGGTCATGATCGGGCTGGCTTTCGCCTCGCTCGTCACCTGGACGGTCTGGCTCGCCAAGACCATCGAACTCCAGGCCGCAAGGCGGGCGGCGCGCCGTCGCCTTGCCATGCTGGAGCGTGGCGGCAGTCTTGCCGATGCCGCGCTCGCGTGCGCGAAGAAGCGGGACGCCGTCGCGCAGCTGATCCTCTCCACCGCGCGCGAGGCCGAGCTTTCCGATGGCATCGTCGACGACGGCTTCAAGGAGCGCGTCGCGCTGCGGCTGGAGCGCGTCGAAGCGGCAATGACGCGGCATCTATCGCGCGGCGTCGGCATACTTGCCACCATCGGCGCGACCGCCCCCTTTGTCGGGCTGTTCGGCACGGTGTGGGGCATCATGAATTCGTTCATCGGCATTTCGGAATCGCACACCACCAACCTCGCGGTGGTTGCGCCCGGTATTGCGGAAGCCCTGCTAGCAACCGCGTTCGGCCTTGTCGCGGCGATCCCGGCGGTCGTGATCTACAATCATCTCGCGCGCATGATCGGCGGCTATCGCACCCTGCTCGGTGACGCCTCCGCGCAATTGCTGCTGATCATCAGCCGCGGGCAACTGCGCCATACGGCGACGCTGCCGCGAGCGGCGGAGTAAGCCGATGGCCATGCGTCTTCCATCCGGTTCGAGCACCGACGAATTCGACGTACTGCACGAGATCAACGTCACCCCGTTTATCGACGTGATGCTGGTTCTATTGATCATCTTCATGGTCGCCGCGCCGCTCGCAACCGTCGACATCGGCGTCAACCTGCCGGCATCGACGGCGTCCGAGCAGCCGCGCCCCGACAAACCGGTGTTCGTCACCATCAAGTCCGACGCAACGATTGCGATCGGCGAGACCATCGTTCCGCGCGGCGAGCTTTCAAGCGCGCTCGACGCCGCCACCAACGGCCACAAGGACGAGACGATTTTCGTCCGCGGCGACAAGTCCATCAGCTATGGCGAGCTGATGGAGGTGATGAACGTGCTGCGCGACACAGGCCACCTGAAGCTCGCGCTGGTCGGCCTCGAGACACAAGCGGCAAAGCAATGAACGCGTTCGCGCTTTATCTGCCGGAACGGAACGGTGTGCCCCGATGGATGCTCGCGGGCATCACCATTCTCGCGGCGCATGCGGCCCTCATCAGCGCGATCGCATTCTGGTATGCGCGCCAGCCGGTCGAACAGAACATTCTACCGGCGATCGCCGTGACGCTGGCGCCGTTGGACGCCGCCGCGCCAACGCTCCAGGACCAGGACGTCGCCGTCGGACCGACCATGCAGGAGGCACCCGCGGTGCCAATGCAGGAGCGCAAGGTCGAGGAAAAGTCGACGGAAGAGGTGGTGCAGCCTCCACCGCCACCGCAGCAGGCAGAGGTGACACTGCCGCAAAAAGAGGCGAAGATCGAAAAGCCAGAGCCGATGCCCGTTACACCGGCGCCGGAGACGCGCGCGCTGCCGAAGAATGCGCGCATCGGCGAATTCACCGAGGCCGGCTCGAACGCCTATAACGCGCTCGTAGTCGGCCATCTTGAGAAATTCAAGCGCTATCCGAAGGACGCGCATGGCGCTTCCGGCACCGTGCTGGTGCGCTTCGCGTTGAACCGCGCAGGCGACGTGATTTTGAGCGAGGTGTCGAAATCCTCGGGCAACAACGTGCTCGATCACGAGGCGCTCGATATCCTGCATCGTGCCAGCCCGTTCCCGCCCTTCCCCGCTGCCAAGCCGGGCGCGCAGGAGAGCTACATCTGGCCGATGCACTTCGCGCGCTGATCAGTCGCGTGAGCGGCACGCGACGTTGCCGAAATTCCACACGCGCCGTGTCGCCTCGCTCTCACGAATTGTTTTCCGACCGGAGGAGTTGACATCGAAGCGTCGCGCTTGCGATGTTATGTTGTAACGTCGAAGCCACGGGGATGTAGCGGCTTCCGGCGTGGGGCACTATCGATATGCAATGGGTCCGGTCGAACATCAGACTTGGCGCGCGCGCAGCGTTATTTGCGCTCGTCGTCCAGTTTGCGCTGTCGTTCGGCCACTTCCATGCGATCGTGGCGCAAACAACGGCGCCGTCGCTCCAATCCTCCCAACAACTCCCTGCGCCGGTTCACGACGGGGATCATCATCCGGACGATGTCTGCGCGATCTGCGCCGTAGTCGCGCTGGCAAGCACGGCGATGGCCGCCGCACCACCGGCGCTGCCGCTGCCGCCGACGATCGAGCACGCGCATCTGACAACGGAAGCGCCAACCATCCATCCGCGCTCTGCGCGCGCGGCCTTCCAATCACGCGCACCTCCCATCTCCTGACATTGACTTGAACACTTCCTGGCGGGATTGGCCGTTTCATTCGTGGTCGATCCCCTGGGAAGACGAGGCAATCAGTTCGCCGCAAGTCCGCGGCAGCCGCTTTCGAATTCGCGCATAGCGATAGATTCGTTCGCGGCGTTTGTTGGGATCGAGACAATGCCAGTCGCAAGAAAAGTACCTATCAAACCCATCGTAGCCTTAAGCGTGGCCTCGCTCATGATCTGCACCTTCGCGGAGACCGCGCGATCGCAGACTGCAGAACCAACACCTGCGCCTACGCCATCTCCAACTCCGCAGAATACGGCACCAACGCCAGCGCCTGCGGAGAACGCCCCGCCCTCACCTTCGGCAAATGCGCCTGCGACGGTGCTGCCGCAAACCAACGTCCAGGCCCCGAAGCAAGCGGCCAGGCCGCCGAAGCAGAAGCCACAGGTCGTGACCCGTCGGGCCCCGGCGGCTCCGGTCGCACCTGCACCCGCGCCGCTCTCCCCGGCGGAGCAGGCAGCCGCCCGACTTGCCGCCAAGAATGCAACCTTCGATCAGGCGCGCGGCAACATCTTCACGACAACAGGCACGACCTCCGACACCATCAGCCGCGCCGCGATCCAGGATTTGCCGCAGGGCGATAATGCTTCGGTCGAGAAGGTGCTGCTTCAGATGCCCGGCGTCTCGCAGGATTCGGCGGCCAGCGGTTCGCTGCATGTCCGCAACGATCATGGCAACCTTCAATACCGGATCAACGGGATCTTGTTGCCTGACGGCGTCACCGGTCTCGGCAGCATTTTCGACACCAGTTTCATCGGCAGCATGTCACTGGTCACGGGCGCCTTGCCGGCCGAATACGGACTGCGCACGACAGGCCTCATCGACATCAAGACCCGCACCGACCTCTTCAACAACTCGGGCAGCGTCGGCGTCTACGGCGGCAGTTTTGGAACGATCCAGCCGAGCTTCGAATATGGCGGCACATTCGGCAACACCTGCCCTACCCCGACGCCGGGGGCTTATACCAAGGCCAATCCGGATTGCTTTGCCGGCGTGCAGTACTACTTCACCGGCCGCTACACGCAGAACTCAGTGGGCATCGAAAGCGCAACACCCACCTACAATGCATTTCACGATTTCTCGCAGCAGGACCGGGGCTTTGCCTATATGTCGGCCTACGTCGATCCGACCACCCGGGTCAGCCTGATCGCGGGCACGGCGTACAACAATTTCCAGATTCCCAACCGGCCTGACCAGCCGACGACTCTGGGCAGCGCCTTCGGCGTGTCCAGTTTCAACTCCTTGCTGCTCAACGAGAACCAAGTCGAGACCACGCAATTCAGTGTGCTGACAGCGCAAAAGTCGTACGACGGCTTCGACGGGCAATTGTCCTTCTTCACCCGCTACAGCAACCTCCATTATACGCCCGATCCGATCGGCGATCTCCTGATCAACGGCGTCGCTTCGGACATCAGCCGGCGGTCCCTGGTCAACGGCCTGCAGGGCGACGGCTCTTACAAGCTTGGCGATTCGCACACGCTGCGTGCCGGCTTCTCCGTCAGCGGCGAGCAAGTGTTCGTTGGCAATACCTCGCTGGTTGAGCCCACGGACATCAACGGCAACCCAATAGACGCGCCCTTCAACATCACCGACAATGTCTCCAAACTCGGCTGGCTCGCAGGCGTCTATGTTCAGGACGAATGGAAACTGACCAACCAGCTCACCATGAACTATGGCCTGCGCTTCGACCAGATGGATCAGTTCGTCACCGCCAACCAGTTCAGCCCGCGGCTCAGCTTCACCTACAAGCCGTTCGAGAACACCACGTTCCACGCAGGTTATGCGCGCTACTTCACGCCGCCGGTCCTGGTAGAAGCTGCACCGGTCAACATCAACGCGTTCAACAACACGACTGCGGCGGTGCCGACCAACCAGGGAAGCGATCCAGTCCTGCCGGAGCGCTCGCACTACTTCGACGCCGGTGTCGACCAGACCTTCAAGTTTGGATGCGGCTCGGACGGAAAGAACTGCTCCAGTCTCGATCTTGGCGTCGATGCCTATTACAAGATCGCGACCGATCTGATTGACAACGGCTTTTTCGGCCAGGCGCTGGTGCTCAGCGCCTTCAACTACGCGCGCGGCTACAACGAAGGCATCGAATTCAAGGGCAAGCTCACCAGCGGCAACCTTCAGCTTTACGGTAATGTCGCCATCGCCCAGCAGCGCGCGAACGACCCGGTGTCGAACCAGTATCTGTTCGGCAACACACCACTTCCAGATCTCGGCGGGCTCACCGAGTTCCAGTACCTGCAGTCGCACTTCATCTATACCGACCACAACCAGTTCGTCACCGCGTCCGCCGGCGCGAGCTACAAGTTCTGCGGCCGGCCCGCGACCGCAGCCGAGGCATTTGGCGATAACGGATTGTCGTGGTGCGGGGTCACGCTGAGCGCCGACGCGATCTATGGCAGCGGCCTGCGCAACGGTGACGCCAACATCGGCTCGGTGCCGGCCTACACGCAGGTCAACCTAGGCATCAAGCGCGAATTCCTGCTGCCCAACGATCTGAAGCCGATGACCATTCGCTTCGACGTCGTCAACCTGTTCGACCGGATCTACGAGATCAGGGATGGCAGCGGCATCGGTGTGTTCGCCCCGCAGTTCGGACCGCGCCGCGGCTTCTACGTTGGCATCTCAAAGAAGATATGAGGTGCGGGCGATCATGCGGGATCGAAATTTCGATCCCGCTATTTCGCGAAATCCCAGTCCGGGCGGACGGCGCCGGAGACATTCTCGAAAGCGCCCTCGGCGAGTTCGGCGACCAGAAGGCGCTTATAGTCGACGGGTCCGGGCATAGTCACCCGCCCCTGCGGCACGGTCTTGAATCCGGCACGACTATAATAGGGCTCGTCGCCGACCAGCAGCACCAAACGGTGCCCCTTGGTCTTGGCGTCGGCAAGCGCACGCTCGAGCAACAGGCGCCCGACACCACGGCCGCGAAACGGCGGCTCGATCGTCAACGGTCCGAGCAGCAGCGCCTTGGTATTTCCGATCGTGATCGGCAACTGGCGCAACGAGCCGACCAACAGGGTCCCGATCCAGGCGGTGAACGACAGGTCGAGCACATGATCGACGTGCTCGCGAATCCGGTAGGCGCTTAAGGTAAAACGGCCGGGTCCGAACGTTCGCTCATGCAAACGCTCGATCGCCTGCGCGTCATTGGCGGTTTCGGCCAGGATGGTCAGAGACAGATCGCTCATGACCCCCTATCCACACGCGATTGCGTGAGCCGTCAACCCTTCTCGAAAGGGTGCTGCGCGAGATAGGCCAAGAGCTTCATCTCCCGCCGCCCGCGCGTCACCGTGTCAAGCACCAGACCGGACGACAGCGAGAGCATCGCCATGATCATCAACCCCATCGACAGCACCGCCGTGGGCAGGCGGGGGACGACGCCTTGCTCGAGGAAGGTCACGAAAACCGGAATCGCAAGGCCGATCGACACCAGCGCAAGGAACATGGCAATCGCAGTAAAGAAGCGCAGCGGCTTTTCCGAGCGATAGAGTTTTATGATAGTGCCGAGGATCCGAAAGCCGTCGCGCCAGGTATTGAGCTTGCTGACCGATCCTTCAGGCCGGGCAAAGTAGGGCGTTTCGATTTCCGCCGTCGGGAGCGAGAGTTCCAGCGCATGCACGCTCAGCTCGGTTTCGATCTCAAATCCGTCCGACAGCACCGGGAAGGATTTGACGAACCGCCGCGAGAACACGCGATAGCCGGAGAGAATGTCCTTGAAGGCCCTGCCGAACATCGAGGCCAGAAAGCCGGTCAAAAGCCAGTTTCCGGTACGATGTCCCGGCCGCCAGGCAGCCTCCGCCTGATCGACCCGCAGACCCACCACCATGTCGAGATGCTCCGACTTGAGCGCCTCGATCATTTTCGGGGCGCTCGATGCGTCGTACGTGGCGTCGCCATCGACCAGCAGGTAAATGTCGGCGTCGACATCGGCGAACATGCGGCGGACCACATGGCCCTTGCCCTGACGGCGTTCGCTGCGAACGATGGCGTCAGCCTCGCGCGCCACCGCGACCGTGCGATCCGTCGAGTTGTTGTCGTAGACATAGATTTCGGCCGACGGCAGCGCCTTGCGAAAATCGGCGATCACGGTTGCGACCGCGGCCTCCTCGTTGAAGCACGGCACCAGCACGGCAACGCGCGGCTGTGCAGGCTGGCTTATCGGAAATTCCGATCTCGCAAATTCAGCCAGCGCCTCCGCCATCCCGGCCAGATCGCCGCGAGGCTTTGACGGGCGCATGGATTGCGATACGGCGCTCATGGACCAATCCTTAACGATCGTTAGGGTTTGCGCCCGATCATAAGGACCTATCGCTAACGTTCTCTAACGCCAGGTCGCGATTTGCGGCTTGTTTTCGACCACTTCCGCGATCCGCAGCCGCGTTCCCACAGTCGTATCCGCCGGCAGGGCCCGCGTATCGAAAAAGCCGCAATCGATGATCTCGCGGTTCGGTTCCGGCAGACGATCCTGCTTGAAGTCGCGGACCAGATACACCGCGACGTGATCGCGCCTGGAAACGTGGCTGTTCAAATAGACGCCGAAAAACGCAGGCTCGCCGGCGAGTTCGATGCGTCCCTCCTCGATGAGCTCCCGCCGCAGGGCTTCGCGCAAGGTCTCGCCGGTTTCCACTCCGCCGCCGGGCAGATGCCAGCCGCTGACATAGCTGTGCTTGACCAGAAAGACGCGGTTTTCGCTGTCCAGCACAACGGCGCGCACGCCGAGCGTCATGCCGCGCGCAAATCGCCAGTAGAGGTGAAAGAGCCGCCGCAGCGCCGGCTCAAGACGCGTTCGCAGCCGCTGTACGGTCGTCGTCACGGCAATCCTTGCAACTCCCAAGGTTACGTTTGATCCTTGCATCCTCCCTGCCAGCTTGCCAATACGGCGAGTGGAGTGGATTTGAAAGCGGGATATCCATCAATGGCGGCCTTCACCCTCGCCCATGTGTCCGACCCGCACCTGCCGCCGCTGCCGCACCCGCGGCTGTCCGAACTCGCGGGCAAGCGCGTGCTCGGCTATCTGAACTGGACGCGAAACCGCCACCGCTATCATCGGCGCGACGTGGTCGACGTGCTGATGTCCGACCTGCAGGCGCAGGTGCCGGATCACATTGCGGTCACCGGCGATCTCATCAACCTCGCGCTAGAGGCCGAGTTTGCGCCGGCGCTGGCCTGGCTCGAAAGCGTCGGCCCGCCGGAACGGGTGACCCTCGTTCCCGGCAATCACGATGCCTATGTTCGCACGACCGCTCATCGATTTGCCGAGGACTGGAAAAGCTACCTCGCCGGCGACGCGGCGCCGGATCCTGATGCGATCTTTCCGTCGCTCCGCCGGCGCGGCCCCCTCGCGCTGATCGGCGTATCCACGGCAGTGCCGACGCCGCCATTCATGGCGACGGGCTGGCTCGGCAAAAGCCAGATGGAAGCGCTCGAGCGCCTGCTCGCGACACTCGCGTCAGAAAGCGCTTTTCGGATTCTGCTCATTCATCATCCGATCCGCTCGAACGCGCGGGCCAAGCGTCTGACCGATTCATCGGATTTGCGTGCGCTGTTGAAACGATACGGCGTGGAAATGATCCTGCACGGACACGATCACGTTCACTCCACGAACTGGATCGAGGGGCCGAACGGATCGTCGATACCGGCGATCGGCGTGCCGTCGGCATCCGCATTGGCGCACGGCCATTATCCTCACGCGGCCTACAACCTGTTTTCGATCGCGCGCGACGGCAACGGCTGGAGCTGCCGGCAAATGGTGCGCGGCATCAACGACGCGCGTCAGGTCAAGGAAATCAGGCGCGTGGAGCTGCTGTAGCGCCGGCGCGATAGCGATCTAGATGCTGCTCAGGCTCGCAAACAGCGCGAGGCCAAACAGCGCCAGCGCGCCGAGGATGAAGCCGAACGCAAACGGCCAGAACCGGCTGCGGCGCGGCTCTTCAGTCGGAGCCGGTATGGCAACCGGAGTCGCGACCAGCGCATGTTCGCGCTCGACCATGCGGCGCGCGACATAATCCGTGACGGCATCGACAATGACCGGCACGTCGTGCGATTCCGCGATCAGGATGCGGCCGAAGCGGGTGTCCTGCACGAAGCGATAGGCACGCTTGTCGCGGCCCATCACGATGTGGGCGACCACGTCGATCCACAGCCGCGGCGTCTCGCCCTGACTGATGCCGCGGTCGAACAGATCGACGGTGTCGGGAATTTGAGCAAACAGCGGATCCAGCGCCTCGCTCAGGATTTCAAGGCGCGCGACTTCCGCATCGCGCAAGTCGACGACGACGCCGGTACGATCGGCAGCCTCGATCCGCGCCTTGCGGAGCGCATCGCGCAGCCGAGTGGGCCGCACCTCACTGGCCTCGTCTCCGATATTCTGTGCCTCTGCCATCGGCCTTGCGTCCCGTCCTCACCCCCGGAAAGTGGTATTAACCTATCAGTAACCTTGGCCTCCGCAAAGAGACGTTTGTTCCCAAAGGCTTATGCTCCCCAGAAACGAACGCGGCCCCGCCGTCCCTTAAAGGGACGAAGAGGCCGCGGCCGCCCTTGGACGCCTTTATTGGGGATCAGGCCATCACGCGGGAAGGCTCTTCCACGATCGAAAAGCGCACGCCGGCCTTGTGGCGGTTTTCTTCCGAAACCTCGCGCCAGCATTGTTCGGCTTCCGCCCGGCTCTTGAAGGGACCCTTCACCTGAGCGGAGCCTTCGACGAGCTTGTGGAAGTTCATCGAGCCGAACTCGCCACCGATCACCCAGAAATTGCTGCCTGCGGTCATTGTCAGTCCTCCTCTAGCCGAACTGGTTCATCGTGTTGTGGGCGCCGCCCGCCTTCAGGGCGGCTTCGCCGGCGAAGTACTCCTTGTGATCGTCGCCGATATCGGAGCCGGCCATGTTCTGATGCTTCACGCAGGCGATGCCCTGACGGATCTCGGCGCGCTGGACGTTCTTCACATAGCCGAGCATGCCCTGCTCGCCGAAATATTCCCTCGCCAGATTGTCGGTCGAGAGCGCTGCCGTGTGATAGGTCGGCAACGTGATCAGATGGTGGAAGATGCCGGCGCGCTTCGCTGAATCGGCCTGGAAGGTGCGGATGCGTTCGTCGGCTTCCTTGGCCAGCGGCGTGTCGTCGTATTCCGCCTTCATCAGCTCGGCGCGATTGTACTTGCTGACATCTTTGCCGGCTTCCTTCATCGCATCGTAGACCTGCCAGCGGAAGTTCAGCGTCCAGTTGAAGGACGGCGAGTTGTTGTAGGCGAGCTTCGCGTTCGGGATGACCTTGCGGATCCGGTCGACCATCTTGGCGATCTGCTCGATATGCGGCTTCTCGGTTTCGATCCACAGCAAGTCGGCGCCGTTCTGCAGCGAGGTGATGCAGTCGAGCACGCAGCGATCTTCGCCGGTACCCGGACGGAACTGGTAGAGATTAGAGGGCAGCCGCTTGGGGCGCATCATCTTGCCGTGACGGTTGATGATGACGTCGCCGTTCCTGGCATTGTCCGCCGTCACTTCCTCGCAATCGAGGAAGCTGTTGTACTGGTCGCCGATGTCGCCGGGCTTGTGGCTTACGGCGATCTGCTGCGTGAGGCCGGCGCCGAGCGAGTCGGTGCGGGTCACCACGACGCCGTCTTCGACGCCGAGTTCAAGGAACGCGTGGCGGCAGGCGCGAATCTTCGCAAGGAAGACATCGTGCGGCACGGTCACCTTGCCGTCCTGATGTCCGCACTGCTTTTCGTCCGAGACCTGGTTTTCGATCTGCAGAGCGCAGGCGCCCGCCTCGATCATCTTCTTGGCGAGCAGATAGGTTGCTTCCGCGTTGCCGAAGCCGGCATCGATGTCGGCGATGACGGGCACGACGTGGGTCTGGAAGTTGTCGATCTTCTCGATCAGCGCCTTCTCCTTCGCCTTGTCGCCTTGCTCGCGGGCAGTATCGAGCGCGCGGAAGATATCGTTCAGCTCGCGCGAGTCGGCCTGACGCAGGAAGGTGTAGAGCTCCTCGATCAGGGCTGGCACCGAGGTCTTTTCATGCATGGACTGGTCAGGCAGCGGTCCGAACTCGGAGCGCAGCGCCGCGATCATCCACCCCGAGAGGTACAGGTAGCGGCGATCGGTCGTGCCGAAGTGCTTCTTGACCGAGATCAGCTTCTGCTGGGCGATGAAGCCATGCCAGCAGCCCAGCGACTGCGTGTACTTGGTGGGATCGCCGTCATAGGCGGCCATGTCGGCCCGCATCAGCGCCGCGGTGTAACGGGCGACGTCGAGGCCGGTCCTGAAACGATTCTGCAGGCGCATGCGCGCGACAGCCTCGGCCGTCACCCCGTTCCAGGTCGGCCTGGTGTCGAGCAGCGCCTGGGCCGCCTCGATCTGGCTCTGATACGAAGCCGGCCCCTGGAGAGCCTGATCACTGATCCCGCGTGGCTGGTAGTTCATGTTCGTAATCCTTCTGAAGATGCGACGGGCCTGAAGGACGGTATCGCCGCCTCAGACATTCGTGACAGTGCATTGCAAAATGCTCGTCAGGAGATAAACGCGACTCCCGTCAAATCGTAAATACTGCTTGATTTCGAATGGTGATGTCATGTAACACGCATACATGTGACATAAGTTATCTTGTAAATTTTGTCATAAGACGGCACGTTTGCGCGCCGTTTTCGTGTAAAGACTGGGACAAGCGGCCCGATTTCGGCCGCGCGCGATGTAAGGGAACAACGCCATGCCCGCGGATTCCGGAAAGAAGCTGTTTGTCGGTCCCCGCTTCCGGCGTATCCGCCAGCAACTCGGGTTGTCGCAGACCCAGATCGCTGAAGGTCTCGGCATCTCGCCGAGCTACATCAACCTGATCGAGCGCAACCAGCGCCCGGTGACGGCACAGATCCTGTTACGCCTGGCGGAAGCTTATGACCTCGACCTGCGCGACCTTGCGACCGCCGACGAAGATCGCTTCTTCGCGGAACTGAACGAGATTTTTTCCGATCCGTTGTTCCGGCAGATCGATCTGCCGAAACAGGAACTGCGCGATCTCGCGGAACTCTGTCCCGGCGTCACGCACGCGCTGCAACGGCTCTATGCCGCCTACACCGAAGCGCGCCGCGGCGAGACCATGGCTGCGGCGCAAATGGCCGATCGCGACGAGGGCGCGCGCTTTGAGGCCAACCCGATCGAACGCGTGCGCGATCTGATCGAGGCCAATCGCAATTATTTTCCAGAGCTCGAAACGGCGGCGGAAAATCTGCGCGACGAACTCAATGTTCCCGCCGAAGAATTATTTGCCGCGCTGTCGGCGCGCCTACGCGAAAAACACTCGATCCTCACCCGCATCATGCCGGTCGATGTCATGCGCGAGACGCTGCGCCGTTTCGATCGCCATCGCCGGCAACTCTTGATCTCGGAACTGATCGACGCGCCCGGCCGCGCCTTCCAGCTCGCCTTTCAGATTGCCCTTACCGAATGCGCCAGCACGATCGAGACCATCATCGGCCGCGCCGGCCCGCTCGATGACGCCCCACGGCGGCTCTACCGCATCACGCTCGCCAATTACTTCGCCGCCGCCGCCATGATGCCGTATCAGCCGTTCCAGACGGCAGCCGAAGCGCTCGGCTACGACCTCAACATCCTGTCACAGCGCTTCAACGCGGGCCTCGAGCAGGTGTGCCATCGCCTGACGACCTTGCAGCGGCCCAATGCGCGCGGCGTTCCGTTCTTCCTGCTGCGCGTCGACAATGCCGGCAACGTCTCGAAGCGGTTTTCCTCCGGCACCTTCCCGTTCTCGAAATTCGGCGGAACCTGTCCATTGTGGAATGTGCATTCGACCTTCGACACGCCGGATCGGCTCTTGAGCCAGGTGATCGAATTGCCCGACGGCACGCGCTACTTCTCGATCGCACAAACCGTGCGCCGTCCAGCGGCGCCGTATGCGCAGCCGCAGCCGCGCTTTGCGATCGGACTCGGATGCGAGATCCGCCACGCGTCGAAACTCGTCTACGCGAGCGGGCTTAATCTTGAAACTTCAGAGGGCACGCCGATCGGCGTCAACTGCCGGCTGTGCGAGCGCGAGAATTGCAGCCAGCGCGCCGAACCGCCGATCACCCGCACGCTGATCCTGGACGAAAACACGCGGCGGATGTCGTCCTTTGCCTTCTCCAACGCGCGTGAATTGTGAACGCAGAGCACGCTGTTTTGGGGCTTGCGCCGGTTGGCTAATCCGCCGGACCCGGTATGGTGGCCGCAAATATAGCGGCTCCCGCCTCAAAGACTGGATACCCCGACATGTTCGTCTCGTTCTTCCCTCGCCCAAGGCTGTTCTTCTGGTCGGCACTTGTTTGGATAGCGCTGTCGATGGCGCTTTGGTACGGCTATGCGGAAGACCTCGTCGCGCCGTCCAAGACGATCGGCGTGTCATTGTTTTGGTCGGCGGCGTCGCTATGGTTCGATCTCTATTTCCTGATCGCGGTCGCAATCTTCGCTGGCTTCTGGCGAGTGTTCGCACCGCATCGGTGGGCAGGATGGTCGGTTTGGGGTTCCGCGCTGATCCTGTTCACCTCGTACTTCCAGGTCCAGGTCAGCGTCGCCATCAATAGCTGGTACGGGCCATTCTACGATCTGCTGCAAGCCGCCCTTTCAAAGTCGCGGGCCGTGACGGCCTGGGAGTTCTACGCTGAGTTATCAACCTTCGCCGGTATCGCCTTTGTTGCGGTCGTCGTCGGTGTGATGACTCGATTCTTCGTCAGTCACTACATCTTCCGCTGGCGAACGGCGATGAACGACTACTATGTCGAGAACTGGCCACGCCTGCGCACCATCGAAGGCGCCTCGCAACGCGTCCAGGAAGACACCATGCGATTCGCGACCACGACGGAAGGGTTAGGCGTCAACCTGATCAGCGCCGTGCTGACTCTGATCGCGTTCCTGCCGCTATTGTTGCGGTTATCGGAAATCGTCACCGAACTTCCGTTGATCGGTTCTATCCCCTATCCGCTGGTGATCGCGGCGATCGTTTGGTCAATTGTCGGCACGGGAGGGTTGGCTTTGATCGGCATTCGACTGCCCGGCATCGAGTTTCATAACCAGCGCGTCGAGGCTGCTTATCGCAAGGAGCTGGTGTTAGGCGAAGACAATCCGGCTCGCTCCGATCCGCCGACGCTGGCCGAACTGTTCGCCAATATTCGCCGCAACTACTTTCGGCTTTATCTGAATTTCATGTACTTCAACGTCGGCCGCATTGTCTATTTGCAGACTGACGTCGTCTTCCCTTACATCCTGCTGGTGCCGACGGTCGTTGCCGGCAAGCTCACGCTGGGACCGTTCCAGCAGATCCAGAATGCGTTCGCCCAGGTCCGCCAATCCTTTCAGTATCTCATCAACTCCTGGAGCACGATCGTCGAGTTGATTTCGATTTATCAGCGCTTGCGCGGCTTCGAGGCCAAGATTCACGGCGACCCGCTGCCGCCGATCGAATCGGAGGCCAAACCGCAGTCGGCTTGAACCTCGGCGACGCCTTCGCGCCAGCGGAAGGCGCGTGTTTCTGCGCGCCCGGCGAACCCTAAGCTATATTTTAGGTTCCTCGCAGGCTCCTCGTTAGCAACGGTTCGGCGTCGCGACCGTTAACTCGTCAACAACCCCAAGGATGCAGAGGAGGTTTTGATGAGGAAACAGATATTGATCGGGGCGATGGCGCTTGCGCTTGCCGCTGGCACCAGCACTAGCGCGATGGCCTTCCGCGGTGGTGGCGGCTTCCATGGCGGTGGTTTTCATGGCGGTGGATTCCATGGTGGCTTTGCCGGAGCCCGCAGTTTCGGCGGCGCCCGGTTCGCGGGCGTTCGCGGCTTCAGCGGTTGGCGCGGTGGCGGATGGGGCGGTCGACGGTTCGTCGGCGGCTGGCGCGGCCGGCGCTTCGTCGGAGGCGGTTGGGGCTGGGGCGGCGGATGGGGTTGGGGTGGCGGATGGGGTTACCCGTATGATGCCTATGCGGCAGACGTGGGTCTCGTCGGTCTGGGCCTTGGGCTCGCTACCGTAGCGACGGGCTATTGCGACCCCTTCTATGGCTGCGCTCCAGGCTGGGGCTGGGGTTACGGTACGCCGATCGACGCCTGGACCTGGTAAGCTTCGCAATTCTGGACTCGATCGAAGACCCGTCCGGGAAACCGGGCGGGTTTTCATTGGCTCGATCATGCAGCGGCCGCGCGCCACCTTAGCGTTCGGTCCAATCGGCAACAAGCCGTGGCAGTTCGGTATCGGCCGAACCATCCGGGACCGCGTTTGCATTAGGGTCGGCGCGTTCAATTCACCCACCGAGGGCACTTGCATGAAGCGCTTACGCGTCGATCCGATCTCGAGCTATGTCGAACGTCGCCGCAAGGGACCGATCTGTCCCGTCGCGATGGCAAACGGATTTGTGTTTCTTTCAGGACTACCACCGTTCGATCCCGAGAGCGGCGAAATCAAACGTTTCCCGTTCGAGAGACAATCCGAAATTGTTATCGAACAAATGAAGCTTTGCCTGGAGACCGCCGGGTCCTCGCTTGCGAATATTCTCAAGTGCAATGTCTATTGCACCCCGGATCCGTCGCATTATGACCGCTTCAATGCAGTCTGGGATCGCTATTTTATCGAGGGGTCCCCAACCCGGATTTTGCTGCACGTCCCATCACATGCGGGTCCCTTCGACATCGAGATCGATTGCATCGCGACGGTCTGACTTTCGTCATCCGGGGAGCAACACATGCCCGCCTACTACATCGCCGAACACATCATCACCGATGCCGTGAAGTTCGAGGACTACCGGATCAAGGT
>Ga0070741_10010826_pt1 | contig 17068 bp, 15 predicted proteins | sample Coa_R1_4_FD_66440 | JGI IMG/M metagenome (GOLD analysis project Ga0070741, IMG submission 66440) | Surface soil microbial communities from Centralia Pennsylvania, which are recovering from an underground coalmine fire - Coalmine... | ecosystem: Environmental > Terrestrial > Soil > Unclassified ...
GCGCGCGAAGCCGCACGCGTCGCCGCGCTCGCCGTCGACATTCAGGCGGCCGTCGCCGCTGCCGGCGGACGACGCGTCGAACCGATGCTCCGGGCGGTGCGTCCGGCGCCCGCCCCAACGCCGGACCTGTTCGCGGCACCGGCGCGCCGCGCGAGCTCGCGTCCGGTGATCGCCGTCGCGGTCGGACTCTTTGCGTTCGCGACGATCGCGGCCGGGTTGGTCGTGCTGACGAGCGGCACGCGCACGGCGCCGGCCGCCGTCCGCGCGGCGGCCCCGACCGTGGACCTCGTCGCGCTCAGCCACGAACGCGACGCGGATCGCCTCGTCGTCCACGGCATCGTCCGCAACTCGTCGTCGACACACCTCGCCGAGCCGCTCACCGCGGTCGTGTTTGCCTTCAATCGCGACGGCGGCTTCGTCACGAGCGGTCGCGCGGCGATCGACGCGTCGCGGCTGATCGCGGGCGGCGAATCGGCCTTCGTGGTGACGCTGGCGGATGCCGATCAGGTGGCGCGGTACCGCGTGAGTTTCAGGACGGCTGCCGGAATCGTGGCGCACGTCGATCGCCGGCAAGGGAGCTGAGTCATGCGCGCCGCCATCCCTCGCGTCGCCGCCGTCGTTGTCGCGCTCGCGGCCCTCGCCGCCGCCCAGGAGCCGCCGGTCGACCGATCGCAGTTCCGCTTCAAGAGCGGCGTCGATCTCGTCAACATCACCGCCACGGTGTCCGACGCGTACGGTCGCTTCGTCTCGAGGCTGACGCAGGACGACTTCGCCGTGTACGAGGACGATCAGCCGGTCGAAGTGACCCACTTCAGCGCGGACCGCGTGCCGGTCGCGCTCGGCATCGCGCTCGACACCAGCGGCAGCATGGCCGGCGCGAAGATCCAGTCGGCGCAGGAAGCGCTGAACCGCTTCCTGTACGACCTGCTGGCGCCGCAGGATGAAATTTTTCTCTACCGCTTCAGCAACGTTCCGGTGCTGCTGCAGGACTGGACGGCCGATCGCGGACGCCTGTCGCGCGCGCTCTTCGACATCCGGCCGATGGGCGGCACGGCGATGTACGACACGGTGGCCGAAGCGATTCCGCTCGCGCAGCACGGCCGCTACCAGAAGAAAGCGCTGCTGCTGATTTCCGACGGCAACGACACGACGAGCCACACCGACGTGCCGACGGTGAAGCGTCTGATTCGCGAGAGCGAGGTGCTCGTCTACGCCATCGGCATCGACGGCGACGAGGAGCGGACCTACGCGCCGCCGCCGCGCCAGCCGCGCCCGCCGATGCCCATCCCGCTGCCGTTTCCCGGCCGCGGACGCGGCGGGTGGCCGCCGTACCCCAACGGAGGTGGCGGCGGCCAGGGCTGGCCGCGGGCACGCGGCGGCGACGACCGCGTCAACGTCGCCGCGCTGCGCGACCTGACCGACGACAGCGGAGGACGCACCGAGATCATCCGCGACGCGCGCGATCTCAATCCGTCGACCGCGAACATCGCCGACGAGTTGAGCAAGCAGTACTACCTGGGATACGCCTCGCCGGCGAAGCGCGACGGACGATGGCACTCGATTCGCGTGGAGGTGCGCAACCGCAACTACCGCGTCCGCGCGCGCCGCGGCTACATCGCCAGCTAGCGCGCAGAGTGTGCACGCCGTCCGGCGCGGGCGCCGGACGACGGGTACAATGTCGCGTGCCGTTGCTGGCGGTCGCGCTCGGTCTCAGCCTCCTCGGCGGCTTCGGCGGCTTGCTCGTCGCCTCGTCGCTGCTCGTCCTCCCGGCCGCGGCTCGCAATCGGCTGGTGCCCTGGCTCGTCAGCTACGCGGTCGGCGCGCTGCTGGGCGTCGCGTTTATCGAGCTGCTGCCCCAGGCGCTCGCGACGCTGAGCGCGCGGCGCGTGTTCGCGACGCTCCTCGGCGGCATCCTCGTCTTCTTCGTGCTCGAGAAGCTGGCGCTCTGGCGTCACTGCCACACGCACGAGTGCGACGTGCACGGCGCCAGCGGACCGCTCGTCCTGCTGGGCGACGCAGCGCACAACTTCATGGACGGCGCGGTGATCGGCGCCGCCGTGCTGACGTCGATTCCGGTGGGCATCAGCACCGCGGTCGCGGTGCTCGCCCACGAGATCCCGCACGAAGTCGGCGACTTCGCGATCCTGCTGCACGCGGGCTACAGCCGCGGACGCGCGCTCGCCTACAACGCCGTCGCCGAAGGTGCCGGTGTGCTCGGGGCCGCGCTCGCCTACGCGTTTCTCGATTCGATGCCGCGCGTGGCGCCCTACTTTCTGTCGTTTGCGACGGCGAGCTTTCTGTACGTGGCGATGGCCGACCTCATTCCAGACCTCCATCGCGGCACCTTCGACGACAACGCCGCGCGTCAGGTGCTGCTGGTGACGGCCGGCATCGGCACCGTCCTGCTGCTATAAGCCATGAGCATCGACTCGAGAAACCTCGCGACCGTGCAGAAGATGTGGCGCCGCGAAGTCGAAGCGGCCGCCACCTACCGCCACCTCGCCGAGCGCGAGAAAGATCCGAAGCGGCGGGACATCCTGATGCGCCTCGCGAATCAGGAAGACAACCATGCCGCGCGGTGGTCGGAGCGGATCGCGCTGGCAACCGGACGCGCCCCCGATCCCGAGGAAGTCGAGCGCGGCCTCTCCTGGTTCCAGCGCATCTCCGATCCGACCGTCGTCCTCCACCGGCTGGAGCAGGAAGAAGCGAAGGCCGACGCCGAGTATGGCGACCTGATGACGCGCCTCACCGATCCCGCCGATCGCCAGATCGCCGAGGACGCGATGCACGAGGAGCGCGATCACGCGGTGATCCTCCGCACGCTCGCCGGCGGCTCGATGCCCACGCCGCGCTCGGCGCTCGACAGCATCCTGCATCGCGAGCGATGGCACGTGCGCGGCGCCGGGTGGATCGGCGACGCGGTGTACGGCGTCAACGACGGGCTGGGCGCCGTCTTCGGCATCGTGTCCGGCATGGCCGGCTACACCGGCGGCAGCGAGGTCGTGCTCGCGGCCGGACTGGCCGGCACCCTCGCCAGCGCGCTGTCGATGGGCGCCGGTGCGTACCTCGCGTCCAAGTCGAACCGCGAGGTGTACGAGTCCGAGGTGCAGCGCGAGCGCGCCGAGATCGAGGAGGATCCGCACGAAGAGCTGCTCGAGCTCGAGCTGTTCTACCAGCTGAAAGGGTTTTCGCCCGACGAAGCGCGGACGATGGCGGAGCGGATTCACAAAGAGCCGAAGCAGTTCCTGCGGACGCTCGTGCACGAAGAGCTGGGGCTCTCCGAGGAAACCTTCCCCAATCCGTGGCGCTCCACGGTGTCGGCGTCGGTGTCGACGGCCATCGGCGGGTTCATCCCCATCATTCCGTTCTTCTTCACCGTCGGCATGCCCGCGGTCATCGCGTCGTTCGTCATCAGCACGCTCGCGCATTTCCTGGTCGGCGCATCGAAAGCGCTGATCACCACACGGTCGTGGTGGGCGAGCGGCCTCGAAATGACGATGGTCGGCGTGATCGAGGCGGCGATCACGTACGGCCTCGGTGTCGCCTTCGCAGGACACGGCGCGCACTGATCGCGCGATTTCGGCCGGAAATCACTGGCACTTCATTTGCCCCAGGCCATGGCAGCGCAGGCCGCCACGGCTGCCGTTCGACGGAGGGGCAACATGATCACTCGATGGGTGTCTGTCACGACTGCCTGTCTGCTGCTGGCACACACGGCCGTCGCGTCGGCGCACACACCCGCCGACCGCAAGGATTTTCAGGTGCTGAAGGACGTCTCCGCCAGCGTGCTCGGGTACACGCGGTTCACGATCTTCGACGACATCAGCGCCAGCGTCGCCGACGGCGTCGTCACGCTCACGGGCAACGTCACGATGCCGTACAAGCGCGACGACCTCGAAACGCGCGTCGCGAAGATCGACGGCGTCAAGAGCGTGCGCGACAACATCGCCGTGCTGCCGGTGTCGCAGTTCGACGACGAGCTGCGGCTGCGGATCGCACGCGCGATCTACGGCAACGCGAACTTCTGGAACTACGGCATCATGGTCAACCCGCCGATCCACATCGTCGTCGCGCACGGACGCGTGACGCTGACCGGCGTCGTTAACAGCGAAGTGGATCGGATGCTCGCGCGATCGATCGCGTCCCAGTCGGGCGCGCTCTCGGTCGCGTGCGAGCTGAAGACGGACGCGGAAATGCGGGACGCGCTTGAAAAATCCGAGTGAGGTTCGGGTCGAGCTGGCGGCGGGCGAGACCACGGCGCTAATCTACGCCGCCGGCGACCGTTCGATCGGCGCCACGCTGATCCTCGGGCATGGGGCCGGCGCCGAACAGCGCAGTGCGTTCATGGTCGATTTCGCACGCGCGCTGTCGGCGCTGGGCCTCGACCTCGTCACGTTCAACTTTCTGTACACCGAGCAGCGCCGGCGCATTCCCGATCGTGCGCCGGTGCTCGAGGCGTGTTACCGCGCGGTGGTCGACACGGTGCGGCGCCACGTCTCCTCGGCGTCGCGCCATCTGTTCATCGGCGGCAAGTCGATGGGCGGACGGATCGCGACGCAGATCGCGGCAGCCGATCCGGATCTGCCGATCGACGGCCTGGTGCTGCTCGGATATCCGCTCCACCCGCCCGGTCGGCCGGATCGGAAACGCGACAAGCATCTGCCGTCGATCCGCCGACCGATGCTGATCGTGCAGGGTTCGCGCGATGCCTTCGGCTTGCCGGCGGAGCTCGATCCGATCCTCGGCCGGCTGACGCCGCGTCCGGTCCTCGAGGTCGTCGCCAGCGGCGACCATTCGTTCAAGCTGCCGCGGAAGGATCCGGCCGCGCAGGACGCGGTGTTGGCGGGCGTCCAGCGCAGCGTCGCGAACTGGATCGCGTCAATCGTCGAGCGCTAGCTCGAACAGCTGATCGCGCGGCGCGAACCCCGCGCGTCGGTACATCGTGCGGCTCCGGTCGGTCGGCCACAGAATCACGCGGTCGACGCGCTGCGATCGCGCGAAGGCCACCGCCGCGTCGAGCAGCTTCGTGCCGACGCCGCCGCGCGCGGCGGGGGTGACGAACACGTTCGAGATGTACAGATGCTGCTCGCGCTCGAGCGCGGGGTTCGGCAGCTTCGGCACGAGGTGGGCCCACACCTGGCCGACGATCGCGCCGTCGTCGACGGCCGCCCAGGCGCGCCAGGCGCCGGACGCGAGCGCGTCGCGCATCCACGACGCGCAGCGGGCGACGAACGCGTCGCGAGATTCCACCGGTGTCGCCTTGGACGCGCGGAACTCCCATCGCAGCTCCGCGAGCCGCGCGGCATCGTCGGCGACGGCGGGACGAATCCCGATCATCGGACGACCGTGCGAATGAACTCGGCGGCCGCGGCGATCACCGGATCGCTCCACTCGTGGCCGCCGTCGTATTCGACGACGTGCGGCTCGACTCCCGCGTGCCGCAGGCGATCGGCGTCGGCAGCAACCTTGACGGCGGTGTACCACGGGTCGGCGCGGCCGTGGCACAACCACACGCGTCCGCAGCGCCGGAGCGCCTCGTCGCTGATTTCCGGCGGGATGTCTCCGCCGACCGCAAGCACGCCGGCCACGGGCCGCGACGATGCTGCGGCCGCCCGGAACGCCATCGACGTGCCTTGCGAGAAGCCGGCGTACGCGAGCGCGCCAGCGGCCTGCCATTCGCGCGTGACCGCATCGACCACGGAATGGACGTATGCGATGTTGTCCGCGATGGCCAGCTCGCGGTCCTGCCGCGTCATCCAACCGGCGATGACCTCGTCGGTCCGGCGCTGGTAGAACCGGTTGAGTCCCTGCACCGACACGACGCACCACCGATCGATCGCGGGCGTTGCGCCGAGGCGGCGCTGCATCTGCTCGGCGGCTTCGGCGTAGCCGTGGCAGCCGACGAGCAGCGGCGCCGGCGTGTCGCGACCCGGCGGAGGATCCACCAGGTATCGGCCGTGCGTCGTCGCCGCGATCGTGCGCGCGATCACGCGCGAGAGTGTACCAGCTATTGCGCGCGGAGGCCGTCGTTGGGGTCGAGCACGGCCGCGCGGCGCGCGGGCAGCCAGCACGCCGCGAGCGACGACAGGACGACGACGGCGCCGGCGGCGGAGTACGCGGCCGCGTCGAGCGGCGAGACGCCGTAGAGCAGCCCGGCGAGCGCGCGGCCGAGCGCGAGAGCGCCGACGAGGCCGGCGGCGCCGCCGATCGCGGCCAGCGTCAGGCCCTGGCGCACGATCAACCAGACGACGTCACGCGGCTGCGCGCCGAGCGCCAGCCGAACGCTGATCTCCTGCCGCCGCTGACTGACACCGTACGAGAGCACGCTGTAGATGCCGAGCGCTGCGAGCACGAGCGCGAACGCGGCGAAGGCGCCCATCAGCAGCATCAGCGCGCGCGGCCGGTCGGTTGCGGCATCGACGACCTGCTGCAGCGTGCGCGCTTCCGCGAGCGGCAGGTTGGGATCGAGCTGCTGCACCGACGTGCGCACGGCGGCGACGAGCTGTGCCGCATCGGCGCGTCCTCGTACGACGAGGTGGAGCTCGCGGAACGAAAACTGCCGGAAGGTGAAGTAGATCGCCGGCTCGGTGGCGCGATTCAACGACTGGTTCTTGACGTCGGCCACGACGCCCACGACCTGGAATGCCGTCGAGGGCGGCAGGAGCAGCAGCCCCATCGGACCGATGACGAGCTGCCGGCCGCCGACCGCCATCGTGATGGTCTGGCCAATCGGATCGTCCGACGGCCACTGCCGCCGCGCCATCGCCTGATTGATCAAGACGACGCCTGGCGCGTCGGCGGTGTCTCGAGGATCGAAGAAGCGGCCGGCGAGCAGCGGCGCGCCGATCGCCTTGAAGTAGTCCTCGTCGATCACGTGCGTCTGCGCCTGCGGCAGATCGTCCTGCGCGGGGCGAGGGCGGCCGCCGACGAAGAACGGCAGGCGCCATCCGGCATCGAGCGGCAGAAACGTGCTGGCGCCGGCGACGGTGACGCCGGGCTGCGCTCGGATCGCGGTCAGCAGATGCGCGAACAAGTCGGAGATCTTGCGGAAGTCGCGATACGAATACGGCAGCTCGAGGCTGACGGCGACGGTCCGCGACGGCTGAAAGCCGGGATCCTGTGCGACGAGACGCTGAAACGCGCGGCCGAGCAGCGCGGCGCCGACGAGGAGCATCACCGCCAGCGCGACTTCTGCGACGACGAGCGCGCTGCGCGCGACGCGGCGCCGTCCGCCGTCGCTGCTGCGGCCGGCGTCACGCAGCGGCCCCTGCACGTCGCCGCGCGCCATGAACAGCGCGGGCACCATGCCGAAGGCAATCGCGGTCAGCGCCGCGACGGCACACGCGAACAGCAGCACGCGCACGTCGAAGAGCGGTTCGGCCGCGTCGAGACGCGGCACGCTGACGGGCGACAGCACGATCATCGCTTTCACGCCGGCGATCGCGACGGCGATGCCCGTCACCGTTCCGGCCGCGGCGAGCAGGACGCTTTCGGTGAGGAACTGCCGGATCAGGCGGCCGCGATCGGCGCCGATCGCCGAACGGACGGCGACTTCGCGCTCGCGGACCGTGGCGCGCGCGAGCAGCAGGCTCGCGACGTTCGTGCAGGTGATGACGAGGAGGCACGCGGCGGCGCCGAACAGCGCGAAGAGCGCGGGCCGGAAGTAGCCCTGGACCTCGTGCGCGAGCGGCACCGCGCGCGCGCCCCAGTTGTCGTTCGTCGCTTTGTGTTCGACCGACAGCCGCGTGGTGAGCGCGCGCAGCTCGGCGTTGGCGCGATCGATGGTGACGCCGCGCTTCAGGCGGAACACCGATTCCATGAAATGCGCGGCGCGGCTGTGCAGATCGAGATGCCACTGCAGCAGCTGCCAGACGTCGGTGTCGTTGGGATAGTGGAATCCCTCCGGCATCACGCCGGCGACGGCGAACGCCTCGCCGTTGAGCGTCACGGTTTTGCCGACGATCGATGGATCGCGGTCGAAGCGCTGCCGCCACAACCGGTGACTGATGAGGACGCGGGCGTCGCGCGACCAGAGCGGCGTCGGCTGGAACGCCGCGCCGAGCAGCGGCTGCACGCCGAGAACCGAGCAGAAGTTCGCGCTGGTTTCGATCGCGTTCACCCGCATCGGCTCGCGATCCGGCTGCGTCAGGTTCAGCTGCGGGTACCACCACGCGGCGGCGTCCTCGAAGACCTGCGAGAGCGCGCGGTAGTCCATGAAGTTCACGGGCGAGAGCCGTTCGTGCGCGAGCCCTTTGGTGTCGTTGGTCTCCCACACCATCGACAGGCGGTCGGCGTTCGGATACGGAAGGGGCCGGAGAACGACGCGGTCGAGCAGGGTGAAGACGGCGGTGGTGGCCCCGATGCCCAGCGCGAGCGCCAGCGTGGCGGCGACGGTGAAGCCGGGCGTGCGGCGCAGGAGGCGGAGGCCGAAGCGGACGTCCTGGATCAGCGCGTCCATGGCGTGGGGTTAGACGCGGCGGGTGGGCGGACGGTTGATCGGTGCCAGGTACGTGCCTGGTAGGTACCTGGTACGTGCCAGGTAAGTACCAGGTACGTGCCAGGTACCGTGGGACGCTCATTTCGCGACCCGAAGCGACAGCAGCTCTTCGTCGGTCAGGTTCGTCCCGCAAATCGCGCGGTACGCCGCGGCGCGTTCGGCGGACGAACTTCCGAGCGCCAGGTAGACGGCGTGCGGCGTCAGGAATTCGATCCGCTGTTCCTCGCCGTGACACCGATAGCTCGACCAGCGATATTGATCCGGCGTCGACACGACGTTCGCGCGGACCGGGTTCTGCTCGATGTAGCGCAGGCACCGCAGAAGGTACTCCTCGGTGTCCACGGCCTTCGAATAGTACCTGGACTCCCACAACGTGCCGGCGCGCTCGTACTTGCGATTGAAATGGTGGGCGTAACGCCACGCGAGCGCCCGCATCGAATCCGCCATCTGATCGACGTCGGTGGCCGTGATCAGCAGGTGGTAGTGGTTCAGCATCAGCACGAACGCGTGCAACCGAAGCGAGAACTCTTCGACGATGAGTTCGAGCATGCGCAGGAACATTTGCTGGTCCGCTTCCTCGCGGAAGATCGTCATGCGACCGTTTCCGCGGTGCGTGACATGTGTGCTGAATCCGGGGACAACGATTCGGCGGGGTCTGGGCATAGGACCCCGTCTGTGCAACCGGCGTACTCAGCGCGGCCGTGCGGAATTGCCAGGAAATCGACGCGCTCGATCATCCTCGCGGGCAGTTCGTGCCCGCGAGGCAAGCGGTGCGGCGGGCAAATCCGGAACAGTACCTGGTACGTGCCAGGTAAGTACCAGGTACGTGCCAGGTACGTACCTGGCACCAAGAGCCGTCACCCGAGCGGGTGCTGCGCGATCAAATGCTCGTCAACGACGCGCCCCTCGATCAGGTGCTCCTGAATGATCCGCTCGAGGACTGGCGGATCGCACCCGGCATACCACGCCCCTTCCGGATAGACGACGGCGATCGGTCCGCCTTCGCAGATCCGCAGGCAGTTCGCTTTCGTCCGCAGCACGCCGCCACGCTCCGACAGACCGAGCTCCTTCAATCGCCGCTTCAGATACTCCCACGCTGCCAGACCGCGTTCCGCCTCGCAGCATTTCGGCGTCGTCTGGTCGGCGCACAAGAAGATGTGCCGCCGCGCGACGCTGACGCCGATCGTCCGCGCAACCTCCCGCTGCGAGTCAGACGCCGAATTCATCGGGATTCCACTCCAGGCCGAGCTCGCTCGGCGGCGCCATGTACCCGGCCAGCGCCGACGCCGCGACGACGGCGGGGCTCGCCAGGTACCCCTCGCCGCCGATGCCCATGCGGTTCTGCCAGTTTCGATTGAACGACGTGATCGCGCGTTGTCCCTTCTCCAGCGCGTCAGGCCCCTGACCGAAACACGGCCCGCACCACGACTGACGAATCTGTCCGCCGACCGCGCGGAACACGTCGGCAATCGAGTCGCCGTCGAGCCTCGCGTCCGGCCGCTCGATCTGCTTCGCCACGCCGCCCGACCCGGGAAAGATGACGAACGGACGCGCCGTCCGGTCGACGCCGCGCCGGCGCGCGGCGCGGATGACCAGCGCCGCGGTCAGGAGATCGTCGTAGCTGCCGTTCGTGCACGAGCCGATCATCGCCTTGTCGAACGTCAGGCGCTCGCGCGCGACCTCCTCGGCCGGAAACGCGTTGCCCGGGCTGAACGGCTTGGCGATCATCGGCGCAACCGCAGTCAGATCCAGCGCCTCGTCGATCGCGTAGACCGCGTCCTCCCCCGGCGCGATCCGCGGGTAGGGCAGCTCCGTGATTCCCTTCGACCTGAACCACGCTTCCGTGAGGTCGTCCGGCGCGAAGATGCCGTTCAACGCTTCGGCCTCCGCCATCATGTTCGCGATCGTGTTGCGATACACGATCGGCAGCTGGCGATTCGCGTCGACGAGCTCGACCGACATCCCCTGCGACTGCTTCGCGCCCCAGCGCCGCAGCAGCTCCAGCACGATGTCCTTGCCGCTCACCCACTGCTGCAGCCGGCCGGTGAAGACGACGCGCCGCGCCTTCGCGAGCGTGAAATAGATGTAGCCCGTCGCCCAGCCGAACCCGAGCGTCGTCGAGCCGACGCCCATGCCGACGGCGCCGTACGCCCCGTACGCGCGGCTGTGCGAGTCGGCACCCGGAATGAACTGGCCCGGGTACACCAGGCCCTGCTCGGGAAAGTAAAAGTGGAAGATGCCGTCGCCGGGCGTCGCGTAGTATGGCTTGCCGATGTCCTGCTGCCTGGCGAACTCGCGTCCGATCGCCGTCTGCTTGTCGTCGTCCTCCTTGCCGGTGAAGACGAAGTGGTCGTTGGCGATCGCCGCCTGGCGTGGGTAGATCGTGTTGCCGCCGGTAATCTGGTTGAACGTGTGGATCGCAAACGGCGCGGTGCCGTCCGAGGCCGGCAGCAGGTCGGCGTACACGCGCAGCGTCGCGCCAGGCGTCACCTCGGCGGTCTGGTCGACGCGGTGCGCCCAGACGATCTGCTCGGTCGTCGTCATCCGCTTCGCCAGCGCCGGATCGGGCCAGTGAACCGAGGGAATCGACGCCGCCGACGCGCGAAACTCGCGCTGCCCCGCCGCGAAGATGCCGCCCGTCCGGCGGATCTCGTCTTCTTTGGGCGACAGCGGCACCGGTTCGTACGTCTTGCCCTGCGTCTCGTTGGTGAGCGCCCGCGTCTCGGGATCGAACGCGAACGCGTCGCCGTCCCTGGCATCGGCGACGGCCTCGGGGCTCTGCACCACCTGCAGGCCGAGGTTCAGCGCGTTGCGGCGGAAGATGTCGCCCATGTTGTTGCCGCACACGATCACCAGCTGCCGGCCGACCTCCTCGGCGACCGCCTTCAGCCCTGCGGGGCTCATCTCGCGGGAGGATCCGATGGCGAAGCGATCGCCCGCGATGACGAACGTCTCGCCGCGGTGCACGCGCGCCCGGAAGTCGGGCATCAGGTACCGGAAGGCGCCGGCCTTCCAGCGCTCGTCCAGCGTTTCGAGGCTCTCGGACACGCAATCGGCCGACGGCGTAATCTGATCGGTGTCGATCGCATCGAGCTTCTTCTTCTTGCCGAGGACCTTGAGGTCCCAGAAGATCAGCGCCGTGCCGCGGATGACGGCCGCCGGCGCGGTGGCGGGATCGGAGACGACGGGCGCCGGAATAGAATCAAGGGTGACGCCCGGCTTGAGCCGTGCGGGTTGAATGCGGTGCATTGTTAGAGAATAACGTGAGGATGGAGTCCACGACATCAGAGGCGGTGACCAACGGCATCCGTGTCGAGGTCGAGTCGCGCTACCACCCGGAGCGATCGGCGCCGTTTCAGCAGAACTGGTTCTTCTCGTACACGATCAGGGTCACCAACCTGGGCGATCGAACGGTGAAGCTCATCAGCCGCCACTGGATCATCACCGACGAGACCGGCCAGACCGAGGAAGTGAAGGGCGACGGCGTCGTCGGCGAACAGCCGGTGCTCGAGCCGGGCGAGGCGTTTCAGTACACGTCGTTCTGCCCGCTGAAGACGCCGAACGGGTCGATGCGCGGCACGTACCAGATGCGCGCGAGCAACGGCGAGCAGTTCGACGTGGAGATCGCGCCGTTCGCCCTGCGCGAGCCGCCGTACACCGTTCACTGACGGCGGCGCCTAGTCGGGCCGCCGGAAGGTGCGGATCGCGTCGAGAAAGGCGTCGCCGAAGTCCGCCGCCTTCTTCGTGCCGACGCCGTAGACCTCGTGGAGATCGGCGATCGTCCGCGGCTTGCGCTCGACCATGTCGCGCAGCGTCGAGTCGTGGAAGATCACGTACGGCGGGACGCCGCGCTCGCGGGCGATCTTCAACCGCACGTCCCGCAGCGCGTCGAACAGCTCCATGTCTCTGCCGGAGGCGAGCGTCCCCCGGACCGCCGACCGCGATGCCTTGCGTGCCGACGGCGGCTTCACCTCGCGGTACAGGACGCATCCGCCGCCGCCGCGCAGCAGGGCCGCGCCTGCCGCGGTGAGGCGCAGCACCGGATACGGATCGCCCTCGCGCAGCAGCAGGCCGCAGCCGACGAGCTGCTCGACGTAGCCGCGGATCGCCGCGGCCGTTTCCTCTTTCAGCAGCCCGAACGTCGACAGCCGATCGTGCCCCGCGGCGACGATCTTCTCGGTGGGTCGTCCCAGCAGGACGTCCGCCACGTGCGTCGCGCCCCACGTCTGCTTCACGCGGGCCACGCAGGAGAGGATCTTCTGCGCGATCACCGTCGAATCGGGCACCGCGTCGAGCTCCTCGAGGCACCAGTCGCACGCGCCGCACGCCTCGCGCCCGTACGCCTGGCCGAAGTATTCGACCAGCGTTTTGTGGCGGCAGCGCGTCGCCGCCGCGTACCGCTCCATGTCGCGGAGCAGCGTGCGCGCGCTTTCGCTCCACTCGCCGTTCGACTCGAGCATCTGCCGCCAGCGGACGAAGTCGGCGCCGCCGTAAATCAGGACGCATTCGGCCGGCAGCCCGTCGCGCCCCGCGCGCCCCGACTCCTGCTGGTAGTGCTCGAGCGATCGCGGCGAGCCGGCATGAATCACGAACCGCACGTTCGATCGATCGATGCCCATGCCGAACGCCACGGTGGCCACGACGATGTCGGCGCGCTCGTCGAGGAAGGCGTCCTGATTGCGGCTGCGCTCCTCGTCGGCGAGACCGGCGTGATACGGCACCGCGCGGCGTCCGGCCGCCTGCAGCCACTCGGCCAGCGACTCCACCTCCCGCCGCGACGAACAGTAGACGATGCCCGCCTCGCCGTCGTGACGCTCGAGGACGTCGAGAAGCTGACGCTGCAGCTGGCCCCGCCGCAGCACCCGATACGTCAGGTTCGGGCGATCGAAGGACCCGACGAGCTGCAGCGGCTCGCGCAGCCGCAGCTCGGTGACGATGTCGCGGCGGACCCGCTCGGTGGCGGTCGCGGTAAACGCGTGGAGCGACGCGCCGGGAAAATCGTCGCGCAGGCGTCCGAGCTGCCGGTACTCCGGCCGGAAGTCGTGCCCCCACTGGCTGATGCAATGCGCCTCGTCGATCGCGACGAAACCCACGCCGGCGTCGGCGAGCAGACGCCGCAGCCGATCGCTGCCGTCGCCGACGATCCGCTCGGGCGCCACGTACAGCAGCCGACACCGGCCGTCGCGCACGCTCGCAAGCACTTCATCGCGCTCGCGCGCCTGCAGCGTGCTGTTCAAGTACGCCGCGGCGACCCCGTCGACGCGCAGCCCGTCCACCTGATCCTTCATCAGCGAAATCAGCGGGGAGATGACGAGCGCGAGACCGCCGGACACGACCGCGGGCGCCTGGAAGCAGAGCGATTTGCCGCCGCCGGTCGGCAGCACGACGACGCTGTCGCGGCGCCCGAGCACGGCGTGCATCGCTTCGCGCTGGAGCGGGCGGAAGTCCGAGAAGCCCCACACGCGATGCAGCACATCGCGCAGCGCGCGATCAGCGTCGGGCGTATCGGTGCTCGACGTAATCATCGACGAGTCGCTGGAAGGCCGCCGCGAGCTCGTCGTACGTGCCGCGCAGCGTCGTGACGTGTTCGCCGTCGATGTAGATCGGGCAGTGCGGCGCTTCGCCGGTGCCCGGCAGGCTGATGCCGATGTTCGCGGCCTTCGATTCCCCCGGACCGTTGACGACGCACCCCATCACCGCGAGCGTCATCGTCTCGACGCCGTCGTAGGTCGTCTTCCACGCGGGCATCTGCTCGCGGATGTAGCCTTGAATGCGCTCCGCCAGCTCCTGGAACGTGGTGCTCGTCGTCCGGCCGCAGCCGGGGCAGGCGGTGACGCTCGGCGAAAAGGATCGCAGGCCCAGCGCCTGCAGCAGCTCGCACGCGGCGTACACCTCTTCGCGGCGATCGCCGCCGGGCCGCGGCGTCAACGAGACGCGGATCGTGTCGCCGATCCCCTCGTTGAGCAGCACGCCCATCGCCGCCGACGACCACACGAGCCCTTTCGTGCCCATGCCGGCCTCCGTGAGGCCGAGGTGCAGCGGCTGATCGGTGCGCCGCGACAGCTCGCGGTAGACGGCGATGAGATCCCTGGGCCGCGAGGTCTTGCACGAGATGATGATCTGATCCTTCCGCAGGCCGCAGTCGATCGCGAGCGCCGTCGACTCCACCGCCGACAGCACCATGCATTCGTTGATGATCTCCTCGGAAGTGCGGCCGAGGCCGCGATCGGTGTTCTCCTGCATCTTCGCGACGACGAGCTCCTGGTTGAGCGAGCCGCCGTTGACGCCGATGCGGACCGGCTTCGCGTGGTCGACCGCGACGTTGCAAATCGTCGAGAACTGCTCGTCGCGCCGCCTGCCGGTGCCGACGTTCCCCGGATTGATCCGGTACTTGTCGAGCGCCTTCGCGCAGCCGGGATACTTCGTCAGCAGGAGGTGGCCGTTGTAGTGGAAGTCGCCGATGAGCGGCGCCTCGCAGCCGGCGTCGAGCATCCGCTGCTTGATCTCGGGAACAGCCGCGGCCGCTTCCGGCAGGTTGACGGTGACGCGCACCATCTCGGAGCCGGCCTCCGCGAGCTCGATGCACTGCCGGGCGGTGGCCTTCGCGTCCGCCGTGTCGGTCATCGTCATCGACTGGACGACGATCGGCGCGCCGCCGCCCACCTGGACGCGCCCGACTTTCACGCCCACGGTCCTGTGGAGCTTCACCTGCTGCATGAACATCTCATGTTAGCATCGCAGGCCCTGAAGGCCCCGCGGCGGAGCGACCGTACGATCCGTTCCGAACCGCTCACTGCGGCCACGGAGACGACATGCGCGCGATTCGAGTGCATCAGCTCGGCGGACCCGAAGTCCTCACGATCGACAACGCGGTCGCGGATCCCGCGCCGGGCGCCGGCGAGGTGCTCGTGCGCGTTCGCGCGGCAGGGATCAACCCCGTCGACGCGTACATCCACACGGGCAACTACGCGCGGAAGCCTGCGCTTCCGTACACGCCCGGGTTCGACGGCGCGGGCGAAGTCGAAGCGGTCGGCCCGGGCGTCACCGGGTTCACGCGCGGCGATCGGGTCTACATCGCCGGACCCGGCAACACGATCGCGGGCGCGGGCACGTATGCCGAAAAAGCGATCTGCATTCCGTCGCAGCTTCACCCGCTGCCCGCGCGCACGACGTTCGCGCAGGGCGCGGCGCTCGGCGTGCCGTACTGCACCGCGTATCGCGCGCTGTTCCAGCGGGCGAACGCACGCGCCGGCGAAACCGTTCTCGTGCACGGCGCGACCGGCGGCGTGGGCCTCGCGGCGGTCCAGCTCGCGAAGGCCCGCGGCCTGCGCGTGATCGGCAGCGGCGGCACCGACAAGGGATTGGCCGCGGTCCGCGACAACGGCGCCGACGTCGCGGTCAATCACAAGGCGGCCAACTACACCGACGAGATCATGAGCGCGACGAACGGACGCGGCGTCGACCTCGTGGTCGAAATGGCGGCGCACGTCAACCTCGATCGCGATCTCGGCCTGCTGGCGAAATTCGGCCGCGTGGTCGTCGTCGGCAACCGCGGGAAGACCGAAATCGACGCGCGCCAGGCGATGGGGCGCGACGCGGCCATCCTCGGCATGACGCTGTTCAACGTGAACGAGGCCGATATGGCCGAGATCCACGCGGGACTCTTCGCCGGGCTGGCCAACGGCACGCTCAATCCGGTGATCGGACAGGAATTCCCGCTCGCCGACGCCCCCGCCGCGCACGAGCACGTGATGGAGCCGGGCGCGCTCGGAAAACTGATCCTCGTTCCCTGACGTAAAGGCAGGCATGGTGCGGCGGTTCGCGACCCTGGCGGTCGCGTGTCTTCTCGGAGTCGCGGCGGCGATGACGCGCGCCGGCGCCCAGGCATCGCACGGCAAGCAGGTGTACGACGCACGCTGCGCCGAATGCCACGGCGCCGGCGGACGCGGCGACGGCCCGTCGGCCGCCTTCCTCAACCCTCGTCCGCGGGACTTCACGACCGGCAAGTACAAACTCCGCTCGACCGAATCGGGCAGCGGTCCTACCGATGCAGATCTGATCCAGACCGTACGCCGCGGGATGTACGGGACGGCGATGCCGGGGTGGGATCGCGTGCTGCCCGACGGCGACATCGTCGACGTGGTCGGGTACGTGAAATCGCTCGCGCCGCGGCTGGCCGCCCCGGCGCCGATTGCGGTCGGCCCGGCCGTACCGAGCTCCGCGGATTCGATAAGCCGGGGCAAGCAGGTGTACGACAAGCTGCAGTGCGCGAAGTGCCACGGGACCGACGGCCGCGGCAGCGGCGCGGCCGCGACCGCCTTCGTCGACGACTGGAATCAGCCGATGATCGCCGCGGATCTCACCGAACCCTGGAGCTTCCGCGGCGGCGCCACCGCGCGCGACATCTACTTCCGCTTCCGCACGGGTATGGCCGGGACGCCGATGCCCTCGTTCGAGGACGCGGCGAGCGACGCGGAGATGTGGGATCTCGCCGACTACGTCGTTTCGCTCGGCCGCAAGCCGGTGTGGTCGATGAGCGCCGGCGACGTGCGCGCGCTGTACGCGCAGCTC
>Ga0070741_10010827_pt1 | contig 17067 bp, 15 predicted proteins | sample Coa_R1_4_FD_66440 | JGI IMG/M metagenome (GOLD analysis project Ga0070741, IMG submission 66440) | Surface soil microbial communities from Centralia Pennsylvania, which are recovering from an underground coalmine fire - Coalmine... | ecosystem: Environmental > Terrestrial > Soil > Unclassified ...
CCCGCGACGCCCGGTTGGATTGGCGATTGGGTAGTGAGCGGACGCACGGTGCATGTCTCTGCCGCCACAAAGCTGAAATTCAAATACACCCAGCCCGCGCTCGGGCAAACCGTCGAGGTCAAAGGCTTTCTGTTGGCGGATAATTCAGTCAACGCCAGCAAAATCGAATTCAAGTACTAAACCCCTGAGTGACCCAAACGCCTCTACAGTTCTTATTCAACCTGCGGCGCGCCGGAAATGCGCCGCAGGTTGAAAGGGGGAAAGCCCGTGAAAACCCATTTCCCTTCAAGTCTTCTTCATGTTTTTCGCCGCAACAAACCACCGCAAAGCGCCGCGCCCGACACCCTGCCGCGAGGAATCGCGCTACCGACAGGCACCGAGCAGGCATCATTTCAAGAACGCTTTTGGAGCGAATTTTTTGGCAATTCCGCGCATTTCCCGGTCGCTAATTTTTTGTTTGAAATTTTGGTGGAAGGCGTGATGTACTTGCGCGCGCCCGACCTCTATATTCTCTTGCTCGGCAGCTTGGTTCAAAGTTATTGGCTGACGCGTTGGCAAACCACCGCCGCGCCGCGCCGCTTTTGGGGCAATTTGATTGGAGTCGCGGTGTACTCGATTATCGAAGTTTTATGGGAGGGCGCCGAGTTTTTTCTCAATCCCAATCATCTCGCGTATTGGTTCTTTAGTCTTGGCATTGGAATTTTGCAGACGCTCCAAACCCGTTTACCGCGTCGTTTTTTAGCGCCGCTCATTGTGAGTGAAAGCATTTTTCGCACCAGCATCCTCTTTGTCATGTACGCCTTGTTCGAGTTCTATGCCAATCCCGCGCAAACGCGCTCCTTGAACGCCTTTTTCGCCGATACCAGTCATCAATTTATTGCGCTGGTCGTCCTTTTTGTCGGTTTGATTCTGGGACTGGCGCATTGGACTTTGGAGCGCTACTGGCATTTGTTGTCGGAAGCGCGAGTCCAGCTTGCCCGCTATTCCGAATGGCTGTTGGGACATGATTTATTGACGCACGCCATGCGCGACCCAACGATTCTTGAACAGGCGCGCCGCGAACGCACAGTACTGTTCATGGACATTCGGGGATTCACCGCTTGGAGCGAAACGCAGCCGCCGGAAAGCGTAGCCAAGTTATTGAATCAGTATTATCAGCTGAGCGAAAACATCCTTTCGGTGTATGACACGCTCAAATTCAAGTTCTCGGCGGATGAAGTCATGGGCATTTTCCCGACGCCGCACATCGCCCTCCGCGCAGTGATGGCATTGCACGCGCAACGCCGGGAGTGTTTGATGCCGTTTGGTTTGGGCGTCGGCATCGGAATCCATACCGGCGTGCTGGTCGAAGGCTTGGTAGGCAGCGCAAACGTCAAATTTTTCGACGTTGTCGGCGATACGGTCAATACTGCCAAACGCATCGAGAGCGCCGCCACCGCGCCAGTGATCGCCCCACGCGAAATTTCCATCAAAGGCAAGAGCAGCCCGCTCCAAGTCTGGAGCGTTCAAATTGACCCGGCTAGCCCATTGACCGGCGTGCGTGAGCAGCCGGATGCGCGCGTTGCCAACACGGCAGAGAGCTTGCATCCTGGCGCATCTCACGCCGTCGTGTACCCTTCCGCCCCTACAAGCGCAGACGCTTATTTTAAAAAGAGCGCAACGCAAACCGTCGTCAACGCGCGCGTTTGCGGAGCACGTACACGTCCACCGCGTTGTATTTGTCGTGAATGACGAGCCGATAGCGCGAATCCAGCCATTCGTAAAAATCTTCGTTCCAGTCTTCACGCTGGGCGCGCGAGAGCATCACAATGCGCGGCGGATTTTGGTCGAGCGCGGCAACCATGCCGTCCATTCCGCCCGGCTCGTTGTCTAGCACCCCGCGCCCAGCTTTGGAACCAAAATGGATGATGTTGCTCGCATTCGGCAGATGCATCTCTACGAGGACGATGGCATTGCCAATCGAAAGAATGCGGTCGCCGGGGTCCGCGCGCATGCGTACTTGATGCAAGAGGTCAAGTTGGTCGCGATACGAAATACCGGTGCGATGATACGCGCGCACGTCCAGCACGTTCACCATAAATACGCCCAAAGCGGCGAGCAAACAAAGCGTTGGAACTATCACCCACGTGCGCGGTGAATGTTTCGCGCGCGCGGCGAACATCCCCACGCCTTTCGCCGTCATCGTCACAAACCAACCGACGCCGAGACCGAACATGGGCAGAAACGGATACAGGTCGGGGCACCAATTAAAGTCCAGCAGCGTAAACGCGCCAAAGCCCAATGTGTACAACAAGAGGGGGGTGCGTTGGAGATTGAACGCTTCGCGTTTGCGGCGAACGGCGGCGAGTGCTTCGGCGGCGAGCATTCCGCCAAAACCGAGCACGCCCGCGACGATTTGCCAGCGCGCATCGGGCGCAATGCAATACAAATTCACATTGTATGCCACCCAATACGCGTTCCATTCCAGGAGTTCATTCAGAGGCGTACGCGCGGTCTGATTTCCAAGATGCGACAGGTTCGCGCCGATGGTGCTGCCGTACGCCGCGCCGAGCGCGCCATTCGCGCCGACGACGGCGCGCAGTGTGACAAGCCAACGCGTCCGCGCGCGCCACGCCAACGGTTCAGCCGCCGGCGCAAGGAACGCACCACCCAAAACGAGCGCTATGGTTATCGCGGCGGGCTGCCACGCCAACGCCGCGAGGGACGCGCAAACGCCTGCCCAAAACCAGCGCCGCTGTGCCATCAAAAGCAGAGCCGCTAGCGCAAACAGCGCCACCAGCGTCTTGGGCTCCGGACCCGTCACCGCGCGTACGCCAAAGAAATCATTTCCGGCGACCACCAATGCCGCAATCACGCCTGCCGCGCGCGAATCCCACAAAACCCGTCCCGCCAAATAGACGACCACGACCGTCGCAATGCTCAACAGAAAAAAAACAAGGCGCGCCGACATCACATCATCAATTTCCAACGCGCGCCCGACGGGCAAAGCAAAGAGCGTAATGAAATCCGCCAGCGGCGTCTTGACAATCGCGACATCCAGGTAAATCGGATGTCCCAACAACATCTGCTGCGCGGAATAAATGTGGTACGTCGTATCGCCCGGAAGCGGCTGCTGCGTAATGTCGAACTGCAAAAAGGTCCATCCGGCAATGATTGCCAGAACGAATACCACAATCCCGTCCGCATCGCGCGCCCAGAGCGAGCGCACAGTGTCGCGGCGGCGCGCTGCGGTAGAAACAGCGGCAGGCGCGTTGGAATCCTGAGGACGTGTTGTCACAGCAGCAACGGACACGTTTCGCACATCACTTGAGGCGGACTGCATAACAAGTTTAAATTTTAACACAGAGCGCGGCATTGGGATGAATTCTGCGGCGGCGATTGGGGTACGCCATTTCACGTCTTAACGCGCGCTTAGCTTTCGGCTTAAACGCGTCTTAACCACATCGCGCCCTTCCTGCCTTATGCTGACGCCGTATTCGCTCCCAACCCAATCGGATTCAACCCAAAGGAGAGATTTGAAATGAAGCAGCGTACTGCCATTCTCATTGCCGCCGCATTGACGACGTTTGTGCTCGTCCTTGCGGGCAGTCTGGTCTATGCTATCAACTCGAAAACTGTTGCGGCAGACCTTGCCGCGCAAGCGCAAACACTTGACACACAGCCGGTCAAGAGCGAACCAGTCGCCAATCAACCCGCTCCGACCAATACACTCATGCCCGCCGTGATTTTGCCCACCAACCCGCCGCCGCCCACCAATCCGCCGCCGACGCAAATCAAACTCGTCTCTGCCGAACGCGCCGCGCAAATTGCTCTGCGCGCCATGCCCGGTGGTATTTTGCAGCAAGCGCCGGAATTGGTGAATTACAAAGGCAAGATGGCGTACGAAGTCTTGCTCAATGTCGCGGCGGTGTATGTGGACGCGTTTAGCGGCAAAATCTTGGGCAGCAATGCGATGGTGGCTCAAAATCAACAGCCGCCTTCGGACCCCGGAAGCGGCGACAATGGTGGCGGCGGTGGCGGCGGTGAAAATGTCGGCAACCACAACCCGCAGCCCAATTCCGGCGGCAGCAATAACGTGCCCGAGACCAAACCTCCGCAAGGCGGCGGCAGCGGCGGCGGCAGCCACAAAAGCGATGACGACCACAAAAAAGGTGAACACAAAGGCGGCGGTGAACACGGCGGCGGCGAGCACGAAGGCGGGGATGATTAATCCTTGAGCCCGTCAAACACTAATCAAATCGAGGACGACCGATGAGCCCAAATGTAAAAACCAAAACACGCAGCAGCAAAATCTTGCTCACTTCGCTTTCGATTGCCGCCGGCATCAGCGGTTGGGCGTGGCTGACGGGGGCACAACCTCCGGCGCAAGGACAAGCGGATTTGGCGAACGAGACCCCGGAGCCGATTCAAGCCGTCGCAACGCCAATACCCGTCCAAGTCAGCGCCGCCGCCGCGCTGCCCCCACGCTCCAACATTCCTAATCTGGCGGATTTGCCGGTACGCGGCTTGCGTGAGGTCGGCGACGCAGTACCGAATCCTGTTCCACCGAATTCTGGCGAACCGCCGCCGCCTTCCGTGGTGCAGCGAAATCAAGGCGGTGGAGGCGGCAAAGCTATCGCGCAGCCACAGCCGCAGCCACAGCCGCAGCCAAAACCAAAACCAACGCGCAAAGCAAAATCGTCGCATTAGGAAAATTTTGTGGGGACGTTCGATCGAACGTCCCCACCACAAATGATTATGGAAGAAATTCTCTTTCGCGCGATGGGCTGTGAAATATTCTGCGGCGTTGATTCGGAACACCCGCGCGTGCGCGAGCGTTTGGCGCGCGTGCCCGCGATGTTCGAAGCCTGGGAACAAACCCTCAGCCGTTTTCGCGCCGACAGCGAATTGTCACAGCTCAATGCGCGCGCCGGACAAACCATACGCGTGAGCGATACGCTGTGGCGTGTGTTGGAGCTCGCGCGGCGCGCCGAAGAAATCAGCGGCGGACTCGTCGTGCCAACAGTACTCGACGCGCTGATTGCGGCGGGCTATGACCGCTCCTTCGACAACTTGCGCGAAGCGAATCTACCGCTGTCACGACCTTCGACGTTTTCAGAAACCTCAAAGGTCTTGGATGGCTCATGGCAATTGCATCCCGCAACGCATTCGGTTACGCTCGCGCCCGACACGCACCTCGATCTCAACGGCGTCGCCAAAGGTTGGGCAGTGGAGCAAACGGCAAGGTATCTCGGCGAACTTGGACCGGCGTTGGTGGACGGCGGCGGCGATATGGTGATGACCGCGCCGCACATGAATGGCGAACCGTGGCACATTGGCATCGAAGACGCATTCACGCCGGAACAGGACAATGACGCGCTGCCCGTGCTCGCCATCACGCACGGCGCGACGGCGACCTCAGGACGCAATTTTCGCAAATGGCTGCGCGACGGCAAACCGATGCATCACTTGATTGACCCGCGCACCGGTTTACCTGCCGCGACGGATGTGTGGTGCGCCACCGTGATTGCGCCGACGATTCTCCAAGCCGAAGTTGCCGCCAAAGTTGTTTTGCTTCTCGGCGCTGCAAAGGGAATAGAATGGATTGACGCGCGCGCGGAACTCGCCGCACTCGCGATTCTGGAAAACGGCGCGTTGGTCACCAGCGCGCGCATGGAGGAATTTATCGTATGAACGCCAAGCCAACGACTATGCAGGAACAAGAAATTCCGCAAGCGTTGAATCCCGTCGAAATGATCATGATGCTGCTTGCCGTCGCCGGCGGCGCCATCGCGGCGGCGGTGGTCTTGCCCATGTGGCTGCCCGGTCTGACCACATCGCTGTTGGGCAGTGAACCGAAAGCGTTTTGGTATCTGGCGCGTTCGACCGGCGTGGTCGCGTATGTGTTGTTGTGGCTGTCTCTTGTCTTTGGGCTGGTCGTGAGCAACAAAATGGCGCGCTTGTGGAACGGCGGACCAACGGCGGTAGAATTGCACCAATTCGTCACGTGGCTTGCCATCGCTTTTGGACTGTTTCATGCGTTGATATTGATGGGCGATTCGTACATCAAATCCACACTCGCGCAGGTCGTCACGCCGTTTGCGTACACGGGGTATGAACCGTTTTGGGTCGGCTTGGGACAAATTGCGTTTTATCTGGCGCTGCTCGTGGCGGTGAGTTTTTATGCGCGCAAGTGGATGGGTTATCGAGCGTGGCGCACATTGCACTATGTCAGCTTTGTCATATACTTTTTGTTGACCGCGCACGGTTTTTTTTCCGGCACGGACACATCCACCCCCGCCGTTTTGGGAATGTACATTGCCACGAGCGCTGCCGTCTATTTTTTATTAATCGTGCGTATTTTTGATGCCGTCCGCGCCCCGCGCGTTGTAAACAATGCTGCCGCCAAATCAACCACCCATTCATCTCCTGCTCGTTGAAGACGACGAAAATATTGCCGAGCCGCTGTGCTTTGGTCTGCAAAGCGAAGGGTTTGTCGTCACGCACGCGACAACGGGCAAGCAAGGTCTGGAACTCGCGCGCGCGAAAAAACCCGACGTGGTTTTGCTCGACGTGATGCTGCCCGAAATGGACGGCTTTACGGTTGTGCGCACACTGCGCGCGGAATCGTCCGTGCCCGTTTTGATGTTGACCGCGCGCGGGCAAGAGCTCGATCGCGTGATGGGACTCGAACTCGGCGCGGACGATTATTTGGTCAAGCCGTTCAGTTTTCGCGAACTCGTCGCGCGCGTGCGCGCCTTGCTGCGCCGCCGCGAATTGGAACGCGGCGCCAACGTCGCGCCGACGGACCGTTTGGCGCGCAACGGTTTGGTCGTGGACCGGACGGCGCGCCGCGTCACGCGCGACGGCAAAGTGATTGAGTTGACTACGCGCGAATTTGATTTGTTGGTCGCGCTGATGGAACGCGCCGGACAGGCGCAAGCGCGTCAAGAACTGCTCGACCGCGTGTGGGGCGAAGATTGGATTGGCGACCCGCGCACGTTGGATGTCCACATTCGCTGGCTGCGCGAAAAAATTGAAGACGACCCGTCTGCGCCGCAGTGGATTGAAACTGTGCGCGGTTTCGGATATCGCTTTGCCGAACGCGATGAATAATTTGTTCGCGTCCGCGCGCGCCCGCATGCACCGCCTGGCAAGCCGCCTCGTGCTCACATATGTGCTGTTGGTTTTGTTGAGCGTCGGCGGTTTGATTGTTTGGACCGGCGTGCAGCTGCAAACGGCGACCTTTGAGCAAGAAGAACACAATCTGGAAATTCAAGCGCAGCTCGTCGCCAACGCGCTGCGCGGCGCGTTGAGCGAGGACAACACAGAACACAATCCCGCCGCGCTGCAGCAGTTGGTCAACGCGTACGCCGACGAAAGCCGTCTCAGCGCCAGCGAAATGCCCGCGCGTGTCACGGTGGTAGATGACCACCTGCGCGTGTTGGCAAGTTCCGATGCGCGCGTGAATGTGGGACGCGAAGACAATCATCCGGAATTCGTCGCCGCGCGCGCGGGCTTTGAACAGCACGATGTGCGCTGGGATGAATTTGCGCGCGAAGAACGCGTCTTTGTCGCCGCGCCGATTCGCGGCGAAGACAATACGATTGCGTTCGTGCAGCTCTCCATGTCCACGCTGCCGATTTATGTCGCGATTCGGCAGACGTGGCTCATGCTGCTCGGCGTCGGCGCGGTAATTCTGCTGCTGACGACGCTGGTGAGTTGGTGGTTGGCGCGCGGCATCGCGCGTCCGGTGCAAACATTGACGCGCGCGAGTGAAGAAGTGGCGCGTGGACATTTGGAGCGTCGCGTCACGCCGGAAGGTCCCGACGAAATCGAACGGCTCGGACGCGCGTTCAACCGCATGACCGAGCGTTTGCAAGAATTGATTACGCGCGAACAGGAATTTGCCGCGAACGCCGCGCACGAGCTGCGTTCGCCGTTGACGAGTTTGCGTTTGCGTTTGGAGCTTGTCCAAAGCGCGGCGCGCACGAATCCCGAAGTGACCGCGCGTTATCTCGAACAGATGGAACGCGAAGTGTCCAATTTGCAGCGCGTGGTGGACCAATTGCTCACGCTCGCCGCGTTGGACGAAGGCGAACGCGCCGCGCGCACCACGTTTGATCCCGCGCCGCTGCTGTACGAATTGGCGGACGAAATGTCACCGCTCGCACAAGAAGCGAACGTGCAATTTCGCGTCCAAATCCCCGACCATCTGCTCAGCGTGAACGCCAACGCGGAACAATTGCGTATGGCGGCGCGCAATCTGTTGGACAACGCGCTCAAGTACACCCCTTCCGGTGGGACCGTTTCGCTGTGCGCCGCGACGCGGGATGGAGCAATCGAAATTGCTGTCGGCGACACGGGCAGTGGCATTCCGCCCGACGCGCTCGCGCACATTTTTGAACGTTTTTATCGCACGACCTCCGCGCGTTCCCAACGCGTGCGCGGCAGCGGTCTCGGCTTGGCGCTGACGCGCGCGTTGGTCGAAGCCAATGGCGGGCAAATCCGCGTCACGTCCAAATTGGGCGAGGGCAGCACATTCACAATTCGCTTGCCGCATCGAACATAGACAAGACCCGAAGGATTTTCGCGCGGAACCATTCGGGGCTCGGCGACGCGCATTTGACATTCCATTCATTTCTCATATACTCGCGCTCAATCACATGCAGCACCGCTTTTATTTTGCGTGGTTTTATTTTACCTTCGCCGCCTCGAAGGTCGAACTGCCACGCGTGCCGAGCGGGACATAAATTACAACAGACAGGCACACACCAAGAGCGTGGGGTTTCGACCCCACGCTTTTTTGTTTCCCTCACCCCCTACCCCTCTCTCAATGGGAGAGGGGTGAAGGGAGAGGGGTTCGGGGAGCTCTTATGGTCATCGTCATGAAACATCACGCGTCAGCAGAAGAAATCGCGCGCGTCGTCTCGCACATTCAGGAATTGGGTTTCAAGGCGCATCTCTCGTCCGGCGAAGAACGCACCATCATCGGCGTCATCGGCGACGAACGCGGACTCGAACCCGAAAGCTTTGAAATGTTTGAAGGGGTCGAACGCGCGATGCGCGTCTTGCATCCGTTCAAATTGGCGAGCCGCGATTTTCATCCCGACGATTCCGTCATTCGCATCAACGGCATTTCGGTCGGCGGAAAAACGATTCCGATTATCGCGGGTCCGTGTTCCATCGAATCGCGCGAACAGTTGATGGAATCCGCGCACGCGGTCAAAGAGGCAGGCGCCAAAATGCTGCGCGCGGGTGCGTTCAAACCGCGCACATCACCGTACTCGTTTCAAGGACTGGGCTTGAAAGGACTGGAACTGTTGCGCGAAGCGCGCGAAGCGTACGGCTTGCCCACCGTCACCGAAGTCATGTCGCCCACCGATGTGACGCTCGTCGCGCAGTACGCGGACGTGCTCCAAATCGGCGCGCGCAACATGCAAAATTTCGCGCTGCTGCACGCGGTCGGCGAAGTGCAAAAACCGGTGCTGCTCAAGCGCGGCATGATGTCCACCATCGAAGAACTCATCATGGCGGCGGAATACATTTTGTCGCATGGCAACACGCGCGTCATGTTGTGCGAACGCGGCATCCGCACGTTCGAGACCGCCACGCGCAACACCTTTGATCTGAACGCGATTCCCGTTTTGAAATCGTTGACACATTTGCCCGTCATCGCCGACCCGTCGCACGGCACGGGACGTTGGGACTTGGTCACGCCGATTGCGCGCGGCGCAATTGCGGCAGGCGCGGATGGTCTCATCGTCGAAGTGCATCCGAATCCCGCCAAAGCGTTGAGCGACGGCGGACAATCGTTAAAGCCGGAAAAATTCGCGCAGCTCGTCATCCAAGCGCGTAAAATCGCCGAAGCGATGGAGCGCACGATTTAACGCATGAGGCGATGCGCCACATCGCACTTTACGACAAAGAGGTGCTCACGCGCCTTGCGGCGCACCAGCAGCGAATGAAAATCCCACTCCCCCTTCCTTTGCAGGGAAGGGGGTTGGGGGGTTAGGTCTTTTCACGGGAGAACGCTATGGTCATTATCATGAAACACAACGCGAGCGCGCAAGAAATCGCCAACGCGATGCAGCGCGTCGAGGAACTCGGTTTCAAACCGCACCCGATCATGGGCGAAGAACGCACCATCATCGGCGTTGTTGGCGATGAACGTCCCATCGAACCCGATGCGTTTGATTTGCTCGCGGGCGTCGAACGCACCGTGCGCGTCTTGCATCCCTTCAAACTCGCGAGCCGCGAATTTCATCCCGAAGGTTCCGTCGTGCGCGTCAACGGCACCGCGATTGGGACCACTCAAGTCGTCATCATGGCGGGACCATGCTCGATTGAATCGCGCGAACAGTTGATGGAATCGGCGCACGCGGTCAAGGAAGCGGGCGCGTCCATTTTGCGCGCGGGCGCGTTCAAACCGCGCACGTCGCCATACTCGTTTCAAGGCATGGGGCTGAAAGGATTGGAATTGCTGCGCGAGGTGCACGAGAAATATCATCTGCCGACGATTACGGAAGTGATGGCACCGCAAGATGTCACACTCGTCGCGCAGTACGCAGACATTTTGCAAATCGGCGCGCGCAACATGCAAAATTTCGCGCTGCTGCAAGCCGTCGGGCAAATTCAAAAACCGGTGCTCTTGAAACGCGGCATGATGTCCACGATTGAAGAATTGTTGATGGCGGCGGAATATATTTTGTCGAACGGCAACGCGCGCGTCATGTTGTGCGAGCGCGGCATTCGCACCTTTGAAACGGCGACGCGCAACACGTTTGACCTCAACGCGATTCCGGTTTTGAAAGCGTTGACGCATCTGCCCATCATCGCCGACCCATCGCACGGCACCGGCAAATGGGAATATGTGACGCCGGTCGCGCGCGGCGCAATTGCGGCAGGCGCGGACGGTTTGATTGTCGAAGTGCATCCGAATCCCGCCAAAGCGTTGAGCGACGGCGCGCAATCGTTGAAACCCGAAAAATTCGCGCAGATGGTGACGGAGGTAAAGCGCGTTGCCGAAGCTGTAGGCAGGTCTGCGTAAGCAAGGAAACAGGTATATAAGGAAACAAGTATGCGCCGATGACATCTCTGCCTACTTGTTTTCTCTCTCCCTGCCTACTTGTTTACTCTCTTCCTATCTACTTGTATACTTGGCGCCATGCCTACTGCTTTTCCCTCTCTCGCCATCGTCGGTCTCGGTCTGATGGGCGGGTCGCTGGCGCTCGCGCTCAAGGAAAAAAAGCCGTCGCAAAAAATTATCGGCATCACGCGCACGCGCGCGACACTCGACGCGGCATTGCGGCGCGGCGCGATTGATGTGGCAAGCGACCAACTCGACGCAGCGCGCGACGCGGAAATTATTGTGCTCGCTGCGCCCGTGCGCACGATTTTGCGACAAATTCCGCAACTCGCCGCCATTGCGCGCGACGGCGCGCTTATCCTCGATCTGGGTTCGACCAAGCGCGCGATTGTGGAGCAGATGAATCGTCTGCCCGCGCGATTGACGGCGGTGGGTGGACACCCGATGTGCGGCAAAGAAGTCGCGGGCTTTGACGCTGCCGAAGCGAATTTGTATCAAAACAAAATTTTTGTCTTGACCCAAACGCAGCGTACCACACCCGACGCACTCGCCGCCGCGCGCGCGCTCGCGCAAACGATTGGCGCGCGCGTGATGGAACTCGACGCGGCGCGGCATGATGAAATCGTCGCGTCCATTTCGCATCTGCCGTACGTCGTCGCCGTGAATCTCGTCAACACGGTCAGCGCGTTTGCCCAAGACGACGCGCAGGTGTGGGACATTGCCGCCGGCGGTTTTCGGGACACCACGCGCGTCGCCGCCAGTGATGCGCAAATGATGCTCGATATTTTATTGACCAACCGCGCAAACGTCGCGGGCTTGATGCGGCAATATGCGCGTCTGTTTGGCGCATTGGCGGAGGCGGTATCCGACGGGGACGAAAAAACGCTGCGCGAAATTTTGGAACGCGCAGCGTCGAAACGCCAAGAATGGCAAAACCATCAAGCCAGTTGAGGCGTTGCCGGGGAAAATTGAATGACCGATACTTCGCTGTGAATCAAATAAGCTTGCTGTAACAATTCATCTACTCGATGAGCAATCGGACTATCCATGATCGCCTCGCCACATTGCTTGCAAACGTACGCGGGAACATTACGCATCACAACAACCGTTTCATTCATCACAAAGGGAATTGTTGCGTATTTGTATTCCAATTTGCCGCCGCAAAAATAGCAGCGTTCATTTTCGGGTGCGCCAATCATTGTGCCACTCCTCACTCGTGGGTCGGTAGACGGTTACAATCAAAATATATTCCAAACTTTCATTCAGCGCGACAACAACATGAATTGGTTCTTGGGTTGACATCTTGTTGTCTCTTCAAGTATAGCATAAACCTACAAAGAGCATGACGGAATTTTCCATCTCACCGACACCGCATCCCTTGCGCGGCGCGCTCCGCGTGCCCGCTGACAAATCGATCACGCATCGCGCGCTCATGCTTTTGCCGCTCGCCGCGGGCGAATCGTACATCGAAAATTATCTCGACAGCGAAACCACACGCGCGACCTTGAACTGTATGCGCGCGCTGGGGGCGGACATAATTAAAGTCGACGCGCACACTTTGCGCGTGAACGGACGCGGTTTGCATTCGCTTCAGGAGCCGCGCGACGTGTTGAATTGTCGCGGCAGCGGCACGACGATGCGTTTGCTGGCGGGCATTTGCGCGGGACAATATTTCCTCTCGGTGCTCGACGGCACGCCCGCGCTGAAACGACGTCCGATGGGACGCATCATCGAACCGCTCAAACAAATGGGCGCGACCATTCTCGCGCGCGACAATGACCGTTTCGCGCCGCTCGTCTTGCGCGGCGGCACTTTACGCGGCATCGAATACGGAATGCCGATGGCGAGCGCGCAGGTCAAGTCCGCGATTTTGTTGGCAGGACTGTTCGCCGATACGCCGACCACCGTTCACGAACCCGCGCCCTCGCGCGACCACACGGAACGAATGCTGCGCGCGCTCGGTATCACCATCACGAATCTTTCTCCGACCGCCATTCGTCTCGAAGCGAATTCGAAATTCGAAATTCGAAATTCGAAATTCGAAATTCCCGGCGATTTTTCCTCCGCCGCGTTTTTCATCGTCGCCGCGCTGTTGGTGAAACATTCGCAGCTCGTTTTGGAAAACGTCGGTTTGAATCCGGGGCGCACGGGCTTGCTCGACGCGCTGACGCGCATGGGCGCGAAATTTGTGGTCGAAAATCAACGCGAGGAAAATGGCGAGCCCATCGGCGATCTTGTCGTTGCGTCGGCGGATTTGCGCGCGACGCAGGCGCGCGGCGACGAAATCCCGCGCATGATTGACGAATTTCCCATTTTCGCGATTGCGGCGACGCAAGCGCACGGCGAAACGCGCGTGCGCGATGCCCAAGAATTGCGCATCAAAGAAAGCGACCGCGTCGCCACCGTCGCGCAAGAATTACGCAAAATGGGCGCGCAGATTGAGGAACATGACGATGGGTTCACGATTGTCGGTCCGACGCGTTTGCGCGGCGCGCGCGTGAACGCCCACAACGACCATCGGCTTGCCATGTCGCTCGCGGTCGCGGGTTTGCTCGCCGAAGGCGAGACCGTGATTGAAGGTTGGGAATGCGTCGCGGACTCGTTTCCCCATTTTGCGGAAATGCTGTCCAACGTTCAACGTTAGAACGTTCAACGTTGCGCTATCGTTATGCAATATATTTATCTGTTCGGCTATCCGCTCGGACATTCCATTTCGCCCGCGATGCAAAACGCGGCATTGGTCGCGCGCCATATTCGCGCGACGCGGTACGTCAAAAATCCACTGCCGCCAGAAAAAATGCGCGAGATGATTTTGGCGCTGCGCGCGCCGCATTGTCTCGGCGCGAATGTGACCGTGCCGCACAAACAGACCATCATGCCGCATTTGGATGAATTGACCGAGCTCGCGCGCGAAATCGGCGCGGTGAATACGATTCTCAAAAAAGATGGGAAACTGATTGGCGACAATACGGACGCGTACGGTTTTTTGCAGGCGCTGCGCGTGCGCAAGATTCGTCCGCAAAACGCGTGCGTCGCCATCATCGGCGCGGGCGGCGCGGCGGCGGCGGCGGCGTACGCGTTGGCGCAAAACGGCGCGCGCGAAATTATTTTGTTGAATCGGACCCTCGCGCGCAGCATCGAACTCGCCGACCGCTTGAACAAGCGCTTTCCTGAAATGGAATTGGCGGTCAACGATTGGGACGCGCTGACGCGGATGCATCTCCTCATCAACGCGACGAGTGTCGGGATGGCGCCCAAAACGGATGAATCGCCGCTGCCGCCGCGCTATACGATTTCGCGCAGCGCGGTCGTCTTTGACCTTGTGTACAACCCGCCCGCGACAAAATTTTTGCGCGACGCGAAACTGCGCGGCGCGCGCGTGATTGGCGGTTTGGAGATGTTGGTGTATCAAGGCGCGCGCGCGTTCGAGTTGTGGACCGAACAGCGCGCCCCCATCCAAGTGATGCGCCGCGCGGCGAGCAAGGCGCTGCGAGAAATGCAGGAACATCCGCGAGGCGCATGAATGTGCGGCAGCAAAAACACGCAACGTCCTACGGACGTTACACCATCTGGTCTGCGCAGGCAGACTTGTTCGTCGCGGCGCATTGATTCGCCATGTCAAGAACTATGACCGACGCATGAATGGAAACGCGACAGATTCACAACCGCATTCCTTTGTACGAACTCGACGCGCCCAAAAGTGGCGCGGTCGCGGGCATGGTGATGCGTGCCCGACAAAATTTCCCAGATAGACGCGTAGGGTGTATTGCATTACGCGATACGCGATACGCGATACGCGAAAAGCAATGTTACGATTTTTGACTGCCGGCGAATCGCACGGACCGGCATTGTCCTGTATTGTCGAAGGACTGCCGGCAGGTTTGCCGATTTCCATTGACGCCATCAACAACGATTTGCGCCGCCGTCAAACCGGCTATGGCGCGGGTGGGCGGATGAAGATTGAACAAGACCGCGTGCAAATTACCGGCGGCATCGTGAACGGCAAAACCATCGGCGCGCCGGTCGGCATGTTGGTCGAAAATCTCGATTGGAAAAATTGGAAGGACAAAGTCACCCCCCCCCAAACGATTCCGCGTCCGGGGCACGCCGACCTCGCGGGCGCGACGAAATATGATTTGGATGATTTGCGGATGGTGGGCGAACGCGCGAGCGCGCGCGAAACGACGATGCGCGTCGCCGCCGGCGCGCTCGCGCGCCAACTGCTCGCGCAGTTCAACATCCTCGTCGGCAGTTACGTCACCGAAATCGGCGGCGAAATCGCGGACTTGCCCGATATTCCGTACCCGGAACGTTTTGCGCGCGCGGACGCGAGCGACGTGCGCGTGTATGATGCCGCGAGCGCGGAACGCATTCGCAAACGCATTTCAGACATCATGCACGCCAAAGAAACGGGGGGGGGGGTCATCGAAACTGTCGCGCTAAATGTGCCCGTCGGTTTGGGCTCGCATGTGCATTGGGACCGCAAACTCGACGGACGTCTGGCACAAGCCATCATGTCCATTCATTCCGTCAAAGGGGTCGAAATCGGCAACGCGTTCGAGAACGCGCGCAAACTCGGGACACAGGTGCAAGATGAAATTTTTATCGCGACCTCTGACCTCACCCCCAACCCCTCTCCTATGAGGAGAGGGGAGGAAGCGAATCGCGACAGGAGAGGGGAGGAAGCGAATCACGACAGGAGAGGGGAGAGTGGATACGGCGAAGCGAATCACGCTAAGAGAGGGGGGAGTGTGTATCGAGAGACGAATCGCGCCGGCGGCTTGGAGGGCGGCATTACGAACGGCGAACCGCTCGTCATTCGCGCGGCGTTGAAACCGATTGCGACGACGCTCACGCCGACGCGTTCGATTGACGTGCGCACACGCGAACCCGCGCCAATGATTTATCAACGCTCCGATTTGGTGCACATTCCGCGCGCGTGCGTCATCACCGAAGCGATGGTGTGTCTCGTCCTCGCGGACGCGCTGATGGAAAAATTCGGCGGCGACAGTTTGCGCGAAATGAAAGCGCATTTCGACGCGTGGAATCCGCAACTGCCAATTTTATGATCCACGAATAACCGAATAACACGAATTATTTTCCTTTTGCGATTCGTGTAGATTCGTGTAATTCGTGGATTCCTCTTATGGACCAGCGCAACATTGTTCTGACCGGATTCATGGGCACGGGCAAAACGTCCGCCGGGCGCGCGCTCGCGCAAATGCTCGACCGCGAATTCGTGGATATGGACACGTGGTTGGAAGCGCGCGAAGGGATGCCGGTTGCCGAAATCTTTCGGCAAAAAGGCGAAATCTATTTTCGCGCGCAAGAAAGCGCGTTGTGCCGCGAGCTCGCGGCAGGCAGTAATTTGGTGATTGCGACAGGGGGGGGGGCGCTGGTTTCTGCCGAAAATCGCGCGCTCTTTGCCAACGCGCATTTGGTGTGTCTCGACGCGAGCGTGGACGAAATTTTGCGGCGCTTGGACGGCGCGCAAGACCGCCCGCTGCTGGGCGATAATCCGCGCGCCAATGTCGAAAACCTTCTCGCGGCGCGCCGCGACGCGTACGCGCAAATTCCCCTGCATATTCAAACGGATGGGCAAACACCAGACCAAATCGCGCGGACGATTGCCGCGCGGCTTGCGCCGCGCGAGATTCGCGTCCAAACGCCAAGCGGCGCATACTCGATTCATCTCGGGCGCGATGTGCTCGAACACATCGGCGCGTATTTGAAACCCTTTGCGTTGGCGCAGACGTGCGCGGTGGTGACCAATCCCGCTGTGCGCGCGTGGTACGGCGCACGCGTTGTCGAAGCGCTGGAACGCGCGGGGTTTGAGCCGGTCGTCCTCGAAATGCCCGACGGCGAGCAACACAAGAATCTCGACACCGTGCGCGGATTGTACGACCAATTCATTGCGGCAAAACTTGAACGCCGTTCGCCTGTTTTCGCGTTGGGGGGGGGGGTGATTGGCGACACGGTCGGTTTTGCGGCGGCGACGT
>Ga0070741_10010828_pt1 | contig 17066 bp, 14 predicted proteins | sample Coa_R1_4_FD_66440 | JGI IMG/M metagenome (GOLD analysis project Ga0070741, IMG submission 66440) | Surface soil microbial communities from Centralia Pennsylvania, which are recovering from an underground coalmine fire - Coalmine... | ecosystem: Environmental > Terrestrial > Soil > Unclassified ...
ACGACCGGCAGGCCGACGTCGCGGCGGTGCTCGCGCAGGAGCCGCCGGTGGCGCTGGACGTCCCGGAGCAACTCGTGGATCTGCCCGATCCGGCGCCGGACGACACGGCGATCCGACTCGAGCTGCGTCTCGCCGGGGCCCCGGGTCCCGATCCCGCCCCCGAGCCGCTCGAGGTGCGCCCACTGCCCGATCAGGCGCGGCAGGAGATAGGTGAGCTGGGCGAGCTCGACCTGGAGCTTGCCCTCGCTGGTGCGCGCCCGCTGGGCGAAGATGTCGAGGATCAGGGCGGTGCGGTCGATGACGCGGACGGAGAGCGCCCGGCTCAGGTTCCGCTCCTGGACCGGCGTCAGGGGGTCGTCGGAGATCAGGAGGTTCGCGCCGAGCGACCGGACCCGGACCGCCAACTCCTGGACCTTGCCCTTGCCGAAGTAGAGCGGCGGCGTGGGTGCCCCGCGCTCCTGCACCACGGTCGCGAGGACCACGGCGCCCGCGCTCTCAGCCAGTCGGCTGAGCTCCTCCATGGACTCGTCGACCTCCCAGCGCTTCTGACGCGGGAGCCGGAGGCCCACCAGGATCGCCCGGTCGCCAGGACTCTCTGGGCGCGACACGCGTAGTCAGGGTAGTCGAAACTGCCGGCGGGATCAAACGGTTTCGCGCCTCGGTGCCGGCGCGCGGCCATGCTCAGCGATCGTCGGCGGCCGCCTGCGCGGCCAGAATGCCCCGGACCAGGCGCTCCAGCGCGGGCCCGATCTCCCCAGGACGGGTCTCGATCCACGTCAGGCCGGGCTCGCGGGCGAACCAGGTCCACTGGCGCTTGGCGTAGCGCCGCGTGTCGCGCTTCATCGTCGCGACCGCGGCAGGGAGCCCGGTTCCCGTCCGCGCGACCGGGACCAGGTGCCGGTAGCCGATCCCCTGCATGGCGGGGAGCGCCGCGTCGAACCCCGCCTCGACCAGGCCCCGGACCTCGGCCAGGAGGCCGGCCGCGAGCATGCGGTCGACCCGCGCGTCGAGGGCGGCGTAGAGGAGATCCCGCGGAGCGGTCAGCCCGAAGGCGACCACCGGACGGGCGGGCGGACCGGCCGGGCTCCACGTCCGGGGCGCGGCCGACGGGGCGCCCCCCCCCGTGAGCGCCACCTCGAGAGCCCGGACGAGTCGCACCTGGTCTCGCGGATGGATGCGGGCGGCGCTGGCCGGGTCGACCGCGGCGAGGCGGCGGTGAAGGGCCTCCGGCCCGCCCGCCCGCGCCTCTGCCCGGAGTGCGGCCCGCACCGCCGGGTCGGCGGGCGGCCGCGGCGCGAGCCCCCGCACGAGCGCCCGGTAGTACAGTCCCGTGCCGCCGACCAGGACCGGCCATCGGCCGCGCGCCCGGATGTCGTCGATCGCCGCCGCGGCGTCGCGGGCGAAGCGCGCGGCGTCGTACGCCTCGTCCGGCTCGACGACGTCGAGGAGATGGTGGCGGACCGCGGCCCGCTCGGCCACGCTCGGCTTCCCGGTCCCGATGTCCATGCGCCGGTAGACCTGGCGCGAGTCGACGCTGATCACCTCGATCGGTAGCAGCTCGCCGAGGGCAGCCGCGAGTCGGGTCTTCCCGACCCCGGTCGGCCCCAGCAGCGCCAGCAGCGGCGGCGGGGCGCCCGCGCGCGCCGCCGGGGTCACCAGGTCCGGCGGAGCTCCCGCTTGATCTCCCCGAGCGGGATCCGCGAGACGATCGGCCGGCCGTGGGGGCAGTAGTACGGCGTCGCAGTGCCCGCCAGGTCGGCCAGGAGCTGGGCCATCTCCTCCGACTCGAGCGGCTGGTGCGCCTTGATCGCGGCGCGACAGGCCACGAACGCGAGGAGCCGGTCGAAAACGGGCGAGCTCCCGCGGGCCGTCTCGTCCCCCAGCTCACCCGCCAGCTCGTCGGCGAGCCGCGGCAGATCGTCGATCGGGAGGAGCGAGGGGACGGCGCGGAGGAGCACCGCGCCTCCGCCCCACCCCTCGACGGCGAACCCGAGACGCGACAGCTCCTCCCGGGCCCGGTCGAGCGCCCGGAGCCGCGCTGGCGCGAGCTCGAGCGGCAGCGGGAACAAGAGCTCCTGCGAGGCCAGCGGCCCGGCCTCGAGCTGGGCCCGGAGACGCTCGAACAGCACGCGCTCGTGCGCCACGTGCTGGTCCACGAAGAACACCTCGTCGGCCGTGTGCGCGACGATGAAGGTGTCTTCCACCTGGCCGACCACCCGTCCGAAGAACGGCTCGCCGCCGTAGCCTGACTCGGTCTCCCGGAAGAGCGACGGCTGCGCCGCGCCCCGCTCGTCCCACGGCGGCGGCGGCGCGGCGCCGAGGGCCCCCGGCGGCAGGGTCCCCGGCCCGGCGCCGAGGGGCTCCACGGCGAGGCCGGCCGGGGCGGCCTCCAGCCGGCGGAGCGCGGTCTTGACCGCCCCCTGGACCAAGTCGTAGAGCGCGCGCGGATGGCGGAAGCGGACCCAGGTCTTCGCGGGGTGCACGTTGACGTCGAGCTCGCGCGGGTCGAGCGCGAGCTGGAGCACGGCCAGGGGGAACTGGTCGCGCGGCAAGAGGGGGCGATAGGCCTCGACCAGCGCCTGGGTCAGGAGCGTGTCGCGGACGACGCGCCCGTTCACGACCAGGTGGATGTCGTCCCGGTGGGTGCGGGCCAGCGCGGGCGGCGCGATCACCCCGCCGAGGCGAGCGCCGCCGCCCTCCGCGGCCACGTCGACCAGCCGGGACGCCAGTCCGAACCCGTAGAGCGCGCCGACCCGCTCGCGCAGCGTCGCCGCACCGGGCGCGCTGACCAGGGGTCGGCCGTTCGCCACCAAGCGGAGGTGGACCGCCGGATGCGCCAGCGCCAGCTGGGTCACGACTCGCACGATGGCCGCCTGCTCGGTCGCCGGGCTCTTGAGGAACTTCGCCCGGGCCGGCGTGTTGAAGAAGAGGTCGCGGGCCTCGATCGCGGTGCCGACCGGCCCGTCGGCCGGCTCGGCGTGAGCGACCACGCCGCCCTCCCCGCGCACCAGGAATCCCCGCGGCGCCGCAGCCGGGCGGGAGAAGAGGGACAGGCGCGCGACGGCGAAGATCGCCGGCAGCGCCTCCCCGCGGAAGCCCAGGGTCCCGATCCCCTCCAGCTCGCTCTCGCTGGCGAGCTTCGAGGTCGCGTGCCGCTCGAGGGCGAGGCGACAGTCCTCCGGCGCCATCCCGGTCCCGTCGTCGGTCACCGCGATCAGCTGCCGGCCCGCGCCGCGCAGCGCCACCTCGACGCGCCGCGCCCCCGCGTCCAGGCTGTTCTCGACCAGCTCCTTCACGACCGAGGCGGGCCGCTCGACGACCTCGCCGGCGGCGATCTTGTTGACGAGGGCATCCGGCAGGCGCCGGATGGCGGCCGCGGTCACGGGGGCCCGGTCAGGCGCCGCCGGAGCTCGTGGAGGGCCGCGAGGGCCTCGAGCGGCGTCATCCGGTCCGGGTCCAGCCCGGCCAGGGCCGCCAGCACCGGGTGCGGCGCCGGCGGGACGGCCGGGGGCCCGTTCTCCGCCGGCGACCCCGCGGCCCGGCCGAACAGCGCCAGCTGGCCGTCCTCGCCGTCGCCCGGCCCCGCCGGCGCCGGGGCGCCCTGCTCGAACTCCCGGAGCAGCGCCCGCGCGCGCGCGACGACCTCGGCCGGCAGACCGGCCAGACGGGCGACCTGGATCCCGTACGACCGGTCGGTCCCACCCGGCACCACCCGGTGGAGGAAGACGATGTCGTCGCTCCACTCCCGCACCGCCACGTGGACGTTGCGCACCCGCGGGAGCTCGGCGGCCAGCCGGGTCAGCTCGTGGTAGTGGGTGGCGAAGAGCACCTTCGCGCCGGGCCGCCGCTCGTGCAGGAACTCGGCGACCGCCCAGGCGATCGACAGCCCGTCGAAGGTCGAGGTGCCGCGCCCGATCTCGTCCAGCAGGACGAGGCTCCGCCCCGTGGCGTGCCGGAGAATCGCCGCTGTCTCCGTCATCTCCACCAGGAACGTGCTCTGCCCGCGCGCGAGGTCGTCCTGGGCGCCGATGCGGGTGAAGATCCGGTCGACCACGCCGATCCTGGCCCGCCGCGCCGGCACGAAGCTCCCCACCTGCGCCAGCAGCACCGTGAGCGCGACCTGCCGCATGTAGGTCGACTTCCCCGCCATGTTGGGGCCCGTGATCACCAGGCACTCGACCTCGCCGGGGAGCAGGCGGACGTCGTTCGGCACGAACCGGGCGCCGTCGCCGCCGAGCTCCAGGACCGGATGGCGCCCATCCTCGATCTCGAGCACGCCCGTGTCGTCGACGACCGGCCGGGCGTACCCCCGCTCGTGCGCCACCTGGGCGAGCCCTGCGACGACGTCGAGCACCGCCACCGCCCGGGCACTGCGGAGCAACCGGTCCGCCTCGCCCGCCACGGTCCGCCGGAGCTCGTCGAACAGCTCGAACTCGAGCCGGGTCATGCGCCCCTCGGCGCCGAGCACCCGCGCCTCCTGGACGCGGAGCTCCTCGGTCACGTAGCGCTCGGCCCCGACCAGCGTCTGCCGTCTGATGTACTCCGGCGGGACCGCCCGGGTGTGGCTGCGCGGGACCTCGATCCCGTACCCGAACACGCGGTTGTAGCGGACCCGGAGCGACGCGATCCCGGTGCGCTCGCGCTCCCGGCCCTCCAGCCCGGCGATCCAGCTCCGCGCCTCGCGCACCTCCCGCCGGAGCTCGGCAAGCGCCGGGCTCCACGACTCGCGGATCAGGCCGCCGTCGTGGACCCCGGGCGGCGGGTCGTCGACCAGCGCCGCCTCGAGCGTCTTCTCGAGCGCGGCCAGGTCGTCGATGCCCGCGGTCGCGTCCCGCAGGAGCCCGTCCGGGAACTCCCGGGCCGCCTCGCGCACGCCCGGCAGGCGGCGCAGGGCGGCCCGGAGCGCCGCCAGGTCGCGCGGGCTCGCGCTGCCCAGCGCGACGCGGCTCGCGAGTCGGGCCAGGTCCCCGATCCCCGCCAGGCGCTCGCGCAGGAGCGCGAGCGCGGCCGGCGCGTCGACCAGCGCCTGCACGGCCGCGAGGCGCTCGGCGATCTCCGCCGGGGCGCGGAGGGGACGGAGAAGCCATTGCCGGAGGAGGCGGCCGCCCATCGGCGTGAGGGTGCGGTCGATCGCCCACAGGAGCGTGCCCGTCGTCGTGCGGTCGTGGAGGCTCTCCACCAGCTCGAGGTTCCGGGCTGCGCTCTCGTCCAGGACGAGGTGGTCGTCCAGCGCGAGCGTCTGGATCCGCGTCAGGTGCGCCGGCGGCGCCTGCTGGGTCTCGACCAGGTACTCGAGCACGGCGCCGGCCGCCCGCAGCGCCGGCCCGCGGCGCGGCAGCCCGAGCGCCTCGATGGCGGCCACGTGGAAGTGCGTCCGCAGCCGCTCCTCCGCCTCGCGGAGGCCGAAGCTCGCCGGGGGACGGACGGTCACCGCGACCCCAGCCGCCCGCAGCCGGCCGAGCGCCGCGTCGTCCGGCAGGAGCGCCACCGGGACCAGGACCTCGGCCGGCCGCCGCAGGAGCAGCGCCTCCGTGAGGCCGTCGGCGTCCGCGGCCTCCCCCACCCAGAAGTCGGCCGTCGTGATGTCGACCAGGGCCAGCCCGAGCTGGTCGGCGCCCCGCCAGAGCGCGGCGAGGAAGTTGTTCCGCCGCCCGTCGAGGAGCCCGGCTTCGGTCACCGTCCCCGGGGTGACCAGCCGGACGACCTCGCGGCGGATGAGCTTCCGCCCCTTGGCCGGCGCGCTCTCCACCTGGTCGCAGATCGCGACCTTCAGTCCCGCGCGGATCAGCCGCGCCACGTAGGCGTCGAGAGCGTGGTGCGGCACGCCGGCCATCGGGATCGCGCCCTCGCCCTTCTGGCGGGAGGTGAGCGTGATGTCGAGCGTCCGCGCCGCCACCGCGGCGTCCTCGTGGAAGGCCTCGTAGAAGTCGCCCAGGCGGAACAGGAGCAGGTACTCCGGGTACCGACGCTTCCACTCCCGGTACTGCCGCATCATGGGCGTGAGATCCGCCGCCCCGGCGGGAGCGGCCGCGGGCTCGGCCAGGTCGGGGACCGGCGTCCCGCCGCGGGCGGGCCGGTCCTGCTGCGGCGAGCCGGCCTCCGGGAAGGACGCCGCGGCGGAGCCGGGCCCGGACGGGACGGGTGCCTCCGGCCCCGGCGCCCCGGGCTCGCCCGTGGCAGCCCGCCGCGGCCGGGCGGCGGGGAGGCGCCGGTCGAGCGAGTCCGCCATCAGCGCGTCAGCTCAGCGCGCAGCCGCCGAAAGGTCTCCTCGAGCGCCTCCGGGATGACCTTGACCGCCCCCACCACCGGCATGAAGTTGGTGTCGCCGACCCAGCGCGGGACGACGTGCAGGTGGAGGTGCCCCTCGACTCCCGCGCCGGCGGCCCGCCCCATGTTGACCCCGAGGTTGAACCCGTCGGGATGGTAGGCGCGCCGGAGGGCGTCGACGCCGCGCCGCGCCAGGCGCATCACGTCGAGCTGCTCCTCTTCGCTGAGCTCGTCCAGGTCGCCGGCGTGGCGGTTGACGACCGCCATGAGGTGGCCGGCCGAGTACGGGAACGCGTTCAGGATGAGGAAGCCCGTCTTGGCGCGGTCCAGGACGTAGTGGGCGGCGTCGTCGGTGGCGGCCTGGGCCGCGCACAGGAAACACCCTCGAGTCGGCTGGCCGGCGCCCACGTACGCCATTCGCCAGGGCGCCCAGAGGGCGTTCAAGCCGGGCGGTGTGGCCTCGCCGCCCGGCCGCCGGTCGCGCCCGCCGCGGGCGGGGGCACGGCCGCGGTCACGTGTTGACCAGCTCCTTGAGGCGCTTGCCCACCTTGAAGAACGGGACGCGCTTCTCGGGCACGCTCACGGAGCTCCCCGTCTTTGGATTCCGGCCCCGGCGCGAGTTGCGCCTCCGGACCCGGAAGCTCCCGAACCCGCGCAGCTCGACCTTCTCGGCGCGGGACAGGGCGGCGGCGATGTTGTCGAAGACCGTGTTGACGATGAGCTCCGTCTCCTTCTTGGTCAGGTTGGAGACCTTCGCCACCTCGTCAACAAGATCCGCCTTGGTCATCGTCGGCACCCCGCGCCCTCCCTTCGGCAGCGTCCCCAGGCCGGCGCTCACGCTAGCACGAGGCGAAAATCGCTGTCAAGGCGCGAGGTTCCGACCGACCCTCACTCCATCAGGTAGAGCGGCAGCTTCGGCGCGCTGAACAGCGGCAGGGCCGGGCCCGCAGCCAGGCCGGTCCCGACGCCGTGGAGCCAGCTGGAGCCCGTGAGCCACTCCGCCACGTCCCAGAGGCGGAAGCTCCGCCGGGGCCGCACGACCTGGGGCTTGCCGGCGATCCCGCCGAGCTCGCCGGCCAGGCGCACCGCGTCATCGAGACCGCCCAGCGCGTCGACCAGCCCGAGCTCCTTCGCCATCCGGCCGGAGTAGACCCGCCCGTCGGCGAGCAGCCGGACCCGCTCCTTCGGCAGCTGCCGCCCCTCCGCCACCGCGGAGACGAACTGGTCGTGCATGTCGTCCAGCACCGCCTGGAGGACCGCCCGCTCCTCGGGGGTCATCGGCCGGGCGAACGAGGCCGCGTCCTTGAACCGGCCGGACTTGATGACCTCGTACCGGATGCCCACCTTCTGCAGGAGCCCCTCGACCTCGGCCAGCTGCATGATGACACCGATCGACCCGGTCAGCGTTCCGGGGTTGGCGACGATCCGCGTCGCCGCCGCGGCGAGATAGTAGCCGCCCGACGCCGCAACGGATCCCATCGAGGCGACGACCGGCTTGCCGTCGTCGCGGATGCGCAGGATGGCGTCGTGGATCTCCTGGGTCGGCCCCACGACGCCCCCCGGGCTCTGGATGCGGACGACCAGCGCCCGGACCGACGGGTCGTCGGCCTGCCGGGTGAGCTCGCGGACCGTCCGGGCGGCGTCGACGATGAGCCCTTCCACGTCGACCACCGCCACCCGGCCGCCGGCGAACAGGCTCGCTCCCGGGCGCCCGAGCCACAGGAAGGCGAGGACGGTCACGAAGCAGCCGAGGAACACGAGCGCGGTGACGCCGAGCGCCCGTCCGAACCGCCGTCGCATGCCGGGCCCCCCGCCGCTACTCGTCGTCATCGTCGCTGTAGCGGTCGCGCTCCCGGCGGCGGCCGCGACGCCCGCCGCCCCGGTGCTCCTCTTCCTCCACCACCATGTCCGCCGCCAGATCGCGCAGCGACAGGCCGATGCGGCGCTCGTTCGGCTCGATGCGGATGACCTTGACCGTCAGCTCGTCGCCCAGCTGGACGACGTCCTCGGGCCGCGCCACCGGCCGCGACGACATCTGCGAGACGTGGAGCAGGCCGTCCACCCCGGGCTCCAGCTCCACGAAGGCACCGAACTCGGTGAGCCGCACCACCTTGCCGCGGACGTTGGCCCCGACCGGGAACTTCCGCGTGACGTCCTCCCACGGGTCCCGCTGGAGCTGCTTCAGGCCGAGCGAGATCCGCTTGTTCTCCTTGTCGACGTGGAGGATCACCGTCTCGATCGGCTGGCCCTTCTTGAGGAGCTCCGACGGGTGGGCGACGTTGCGGGCCCAGGTCATGTCGGAGATGTGGAGGAGCCCGTCGATCCCCGGTTCCAGCTCGACGAACGCGCCGAAGTCGGTCAGGTTGCGGATCTTCCCCTGGACCTTGGTCCCGGGGCGGAACCGCTCGTCGATCGTGTCCCACGGATCCGCCTCGACCTGCTTCATGCCGAGCGAGATCCGCTTCTGCCCCCTGTCCACGGCGAGCACCATCACCTCGACCTCGTCGCCGACGTTGACCAGCTTGGAGGGATGCCGGACCCGGCGGGTCCAGGACATCTCGGAGACGTGCACGAGGCCCTCGACGCCCCGGTCGAGCTCGACGAACGCGCCGTAGTTGGTGAGGCTCACCACCTTGCCGCGGTGCCGGCTGCCGACCGGGAACCGTTCCTCGACCGTCTCCCACGGGTCGGGCCCCTTCTGCTTGTGGCCCAGCGACACCCGCCCGGACTCGCGGTCGAAGTGGAGCACGACCACCTCCAGCTGGTCGCCGACCTCGACCAGCTCCGAGGGATGGCTGATCCGCCCCCAGGACATGTCGGTGATGTGCAGCAGGCCGTCGACGCCCCCCAGGTCGATGAACGCGCCGTAGTCGGTGATGTTCTTGACCACCCCGGTCAGGACCATGCCCTCGTGCAGGACGGCCAGGGTGTGCTTGCGCTTCTCCTCCCGCTCCTCCTCGAGGACGACCCGGCGGGAGAGGACCACGTTGCCCCGGCGGCGGTTGAACTTGATCACCCGCGCCTTGATCTGCTGCCCGATGAGCGAGGCCAGGTTCTTCACCGGGCGCAGGTCGACCTGCGACCCGGGCAGGAAGGCCTTGACGCCGACGTCGACGGCCAGGCCGCCCTTGACGACCTCCACGATGCGGCCCTCGACCGGGGCGCCCTTCTCGTAGGCCTTGGTGATCACGTCCCAGACCTTGATCTTGTCGGCCTTCTCCTTCGAGAGGACGATGAGGCCCTCGGAGTCCTCCTTGGCCTCCAGGTAGACCTCGATCTCCTGGCCGACCTCCGGCGTCACGCCGCTCCGGTGGAACTCCTCGATCGGGATCGTGCCCTCGCTCTTGTAGCCCACGTCGACGAGCACCTCGGTGCCCTTGACCCCGACGATGGTCCCGCGGACGACCTCGCCTTCGGCCAGGTCCTGCAGGCTCCGCTCGTAGAGGTCCTCGATCTCCTCGCCGGTGCTCTCGGGGGCGCTGCCCCCGGCGATCGGCCGCGCCGGGGCGGGCGTCCGGTCGGTCGTCCTGATCGGGCCCTCCCCCGCCTCCATCGGGGAAGCTCCGGTCCCGGAGCCCCCGCCGTGCCGCGCCGTCGCGTGGGCCTCGGGGTCGTGTGTGAACTGGTCCATTCCTCGTGTTCCTCCGTTCAGTGAATTCGACCGGCCGGGGCGGCCCCGGCGGTCGTGGAATCCGGACGCGGATGGTCGGCCGGCGCGCTGCCGCCCCCGGCCTCGACCTGGAGACGGCCGATCGCCGCCATGATCTCGTCGCTGATCGCCTGGTACTGCGCCTTCCCGCGCGCGGCCGCGAACCGGAGGGGGGCGCCGAAGCTGACCGTGACCCGGTGGGGCCGCGGGAACGCCGCCCCCCGGGGGAGCGCGCGCCCGCTCCCCTCGATGTACACCGGCACCACCGGCGCCCCGGAGAGCGCCGCCAGCATGCCCGTCCCCGGCCGGCCCGGCCGGAGGCGCCCCTCCGGGCCGCGGGTGCCCTCGGGGAAGACCAGGAGCGCCCGGCCCGCCTCGAGCAGCCGGAGCGCCATCCGGAGCGCGGCGGCGTCCGACCCCGCGCGCTCGACCGGATGGGCGTTCAGACGCCGGATCAGGGCACCCACGAGCGGCAGCCGGAAGAGCTCGGCCTTGGCCAGGAAGTCGAGCTCGCGGGGCAGCACGACCCCCACGAGCGGCGGATCGAGGACGCTCGAGTGATTCGCCGCCAGCAGCAGCGGCCCGTCGCGGGGCACCCGCCCGGCGCCGCGCGCCCGGATGCGGAAGCACGCGTGGGCCGCGCCGACCGCGAGCGGCTTCAGCACCGCGTAGAGCACGTCCGCTCGACCTCCTTCGCCATCAGCTCGACGACCTCGTCGACCGTGAGATCGCTCGAGTCGATCCACGTCGCGTCCGCGCTGCGCGTCAGGGGCGCCACCGGGCGGTTCGCGTCGGCCTCGTCCCGGGCCCGGATCGCGTCGCGGATGGCGGCGAGATCGGCGGCCTCGCCGGCCGCCCGCCGCTCGGCGAGGCGACGGCGCGCCCGCGCCTCGAGGGACGCGTCGAGGAAGAACTTGCAATCGGCGCCCGGGAAGACGACCGTGCCGGCGTCGCGCCCTTCCACCACGACCGAGCCGCGGGCCGCGCAGGCCCGCTGGAGCGCATCGGCGTAGGCCCGCACCTCCGGGCGGGTCGAGAGCGCGGCCGCCAGCTCGCTCACCTCGGGGGTGTAGAGCGCCTCGGTGACGTCGACCCCGTCGACGCGCACCCGCTGGCCGCCGTCGCCCCGCGCGAACTCCACCCGCAGCGTGCGCAGGACGGCCTCGAGCGGCGCGCCGCCCCGGACCCGCCAGGCCACCGCGCGGTAGATCGCCCCGCTGTTGACGTAGGCGAACCCGAGCCGGTCGGCCAGACGCCGGGCCGCGGTGCTCTTCCCGGCCCCCGCCGGGCCGTCGATCGTCACCACCACCGGCCGGCGTCTCCCCCCGGCCGCCCGGGCGATCATCAGGCCACGACCTCCACGGCGTCCTCGCCGGCCACCGCGCGGCACGTCGCCACGAAGTCCGGGTACGAGGTCGCGATGCACTCCGCCCCCTCGACGACCGAGGGGCCGTCGGCGAGGAGACCGGCCACGATGAGCGCCATCGCGAGCCGGTGATCGCCCCAGCTCGAGACGGTGGCGCCCCGGAATGGTGCCCGGGCCGCCGCGGACCGGCCGGGGACGCGGAACCCGTCCGGGCGCTCCTCGAGCGCGACCCCCATCTTCCCGAGCTCCGTCACCAGCGCGTGGATGCGGTCCGACTCCTTGACCCGGAGCTCGGCGGCGTCCCGGACCACCGTCGGCCCCTCCGCGCAGGCGGCGGCGACCGCCAGGACCGGGATCTCGTCGATGGCCCGGGGGACGAGGGCGCCCCCGAGCTCCGTCCCGCGGAGCGGCCCCGCCTCGACGGCGAGGTCCGCCCACGGCTCGCCGTCCGCGTCCCCGGTGGCGACCGCGACCCGCGCCCCCATCGCCCGGAGCACGTCCAGCACCCCGGTCCGCGTCGGGTTCACCCCCACCCCGCGCACGGTGAGCCCGCCGGCGGGGGCGGCGGCCCCGGCCACCAGGAAGAACGCGGCGGACGAGATGTCCCCGGGGACCCGGCACGGTCGCCCGCGAAGCGCCGGCCCGGGCGCGAGCGTGACCGTGGTCCCGTCCTGCCGGACATCGGCGCCGAAGGCCCGCAGCATCCGCTCCGTGTGGTCGCGGCTCGGAGCCGGCTCGACGACCGAGACCGGCCCGGAGGCCCAGAGACCGGCCAGGAGGATCGCCGACTTGACCTGGGCGCTGGCCACCGGCGAGACATGCCGGATGGGCGCCAGCGGGCGCCGGCCGGCAATCGCGAGCGGCAGCCGCGCATCGCCCCGGCGGCCGATCACGCGGGCGCCCATTCGACCGAGCGGGCCGAGCACCCGGTCCATCGGCCGCCGCCGCAGCGACTCGTCGCCGGTCAGCACGGTCGCGAACGGCTGGCCGGCCAGGATCCCCAGCAGGAGCCGCACGGTCGTCCCCGAGTTGCCGCAGTCGATGACGTCGCCCGGCTCGCTCAGCCCCTCGGGGCCCGCCCCCTGCACCACGAACTGGCCGGGGCCCTTGCGGGTCACCTCGGCGCCGAGCGCGGCCACCGCGCGCAGGGTGCCGAGGCAGTCCTCGCCCTCCAGGAAGCCGCTGATCTCCGTGACGCCGTCGGCGACCGCGCCCAGGAGGCCCGCCCGGTGCGAGATCGACTTGTCCCCGGGCACCGAGATCGTCCCGTGGAGCCGGGGCGCCGGCCGCACCAGCGCCCTCATCCGAGCTTCTCCCGGATCTCCCGCGCGCGGGCCAGTTCCGCCTCGAGCGCGCTCCACTCGCCGCGCTCGAACCGCTCGCGCCAGCGGGCGAGCACCGCCTCGTAGCGACCCAGAGCCTCCAGGAGCGCCACCCGGTTCCCCCGGAAGATGTCCGCCCAGAGGGCCTCCGGGGAGGCGGCGATCCGCGTCGTGTCGGTGAACCCGCGACTGGCCAGCGCGAGCGCCTCCCCATCCGCGGCGGCGACCAGCGCGAAGGCGGCGAGGTGGGGGAGATGGCTGATCTGCGCCACCCCGCGGTCGTGGGCCTCGACCGACAGGCACCGCACCTGGCTCCCGAGGCCCTCCCAGAGCGAGGTCACCTCCGCCACCGCCCGCTCCGGCGTCTCGGCGGTCGGGGTCAGGAGCGCGAGCCGCCCCTCGAAGAGATCCGGATCCGAGGCCCCGAACCCAGACCGCTCCGAGCCGGCCATCGGGTGGCCACCAACGAACGCTGCGCCGTCGCGGGCGGGGCAGGCCGCCGCCGCGGCCACCACCTCGCGCTTCACGCTCCCGGCGTCGGTGAGGACCGCGCCCCGGGCCAGGTGGGGCCAGGCGGCGCGGACCAGGCCCGGCAGGCTCCCGAGCGGCGCGCAGAGGACGACGAGCGCGGCGCCCCGGACCCCGGCCGCCAGATCGGTCGTGGTCTCGTCGGCCCCGCCCCCTGCCCGGACCGGCGCGAGCCCGCCCTCGCTCCGGCCCACCACCACGACCCGCCGGGCGAGCCCGCGCCGGCGAAGCGCCCGGGCGACCGACCCCCCGATCAGCCCGGGCCCCACCACGGTGACGCGTTCCCAGCGAGCCGTCACGAGCCGCCTCCGTTCCGGCCGAGCACGCCCGCCAGCGCCGCCAGCAGCCGCGCGTTCTCCTCCGCCGACCCGACCGTGACGCGCAGCGCCTGGTCGAGGCCGTAGCTCGCCATCGGCCGCACGATCACGCCGCGACGGAGGAGCTCGTCGTAGACGCGGCGCGCGTCCGGCACCTCGATCAGGACGAAGTTGGCCCGGGTCGGGACGTGGCGGATCCCGAGCCGCTCGAAGCCCTCGGCGAGCGTGCGGACGCCGTCCCGCACTGCCTCCACGCTCGCCTGGAGGTGCGCCTCGTCGCGGAGCGCCGCCGCCGCCGCCACCTGGGCGAGCGTGTTCACGTTGAACGGCTGTCGGATCCGGTTCACCAGCGCCGCGCACTCCGGGTCGGCCAGCGCGTAGCCGACTCGCAGGCCCGCGAGCCCTGCCATCTTGGAGAAGGTGCGAAGCACGACGACCCGGCGGCCCTGGCGCAGGTGAGCGACCGTGTCCGGGAAATCCGGCCCGGCCGCGAAGTCGTAATACGCCTCGTCGAAGACGACGATGACCCGCTCCGGCACGTGCCGGAGGAAGTCGTCGACCTCGACCGCGGTCACGATCGTGCCGGTCGGGTTGTTCGGGTTCGCCACGAACACCAGTTTCGTGAGCGGCGTGATCGCCCGGGCCATCGCGGCCAGGTCCAGCCGATGCTCGCGGAGCGGCACGACCACCCGGATCCCGCCCACGCTCTGCACGATCGACGGGTAGACGATGAACGACGGGTGCGGGAGCACGACCTCCTCGCCGGCGCGGACGAACGTCCGGGCCACGAGCTCGATCAGCTCGTTGGACCCGTTCCCCACCACGATCCCGTCCGCCGGCACGTCGTGCTTCTTCGCCAGCGCCTGGCGGAGCGCGCGCGCGGAGCCATCCGGGTAGCGGTTCAGCCCGTCGAGCGCGGCCTGCAGCGCCTCCCGCACCGCCGCCGTCGGCGGGAACGGGTTCTCGTTCGACGCGAGCTTGACCGCCCCGGCCACCCCCAGCTCCCGCTCGACCTCCCCGGTGGGCTTGCCCGGCTCGTAGGGCCGGAGGTCGAGGATCGAGTCGTTCGCGAGGCGCTCCCAGGTGGTCGGCATCGTCCTCCCGCTCACGCCGCCGCGGGATACGATCCCAGGACCTTCAGGAACATGCAGCGCTCGCGGACCGCCGCCAGGACGCCCTGGGTGAGCGGGTCGTCCCGGTGGCCCTCGAAGTCGACGAAGAAGACGTACTCCCACGGCCGCCGCCGGGTCGGCCGCGACTCGATCTTGGTCAGGTTCAGCCGCGCGGCGGCGAACGGCTCGAGGATGCGGTGGAGCGTCCCGACCTCGTCGCGGATCGAGAACAGGACCGAGGTCTTGTCTCTGCCCGTGCGGGCCGCGGCGTGGCGGCCGACGACGACGAACCGGGTCACGTTGTTCGCGTGGTCCTCGATCCGCTCGTGCAGGACCGGCAGCGCGTAGAGCTGCCCGGCCAGCTCGCTCGCGACCGCGGCGATCGACACGTCCGCCGTCGCCTGCTCGGCGGCCAGCGCGGTCGACGCCGCCTCGACGACCTCGGCGTGGGGGAGGTGCCGGTCGAGCCACTCCCGGCACTGGGCGAGCGCCTGGGGATGGGAGACCACGCGCTTGACCTCGCCCAGCTCGCGCGCCCGGGAGAGGAGGCAATGGTGGATCTCGAGCGAGATCTCGCCGCAGATCAGGAGCTCGGAGTCGATCAGGCCGTCCAGCGTGTGGTTCACCACGCCCTCGGTCGAGTTCTCGATCGGCACCACCCCGACGTCCGCCCGGCCGCACTCGACGTCCCGGAAGACGTCGGGCACCCCGCGGGCGGGCGCGTACTCCGCGCTCCGGCCGAAGTAGCGGAGGGCGGCGGCGTGGGTGTTGGTGCCCGCCGGTCCGAGGTAGGCGACGTGGAATGGGCGCTGTAGGCTACGCGAGGCGGACAGGATCTCCGACCAGATCGCCCGGATCGCCGCCGCCGGCAGCGGGCCGGGGTTCTGCCGCGTCAGCTCGTCGAGGATGCCCTGCTCGCGTTCCGGGACGAAGACGGGCGCGCCGGCGTCGCGCTTCGCGCGGCCGATGTCGACGGCGAGGGCGGCGCGCTGGCTGAGCAACCGGAGGAGCTGGCGGTCGAGTTCATCGATCCGTGTACGCCATTCGTCCAAACCCATGCGGTCTCCAGGAGGGGCGTCGAAAAGCCGCCCTAGTATACGGAACGGGCCCGCTCCACGCAAGGCGCGGGCCCGCCGGGCCGGAGCCCGCGCCCCGGTCAGCCGGCGGGACCTGCCGCGCCGGCGCCGATGCCCCGCAGGCGGTGGACCTCGGCGGGCGCGAGGTCCCGCCACCGCCCGGGGGCGAGATCCCCCAGCCGGAGCGGGCCGAACGCCACCCGCCGGAGCCGCCGCACGACCAGGCCCACCGCACGGCAGAGCCGCTTGACTTCGCGGTACCGCCCCTCGGCGAGCGTGAGCTCGAGCCACGCCTCGCCGGGGCCGCCATCGCCCAGGCGCCGGGCTCGCTCGGCGCGCGCGGGCCCGTCCTCCAGCATGACGCCGCCCTCGAGCCGGCGGAGGGCCGCCGCGCCGGCCGGCCCGGTGACGAGGACGTGGTAGACGCGCCGCACCCCGTGGCGCGGGTGCGTGAGGCGGTACGTGAGCTCGCCGTCGTTGGTGAGGAGCAGGAGCCCCTCGGCGTCGTAGTCGAGCCGGCCCACGGGATGGAGCCGGACGTCCACCCCGCTGACCAGGTCGAACACGCGCGGGCGGCCCCGCGCATCGGCACGCGTGGTCAGGCAGCCGGGAGGCTTGTGGAGCAGGATGTAGCGCTTGGTCTCGGGCCGCGGCAGGGGCCGGCCGTCGACCTCCACCCGGTCCCGCGCCGGGTCCGCGCGGGCTCCCAGCTCGACCACGGCCGCCCCGTTCACGTGGACGCGGCCGTCGAGGATCAAGCGCTCGGCTCCGCGCCGCGAGGCGACGCCCGCCTCGGCCAGGAGCTTCTGGAGCCGCACCGCGGGCATCGGTCAGCCGGTCGAGGCCTCCTGGGCCGCGGGCCGGTCGGGGTCGCCGGGGCCCGTGGGGGCCGCCGCGTCCGCCCCCTCCGGCGTCGCCTCGGTCCCGGCCGCCCCGGGCGAGCCCGGGCCGCTCGCCTCCGCCGTCATCTCGCCGGCCCCGTTCTCGCCGGTCGCCGCCGCCCCGGCGCTCTCCCCCGGGCCGTCGAACGGCGGGAGGTCGTCGAGCTCGTTCAGGCCGAAGTGCTCCAGGAACTCGCGCGTCGTCCCGTAGAGCACCGGGCGGCCCGGCGTCGCCTTGCGCCCGACCACGCGGATCAGGCGACGCTCGAGCAGGTGCGCCAGCACGCTCTCCGCGCCCACGCCCCGGAGCTGCTCGATCTCCGGGCGGGAGATCGGCTGCCGGTAGGCGATGATCGCGAGCGTCTCCACGGCGGCCCGCGACAGCCGGCTCTTCAGGCGGAGCCGCTGGAGGCGGAGCAGCACCGGGGCGTGCTCCGGCCGCGTGACCAGCCGTACGCCGCCCCCGATCTCCACCACCGCCAGCCCGCGCTCGGGGACCTCGCACCGGGCCCGGAGCGCCGCGACCGCCGCCCGCGCCGCCGCCTCCG
>Ga0070741_10010829_pt1 | contig 17064 bp, 10 predicted proteins | sample Coa_R1_4_FD_66440 | JGI IMG/M metagenome (GOLD analysis project Ga0070741, IMG submission 66440) | Surface soil microbial communities from Centralia Pennsylvania, which are recovering from an underground coalmine fire - Coalmine... | ecosystem: Environmental > Terrestrial > Soil > Unclassified ...
AGCTCGTGGTCCGGGGTGAAGATGCGGATCCGCACGTGGCCGCCGCGCTCGGCCGGATAGCAGAAGACGGTCTCCGAGAGGTGCAGCTCGCGGGCGAGCCGCGGCAGCAGGGCCTCGGGCATCCCGCGGGCGTCGGTGAACACCGCCAGGGGGTTCCCCTCGAGCGGCTCCTGCGTGAAGACGTCGCAGACGACGTAGCGGAACGTCGCCGCGAGCGTGCCGCCGCTCACACCTCGGCCCAGTCGGGACCGTCGGTGACGTCGACCCGGAGCGGCACGGCCAGCGTCACGACGGACTCCATGATCTCGGGCAGGAGGGCCCGGATCGCCGGCACCTCCGCGGCCGGCGCCTCCAGGAGGAGCTCGTCGTGGACCTGGAGGAGCAGGCGGCTCCGGAGCCCGCGCGCCGGCAGCGCCGCGGCCAGCCGCACCATGGCGAGCTTGATGATGTCGGACGCGGTCCCCTGGATCGGGGCGTTCGCCGCCATGCGCTCGGCGGCGCCGCGGGCGGTCGGGTTCCGGGCGTTGAGCTCCGGGAGGTACCGCCGGCGGCCGAGGAGCGTGGTGACGTACCCGCGCTCGCGCCCCTCGGCCACCACGCGCTCGATGTACGCCCGCACCCGCGGGTGCGCGGCGAAGTAGTCGTCGATGAACCGCTGCGCGTCGGCGCGCCCGATCGACGCGGCCTGGGCCAGCCCGAACCCCGAGATGCCGTAGAGGATCCCGAAGTTCACGACCTTCGCCAGGCGGCGGAGCTCGGCCGTGACCGCCTCGGGCGCGACGCCCATGATCTGGGCGGCGGTGCGGGTGTGGATGTCGGCGCCCTGCCGGAACGCCTCCAGCAGCGCCGGCTCCTCCGTCACGTGGGCGAGGATCCGGAGCTCGATCTGGGAGTAGTCCGCGGCCACGAACCGCCAGCCCTCCTCGGGGACGAACGCCTGCCGGATCCGGCGTCCGAGCTCGTTCCGCACGGGGATGTTCTGGAGGTTGGGGTTCGAGGAAGACAGCCGACCGGTCGCGGCGACCAGCTGGTTGAACGAGGTGTGGATCCGGCCGGTCCGCGGGTGCACCAGCGCCGGCAGCGCGTCGGCGTACGTCCCCTTCAGCTTGGCCAGCTGGCGGTACTCGAGGATCTTGCCGGGCAACGGGTGCCCGAGCGCCAGCTCCTCCAGGACGTCGACGTCGGTCGAGTAGCCGGTCTTGGTCCGCTTCACCGGCGGGAGCTTCAGCTTCTCGAACAGGACGGTCGCGAGCTGCTTGGGGGAGTTCGGGTTGACCGCCTCCCCGGCCAGCGCGTGGATCTCGCGGAGCAGCGCCTCCAGCTGGGTGTCGAGCTCCTTCGCGAGCTGCGCCAGCCGCTCGGGGTCCACCCGGATCCCCGCCCGCTCCATGTCGGCCAGCACCGGCACCAGCGGCACCTCGAGCGTCTCGTAGAGCCCCGTCAGCCCGTGCTCGGCCAGGAGCGGCGCCTGGCAGGCGGCCAGGCGCCAGATCCCCTCGGCGCGCGCCCCGGTCCAGGCCGCGACCCGGGCGGGCTCGACGTCGGCGGGCGCCGCCCCCTCGAGCAGCGTGGCCAGCGCGCCCGGCACGCCGGGGACGCCCGCCTCCGCGCAGAGCTGGTCCAGCGGGTACCCGCTCCGCCCGGAGTTCAGGAGGTAGGCGGCGATCGCCGTGTCGTCGACCGCGGCGCCGAGCCGGGCGCCGGTCTGGCGGGCCCAGCCGACCAGGGCCTTGGTGTCGTGGCCGACCACGCGGACGCCCGCCGGCAGCCCGGGCCACCCGGCGTGATAGCAGGCGCCCGCGTCCGGCGCATACGCCGCGACCCCGACCAGCGCGAGCTCGGGCGGCGCGCCCGTCAGCACGGGCTCGAGCGCCAGCCGGTCGCCGGCGCGGTCGAGGAACGCCCGCCATCCCGCCTGGTCGACCACCGGGACCGCGTCGGCCGGCAGGGTCACCGCCCGGGCGGGGATCTGCCGGAGCAGCGTGGTGAACTCCAGCTCGGTCCACAGCGCCCGCAGCCGCGTCCAGTCGGGCTCGCGGACGCGGAACGGCTCGAGCTCGAACGGGATCGGCAGCGAGCCGTCCAGGACCGCGAGGCGGCGGGAGAAGAAGGCCTGGTCGCGGTGGCGCGCGAGCGTCTCCCGGAGCTTCGGCCCGGTGACGACGGTCAGGTTCGCGTAGAGCGCCTCGAGGCTGCCGAACTCGCGCAGGAGCCGCTGGGCGGTCACCTCGCCGATCCCCGGCACCCCCGGGATGTTGTCGATCGAGTCCCCCATCAGCGCCAGCACGTCCGGGATGCGGGCCGGCGGCACACCCCACCGCTCCTGGACCTTCGCCGCGTCGTAGACCACGCGCTCGCCCGTGCGGCCCACGACCGAGAGCACGGTGACCCCGGGGCCGACCAGCTGGAGCGCGTCCTTGTCGGCGGTCACCAGCACGAGCTCGACGCCGGTGTCCCGCAGCCGCGCGACCGCCGTCGCGAGGATGTCGTCGGCCTCGTAGCCGGCGTGCTCCAGCAGCGGCAGCCCGAGGGCCTCGCAGGAGCGCCGGACCCAGGGGATCTGCTCGACGAGATCGCGCGGCATGCCGGGGCGCTGGAGCTTGTACGCCTCGAACTGCTGGTGCCGGAACGTCGGCCCCGGCGCGTCCCACGCGATGCCCATGTAGGCCGGACGATCCTCCCGGAGGATCTTCCAGAGCATCATCGTGATCCCGAGGGTCGCGTTCGTCGGCAGCCCGCGGGAGGTCGAGAGGTGGCCGATCGCGTGGTAGGCCCGGTAGAGGTAGGAGGGGCCGTCGACCAGGTAGAAGCGCTCCGGCGTGGCCGCCTGGGTCACGCGTCCCCTCCCACGACCCGACGATACTCCGCCCGGACGAACTCCGCCACTTCGCGGTGCCGCGCCAGGAGCGCCCGCCCGCTGTCGCAGCCGGCGTCCCGCGCCAGCCGCGCCAGGAGCTGGCCGGCGGCCGGGAGGCAGTCGGCGGGCCGCGCGCCGGCCAGGCGGAGCGAGCGGAGGAGCCCCCGCAGGAACTCGTAGGCGCCCAGCAGGCCGGCGGCAGTCGCCGGCGGCAGGACGCCCAGCGCCCCGAGGTGCTCGAGCGCCCGCCGGGTGGACGGGGTGCGCAGCGCCGGGTGCCGGGCCCCGTGCGTGAGCTGGAGCGCCTGGACGAGGAACTCGATGTCCACCAGGCCGCCCGCCCCGAACTTGAGGTGCACCCGGCCCTGACCCTCACGGCCGAGCTCCACCTCCATCCGGCTCCGGACGTGACGGATCTCGGCGCGCTCGGCCGCCGAGAGCCCGGGCGCGAAGACCCGCCGGCGCCGGAGCGCGGCGAAGCGCCGCGCCAGGCGGGCGTCCCCGAGCACCGGACGCGCCTTCACCAGCGCCTGCCGCTCCCAGAGCGCGGCCTCGCCGGCGAGGTAGCGGTCCAGGGACTCGACCGAGTGCGCGAGCGCGGTCGCCTGGCCCCCCTGCCGGAGCCGCAGGTCGACCCGGAACACCTGGCCGGTCCGCGTGATCGCGGTGAGGCGCGTGAAGACCCGGTCAACCACGCGATCGAAGTAGACGTGCGCCTCCGGCCCCTCCTGGCCCGGCCCCCCGTGGAGCACGACCAGGTCGAGGTCGGAGCCGTAGTCGAGCTCGCGGCCGCCGAGCTTCCCCATCCCGACGAGGAGCCACGGCACCGGGCGGCCGCCGACGCGCGGGACGCCGAGCGCCGCCGCGGCGTGCGCCGCCGCGTCCCGCCACGCGATCGCGAGGCACGCCTCGGCGAGCTCGGCCAGGGCGTGGCCGACGCGGGGCGCCGGGAGCCCCAGGATCAGGTCGCGCCAGGCGATCCGGACCTCCTCGGCCTGCTTGAAGAGCCGCAGGCGATCCGCCGGGTCGGCGCCCGGCGCGTCGAAGGTCTCGTACGCCGCGCAGAGCGCGCGCGCCGGGCGCGGGACCCCGAGCGCGGCGGCGTCGCCCAGCTCGTCCAGGAGCTCGGGCCGCGAGATGAGCGCCTGGGCCAGCCGGTCCGAGCGCGTGAACAAGGTCAGCACGCCCCCGAGGAGCGCGGGGGTCGCCGCCAGCCGCGCCAGGTACGCGGTCCGCGGGCCGGCGGCGGCGACGAAGCGCTCCAGGGCGTCGAGCGCGGCGTCCGGGTCCGGCAGCCCCCGCAGCACGGCCAGGGTGGCCGGCAGCAGGCTCGCCAGGGCGGCCTGGACCGCCCCGGGGGCGGCCGCCAGCGGCGGCCCGTCCCAGAGCAGGCGGAGGTTCTGGCGCGCCCGCTCGGGATCGGCGAAGCCGACCGCGCCGAGCTGGCCCTCGTCCCAGGGGGGCACGGCGGGCGGGCGGGCCGGCGACTCGAAGAACCCCTCGAACGCCCGCCGGACCACCTGGCGGGTGCGGTCGTAGTCGGCCATCAGCGCGCGACCCGCGGCGGCGCGGTCGCCGGCGTAGCCGAGGCGCCGGGCGAGCTTCCCGAGCTCCTCCGGATCGGCGGGCAGCGTGTGGGTCTGCAGCGCGTGCAGGATCTGGAGGCGGTGCTCGATCGTGCGGAGGAACGCGTACGCCCGCGCCAGCCGCCCCGACTCCTCCCACGACAGGTAGCCGCGCTCGGCCAGGCGGTGGAGCGCCCGGAGGCTGTTCCGCTCCCGGAGCCACGGGTCCTGGGCGCCGTAGAGGAGCTGGAACGCCTGGACGTGGAACTCGATGTCGCGGATCCCGCCGACGCCCAGCTTCACGTGCCGCTCCTGCTGGCCGCGGGCGCGGAGCAGCCGATCGATCCGGTTCTTCATCGCCCGGATCTCGCCGACCGCCTCGCGCTCGGTTCCGCGGCGGTACGCGACCTCGCGGGCGAGCTCGAGGAAGGCCTGCCCGACGCGCTCGTCGCCCGCCGCGACGCGGGCCTTGATGAGCGCCTGCCGCTCCCACAGCGCGCCGCGCGTCCGGTGGTACTCCGCGTAGGCGGCCAGCGGGAGCGCCAGCGCGCCGCCGGTGCCCTCGGGCCGGAGGCGGAGGTCGACCCGGTAGACCGTGCCCTCGTCGGTCATCGCGGTGAGCGCAGCCACGATCCGCTCGGCCAGCCGGGCGAAGTAGGTGCGGTTCGGGACGGGCTCCGGCCCCGCCGTCTCCCCCTCGGCCTCGTAGACGAAGCAGAGGTCGATGTCCGAGGAGTAGTTGAGCTCCGACCCCCCGAGCTTCCCGAGCGCGATGATCGCCGCGCCGGTCCCCGCCCGGCCGGCGGCGGTCTCGTGCCCGGGGGCGCCGTAGCGGGCCTGGAGCCCGGGTTCCACGATCGCCCACGCCTGGGCCAGGCAGGCGTCGGCGAGCTCGGAGAGCTCCTGGGTCGTGGTCACCAGGTCCGCGTCGCCCAGGATGTCGCGCAGGCCGATCCGGCAGAGCTCGCGGCGCTTCACCCGGCGCAGGGCCGCCAGGCGCGCGTCCTCCGTCCGGAACGGCCGGCAGGCCTGGGCGACCTCCTCCTGCATCTCCTCGCGCGAGCGGGTCCGCATCACGCGCGCGTCCAGGAGCCACGGCACGATCTGGGGCGAGCGGACCAGCGCGTCGGCCAGGAACTGGCTCGTGGCGCCGAGGGCGGTCAGGATGGGCAGCGCCTCCGGGTGGGCGCCCAGGAGCGTGTAGAAGCTCCGCCGGTCCAGCGCCGCCGCCGCGAGCCGCTCGAGGTTGTTCAGGGCCATGTCGGGATCGGCCGAGGCGCCGACGTGACGCAGCAGGCGCGGGATCAGCGGCGCGAGCTGGTCCCGGAGGTCGGGCGTCTCGGCGAGCCGCCGGAGGTTCGCCAGCGCGCCCGCGGGGTCGCCGAAGCCGAGGGCGGCGAGCGCGGCGAGGCAGGCCGGCGGCGGGACAGCGGGATCGAGGAAGTCGGTGGCCGGCGGGAGCGCGGCCCCGCCGGGGCGGCGCTCCGTCAGCACGCCCGGGCCCGCCCGTCCGGCCCGCCCCGGTCGCGCCGGCGGGCGGGGAGGGCCAGGGGCCCCGGGCGGGCCGCGCCGGCCGGCGCCGGGCCGCGGCTAGATCGCGTCTTCGCCCCGCTCGCCGGTCCGGATCCGCACCGCCTCCTCCACGGGCAGGACGAACACCTTCCCGTCCCCGATCGAGCCGGTCTTCGCGGCGGCGATGATCGTCTCGACGACCTTGTGGACGAGGTGGTCGGCGATCACGATCTCCACCTTCACCTTCGGGAGGAAGTCGATGGTGTACTCCGAGCCGCGGTAGAGCTCGGTGTGCCCTTTCTGGCGCCCGAACCCCCGCACCTCCATCACCGTCATGCCGATGACGCCGATCTCGGTCAGCGCCTCCTTCACGTCATCCAGCTTGAACGGCTTGATGATGGCCTCGATCTTCTTCATGCATGCCTCCGAGCCTTGCGGATGGCCTTGCGATAGCAGGTGACGTAGGCGTCGGCCGACGCCGTCCACGAGAAGTCGGCCGCCATGCCGTTGGCGACCAGCCGCCGCCAGCCGGCGACGTCGGCGTGGGCGGCGAGCGCGCGCGCGACGGCGGCGTTGCACGCGTCGGCCGACGCCTCGTCGAAGAGGAAGCCGGTCCCCTCGCCGCTCGCCGGGTTCCACGGCTGCACGGTGTCGGCGAGCCCCCCGGTCCGGCGCACCACCGGGACCGTGCCATACCGGAGCGCGATGAGCTGCCCGAGGCCGCAGGGCTCGTACCGGGACGGCATGAGGAACAGGTCGGCGCCGGCGTAGATCCGTCGGGCGAGCCGGTCGTCGAACCCCAGCCGGACGGCGACCGTCGCCGGGCGTGCGGCGGCCAGCTCGCTCAGCAGCCGCTCGTACCGCTCGTCGCCGGTCCCGAGCACGACCAGCTGGGCCCGCGCCGCCTCGAGCACCGGCACCGCGGCCGCGACCAGGTCGACGCCCTTCTGCTCGGCGAGCCGGGTCACCACCCCGACCACGGCGGCGCGGCCGCCGGGATCGGGCAGGCCGAGCTCGTCGCGCAGCGCCGCGGTGCACGCGGCCTTGCCGCTCAGGTCGTCGCGGTCGTAGCGCTTGGGCAGGTCGGGATCGGTCGCGGGATTCCAGGCCACGACGTCCAGCCCGTTCAGGATCCCGACCAGGTCCGCGCTCCGCTCGCGCAGGATCCCGTCCATCCGCTCGCCGAACGCCGGCGTCTGGATCTCGCGGGCGTAGCCCGGGCTCACGGTGGTGAGCAGGTCGGAGAAGACGAGCCCGCCCTTCAGGAACGAGAGGTGGCCGAAGAACTCGATCCCGGCCGGCGTGAAGAGGTCCCACCCCAGACCCGTCATCGGCAGGTCATAGTGCCAGAACAGGCCCTGGTAGGCGAGGTTGTGGATCGTGAACACGGTGGCGACGTCGGCGTACCAGGGCGCGTCGCGGTAGAGCGTCTCCAGGTAGACCGGGACCAGCCCGGCCGGCCAGTCGTTCGCGTGCACCACCTGCGGCAGCCAGCCGAGCCCGGGCAGCGCGGCGAGCACGCTCCGGCAGAAGAACACGTACCGCTCGCAGTCGTCCGCGGCGCCGTAGAGCGCCGGCCGATCGTAGTAGCCGTCCTGGGCGACCAGGTACACGGGCACCGTGTCGCCGAGGCGGGTCTCGTGCAGCGCCCCGTCGACCAGGCGGTCGCCGATCGGGACCGAGATCCGCGGCACCGCGACGGTGAGCGGTCCCGGGGCCGCGGCGGCCGCCCCGCGGTGCTCCGGGAGCACGACCCGGACGTCGTGCCCGAGCGCCGCCAGCGCGGCGGGCAGCGCCGCCGCCACGTCGCCCAGCCCGCCGGTCCGGGCGAACGGGGCGGCCTCGGCGGTGACGTAGAGGATCCGGAGCGGCTCGCGGACCGGGCCCCGCTCGGGCGGTCTCATGACTCCACGATCGGGTAGACGAGCGCCGTGATGTGCGAGTTGATCCGCTTGACGTTCGTGAGCACGTCCAGGTGGATCTCCGAGGTCTCGAGCGACTCGGCCAGGCCGGCCCGCAGGCGGTCCAGGTGCGACTGCCGCAGCTCCCGCTCGCTCTGGCGGATGATCGGGCGCTGGTCGAGGACCTCCTTGGCCAGGGCCCGGTCGTAGGTGGCGAAGGCGACCACCGCCCGCTCGAGGTTCTTCGAGACCTGGCCGTGGAACTCCATGAGCTCGGCCTCGCCCGGCTCCGAGAAGCGCCGCCCCTGGTACAGCTTCTTCCGCGCCAGCTCCATGAGGTTCTTGTCGATGATGTCCCCGATGTTCTCCAGGTTCCCGATGAACCCCAGCAGCGCGATCTCCCGGCGCGCCAGGTCCTCGGTCATCGTGTGACGGTCCAGGCGCGTCAGGTAGAGCTTGATCTCGCGCTCGAGGTAGTCGACCTGATCGTCCCGCTTCTCGACGTCCTCCAGGAGCTCCTGGCTGCCGGTGCGGAACACGGTCGCAGCGTCGCGGAGCATGGACTGCACGATGTCGGCCATCCGGAGCGCCTCGCGCGTCGCCTGCCCGATCGCCAGGCTCGGCTGGTCCCCGAACCGCTCGCTGAGGTAGCGGGTGCGGAACCGCTGCTCCTCCTCGGGGCGCTCCGGCACCGCCTTGACGATCAGCCGCGCCGCCCAGGCCTGGAACGGGAGAAACAGCAGCGAGATGCCCACGTTGAAGAAGGTGTGGGCGTTCGCGATCTGCCGCGCGGGGTCGGCGGCGCTCGCCGCCGCCAGCTGGGTGAACGGCCCCAGGACCGGCAGGACGACTGCCACCCCCAGGAGCTTGAAGCTCACGTGCGCGAACGCCACCCGCCGCGCCTCGGTCGACGATCCCAGCGAGGCGGTGAGCGCGGTCACGCAGGTGCCGACGTTCGCGCCGAGGACGAGCGGGACCGCCCCGGGCAGGGTCAGGAGCCCGTGCGACGCCAGCGCGATGGCCAGGCCGATCGTCGCCGCCGAGGACGTCACCAGCGCGGCGAAGACCGCGGACGCCGCGATCCCGAGGAGGGGGGACTCGGCGAAGGCCAGGAGCGCCTCGGCCACCAGCGGCTTGTCGCGGAGCGGGGCCATGCCCTCGATCATGAGCTTGAGCCCGAGGAAGATCAGCCCGAAGCCGAGCACCGCGTGCCCGAGGTCCTTCCACATCCGGCGGCGGCCGAGGAAGGTCAGCGCGAACCCCACCCCGACCAGCAGCAGCGAGTAGTCGTAGATCCGGAACGCGAGGAGCTGGACCGTGAAGGTGGTCCCGATGTCCGCGCCCAGGATGATGCCCATCGCCTGGTGGAGCGTCAGCAGGCCGGCCTGCACGAAGCCGATCAGCATCACCGTGGTCGCGGTGGACGACTGGATGACAGCCGTGACACCGGCCCCGGTCAGGAGGGCGGCCACGCGGTTGGCGGTGAGATGGGTCAGGATCTGGCGCAGCCGCGCGCCGGCCAGCCGCTGGAGCCCGTCCCCGGTGTGCTGCATGCCGTAGAGCAGGAGCGCCATCCCCCCGAGCAGGACGATCAGCAGCCGGGATGTCACGGCGCCGTCCCCGCCTCCGGCCAGGCGTCCCGGTGCCCGTTGCCGTTCCCGAGGCCGGCCAGGTGCGCGGTGTCGTTCACCGCGAGGACCCGCGGCGGCGCGAGCACGAGCCGCGTGATCGACCCGTTCTCGAGGCGGAAGCGCCACAGCGCGTTCAGCGACACGCCGAGGGCGTCGCAGAGGAGGCTCGCGATCGCGCCCCCGTGCGAGACCACGAGCACCCGCCCGGTCGGATGCCGGGCGGCCAGCGCCCGCGCCGCGCGGCCGACGCGCGCCGCGAAGAGGTCGAGGCGCTCGGCGCCGGGCGCCGGGTGGTCGAGCGGCGCGGCGGCCCAGCGGCGGTACGCCTCCCCCACCGTCTGCCGGGCGTCCTCGAGCGTCAGCCCCTCCCAGGCCCCGAGCCCCATCTCGCGGAGATCGTCGACCACCGCCGGGACGAGGCCGAGCGCGGCCGCGCAGACCTCGGCCGTTTCCCGGGCGCGCCCGAGCGGGCTCGTGTAGAGCGCCGCGAAGGCGAGCGGGCGCAGGCGCTCGGCCAGCGCCGCGGCCTGGGCGCGGCCGAACGCGGAGAGCGGCACGTCGCGCCCCCCCTGGAACCGGCGCTCCGCGTTCCAGGTGGACTCCCCGTGCCGGATCAGCCAGAGCTCCATGGGCGGTGGGGGGCTACGCCGCCGGGACCCGGGCCCGGAGGCCGCGCAGCCGGCGCAGGGCGGTGTCACGCCCGAGATCCGCCATGACCGCGAAGAGCGGCGGGCTCGCCGTCTCGCCGGTCAGGGCGAGGCGGGCGGGCTGCGCCAGCTCCACGAGCTTCACCCCGAGCTCCTGGGCGAGCTGCCGGAACGCCCCCTCCAGCTCCCCCTCGGTCCAGGCCTCCAGGCCGGAGAGCCGGCCGATCAGCCGGTCCAGCCGGGACGCCGTGGCCGGGGTCAGCAGCTTGCCGGCCGCCGCCGGATCGTAGCCCGCGGGATCGACGAAGTAGAAGCGCGCCTTGGGGACCATCTCGACCAGGGTGGCCGCCCGCGGGGCGAGGTGCGTCACCGCGCTCCGGACCAGCGCCGGCGCGGGATCGTGGATCCCGGCCCGCTCGAGGTGCGGCCGGAGCTCGGCGGCGAGCCGCTCCCGCCCCTGCGGGTCCTCGGCGAGGCGCTTCTCCCAGACCTGGTTCAGCCACTCCAGCTTGGCGCGATCGAAGATGGCCGGGGCGGACCCGACCTGCCGGATGTCGAAGAGCCGGACCAGCTCCTCGCGGGTGAACACCTCCTGGTCGCCGTGCGCCCAGCCGAGCCGTGCGAGGTAGTTCACCATCGCCTCCGGGAGGAACCCCTCGTCCCGGTACGCCAGGACCGAGGTCGCCCCGTGCCGCTTGGAGAGCCGCTTGCGGTCCGGGCCGAGGATCATCGGGACGTGGGCGAAGGTCGGGCGGGGATATCCCAGCGCCTCGTAGCACAGGATCTGCTTCGGCGTGTTGGACAGATGGTCGTTCCCGCGGATCACGTGGGTGATCTTCATGGTCACGTCGTCGACCACGACGCAGAAGTTGTAGGTCGGCGTGCCGTCGGAGCGCACCAGGATCCAGTCGTCCAGCATCGCGTTCTCGAACGTCACCGCGCCGTGGATCAGGTCGGGGACCACGGTCGTCCCGGCGTCCGGGATCCGGAGCCGCAGGGCCGCCGGCACCCCCGGCCGCGGCGCGGCGTCGCGGCAGCGCCCGTCGTAGCGGAAGGTCTCCCCCCGCGCCTGGGCGGCCGCCCGGCGGGCGTCGAGCTCCTCGGCGGTGCAGTAGCAGCGGTAGGCGCGTCCCTCGGCGAGGAGGCGCTCGGCGTGGGCCCGGTAGACCTCGAGCCGGCTCGTCTGGCGGAAGTAGCCGCGCGCCTGGCCGTCGTCCTCCGGCCCCTCCGGGTCCCAGTCGAGCCCGAGCCAGCGGAGCGCGTCCAGGATCTGCCGGATCGCCTCGTCGGTGGACCGCGACCGGTCCGTGTCCTCGATCCGGAGGAGGAACACCCCGCCCGCGTGGCGGGCGAACAGCCAGTTGAAGAGTGCGGTCCGGCCCCCGCCGACGTGGAGATGGCCCGTCGGGCTGGGCGCGAAGCGCACGCGGATCGATTCGGCCATAGAGTATTGATTTTAGAGGATGCCCGGCTCGCATCTCAAGGAAGGGACCGGGCCAGCGAGGCGCGGGGCGGTGCGCCGGAGGTTCCGGCGCCGGCGCCGTCCGTGAGACGATCGAACGCGCGGCCCGCTCCGTCGCAGCGGCGGAGGCCCCGGGGAGGCGCCCCGGGCGTCAGGCGCGGCGGCCGGGCCCGGCAGCGCGGACCCTCGCGGGGGGAGCCGCGGCGCATTCCCGGGACATCCCGCGCGGCGGCACCGCGTGCCCGGTTCCTCCGGAGCGCGGGGCAGGAGGGGAGGCTGGACCAGGGCACGTCGCACGACGCCGGGCGGGCGGCCACGCCACCGGGGGCGGCGGCGCGGTGGAACCCGGCGCTCGTGGCCGTCCTCCTCGGCCTGGTCGCCCTGGTGCCGTTCCTCCCCGCGGTCACCGGGGAGTTCCTCTCGCTCGACGACTGGCCCAAGCTCCGCGACAACCCCGCGTACCGGGGCCTCGGGTGGACCCAGCTCCGGTGGATGTGGACGACCGGCTACACCGGCCTGTACCAGCCGATCGCGTGGATGGCGTGGGGGCTCGACTACGTGCTCTGGGGGCTGGCGCCGGTGGGCTACCATCTCACGAGCCTCGCGTGGCACGGGCTCACGGTCGCGCTCGTGTTCGTGCTCGCCCGCGAGCTCCTGGCGGCGACCGCGACCGGGCGCCACGCCGGGCCTGCCGCGCTCACCGGCGGGGCGGCGCTGGCCGCGCTCGCGTTCGGCCTCCACCCGCTCAGGGTCGAGCCGGTCGCCTGGATCAGCGCCCGGGGCGACGTCCTCGCCGGGGCCCTCCTCGTCGGGGCGACGCTCGCCCACCTCCGCGCCTGCCGGGCGGGCCGGCCGGGGGGACGGGCGGTCGCCGGCGCGCTCTTCGCGGCGGCGCTCCTGGCCAAGGCGTCCGCGATCCTCTGGCCAATCGCGCTCCTCGCGCTCGACGCCTATCCCCTGGCCCGCCTCGGCCGGGCGACCGGGGGGTGGCTCACCCGCGCGGCGGGCCGGCGCTACCTGGAGAAGCTCCCGTACGCCGCCATCGCCGTCGTGCTCGCCGCGATCGCGGCGCGCACGAAAGCCGTCACCGACAGCATGCTGCCGCCGCCGGCCGGCGACGGCCCGGCCGCCGCGCTGGCGCGCTTTGCGTACTCCGCCGCGTTCTACGTGCGGACCACGCTCTGGCCGCGCGGGCTTGCCCCGTTCTACGAGCGCCCGAGCCGGCTGGACCCGCTGGCGGCTCCGTTCCTCCTGAGCGGCCTGGCGGTGGTCACCATCACCGGGGCGGCGCTCCTCCTCCGGCGGCGGCGGCCGGCGCTCCTCACCGCGTGGGTGATCTACCTGCTGCTCCTGGCGCCGAGCTCGGGCGTGGTGGCGTATGGCTCCCAGCTGGTCGCGGCACGGTACAGCTACGTCGCGTGCCTCCCCTGGGCGGTCCTGGTCGGGGCGGCGGTCCCGATGCTGGCGATGCTCGGGGCAGAAGGGCGACGGCACCGCGCGCTCGCCGCCGCGACGGGCGCGGCCGCGGGCCTCGCCCTCGCGTGGCTCGGCGCCGCCTCCTGGGCGCTGGCCGGCGCCTGGACCGACTCCGACCGGTTCTGGACGTCCACCCTCGCCGTCGCCCCCCGGACCGCCATCGCCCACATCGAGCTCGGGCTCCTGGCCGAGCGGCGGGGCGACCTGGCGGCCGGGGACGCCCACTTCCGGCAGGCGCTCGAGCTCTGGCCGGGGCAGCTCCGCGACGTGACCCTGGCTCGTGTGCTGGAGCAGGAGGGGCACCACGCCGCCGCGGCGGCGCACTACCGCCGGGCGCTGGGGCGGAATCCGGAGAGCCGGACGCTCCGCCTCGCGCTCGGGCGCGCGCTCCTGCGGGCCGACCGGCCGGCCGACGCCGCGGCGGTCCTGCGGGAGACCACCGCGCGATTCCCGGACTGGGGCCCGGGCCACGCGCTCCTCGGCATCGCGCTGGCCGCCGAAAGCGACCTGGCGGGCGCGGCGGAGGCGTTCGCCGCGGTCGTGCGGCTCGAGCCGGACTCCGCGGTCGCCCACCACAATCTCGGCCTCGTCCTGGCGCGCCAGGGCCGCGCCGCCGACGCGATGCGGCAGCTCGAGCGCGCGCTGGCGCTCGACCCGACCGACGCCGCCGCCCGGGCCGGCCTGGACGCGCTCCGCGAGCTCCGGCCGGGCGCCCCCGACCCCCAGGACGCCGCCGGCAGGGCCGACCCCGCGGCGGCGCGGCGTCAGTAGCGCGCGAAGAGGCGGCCCCAGCCGGTCCGGGCGAAGGCGCGGATCCGGCGGCGCCCGACCGTCGGGTACCAGAGCCAGTCGTGGTAGACGTTCGACGCGAAGGGCGCCCAGACGACCAGCGGCGAGTGCAGCAGCAGGCGCTTGAGGGGGCGCAGCGGGCCCCGCCGGATGAGCTGGTCCCCCCAGATCACGAGGCTCCGCGAGGTGCGGCAGCGGAAGTTCACGTCGGCGACGTCGTCCCCGACCAGCTCGATCTCCCGCGGATCGGCGACCCCGAGCCCCCGCTCGTGGGCCATCCGCAGGTAGGGGATCGCCAGGGGGTCGAAGCCCATCAGGCGGGCCGCCGTCGCGTCCAGGGCGACCGAGTCGGCAGCGGCGAGGATCAGGCCGCCCGGACGGGGCACCATCGTCCGCGGCCCCGCCCCGTCGCCGACCACGGTGCCGTCCATCACCGCGAAGGTCGCCGGGTGGAGCTCCCGCTGCATGTACAGGAGGTCGACCAGGACCTCGTGGATGAACTCGTGCGCGTAGTGCCGGACCTCCTTCAGGAGGCCGCCGAACGCGTTCTTCACCGCGCCGGTCGTCGTGGAGTGGCCGTGGGTCTTGAGCGTGGGGAGGTGGAGGACGCTCGCCCCGACGAACGCCTTGGGGATCTCGATGCCCTCCGGGAAGATCTCGTTCAGGCGGAGCAGCGGGCTCTCGAACCGGTGCACCACCCACTCGACCTCCGGCAGCGGGATGAACGGGAGCCCGTGCCGCTCCAGCACCGGGAGCCAGCGGTTCGCGACGGCGCCGCGTCGCGGGTTCGTCACCACGGTCTTGTTCTCGACCGGGTGGAGCCGCTCCCGGCGGTACCCGTCCTCGAGCAGGGTCGTCACGACGCCCTCGAGCTGCCACGGCTGGGTCGAGCAGGCCGGGAAGTACTTGGTCCACGAGAGGTTCAGCTTGAGCAGGAGCTCGCCGTCGCGCGGGAGGACCGTGTCGTACCGGGCCAGCCGCATGAGCCGGCCGTAGTCCGGCACCACGCGCTCCGGGCTCGTGCGGAGGACCGCGACCGACGCGCGCATCGCGAGGCGATCTTATCACGCGGGTCCCGGCCGCCCCGCCGGCTGCACGCACGACGCGCACGACGGGCGCGGGTCGAGCGGGGCTCGGGCGCCGGTGCCGCCCGACGCCGGGCCGGGCGCGGGCGGGTCGGCCGGCGGCCTCGTGATCGGGGGACGGCGCGCCCGCGGGACGAGCCGGGGCAGGCTCGCCGGCGGGAGTCGCTCAGGGGGCCAGGTAGAGGATCGCGATCACCGCCGCGGCCCAGAGGCCCAGGTCGATCAGGAGGGCCCGGTCGGTCAGGAGGTGCTCGGACGGGTTGCCGCCCAGGTCCCGCCGGTACAGGAGGTAGAGGTACCGGAAGATGCCGTACAGGACGAACGGGATGGTGAGCGGGAGCCGCGCCGTCCCGAGCCGTGCCTGGGTGTCCGGCGCGATGGTGTAGAGCGCGTACGCCATCAGCGTGGAGGCGGTGACGACGGCGATCATCTGGTCGAGGAGCTGCGGCGAGTACTCGGTGAGGATGGGGCGGTGATCGGCCGCCCCGCCCTCCAGCGCGATGAGCTCGTGGCGCCGCTTCCCGAACGTCAGGAACAGGGCGAGCAGGATCGTGCACAGCAGGAGCCAGTGCGAGAACTCGACGTCGAGCACCACGACCCCGGCCAGGGCGCGGAGCACGAACCCGGCGGCGATGATCAGCGCGTCGACGATGACGACGTGCTTGAACCCCGCCGAGTACGCGACCAGGAGGCCGGCGTACGCCAGCGCCACCGCGCCCAGCCGGGCCGAGAGGAGGAGCGCCGCGGCGATCGCGCCGGCCAGGAGCGCGACGCCGACACCCAGGGCGACCGGGGCCGGCAGCTGCCCGGCCGCGACCGGCCGCTGCCGCTTCTGGGGATGGCTCCGGTCCCGCTCGGCGTCCAGGACGTCGTTGACCAGGTAGATGCCGCTCGAGAGCAGGCAGAAGAGCGCGAACGCCGCCGCCGAGCGCGCCACCGCCACCGGGGCGTCGGCGCTGCGGGAGAAGATGAGCCCGGCGAACACGAGGAGGTTCTTCGTCCACTGGCGGGGCCGGCCCGAGGCCACCAGCGCGGAGGCGAGCCGCAGCGAGGCGACGCCGGCGCCGGGCGGCGGCGCGCCGCGGCGGCGCGGGTGGAGGGCGGCGGAGGGCCGGGGCCCCGCCATCACGCCGCTCGGGGACCCGGCCGGCGCGGCCCCGGCGGTCGGCGGGCGGGGGGCCCGCGCCGCGGTCGCCGTCGGGGACGGCACCTGCCGACCGCCCGGCCCCCCGGGGCCGCCGCCCGGGTGGCCCGCCGGGCCGCGATCGGGCCCACCGCCCCTACCACTGCCCCGTGGCGCGGAGGTGGTGGATGACCCGGCGAAGGCTCTCGTCGAGGGCCACGCGCGGTTCGAACCCGATCGCGTCGCGGATCTTGCGGAGGTCGGGCACCCGGCGGCGCAGGTCCTCGAACCCGGGCTGGTACGCGTCGTCGTAGGGCACGGCCCGGATCGGCGACCGGCTCCCCACGAGCATCCGCACCCGCTCGGCGAGGGCGCCGATGGTGATCTCGTGCCCGGTGCCGACGTTGAAGACCTCCCCGGCCGCCGCCGGGGCGAGCGCGAGCCCGACCGTCGCCCGGACGGCGTCCTCCACGTCGGTGAAGCAGCGCGACTGATGGCCGTCCCCGTACACGGTGATCGGCGCGCCGTCGAGCGCCTGGCGCACGAAGCGCGGAACCACCATGCCGTACCGGCCGGTCTGGCGCGGCCCGATCGTGTTGAAGAACCGCACGATCACCACCGGGAGGCGGCGCTCGCGGTGGTAGGCCAGGGCGAGGAACTCGTCCATCGCCTTCGCGCACGCGTAGCTCCAGCGGCTCTTGCTGGTCGGCCCGAGCAGCCGGTCGTCGTCCTCGGCCAGGGGCACCCGCGCGCTCTTGCCGTAGACCTCCGAGGTCGAGGCGATCACCACGCGGGCGCCGGTCTCGGCCGCCGCCCGCAGGACGACCTCCGTCCCGACCACGTTCGTCTCGATGGTCTCCACCGGGCGCTCGAGGATCAGCCGCACGCCCACCGCGGCCGCCAGGTGGAACACGACGTCGGCGCTCGACACGAGCTTCCGCACCAGCGGCTCGTCGCGGATCGTGCCGACGGTGACCGTCAGCCCGGGCTCGCCGTCGACCGCGGCGAGGTTCTCG